>Ga0207707_10000368_pt1 | contig 47267 bp, 47 predicted proteins | sample KBSC83BmetaG_FD_184336 | JGI IMG/M metagenome (GOLD analysis project Ga0207707, IMG submission 184336) | Corn rhizosphere microbial communities from Kellogg Biological Station, Michigan, USA - KBS C8-3B metaG (SPAdes) (version 2) | ecosystem: Host-associated > Plants > Roots > Rhizosphere ... | reverse complement strand
GGACGCGGCGCTCGCTGCCGGGGATACGGTATTCACGGACAGCGCGCTGTCCGAGCGGGACATCGCGATGCTGCGCTCGCGCGGCGTGCACTGGCTGGACCTGCGCGGGCGGACACGCAGCCGGCAGGGGTCGGCGCTGACGGAGGAGCTCGCGCAATTTCTCGGTCGCTACGGGATCCGACTGGCGCGCGACGGCTGACGCTCCGAGGCGGGGCTCGGCGACGCATCCGGTGCCGGCGATCGGCGCCGCATGAGCAGCAGGAGTCCGGGAGCGACCTCCAGCACGGTGAGCCAAAGTCGTGATGTCACGGCGAGCACGGTCGCATCGCTCGCCGTGAACAGTCCGAGCCGGGTGAGACTTCCCGCCAGGACGAGTTCGCGGATGACAAGCCCGCCGGGCGCGAACAGCGCCAGAAAGCCTATCAGATAGGATCCGGTGAAGGCCGCGATGTAGGCGCTGATCGGCCCCGGTGCCGTGCCCAGGATGCCTTTGGCAAAGAGCCAGAACGCCACGCCGTACAGGCACCACTGCACGGCGCCACCGACCGCGGTGAGCCACACGGCCCGACCGGACAGTCGCTCCAGCGCCAGCGTTCGCCGGGTGACGCGGCTGTAGAGCGCCGCCACGCGCGGCAGCAGAAGCGGCATCATCGCGAGACCGGCGGACAGGACGACCAGCAGAATGATGGCGGCGCGCGGCAGGGCGAGTGACCGGGCGCCCACAATGAACAGCACGGCGAATCCCGCGAGCGTGTTGATCAGCACGTTCACCAGCGCGACCGCCGTGGACGTGGCCACGGGGACACCGAATTTCTGCAGCATGACACCCATGGCGCCGAGCTGCCAGACCTTTCCCGGTACGTACCGTCCAAGACTGGAGACGAACCAGACGCGTGCGGCGGCGCCGAACGGTACCGGATGGCCGCTCGCATGCAGGAGAACCCGCCAGAGCTCGATGAGCAGCAGGTACGACGCGACGACGATGACTGCCGCCGCGATCACCAGAGCCCATTCGATGTGGAGATGCGCAACGACCCGGGCGACGTCGTGCCACTGTCGTGTGAGGGCGCGGCCGGCAAACCAGAGCACCGCCGCCACGGCGAGGGCTTGGGCGGTGATGCGGCTGATTCGCATGGCAGGGGACGAACTCAGGGTTCGCGAGCGTCGCCGCGTCCGGCGCGCGCCTCCGAAAGTTGCCGGCGGACCTCCCGCAGCTCGGCGCGTTGGCCGGCAATCATCTCGCCAAGCAGGCCGCCCACGAACAGCACACTTCCCACGATCACGCAGGTTTCGACGAGGTTCAGCAGTGGCCGGAACCCGACACCGGCGAAGATGCGAATGGCGAGGGCGACGATGCCCGTGAGCACCCCCAGCGCGAAGAGCGCCGCCCCCATCATGCCGAAGAGCAGCAGCGGCTTCTGTGCGAATCGCAGCTCGAACCAGACCGAGAGCATGTCGAGCGTGCCCACCGGAATGCGTCCGATGCCGAACTTGGACTTCCCGGCGTGACGCGGGTAGAGCGGCACCGGGATCTCCGTCACCGAATAGCCGGCCGCTGCCGCGACGACGATCATGTAGCGGTGCCAGTCCGGCCGCATGGGAAGCACGTCCATCACTTCCCGGCGGTAGGCCTTCACCGAGTTCAGGTCCCGCACCGGCACGTCGAACAGCGAACGGCTCAGGCGATTGTAGATGCGCGAGACGAAGGCTTTCTCATACACACCTTCCTTCCGTCCGGTGACCATGTCGCTCTCGCCCGCGAGGATGGGCGCCACGAGCCGGGGGATGTCACTGGGGCGGTACTGGAGGTCGGCGGGATAGAACACGAGCACGTCGCCTCGGGCGTGCAGAAACCCGGTGCGGAGCGCATCCGCGATGCCGCGCGGCGACCGGTGGCGGGCGATGTGCAGAAACGGATACTGCGACTGCAGCCGCTGCAACAGCTCCCAGCTCTCGTCACGTGATCCATCATCCACCACGATGACTTCGTAGCGCTCCGGCGCGGCGGCGAAGGCTTCGCTGGCCTGCGCCATGAACAGTGGCAGATTCTCGGCCTCATCACGGGCGGGCACCAGCACCGAGACGTCCACGGCACCCGGTGCCATGGAACGCGCGGGCAGATCCTGCGCGGCTAGCTGGCGGGGAGCGATTCCCCGCGCCGGAACGCTCATACGCGCTTGCGCATCCGCGCCGAGAGCACGCCGAGCTGATCGCGGTACTTGGCGACCGTGCGCCGCGCGATCTGCACGCCACCCTGCTTGAGAATGTTGACGATGGCCTGATCCGTGAGTGGCCGCCGGGCATCTTCCTCGGCGACGAGCTTCTCGATCTGCGCCTTGATGCCGCGCGCGGATACGTCCTCGCCCCCCGTGGTCGAGAGCCCGGACGAGAAGAAGAACTTGAGCGGCAGTACGCCGCGCGGGGTCTGCACGTACTTCTCGTTGGTCACGCGACTGACCGTGGATTCGTGCATGTTGATGACCTCCGCCACTTCGCGAAGGGTGAGCGGCTTCAGATACTGCACTCCCTTTTCGAAGAAGTCCCGCTGCCGATCCACGATGAAGTTCATGACCTTGAGCATCGTCTGGCGGCGCTGTTCGATCGCCTGGATCATCCAGTTGGCGGAATTGAGCTTGTTCGAGATGAACTCCTTGTTCTCGCCGTCGAACTTCTTCTTGTCACGCGCGATCTCCTGATAGGCGCGACTGAGCTTGAGGCGCGGCAGGTTGGAATCGTTGAGGAAGACGTGGTACGCCCCATCGATCTTCTCGACGACCAGATCGGGAACGATGTAGCTGTCGCCGGCGCTGCTGTACACGAGTCCGGGCTTGGGATCCAGTTTGGCGATTTCATCCGCCGCGGTCTGCACGTCCGACTGCCCGATTCCGAAGCGTTTGGAAATCTCGCTCCAGCGATGGTTGATCAACTCGTCAAAACAGTCACTCACCAGCCGGTATGGCACGGACTGCTCGAGCCCTGCTTCGCGCAACTGCAGCAGCAGGCATTCGCGCAGATCGCGCGCGCCGACGCCGGGCGGATCGAGGTTCTGGATGATCCGAAGCATGGCCTCCATCTCCTCGGCGGAATACAGCAGCCCGTCCATCTCCGCGATGCCGCGCTCCTCCGCTTCACGCCCGACGAATTCGTTGATGCCGTTGCGGATTTCGTCGAGGGAGCAGGACAGGTAGCCATCCTCGTTCACGTTGCCAATGAACTCCTCGGCGAGCGCGACCTGGCGGGGTGAGAGATCGAGCAGCGCGATCTGCTCGCGCAGATAATCGCCCAGATCGCGGGTGTCCACCGTCACGCGCTCGAAGTACTCCTTTTCCTCGTGCTCCTCCGCATGCCCGCCCGAGTCGAACCCGTTGAGCAGGATTTCCTCCCAATCAATGTCGTCCGCCCCCTGTTCCTCCTCCGGTTTGGTCTCGGTTTCGGTCTCCGTGGTGGTATCCTCTTCTTCCTCCTCCGGCTCGACCATTTCGAGGAACGGATTGTTGAGCAGCTCCTGCTTGAGGTGCTGCTGGAGATCGAGGAGCGGCATGTACAGCAGATCCATCGCCTGATACAGGCGGGGATTGATCTTGAGTTCCTGTCGGAGCTGCGTGCTCTGATGCATCCCGGTTTTCATCGGTCTCGGACTCCGACTGGCTCGTACGTGGTTCCGGCCGGCATTCCCGCGGCGTATCCGGCGGATCGGGCAAAGCGCGCGCGCAGCCGCGCAGTTAGCGTCGGGCCCAGATAAATCTTGGCCACGGTGTCATCGAACACGAGCTCGCGCACCGTGCCGGACACCTTGACCTGTCCATCGAACATGATGTAGGCGCGATCCACGATGTCCAGTGTCTGTTCGACGTTGTGGTCGCTGATCAGGACTCCGATGCCGCGATGCCGCAGCCCCGAGACGATGCTCTGGATGTCGTGCACCGCGATGGGATCCACCCCGGCGAAGGGTTCGTCGAGCATCATGAATCGGGGCTGCGTGACGAGCGCCCGGGTGATCTCCAGACGGCGCCGCTCCCCGCCGGAGAGCGAATACGCCTTGTTGCCGCGCAGCGTCTTGATGCTCAACTCATCCAGCAGTGTTTCAAGCCGCTTGTGGCGCTCCTCCGTGGAGAGTGGCATGGTCTCGAGGATGGCCAGGATGTTCTCCTCCACGGTGAGCTTGCGAAAGATGGAGGGTTCCTGGGAGAGATAGCCAATGCCGCGGCGCGCGCGCTTGTACATCGGCATTTCCGTGATATCCTCGCCATCCAGCTTGATCCGCCCTTCCTGCGGCTCGATGAGTCCAACGATCATGTAGAAGGTCGTCGTCTTGCCAGCGCCGTTGGGGCCGAGCAGCCCGACGATTTCCCCCTGTTGCAAGCGCAGCGCCACATCGTTCACCACACGGCGGCGGCGGTAGGACTTGACGAGGCCGATCGCTTCGAGGATGCTGCCGGATCCCGGCGGCGCCACCGCGCGCTGTACGCCGCTGTAGCGGAGCGCCACATGTTCACCGGTGTGACGCAGGACCGTGCTGATGCTGGTCCGCTTGATGGCGGCGCGATACGGAACCAGCCACAGCCAGTAGCGCTCCGCGATGTGAATGGCGGCGTCATTGGAACCCAGCCCGCCGGGCGGCAGGATGATGAGTCCCTCCTGCACGAGGCGCGGCAGCACTGTCTTGGACAGGTGCGCGCGGACCTCGTCGAGGCTGAGACGTCCGGCCTCCTTGTCCGCATCCCCGCCCGATTCGCGCAGCATGCGCAGGTGATTCTCGCGATACAGAATGGCCACGTCGTTGAAGATGACATCGCCGCTGTCACGCGCCGCGCCGACGAGTGCGTGCAGCGCCAGCGCCGTCGAGCGGTCGCCGCGCGCCGTCTCTTCGATGAACTGTTCGACCTCCGGCGGGAGCTGGATGTCGCTCATGGCGTTCTCCCCGACGGCGGTCGCGGCGTATTTGACGGCGGCGTGAGGGCGGGAGCCGCCCGCGCCGTCGTATCGCGCCGTGTCGAGTCCGTTGGCGTCCTGGGCAGCGGATCCAGGTACACCCCGGCGGCCTTGCCGATGATGTTGACGTTCTGCACCTCGCGATTGGCGAAGTGCACGGTGATCTGTTCGCCCCGCACGTAGTTCATGGCGGGGCTCACCGCCGCCGTGTCCTTGGGCGCGATCTGATAGAACGAACTCGCATCGCCGGCAGAGCGGAGTTCGTGCAGTTGCGGCTGCGACGCGGTATCCCCCGCGGGGCGCGCCGTGGTGTCGAAGAACGCGAAGATCGTATCGCCTCTCAGCCAGTCATGCTCCGCCGTGTGCACGCGCGTCGTATCCGGCACGCTCTGCGCAAATGCCTCGCGCAGCGCCCGGATCTCGCGCAGATGCTGGTCCGGCATGTGGACGTCGAGCGAATCGGCCACGATGTCATAGGTCGGGTTGAGTGCGCGTGCGCGGGACTTCCCCCAGCCATTCACCTGCTGCAACCGGCCCTGGGCCATGGCAAACTGCAGCGTGTCGGCCGTGAGCGTCGCGTCCTTGCTCACCCCGCGCGCCGACCCCTGCGCCAGTACACGGTCCAGGAGCCGGTTGTGGCCGTACAGATCAATAACCGTACCCGTGAGCACGAACGGCCGGTCGCCTCGCGCCGTGATGCTCGGCTTGCGCATCAGGCGCGCGAATTCCCGCCCGCTATCCATCCATGCCGAATCGCCGCGCGCGATTACATCAGGCCGCGTGATCTCCACCTGGCCGGACGCATAGACCAGCGTGTCTCCCTGCATGGTAACCGTGTTCGCGATGACCGTCATGGGCTCCGCCGGCTTCCCCGTCGAATCCTTCTCGATCACCTTGATGGTGGGCCGTCCCGGCGCCGTCATGCTGGCGACGTCGCGAATGCCGGCGACCGCGCGCAGGTACTGCACCTGCGGCCCGTCGAGCGTCGTGCCGGACGGGAGCCGCGTGTGCACGTTGCCCTGTGCTTCCAGTCGTTCATCCGCCATGTAGTAGTCCGCCAGGTCCGAATCGAGCGTCAGCCGTGGCTCCGTATAGTGGACGTGGCCGATCAGGTGCAACAGCCGCGAGTCCCCGTAGTACTCGGCGCTGTCCGCCACCAGCGTCATGCCCTGCGCGGGACAGTGCGCGATCACTCCGCCGCCGATGAAGCTGTTGTACTGCCCACTGGGCTGCCGCGTGGACGTGACGCGCAGCGGGCTCGTGGTGTCACGCGCCGAAAAGGTCAGGCGGCACTGACCGGTCGGCGCCGGCGGCGCGCCCGGCTGCTGCGCCGACAGGCCGACCGCCGCCATCAGCAGCAGCAGGGTGGCAGGCGCCCGCACCCTCACGGCGAACTCCCCGGCAGGGTGAACGTTCCGCTTCCCGTGATGACGCGCTTCACGGTGAAGTTCGTCATCTCGGGATCGGACACGAAGCCGACGCCGCGCACCTGGCGGTCAGGTTCCGTCAGGACGAATGCGCTGTCGCTGCTCAGCTGATTCGTCTGCTGATTGTACGTGAGCTCCTGCGTCGTGAGCCGTTTGCCATCGGTCGTGGTGACGAGCACGTCGTGGCGCGCCACCATCTGACCGATCTGCACGCGGTACGTGCCTGCGAGCGAGGTGAGCACCGCGCTCTGCTGCCCCGTATTGGTGTAGAACAGCGTCCGCTCCTTGCGAACCTCGATGCGCGAATTGCCGTCGAAAAAGTAGGCGGTATCCGCCTTGAGCTGCGCGCGCAGGACACCCTGGTTGGTGATCATGGTCGAGATGCCGAACATGACCTGATCCGCCGAATCGGCGAGCGGGTTGGCCGCCGTGATCCGGGGTTCCGTTCCGCTATGGCACGCAGCCGCGACGATGGTGACCAGCGCCGCGAAGATTCCCGCCCGTCGCATCAGACAACTCCCGATCGCATCAGGTCGTGCAGATGCACCATGCCTACCATGCCATTGTCGCCATCCACCACCGGCATGGCCATGATGCCGAATTGCTCCATTCGATAGACGACTGCACTCCCCAGTTCGTCCTCCCGCGAGAGCTTGGCGCTCCGGTTCATCACGTCGGTCACGGGTATCACGAAGATGTCGCGCTCGCGCTCCATGAGGCGCGTGAGATCGCCGGCCGTGATGACACCGCGCACATGCCGCTCGGCATCCAGGATCGCAACCGTGCCGCGGCGCTTGGCGAGCAGCACGACCGCCTCCCGCATGGTAGCGGAGGCATCCAGCACGGGCAGATTGTCGGTGATCATCACATCGCGCACCCGGGTCAGCAGTTTCTTGCCGAGGGAGCCGCCAGGGTGCAGACGGGCAAAGTCCTCGCGACGGAACCCCTTGCGCTCCAGCAGCGTGACCGCGAGGGCGTCACCCATCACGAGCGCCGCGGTGCTGCTCGTGGTAGGCGCCAGATCGTGCGGGCAGGCCTCCTCGCGCACCTGCGTATCCAGCACGACATCCGCGCAGCGAGCCAGTGTGGATTCGCGGCAGCCGGTCAGGGCAATGATCTGTACCCCGAAGCGCCGCAACTGCTCCAGCATGGGGAATACTTCCGCCGTCTCGCCGCTCTTCGACAGCAGGATGGCGACGTCTTCCGGTCCGGCGATGCCCAGATCACCGTGTACGCTCTCCACCGGATGGAGAAATACCGCCGGCGTGCCGGTCGACGTGAGCGTCGCTGCGATCTTGCGGGCAATGAGTCCGGACTTCCCCACACCCGACACGATGATCCGCCCATGCGCGCCGGCCATGAGCTCCACTGCACGGGCGAACTCGCTGTCGAGGCGCTGTTCGAGCTCGCGCAGCGCTTCCCATTCCTGCCGCATCACCCGGCGACCCCGCTCCACGAGATCGGCGCTCACCCGCTCACCTCCTCCGAGAGCGAGATGCGCGCGGCGACGTAGTTCTCGACCACGCCGCGCCACTCGTCGCGCGCGGTGAGAAGCAGCTCGGCGAACTCGCGAACCGCGCCCCGGCCGCCGCTCCGCGCGAGTCGAATCCGGCTGACGGCCTGAATTTCGGGCACGGCGTTGGCCACACACACGGGCAGGCCCACGCAACGCAGGATCGCCAGGTCGGGCACGTCGTCGCCAATGAATGCGGCGTGCTCGGGCGGCACGCCATGGCGTTCGAGGATGCGGCGAAACAGCGGGAGCTTTCGTGCCTGCGCATCCTGCACCACGTCATCCGCTTCGAGCTCCATGGCGCGCAGCCGGACGCTCTCGGAGACACGTCCGGTGACGATGACCACCTTGAGGCCGGCCGAGCGCATCAGGCGCACGCCAATGCCGTCCTGAATGTCGAAGCGCTTGAACTCGAGCGGAGCGCCGCTCACGTCTCCGAGATAGATCCCGCCGTCGGTCAGGACCCCGTCCACGTCGAGCCCGACCAGCCGGATCTGGCACGCCTCGTCCCGAGTAATCAGCCCCGGCATGCGTGCCAGACCTCCACGGCGCGATCCACCAGATCGTCGAGCTGGTCGAGCGGGACCATGTTGGGTCCATCGCTGGGCGCGTGATCCGGGTCGGGGTGCGTCTCCAGAAAGAGCGCGTCCGCGCCCGCGCCCATCGCCGCCAGCACGAGCGGCCGGATGAACTCGCGCGCTCCACCGCTCGCGCCGTGCTCGCCCTGGCCCGGACGCTGTACGCTGTGCGTCCCGTCAAAGATCACCGGAACGCCGCAGGCGGCACGCAGACGGCTGAAGGCGCGCATGTCCACCACGAGATCGCCATAGCCGAAAAATGTGCCGCGCTCGGTCACGGCGATGGAGCCGGTCTGGCGGGCCCGAACCGCGGACCTGGCGCTCGAATCAGACGGCCGTTCTTCCTGTGTCCTGCCTGCCTGCGCGACCTTCTCCACCGCTCCGCGCATGCCTTCCGGATGCATCCACTGCCCCTTCTTGATGTTCACCGGCTTGCCCGTGGCACCCGCGGCCTGCAGCAGATCGGTCTGGCGACAGAGGAACGCCGGAATCTGGAGCACGTCCACGACGCACGCGGCGTTCGCACACTGCTCCGGCAGGTGCACGTCGGTGAGGACCGGCAGTCCGGAGTGCGCGCGGACGCGGGCGAGTGCGTCCAGCCCGTCCATCAATCCCGGTCCGCGAGCCGCCGCGGCGTTCGACCGGTTGGCCTTGTCGAAGCTCGCCTTGTAGATGACGCCGCCCGGCACACGCTCCGCGAGGCGGGCGAGGTGATCCGCGATGCGCAGATTCAGAGCGTCGTCCTCCACGACGCACGGCCCCGCGATGAGAAAGAGCTGGCCCGGAGCCAGCAGGCCGCTCACCGGGACCCTGCCGCCGATACCTGGTGCACGACGTCGCGCCCATCTCCGCGCGCGCGCCGCGCGCGCTGTGCCGCGGCCACGAAACCGGCAAAGAGCGGATGCGGGCGAGTCGGACGCGAGCGCAATTCCGGGTGAAACTGGCAGCCCACAAACCAGGGATGATCGGGAATCTCCATCACTTCCACGAGCGATCCATCCGGCGACAGGCCGCTGAACACGACACCGTGCTCCTCGAACAGATCGCGATAGGCGTTGGCGAACTCGTACCGATGCCGGTGCCGCTCGCTGACATCCAGTACGCCGTACGCCTCCGCGGCCAGCGATCCCTCCTTCAAGACACAGGGATACGCACCGAGCCGCATCGTGCCGCCCATGTCCGTCACGTGTTGTTGCGACTCCATCAGCGCAATCACCGGATTGGCGCAGTCGGGCGCGAACTCGCTGGAATGACTGTCGTCCAGTCCGCACTTGTCCCGCGCGAACTCGATGACGGCGGTCTGCATGCCAAGACAGATGCCGAAGAACGGCAGGCCACGCTCGCGTGCATAGCGAATGGCTTCCACCATGCCATCCACGCCGCGCACGCCGAAGCCGCCAGGGACCAGCAGTCCGTGCACGCCGGCGAGAATTTCCTCGGTGCGCTCGGCCGACGTGAACAGGTCACTCGAGAGCCAGCGAATGTCCACGCCCGCGTCGTTGGCGATGCCGCCGTGAATGAGCGCTTCGTGCACGCTCTTGTAGCTGTCCACCAGGTCCGTGTATTTCCCCACGACGGCGATGCGCACGCGTTCGCTCGGCGCAATGATGCGCCCGACCATCGCGCGCCACGCCGACAGATCCGGTGCGTGCCCGCCCAGCCGCAGCCGCTGCACCACACGCTCGTCGAGCCCCTGTTCATGAAACGAAAGCTGAATTTCGTAGATGGTGGGCACGTCGCGGCTCTCGATGACCGAGCCGAAGTCCACGTTGCAGAAGAGGGCGATCTTGCGCTTCACATCTTCCGAGAGCGGCCGTTCGGTGCGACAGATGAGCAGGTCAGGCTGGATTCCGATTTCCATGAGCTCGCGCACGGAGTGCTGCGTCGGCTTGGTCTTCACTTCGCCGGCCGCCGAGATGAACGGGACGAGCGTGAGGTGAATGAACACGGTGTTCTCGCGTCCGATCTCCTGGCGGAACTGCCGAATGGCTTCGAGGAACGGAAGCGACTCGATGTCGCCGACGGTCCCGCCGATCTCCACGATCACCACGTCGTTGTCCGGCGCGATCCGTTTCATGGAGGCCTTGATCTCGTCGGTGATGTGTGGAATCACCTGCACGGTGGAGCCGAGATACTCGCCGCGGCGCTCCTTGCTGATCACGCTCAGGTAGATGCGTCCGGTGGTGACGTTGTTGGCCTGCGAGAGCGCGCGGTCAATGAAGCGCTCGTAGTGGCCGAGGTCGAGGTCGGTTTCCGCGCCGTCATCGGTGACGAACACCTCGCCATGCTGAAACGGCGACATGGTGCCCGGCTCCACGTTGATGTACGGATCGAACTTCATCATGGTGACCCGGAGCCCGCGTTCCACGAGCAACCGGCCGAGTGACGCGGCGGCGATGCCCTTGCCGAGTGAGGACACAACGCCCCCGGTCACGAAAATGTATCTGGTGGTCTGCAGTGCTGGAGAGTTGGGCATCAGCGTGAGTCCGCGAGGAGGTCAGCCCAGCGCGCATTGGCGCGCGCCAGATCATCTTCGGTGTCGATTCCATCCGATGGCGCGGCATCAACAAGCGCCACGCCCATGTCCAGTCCTGCCGCAAGGGGCCGCAACTGCTCGAGCCGCTCGATTCGCTCGAGCGGATGTGCCGGAAGCGCGACCCACCGGGCGAGCGCCGCCGGAGTGTAGGCGTACACGCCGAGATGGCGCTTCACCGCGCCACGCAGCAGTGCATCATCGCCTGGGTCACGCAGAAACGGCACCGCCGCCCGCGAAAAATACAGGGCGCGACCGTTGTCGGCACAAATCACCTTGACGACATGCGGCGAGTCGAGCACGGCGGGATCGGCGAACGCCGCGGCGGTGCCCAGCGCAAATCGTCCCTGGGTCACGATGGCGAGCGCGCCCCGCAGGGCGCCTTCCGGGACAAAGGGCTCGTCTCCCTGCACGTTCAACACGACGTCGTACGACGCGAATTCCGGGCGCGCCACGACTTCAGCGACGCGGTCCGTTCCCGACGGATGATGTTCGGCGGTCAGTACGCACGCCGCACCCGCCAGGTGCGCGGCGGCGGCGACTTCGGGATGATCCGTCGCGATCACGCACCGATCCGCGACGCCGAGCGCCACGACACGTTCCCACACCCGGATGACCAGCGGCTGGCCCGCGAGGAGACGGAGTGGCTTTCGGGGGAGCCGCGTGGCCCCGAGCCGTGCGGGGATGACCGCAAGCGTGCTCACGGCAGCTGAGTGGTGGCGTGCCGCTTAGCAAGATTCACGCCATTCAATATAGGCGCGAGACTTCTTGAAGGCGAGTGCCGATTCAGCGTGCCGGTAGGGCGAATCCCACCGCAAAGGCGTCGCGGCGGGTGGCGGGATCGAACGCATAGTCCAGTCGCAGCCAGGACAGTGCGACGCGCGCGATCAGGTTCTGTTCGATGGTTGGAATGTGCCCTACGCCTGCGGCGCCCAAGGCGTCGCGAAAGGACAGCACCGGTACGCCGACGATCGGCAGCGTGAGCGCCGGCACAGGAACTTCGTAGGCGCTCTCCAGATAGGCGAGCTCGTCGCCGCGCATGGCGAGCACGCCGAACGTGGGCAGCGTGCCCGCTCCGCCCAGGCCGCCCCGTCGCTGTGGCGGGGCGCTGTCGCCCGCGGTGAGCAACAGGTGCATGCGGAACTCGAAGCGCTGCGTGCCGAAGGTGGGAAACGCAACGCGGCCATTCACCGTGGCCTGCGTAAAGCGCTCGCCATTCGGCGTGCTCAGCGACTGCTCGAGATCCAGCCGTGCGGCTATCGACACGTCGCCGACATCCAGCTCGGCGCGCCCGGCGGCCACGGCCGATGTCAGCCGGCCAGGCAGCACGGGAGGGTTGAAGCGGCGCATGCCGTTCGCGGATTGCTGACCCCAGATGCTCCACGGTCCACCGGCGCGTATGGTCCAGTCGCGTTCGGTCCGAGCGCCAACAGACAGGCTCAGGGTGCGGGCGTCGCGTTCCCATTGGCGCGCGACCTGGCCTTCCACGCGGTCGCCGCGCCAGTAGTCGCGATAGTCGCGGCCCGCCACGAGAACGGTGATGGAATTGCCCACACCGGGAGAGATCCAGCTGTCGTTGGTGAGCGTCGTGCGTGCCGCGAACACATGAACGCTCCAGCCATCCTGCAGCTGGACCGCGCCGTCGAGCGCCGGGTCCACGGCGCCAAGGTCGCTCCGATAGGTGACGGTCGGCTCGATGGTCAGGCGGCCGCCAGCCAATGCCACGTGCGGGCCCCACGGCAGCGCCAGTCCGTCCACGCGCGTGTAGCCAGGCATGCGCACGCCGTCGAGTCCCGGGAGCGACAGGAACGACGGCGTCTCGCGCGACGGCGCGCGATAGTCGAGGATGATCGTGTCTCCCTCGCGCGTGATGTGATACCGGGTCGTGCGAAATGATGTCCGGCCCCCGCGGACCAGCGGCGTGCCGACGTCGTACACGCCGCCGCCGATCGCAATCGCGCGTCCATCGATCGTCGCGCCCGTCTGGAGAAACAGATTTCCGTTGACGACCACCATGTTACCGTGCACCGTGCTCGCGACCGTTGCGTCCGTGCCGATGACGACGACGGTGCGATCGAAAACCGAATCGCGAAAGAGCCGCGTGTTCCAGGCTTCGTGCCGGACGACGTACGGCGCCGCGAGCACGCTGTCGAGCACGGCCCCCGGCGGACCAGGCGCGTTGTGGCGGATAGAGACGGCTGGCTGCTGAGCGGCGAGCGGCGCACCGAGCAGCGCGAGGAACCCGCAGGCACGTCTCAACATCCGGCCAGGGTGAGAAAGTTCATGAGCAGCCGCCTGCCGTGCTGCGTCAGAATGGACTCCGGATGAAACTGGACCCCCCACACGGGAAACTCGCGGTGGCGCAGCGCCTGAATCTCGGTCGAGTCATCCTGGGTAGTCGCGAGGATCTCCAGGGTGGGCGGCAGCGATGCCCGCTCCACGACGAGCGAGTGGTAGCGCATTACCTCGAGCGGCGATGGGACATCCCGGAAGAGTCCGCCGCCGTTGTGCTCGATGCGCGAGGTCTTGCCGTGCATCACGCGTCCGGCGCGGATCACTCGTCCACCGTATGCCTCACCGATGGCCTGATGCCCGAGACAGACGCCGAGTATGGGAATCTGACCACCCCAGCGCCGGATGAGTGGCACGGTGATGCCCGCGTCGCGCGGTGTGCAGGGTCCGGGTGAGACAATGATCGCGTCCGGCGCAAGCGAGCCGATCTCCTCCACGGTGATGGCATCATTGCGCCGGACGACAGGCTCGCGGCCGAGCTCGCCCAGATACTGCACCAGGTTGTAGGTGAAGGAGTCGTAGTTGTCTATCACCAGCAGCATGGTCAGTCTCCCAGGTCACCCGCGTGGGTGAAACTGCTTGTGTACCGAGCGCAGATACTCACGGTCCACGTGCGTGTAGATCTGCGTGGTGGAGATATCCGCATGACCCAGCATTTCCTGCACCGCGCGCAGATCGGCGCCGCCTTCGAGCAGGTGCGTCGCAAAGGTATGCCGCAGCGTGTGTGGCGTCACATGGCGCGCGATGCCGGCCAGCTCCACATACTTGCGCAGAATCTTCCACGCGCCCATTCGGGAGAGCGGGGTGCCGCGCGCGTTGAGGAAGAGCGCGCCCTTCCCCGCTCCGCGTTCGAGTCGCGGGCGCAACTCGCGCTGGTACACGGCGACTGCGCCGATCGCGCTCCGGCCGATCGGCACGAGTCGTTCCTTGCTGCCCTTGCCGAACACCCTGATGAGCGCGTCGTTCAGCATCACATCCTTGAGTCCGAGAGTGATCCACTCGGAGACGCGCAATCCCGCCCCGTAGGCCAGTTCCAGCAGGGCGCGATCGCGAAAGGCGAGCGGCTCATCCAGTGTGACGGCCGCCAGCAGCCGCTCCACCTCGGCCACCGTCAGGACATCCGGCAGTGTGAGCCACTTCTTCGGAGTCTCCAGCCGCTCGCTCGGGTCGCGCACGGCGTGGCCCTCGGCAATGAGAAAGCGGTAGTACGTGCGAATCGCCGACACATTGCGGCGGATGGACGCCGGCGCGAGTCCGAGATCCTTGAGGTGATAGATGTACTCGCGCAGCATGCGGGGTGATGCGTCGGACGGCGTGGACGGGCCCCTGCTGCGCACGTACAGCGCGAAGCGCTCGAGATCGCGGCCGTAGGCGTCCTGCGTCGTACGCGCAGCACCCTGCTCGAGCGTGAGAAAGTCGTGATAGCGCTCGAGCAGGAACGCACGGGCGACCTCGTCGGGAATCACGGCTTGCGCATGCGGCGATACACCAGCCATCCCGCCAGCAGCAGAACCACGAGGAGCGCAGCGACGAGCGCGGTCTCGCGCGAGAGCGCGAACAGCCGCGCACGCAGCAGCGCGAAGTCGCGCCCCGCGTGATAGGCGACGATGGTCACAATGCCATACCAGATCGCTGACGCGCTGGCGATAGCGGCGAAGACCGGGAGCACGGGCATCCGCAATGCGCCGGCGAACGGCGGCACCAGTGCCCGAGCGCCCGGCAGGAAGCGGCTCAGGAAGAGCGCGACCAGGCCATGGCGGTGATAGAGCGACACAAGCCGGTCCGACGCGCCCATGCCGCCGGAGCGCAGCAGGCGATGCTGCAGATGCGTGCCGCCGACGCGATACCCGATCGCGTAGACGAGCATGGCACCGCTCACGTTCCCCGCCCAGATGGCGAAAAAGACGCCGAGCAGCACCGCGCGACCGCGCGCCGCGAGAAACGCGCCGAAGGCCACGATGGTGTCGGATGGGAGCGGCGGAAACACGTTCTCGAGGCCGGCCGTGAGCGCCATGGCGGCGTACAGCGCCAGCGGTGGAAGGGATGTGACCCAGGCGAGCACGCCCTCCATGGCTCAGCTCCCCGCAGCACGCGCGATAGTGGCAATCGCGATGCACGCAATGCCCTCCGCGCGGCCGATCCAACCCATGCCTTCGTTGCTCTTGCCCTTGATGCCGATGTCACCCGCGTCAATGCCGAGCACCGGCGCGAGCGCCGCGCGCATGGCGGCGCGGTATGGGCCGATGCGCGGCTGTTCGGCGATGACGACGACGTCCACGTTGCGCGCCATCCATCCCCCGGCGCGCAGTACGGCGACTGCGTGGCGCAACATGTCGAGCGAATCACGTCCGCGATTGGCGGGGTCGGAGTCAGGGAACAGCGTGCCAAGGTCATCCGCGCCCGCCGCGCCGAGCAGCGCATCCGTAATGGCATGGGCCACCGCATCGCCGTCGGAGTGACCCTCGAGCGCGTGGTCGTGCGGAATGCGCACGCCACCGAGTCGCACGGCATCGCCCGGCGCGAAGCGGTGGGAATCGTAGCCGATACCCGTGCGGAGGGAGACGCTCAGGCCGCGGCACTCCCTGGCGCAATGATCGAGTAATCCTGCCTGCGTCGTGCCGGAGTGAATCCCGCATCCCGGATCAGCCGCTCCATTTCCGCGGTGGTGGTACGATGCGTGGTGTTCGCCGCCGACACGACGTTTTCCTCGATCATGAGCGACCCGAAGTCGTTGCAGCCGAAGCTCAAGGCGATCTGCCCCACCTTCATTCCCATGGTCACCCAGCTCGCCTGCAGATTGGGCACATTGTCCAGGACGATGCGGGTCATGGCGACGGTGCGCAGGTAGTCCACGGCATCCGTCTTGGGCTGCTGCGACATCTTCGGCGTGTTCTCCGGCTGCAGCGGCCAGCAGATGAACGCCGTAAAGCCGTGCGTCCGCGACTGCAGTTCACGCACGCGCTCGAGGTGTTCGATGCGCTCGGCGAGTGTCTCGCCCAGCCCGTACATCATGGTGACCGACGTCTTCATCCCTTCCTGGTGCGCGATTTCCATGATCTCCAGCCACCGGTCCGCACCTGCCTTCTTCCTGGCCACGAGATCACGGACGCGCTGCACGAGAATTTCGCCGCCGCCGCCGGGAATGGAGTCCAGCCCCGCCTGCATGAGCTCGCGGATCACTTCACGCGCGTCCATGCGGAACAGCTTGGCGAAAAAATCGACCTCGCTCGGCGAGAACCCATGGATGTGAATGGGATGATTCCGCTTGATGTATCTGAGCAGCTCGAGATACCAGGCGAACGGGATGTAAGGATTGTGGCCGCCCTGCATGAGGATCTGTACGGCGCCCAGCGCCTTCGCCTCGTCGATCTTGGCGCCAATCTCCTCGTACGAATGCGTGTACCCTTCCCCATCCTTCGGCCGGCGGTAGAAGGCGCAGAAGCCGCAATCCGCGACACAGACGTTCGTGTAGTTGATGTTCCGGTCCACGATGTAGGTCACGATGTCGTGCGGATGCTGCGCGCGCCGCACGCGATTGGCCTCCGCCCCCAGCTCGAGGAGCGGCGCATTGGTGTAGAAGTCAAGCAGATCGCGCATGATGGTCAGGCCGCTGGAAGAAAGGCGAGGGAGCCGCCGGGTACCTCGCCCGCTGCCTCGAGGCGGCGGAAAAAATCCGTGAGTCCCGCGAGGTGGGCGTACGCCAGCCGGTAGTCGAGTCCTGAAAAATATTCAACGCAGACCTGGCGCGCGACACCAGTCGCGGCGGCCGCCTGCGCCGCCAGTTCGTCGAGATGCCGCATCCCCCAGTCGCGCGACTCAATGAGCCGCGCATGAACGTCCAGCGCCGCGCGCACCGGTGTGTCCCGCTGCGCCACCCAGACCGCGAAGACAAAGGGAAGCCCGGTCCAGCGTTTCCACTCCGCCCCAAGATCATAGACGTAGCGATACGGCGCGGCGGGCGCGGCGGGCAGCGTACCGTGATGCGGCCGCACGGAGGCGCCCAGCACGAGAGCGGCATCGCCGATGACCAGCCGTGCATCGTGGGGCTCATCGTGAAAGCTGCCCACGTCCGACAATTCGGCGTCCCCCGCCGCGAGGTGCGGTGCGACCCGCCACACGTTCCGAAACAACAGCCGCAGCAGCGCGACGCTCGTCATGGAGCTGCGCGAGAGCAGAACCTTCCCGCCCTCCAGCTCCTCGGCGGGGCGTCGGGAGAACAGCAGCACGCTGCGCACCGGCCCATCGGAGGTGATCGCCAGGTCGGGCAGCAGCAGATAGCGTGTCGCCGCGCGCGCGTACTCAACGGCGGAGACGACGCTCACATCGAGCTGTCCCGCCGCCATGAGCCGGTTCAACTGGCTGGGTACGCCGTTCACGAGCGCACCATCCAGGCTCACAATGCCCCGGTCTACCGCTCCGTATACCGGATAGCAGTTGATGTAGGGGATGCGGCCGATGCGCACGGCCTACGCCGCCGCGGTTGCTGGCACGCCGGCCTCGAAGGTGCGGATCACGTGGTAGAGCGAATCACGCTCCACCGGTACCCGGCCCGCGCCGCGAATGAGCTTCAGGACATCGTCCACCGCCATCCCCTGCGCGGTATGCGCGCCGGCCTCGTGATAAATCTTCTCGCGGACCACGGTGCCCTCCAGATCATTCACGCCAAAGTGCAGCGAAAGCTGGGACACGAACGGTGTCACCATGATCCAGTGCGTCTTGATGTGATCGATATTGTCGAGGAAGAGGCGGCCAACGGCGAGGTTGCGCAGGTCGTCATAGCCGGTGGTGGCGGTGCCGGTCCGGTGCAGCGTCTCGCCCAGCGCGTTGTTGTCCGGATGGTACGCCAGCGGCACGTACGTCAGGAATCCGCCCGTCTCGTCCTGCAGATCGCGCAGCATCTGCAGGTGTTCCATGCGATCCTCGATCGTCTCCACGTGACCGTAGAGCATGGTGCAGTTGGAGCGAATGCCGAGTCCGTGGGCAATGCGGTGGACATTGATCCAGTCCTCCGCGGCCAGCTTGCGATCCGCGATGGTGGCGCGCACGCCCCTGGAGAATACTTCCGCCCCGCCGCCGGGAAGCGTGTCGAGGCCCGCCGCCTGCAGCGTCGTCAGCACATGCTCCACGGATGCCTTTTCGATACGCGCGATATGCGCGATCTCAACAGCGGTAAGGGCCTTGATGTGGACCCTGGGATGCCGCTCCTTGAGCCCGCGAAACATCTCCTCGTAGTAGGCGAGATTCGCGTGCATGTCGAGGCCGCCGACGATGTGAAACTCGCGCACGTACGGATTCGCCGCCGCTTCCGCGTACACCTGCTCCATGGTGTAGCGGTACGCCCCGTCCTCCTTCGGCAGTCGTGCATACGAGCAGAACACGCACGTCTTGCGCAGGATGCAGACGTTGGTGGGATTGATGTGCTGGTTCGCAGCGAAATACACGCGCGTGCCGTGGCGTGCCCGATTGGCTGCGTCGGCCAGCGCGCCGACGCCAATGAGATCGGGCGAGCGGAACAGGACGGCGCCATCCGCCCGTGTGAGTCGTTCGCCGCGCGCGGCGCGGGCTGCGATCGGACGGAGAGCGGGATCAGTCAGCGACGCGGGGTCGAATGCAAAAGATGCCGGCATGGTCACTCGTCCATGCGCTTGACGGCGAGCGTGACGTTGTGTCCCCCGAAGCCAAAACTGTTGGACAGCGCCGCGGTGACCTTCCGCTCCACCATCGCGTTGGGCGTGTAGTTGAGATCGCACTCCGGGTCCGGCGTGCGGTAGTTGATGGTGGGAGGAATGCGTCCCTCCTGCACCACCAGCGATGAGATCAGGAACTCCACTGCGCCGGCGGCGCCCAGCATGTGTCCCGTACTCGACTTGGTGGAGCTGACGTTGAGCGTCTGCACCGCCTCGTCGAACACGGCCTTGATGGCCCGCGTCTCGTTCAGATCGTTGGCCGGCGTGGACGTCCCATGCGCGTTGACGTACTGCACGGTCTCCGGGGTGAGATCGGCGTCCATGAGGGCCCGTTTCATGGCGCGTTGCGCGCCTTCGCCGTCCGGGGCCGGCGCGGTGATGTGGTAGGCATCGCCGGTCGCACCGTATCCCGCGACTTCGGAATAGATGCGTGCGCCGCGCCGACGCGCATGCTCGAGCTCCTCGAGAATCAGGATGGCCGACCCCTCGCCCATGACGAATCCGTCGCGGGTCAGGTCGAATGGACGGGAGGCCGTCTCGGCCTCATCATTGCGCTCGGACAGCGCGCGCATGTTCGAGAAGCCGCCAATCGCCATGGCGGTCACCGTGGCTTCGGCTCCGCCGGTGATCATGACATCCGCATCGCCATACTGAATGGTGCGGAACGCGTCGCCAATGGCGTGCGCACTCGTCGCGCATGCCGAGACGGTGGAGTAGTTGGGTCCCTTCGCGTGGAACTGCATGGACACGAGTCCCGCCGCGATGTCGGAGATGAACATCGGGATGAAGAAGGGAGAAATCTTGCTCGGTCCCCGCTCCCGGTACTGGTCGTGCTGTTCCTCGAACGTCTTCAGCCCCCCGATGCCGCTGCCAATGATGACTCCCGTCCGATCCGGTTCGTAGCCGGCGCCGGACGCAAGGCCCGCATCGCGCATGGCCTGCTGCGACGCCGCCAGCGCATACTGCGTGAACAGATCGGCGCGCTTGGCTTCCTTGCGGTCCATGTACAGCAGCGGGTCGAACCCCTTCACCTCGCAGGCGAAGCGCACCGCGAAGTTCGTGGCGTCGAACTTGGTGATGGGTCCCGCGCCGGATTTCCCGGCAAGCAGGGCCTGCCAGGTCGCCGCCACGTCGTTGCCGACCGGCGTGATCGCTCCCATTCCGGTGACGACGACCCGCCGCTTCGTCACTCCGCAACCTTGCCCTTGAGATAGTTCAGCGCATCTCCGACCGTGCGGAGTTTCTCGGCGTCCTCGTCGGGAATGTCGATGTCGAACTCCTTCTCGAATTCCATGACCAGTTCGACCGTGTCGAGACTGTCCGCGCCCAGGTCTTCCATGAAGCTGGCATCATCAGTGAGCTTTTCGCGTTCGACGCCAAGCTCCTTGGCGATGATTTCCTTGACCTTCTCGTCGAGATCCGCCATGGATGTCGTCCTCGGATGTGAATGGTGGTGTGCCAATGTACGTGGGTCGAACGGCTTCTGAAAGTTACATGACCATCCCGCCATCCACCACGAAGACCTGTCCCGTGATGTAGGCCGACCGGTCCGACGCCAGAAAGGCGACGAGATTCGCCACATCAGCCGGCGCGCCAAGGCGTCCCAGCGGAATCTGCGCGCGCAAGGCCGCCTGCGCCTCGGGTGGCAGGGCCGCCGTCATGTCGGTGTCAATGAATCCCGGCGCAATGGCGTTTGCCAGGACGTTGCGCGACGCCAGCTCCTTCGCAACTGATTTGGTGAGGCCAATAAGCCCCGCCTTGCTCGCCGCATAGTTTGCCTGCCCCTTGTTCCCCGTCACGCCCACGACGCTGGTGATGTTGATGATCCGCCCCCAGCGCCGTTTCATCATGCCGCGCGCGGCCGCGCGGATGGCCAGAAACGCCCCGCGCAGATTCGTGTCGAGCACGGTGTCCCAGTCCTCGTCCTTCAGGCGGACCAGAATGTTGTCACGCGTGACACCGGCGTTGTTCACGAGGATGTCGAGGGAGCCGAAGCCCGCTTCCACCGCGGCGATCAATCGCGTCACATCCTCGGGTACGGCAACGTCCGCGCCAACGCCGAGCGTCTCACCGCCGAGCGCCGCAGCCGCCGCACGCGCGGTGTCCGCCGTGCGACCGGAGATGGCCACACGCGCGCCGCAGTCGCGCAGCGTCGCCGCGATCTCGCGCCCGATGCCACGCGTGCCGCCCGTGACCAGCGCGACCTTTCCCGTGAGATCGAGTTGCATTATGAAAGCTGCGCCTGAAGGCGTTCAACCTCGGCGGCCGTACCGCACGGGACGGTCCGCGCGCCGGGGACGATCCGCTTGACCAGATTGCCGAGCACCGAACCGGGGCCCATCTCGACGAAGGTCGCGTCGGGGAAGTCCCGGGTCATCGCGCGCACCTCGTCGGTCCACCGCACCGCCGATGTGAGCTGCTGCAGCAGCACCTGTTCTGCCCTGCCCGCGTCCCGAATCGCGTCGGCGTTGACGTTCGCGTACACCGGAAATGCCGGCGACGTCCACGTGGCGGCCTGGAGCGCCCGGAGCAGTCCCGCCGCGGCGACTTCCATGAGCGGCGAATGAAACGCACCACTCACGTTGAGCTTGAGCACCCGCTTGGCGCCAGCCTCGCGCGCCAGCCCCATCGCGCGGTCCACTGCCGCGTCGTGACCGGAGATCACGATCTGCTCCTGGGTGTTGAAATTGGCGGGCACGACAACGCCGGGACCACTCGCCGATGCCGCGATGCACACGCGGCTCACGGCATCCCCGTCGAGCCCCAGCACCGCTGCCATGGTGCCCGGGCACTGCACGCCGCTCTCGTACATGAGCTCGCCGCGCCGCCGTACCAGGCGCACGGCGTCCACGAACGGAAGCGCACCGGCGGCGTGATAGGCCGTGAACTCGCCGAGGGAATGACCGGCCGCCGCGCGAACATGCGGGGTCGCCTGTGCTCCGAGCACGGCCCAGACGGCGGCTCCATGCGTGAGCAGCGCCGGCTGCGCGTTGCGCGTGGCGGTGAGTTCGGTCTCCGGCCCGTCGAAGCACAGGGTCGAGAGAGGGAGGCCGAGCGCCTCGTCGGCTGAAGCGAACACATCGCGCGCTGCTGGAAAGGCGTCCACGAGATCCCGCCCCATTCCCGGCTTCTGGGATCCCTGTCCTGGAAAGAGAAGAATCAGCTCCATGCGTGCGCTCATTCAGAGGCGCACGACCATCGATGCCCAGGTGAATCCGGCGCCGAACGCCACCAGCAGCACGCGTGAGCCGGGCCCGATGCGTCCCTGTTCGATCGCTTCGTCAATGGAAATGGGAATGGAGGCTGACGACGTGTTGCCGTAGCGATCCACATTCACGAAGACCTTCTCCATCGGGATGTCGGCGTGCCGGGCGGTGGACTCGATGATGCGGATGTTCGCCTGGTGCGGAATGAGCAGATCGATGTCGTTACCGGTGAGGCCCGCACGGGCGAGCGCACAGTCGGCCGCTTCGGCCATCGACCGCACGGCGTGCTTGAAGACCTCGCGGCCCGCCATCCTGACGAGATGGCTGTGATCCATGAGCACGGATTCGGACATGGGCGCGCTGGCGCCTCCGTGCGGCCGGTACAGGAGGTCCGCCAGCGTGCCGTCACTGCGCAAAAACGAGGAGAGGATTCCCCTGCCATTCCGGGCACGACGGAGAATGGCCGCGCCTGCACCATCGCCGAACAGCACGCACGTCGAGCGATCCGTCCAGTCCACGATCGCGCTCATCTTCTCGGAGCCGGCGACCAGCACCGTCTCGGCGCTGCCGTTCATGATGAGCCCCTCGGCGACGGTGAGTCCATAGAGCCATCCCGAGCAGGCCGCGCCCACATCGAACGCTGCGGCGCGCGAGGCACCCAGCGCCGCCTGCACATCCACCGCCGTGGCGGGGAGCAACCGGTCCGGGGTGGCGGTGCTCAACACGATGACATCCAGCGCGTCGGCCGTCACGTCGGCACGGCGCATGGCGATGCGCGCCGCATCCGCCGCCATGCTGCACGTCGACTCGCCCTCGCCCGCGATGTGGCGTTGCACGATGCCCGTGCGTTCCACGATCCAGTCGTGCGACGTCTCGATGCCGATGGCGGCGAAATCGTAATTCGTCATTACGCGCGCCGGTACGCTGCGCCCGATGCCGGCGATCTCAGCAACCGGCCGCGTCATGCGTTGCCTGCCGCGGTGCGATCGAGACGACGCCCGATGTGTTCATCCATTCTAGCCTCCACCGCACGCAGTGCAACGCCGAGCGCGTTCTGGATGGCGCGCGGCGATGAACTGCCGTGAGAAATGATGCTGACACCCTTGACGCCGAGCAGCGGCGCGCCGCCGTAATCCGAATAATCGAACCCCTCGAACGTGCGCGCAATCAGTTCCGGTGGTGAGCCCGCGCTCCGCAGCATGCCGACGATCATCCCCGGAACCGATTCGTAGAATTTGAGGAGCACATTGCCCACGAACCCATCGCAGACGACGACGTCCACCGGTGCGCGGGCATTTTCGCCGCGGAGAATGTCGCGCCCCTCGACGTTGCCAACGAAGTTGAGATCCGCCTGCATGAGCAGCCGATGCGCCTCCTTCACCGCCGCGTTGCCCTTCTCGGGTTCCTCACCGATGCTGAGCAGGCCGATGGCCGCGTTCGAACGCCCGAGGATGTCCTGCGCATAGACGGAACCCAGCCGCGCAAATTGCACGAGCTCTTCCGCCGAGCAGTCCACGTTGGCACCCGCGTCGAGCACGACGAGCGGTTTGCGGGCCGTCGGAAAGAACGCGGCGATCGCGGGCCGAGTGAGCCCTTCATGCAGCTTGAGCAGGAAGATCGAGGCGGCCATCTGCGCGCCCGTGTTCCCGGCGGAAACGAACGCCTGGGCGGTACCGCTCGCGTGCAGCTTGAGTCCGACCACCATGGAGCTATTCGGCTTGGCGCGAATGGCCGCGCTCGGCTTGTCGGACATGTCTATGACGTCGGGCGCATCGATGATCGTGATGCGCTCCAGCGCGCCCGGCGGCTGCTTGCCGCCGGCGCACTGCGCCTCGAGCTCCGTCGCGATCGCATCGCGGCGGCCGACCAGAAGGAGCGAGTGTTGTGGTGGAAGCTCAGCGAGCGCGAGCAGGGCACCAGCGATCGGTACGCGCGGGGCGTGGTCTCCGCCCATCGCATCCAATGCGATGCGCGCCAATGCTAGGCTTCCCTGGCCGCGACCCGCTGTTCACCCGCGTAATATCCGCATTCCTCGCAGACGCGATGCGGCCGCTTCATGCTGCGGCAGCGCGGGCATGTCTGGATGGCAATGGCAGGAGCCTGCTTGTGCGTGTTGCGCGCACGCTTCTTCCGCTTGGAGGTGCGTCGCTTGGGGACGGCCATGGGAGATCAGTCGTGAAGGAGGTCTAAGGCTGGTGCGGCGCATGACGGCTTGCCCGCAGCGCATCCCAGCGAGAATCGGTTTCCGGCGGACAGTTGCACAGCCCTGCGTTGCGGTCCGCACCGCAGCGCGGACACATCCCCTTGCAATCATCCCGGCACAGGAGAAAGCTCGGCACTCCGAGCAGCCATTGCTCGCGCACCGCTGGGCGAAGGTCCAGCACGGGCGCGTGCGACGGCAGCTCATAGGCGTCAGGATCGTCAGCGATCTCGTCGCCGGATTCGGCGAAGAGCACGTGCACATCTTCCGCCACGTGCGCGGACACGTCGATCAGACAGCGACGACACTCGCCCCGCAGGGTGCCTTCGATGTGACCGCTCCAGTAGTATCGGCCCGTGCCGGCCTTCGACAGGCGCCCTGTCGCGTGCACGGGCTCCGCCGGCAGCGCGTCACCCTCGAGCCACACGGCATCCGTCGCATCCAGATAGCCATCAACGCGGATTGCTTCGCGTTCGAGCTCTCGAATGTCGTAACACAGCATAACCACTAAACTTACCAGAGACGGTCGGCTGAGGCAATGGCCGCAAAACCGCACGGCGCGCGCCGCGGGCCCGAAATCCGTTCCGTGACTGCATGACCGGCCCGCCGCCCGCCGAGGGCCAGCCTTCGTGAGCCGGATCAGAGGATATCCGCGTCCGCGAAGAAGAACCGCGCTTCGCGCTCCGCGTTGTCATCCGAGTCGGACGCGTGAATGGCGTTCCGTTCCTTGGACTCGGCGTAGAGCTTCCGCACCGTGCCGGGCGCCGCCTCGGCCGGATCCGTTGCACCGATCGCGCGGCGCAGTTCGGCCACCGCGTCATCGCGCTCGAGCAGCACCGGCATGCACGCACCCGACGTCATGAACCTGGTGAGTGACTGGAAGAAGGGGCGCTCGCGATGCACGGCGTAGAACGCCTCGGCCTGCGCCGGTGTGAGCCGCATGACGCGACTGGCGACCAGGTGAAAGCCGCCGGCTTCCAGATGCGCGAGAATTCTGCCTGCCTTGCCCGCGCCCAGCGCATCCGGCTTGATGATGGTCAGCGTCCGATGTCCTGTCATGTTCACGATCCTATCAGTTTGCGAACGATGTCGCCGCGCGTGAGAAAGCCGACGAGGCGGCCCTCGCGCACGACCGGCACTCGATCGACGTCCTTGTTGGCCATGAGGGATGCGACTTCCGACAGCGGCTGATCCGGCGACACGCAGAGCACCTGTCGCGTCATGACATCCCGCACCGTTCGCCGCTCCAGCTCGGGCGCGGTCGCGTGGCGCTGCGCGCCACCGCCCAGAAAGGCCGAGCTGCTGAGCATGTGCCGCATGATCTCACGCTCGCTCAGCATGCCGATGAGCCGCCCGTCCGACTCGACCACCGGCAGGCCGCCCACGCCCGCGCGCACCATGTCGCGAGCCGCGTCGCGCAGCAGCGTTTCCGGCCGGGCGGTGCGCGGCCGCTCCACCATGATCTCGCGCACTGCGAGCTGCGGCGCGATCTGCACGTCGTGCAGGACGCCGAGCGCCGCGACATCCGTCCCCGTTTCGCACGTGAGCAACTGCTCCACCGCATCAGGGGTGGAGAAGAGTCGCGCGAACGCCCCGAGAACCTGAAGATACCGGGCCGCCATGCGCGGCGGCGAGAGAATGAGCAGCACGATGCGCGCGTGCTGCGGCTCCGCGTCGCGCACCTCGCGTGCAATGGGTTCTCGCGCGATACCAACGGCCACGGCCAGCGAGTCCACCGCATCCGTCCGATAGTGCGTGAGAAAGGCGCGATCGCCCAGCGCCACGATGTCCTCACCGCGCGCCTCGGCGACGCGCGTCCGCAGCTTTTCGGGGTCCGCCACCGCGCCCGTCGTGCGTAACCGCTCGACCAGCACCCACGCCGCCGCCGGCAGTCCCGTTGCTTCGAGCGGCAGCACGACCCGCTCGGCGGTCACCAGGTCGGCCAGGTTCACATGCGTTCGCGGAGCAGTCGCACGATGTCCAATGGCCGCTGCGCCACACTGATGCCGGCGTCCCTGAACGACTGCACCTTTTCAGCGGCCGTTCCCGTGGAGCCGGAGATGATGGCGCCCGCATGACCCATGCGGCGGCCCGGCGGAGCCGTCTGGCCGGCGATGAAACCGACGACCGGTTTGGTCACTCCGTCGCGCACGAAGGCCGCCGCCTCCTGCTCATCCGTTCCGCCGATCTCGCCAATCATGACAATGGCGCGCGTGTCCCGGTCGCGCTCGAAGGCGTCGAGGCAGTCGATGAAGTTGGTTCCGTTGATCGGGTCTCCGCCAATGCCCACGCACGTGGTCTGACCCAGCCCGGCGCGCGTGAGATGGTAGACCACTTCATAGGTGAGCGTTCCGGAGCGACTCACGAGCCCGACGTGTCCCGGCGTGCAGATGCGTCCGGGGATGATGCCGACCTTGCTCACGCCCGGCGAGATGAGACCCGGGCAGTTCGGCCCAATGAGGCGCGCACCGTGCTCCTTCACGTAGGGATACACGCGTGTCATGTCGAGCACGGGAACGCCTTCGGTAATGCAGATGATGAGCGGGACCCCGGCATCCGCGGCTTCCATCATGGCATCCGCGGCGAATGGTGGCGGGACGTAGATCACGGAGGTATTCGCGCCCGTGGCCTGGACCGCGTCCGCGACGGTATTGAAGATGGGCACCGAGCCCGCGAAACGCGTACCGCCCTTCCCCGGCGTCACGCCCGCGACCACGCAGGTGCCGTATTCGATCATCTGGTTCGTATGGAAGGATCCGTCGCGACCGGTAATGCCCTGAACCAGGAGTCGGGTGTTGCCATCAATGAAAGTGCTCACGCTGCCTTTCCTCCCGTCGCGAGAGCCACCGCCTTCTTCACAGCCTCATCCATGTCCGTCATCGCGGAGAAGCCATGTTCGCTCAGGATCTTCACGGCGATTTCCTCGTTCGTGCCGGTGAGCCGGATGACGATGGGCACGGTGAGAGGGTGTGCCTGCGTCGCGGTCACGATGCCATTCGCCACGTCATCCGTGCGCGTGATACCACCGAAAATGTTGAACAGGATGGCCTTCACGCTGGGATCCGCGGTGATGATGTTCAGGGCATTGACGACCTTCTCGGGATTCGAGGAGCCGCCAATGTCGAGGAAATTCGCCGGTTCGCCCCCGTAGTACTTCACCAGATCCATCGTCGCCATCGCGAGACCGGCGCCGTTGACGACGCACCCGACGTTGCCGTCCAGTTTGATGAAGGTGAGATTCGCCTTGCGCGCCCGGACTTCGCTTGGCGCCTCGGCGGACTCGTCGCGCAGGGCCGCCAGCGCTGGGTGCCGCTCCAGCTCGTTGTCGTCAATGACCATCTTGGCGTCGAGGGCCACCACGTCGCCCGCCGGCGTCGTAACGAGCGGATTGATTTCAGCGAGCGACGCGCCGTTCTCCATGAACGCGGCGTAGAGCTGCCGCAAAATCGCCGCCGCCGCGCGCGCCTGGTTGACGTCGGACGTGAGGAAGAATCCCATGCGCATGGATTCGAAGGCGAGCAGACCATAACGCGGATCCACCGGCACGCGCATGATCTTTTCCGGGGTCTTCGCGGCGACCTCTTCGATGTCGATGCCGCCGGCCGGACTCACCATGCACACCGGCCGCCTGGATGCCCGATCCACGATGATGCCGACATAGGCTTCGCTCGCAATCTCCGCGGCCGGCGTGATGAGCACGCGCTCGACCGGGAGCCCCTTGATGTGCATGCCGATGATCTTTGCCGCGAGCCCCCGTGCCTCGCCGGGCGTCCGGGCCAGCTTGACGCCGCCGGCCTTGCCGCGCCCGCCACTGTGCACCTGCGCCTTCACCACCACGGTGCCGCCGAACCCGCGCGCGAATCGCTCTGCCTCCTCCGGTGTGCTGGCGACCTCGCCTGGCGGGATCGGAATACCGAAGCGGCGAAAGATGTCCTTTGCCTGATATTCGTGAATGTTCACGTGCTCTCCATGGTAATCGACGTTCCAGCCTCGCCGCGCACGGCATCCCGTCCGCGACTCAGCTCTGTGATAATGGCACGGCCACCCGTACGCCGCGCGAAGTCCACCGCCGCGCGCACCTTGGGCGCCATGCTGCCTTCTCCGAATGCACCGTCCGCATCCAGTCGTTCTGCCTCATGCACCGACAGCGCGCGCAGCGCACGCGCCTTTGGCGTGCCGTAATCGAGATACACTGCGTCCACATCCGTCAGTATCAACAACGGCGCCGCACCGAGATCGCGGGCGAGGACCGCGGCGGCGAGGTCCTTGTCCACCACGGCGTCCACCCCTTCGTAGCCGAGCCGCGGGTCCTGATACATCGGCACCCCGCCACCACCGCATGCCACGACAATGGTTCCCGCGCGCACGAGGCGGGCGATGACATCGAGCTCGTGGACCGCTTGCGGCTGCGGACTCCCAACCACGCGGCGCCACCGGCCTCGCGCGTCCTGCTTGAGCGGAGTCCCAGCCGCGCGCAGGTCCGCCGCTCGCGGTTCAGGAACCGCGTGGCCAATGAATTTCGTGGGTGCCGTCAGCGCCGGATCGGTGCGCGACACCAGCACCTGCGTAATGACAGTCGCCACGGCCCGTTCGCTGCCCAGGCGCCGCAGCGCGTTGTCCAGCGACTGCTGAATCATGTACCCGATCCAGCCGGCCGTGGCCGCCACGAGCACGCCGAGCGGAAGCGGTGCCACCTCATGCCGGGCGAGCTCGTTCCGCACGAGTTCGTCGCCGACCTGGGGTCCGTTTCCATGAACGACGCACAGATTCCACCCATCGAGGGCCAGATCCACCACCGGCCCGAGACTCTCGCGCGTATGGCGGAACTGATCGGCGATGGTGGATCGCTCGCCGGCAGGCGAGAGCGCATTGCCGCCCAGCGCGATCACGGCTGTGGCGCGCAGCTGCGCCGTGTGATCGGTCACGGGCATTGCCGCCGCAAGCTATTTGTCGCCAGGGACACGGGCAAGGTCACGGCTTGCTCTTCTCAACGAGCGCGCCCAGGGCGTCATAGGCGCGTCCGAAGGACACCCAGTCCCCGTGCTGCAGGGCCCGCCCCATTCGCTTGTAGAGCGCCGCGACCTGAGCGCGGAAATCGCGCGGGTGCACGGACGTCGTATCACCCTGAACGCTGCCCTGTGCCCCAAACGCCGCGGCAAACGAGGCGCCCGTGCGCAGCGTCGTATCGGTGGTGGTTGCCACGCGCGCCACGCTCGTGACGTCATTGGGCCGCCACGCATATGCCGTCTGCACGAGCGCCGCGCCGCGCGCGAGTGGAATCACGCGCGCCGGCCCGCGAACGAGATGCGCGTCCCGAGGCACATCGGCGGTGCTGTCCATCCCGCGTCGCAGGTGATCTAGTATGGCATTCCAGCGCTGCACGGAATCCGAGGAGAGCACCAGGTAGCTGGCCCGCCGGGGACCTCCGGTACCAAGCAGCGCCGCGCGGAAGTACTCGAGTGAATCGAGCATGGGCTGGAGCCACGCCAGACGTCCATCCGGAAGCACGAGTGGTGGCGCGTCGTGGCCACGCAGCAGCGAATCCGCGCCTTCGTTCCACGGCAGATGGCCGAGTGGCTGCTCCCGGGCGCCCCACCCGGCGCGAGCCAGAATGGACGCCTGGATGCGCGTCAGGTCCCCCATGGGCGGCAGCGCCTGCAACAGCGCCGCCGGCACGTCGGAGAGCTCCGCAAAGAGCGCGGGGAAGCGTTGCTGCCAGCTCGCCGTCACCGGATCCGGCGCCGCATCCGCCAGCAGTTCCACGCGCCCGGTGTGCGCGTTCACGATGGCAACAGCGGCGTGGCGGAGATAGCTCACTTCGGTGCTGCCGAAGGCGACGTGTTCGCTCAGCGGATACCACGAACTCCCCACGTACAGGTCCAGCATCCACACGAGCGAGTCGTCCACGATCACCGGTCTCACGGTCGTGCCCTGATGGAAAAAGGGCGCGATGGCGCGCACGCGCTCCCGCACGTCGCGGCGCATCACGACGCGTTCCCGCGCGTCGAGCGACGGCGCCGAGAACAGATGGAAGTCGCGCAGACTCCACGCGAACGCGACACGCGAGAGCACCGAAGAGACTTCCGGCGCGGCGACCCGGCCCGCGGGATCACTGATGACGCGATACCCGATGGCGGAGTCGTTGACGAGCACTGGCGGCAGCGTGTCGGACGCGGCATCGGCGGTCGCGGGCAGCAACTCGGGGTCGCCCCCCTCGTTCGCCACGGCGGCGCCAATCCGGGTGATGGTCCACGGTTCGGTTGGCGACTCGTCCTCCGTGTCATCCGTGGAACTGCCGCGAATGACGACGGCTTCGAGCCCGGCGGGTGCCGGCATCCAGGCGACGCCGCGCGGAGTCTCGCCGTGTCCCTCGAACGTTTCCGCTGCGCGGATCAGCGCCGGCGTGTCCCACAGCGACACCGACGAGGCTGCATCCGCCAGCGAGCGGAAGCCCAGCGAATCGCCCGGCGTGATGCGATCCAGCGCGTAGGCGCGCCGCGTGTACTCCAGTCGTACCTGGTGGTACGACGCCTCGCGCGCGGTTGCGTCCTGTACCCGAGCGAAGTGCCGCACCAGCGGCGGGCCCAGCCCCCGCATCGCGAGGGAGAGAATGATCACGGCGGTCACGGCGATGAACGCCACGCGAAACTGCCCGGTCCACCCGAAGAAGAGCACGATGAACGCCGCCGCCACGGTGAGAATCGCGAGCCAGAGGCTCACCGGAATCGCGGCGTGGTGATCACTGAAGGTGAACATGCCGGCGGGGCCGCTGCCGTTGACAAGGACACGGAAGGCGTCGAGCCGGTAGTTCCACGCCAGCAGCAGGAGCATCAGCGTGCCCAGCACGACGACATGGCGGCGCACGTAGTTGGACACGTATAGCGAACCGCGCTCCCAGCGCAGGCTCGGCGTGAGCGCGTAGAGAAAGATCACGATGGCGCTCACGAGGAGCACGGCGATCAGCGCCCAGAGATACAGCGCGCTCTCGAACGGGAGCCAGTAGACGAAGAAGCTCAGATCCGCCTCGAAATACGGATCGCTTTCGCCGAACGGGCGGCCGCCCTGCAGTAGCGAGACCGACGTCCAGGTCGATGCGGGCAACGTGAGGAGTGCGCCCAGAATGACCGCCATCACGATGACGGCGCCCATCAGATAGCGACCGGGTATCTCCTCGCCAATCTCGAGGTTCGCGACCTGGCGCGGCAGCACGATGGACACGACGCTCTGCCGCACCGCATAGAGATTGGCGAACACGAACAGTGCGGCGACGGTGCCCGACGTCAGCCGCAGCAGCGCGACAATGATGAACCGATGGCGCCACACGCCGACGGCGCCCATGGCCTGGTACCAGCGGAAATCGGTGTAAACGTCCGCGAGCAGGTGCCCCACGACCAGCAGGAGGGCCACGATGGCGATGGCGGCCAGAGACCAGCGCCGTGTCGTCACGCTAGGGGCGCACCCCTTCCGCGCGAAGCCAGTCCTCGAACTCTCCTCTGATAGCCGCCAGTCGCTCCGGCGTTCGTGCCTCGAATCGCATCACCAGCACGGGCTGGGTATTGGACGCCCGGATGAGACCCCATCCGTCGCCGAAGAGCACGCGTGCACCATCCACGTCGATGACGTCGTGCGACTCGCGAAAGTGTCGCACGGCCCGCTCGACGATGCCGAACTTGATGTCTTCGGGACAGTCCACGCGGAGCTCCGGCGTGGACACGAACTTCGGCACGTCGGCGAGCAGGGCCGACACGCTTCGCCCAGAATCGGCCACGATGCGGAGGAGCCGGGCAGCGCCGTAGAGCGCATCATCGTGGCCGTAGAAGCCCTCGCCGAAGAACATGTGCCCCGACATCTCGCCCGCGATCGGCGCGTGCATCTCCTTCATCTTGTCCTTGATGAGCGAGTGGCCAGTCTTCCACATCACCGGATGCCCGCCGGCGCGCGTGATGGCATCGGGCAGCGCCTGCGAGCACTTCACATCGAAGATGATGGGCTGCCCCGCCCCGGTGCGCGCCAGCACATCCCGTGCGTAGAGAATGAGCACGTGATCGCCCCAGACGATCGTCCCGTTTTCGTCGATCACGCCGATGCGGTCGGCGTCGCCATCGAAGGCAACGCCGATGTCCGCGTGCTCGCTCCGGACCGCCGTGATCAGCTCCGTGAGATTCTCCAGCACGGTGGGATCGGGGTGATGATTCGGGAAGCGGCCGTCGCTCTCGCAGTAGAGTCCCGTCGCGCGCGCACCGAGGCGCTCCAGCAGCGCTGGCGCGACGAGCGCGCCAACACCGTTGCCACAGTCGGCCACCACGCGCAACGGCCGCGAGAGGCGCCCGATGCGAGCCACGACGTCATCGATGTACCGATCGATGACGGAGACGGTCTGCACCGACCCGGCCCCGGCCGGAAACGCGCCCTCCTGAATGATCTCGTAGAGCTCCTGGATCTGCGCGCCGTGCAGTGACGCAGTGCCCACGCACAACTTGAAACCGTTGTACTCCGGCGGATTGTGCGATCCGGTGATCTGAATGCCCGCCACGACCGGCAGCTTGTGCAGCGACCAGTAGAGCAGCGGCGTGGGAACCACGCCAATATCCACGACGTCCACGCCGGACTGCGTGAAGGCTCGCACCAGTGCCTCGCGCAGCGCCGCGCCGCTGGGGCGGTTGTCCCGCCCGATCGCCACGGCCCCCTGAACCTCGCGCCGGACAAGAAAGGCGGAGAAGGCACGACCCAGGGCGTGTGCCACCTGTGGCGTCAGGTCCGCGCCGACGACACCGCGGATGTCGTATTGTCGAAAGATCTGCTGGCTGACGCTCATGTCTCCCCTCGAAACGAACGTGAGGCCGCGTGGGCGGCCTCACTCTCGACTCAGCGGCTGGTCAGCGCCGACATCGGTGGACCCGCCGGCTTCACGTGATGGATGTCCGGCATGCTGTGGCTTGCGACATCGACCAGGCGGCCGGGAACGATCCCGAACACCAGCAGCGCCACCGCCGCCACGCCGATCACCAGCGCGGTCGGCGTACCCATGCGACGCGGCACAGGCGCGTTGTCAGCACGCGGACGCATGAACATGGCGATCACCACCGCGAGATAATAGCCCGCGGAGATGGCGCTCGTGATCACCAGGGCAACGGCCAGGTGGGTTTGCGGGCTCACGGAATTCAGTGCCGCGCCGACCACGTACCACTTGGCGAAGAAGCCCATGCCGCCAAACACCGGGAAGCCAAGCAGCGCGAGCATGAATACCGCCATGCATGAGGCGAGCCACGGGCGGATCTGCCACAATCCGGCGAAGTCGGCGATCTCCTGATGGCGCTCGCCCGGCGTCCCCACCACCATCACGACCGCGAAGGCGCCCATGGTGGCGAGCGTGTAGGAGAGCAGATAGAAGAGAAATGCCGCCGTGCCGGCCTCGTTGCTCGCCACGACGGCGACGAGCAGATATCCCGCGTGGGCAATGCTCGAATAGGCGAGCAAGCGCTTGACGTTCTTCTGTGCCAGCGCAATCAGGTTTCCACCCACCATGGTGACCATCGCGAGCCACCAGAGCGGCAGGTGCCAGGCCAGACCGGCCGAGGGAAACGCCTCGCGCCAGATGCGGAAGAACGCCGCGAAGGCCGCCGCCTTGACCGCCGCCGCCATGTACGCACTGATGGGCGTGGGCGCACCCTCGTAGACGTCAGGCGCCCACATGTGAAAGGGCACGGCCGACACCTTGAAGCCGAACCCCACGATGAGCAGCCCGATCCCGATGAGCAGCATGGGCGATGTCAGGACGGACTGCCTCGTGATGGCCGCGCCGATCACCCCGAGATCCGTCGAACCCGTCGCGCCGTAGATGAGCGCGATTCCATAGAGCAGAAAACCCGTGGAGAACGCGCCAAGCAGAAAGTACTTGAGCGCCGCTTCGGCGGACCGGCTGCTGCGCCGATTGAGCCCCGCCAGCACGTAGACCGCGATGGACATGAGCTCGATGCCAAGGAACACCATGATGAGATCGCGCGCCGCGGCGAGCAGCATCATGCCGGCCGATGACAGCAGGATCAGCACGAACATTTCGGCGGCGGGAAGCGACTCGTCGCGTGCATAGTCCATGGCGAGCGCCAGCGCGATGATCGTGCCCACGAGGACGATGAGATCCGTGACCCAGCGGAAGTCATCCACCGCAATGATCCCGGGCGTGGCGGTGGCACCGCGCGTCATCATCCACACGATCACCGCCGCGGTGGCCACGCACAGGGCAATGCTGAGCACCCCGATGCTGCGTGCCGTCGCGACGGACTCCTCCCGCCAGACGGCCACGAGCAGCAGCAGCATCGCCCCGCCCATGAGGAGGAGGTCCGGGGCGAGCGCCGCGGCGAGCTGGGGTGCCTGACTGAGATCGAAGACCATTTAGCGCACCCCCATCGCGGCGCTCGCGCTGCGCTGGCCCGCTCCCGCCTGCACCTGCTGCACGAGATTGTTGGCGGAGCGCTCCATGCGATGCAGCACCGGAGCCGGATAGATCCCGATCCAGAGGATGACGACCGCAAGCGCGCCCATGATCCCCAGCTCGCGCCGGTTCAGGTCGGGCACGTGCTCGTTCTCCGGCTTGTCGAGCGGCATGTAGAGAATTCGCTGAATTGCCCAGAGCAGGTAGCACGCCGCCAGAATCACCCCGATTGTCGCGATGAACGCGTAGATCGGTTCCGACTTGAAGGCGCCGATCAGCACGAGGAATTCGCCCACGAATCCGTTGGTGCCGGGCAGCCCGATGCTGCTGAACGACACGAGCGTGAGCAGCACGGCGAACATGGGCACGACGCGGGCGATGCCGCCGTACGCGCTCAGCAGCCGCGTGTGCCGCCGCTCGTAGAGCATGCCGATGAGCAGGAACAGCGCACCGGTGGAAATGCCGTGGTTGATCATGACCATGAGCGCGCCCTGCACGCTCTGCAGCGTGAGCGCGAAGATCCCGAGCATGACGAAGCCCAGATGGCTCACGGAGGAGTACGCGACCAGCCGCTTGAAGTCCGGCTGCACCATGGAAACCAGCGCGCCGTACAGGATGCCGATCACCGCCAGTCCGAGAATGATGGAGCGCACCCAGGACGTCATGGAGGCATCCGGGAAGAGCGGCAGCGAGAATCGCAGGAAGCCGTACGTTCCCATTTTCAGCATGATGCCGGCCAGGATGACAGAGCCTGCCGTCGGCGCCTCCGTATGCGCATCCGGCAGCCAGGTATGCAGTGGGAATACCGGTACCTTCACCGCGAACGCGACGAAGAACGCCGCGAACAGCCACAGCGCCTCACGCGATCCGATCACGGCGTGCTGCATGAGGTAGTCGTAGCCGAAGCTCGACTGGTGCGTCACGACGTTCTGCGCGTGGAGCCAGAGATACAGGATCGCCACGAGCATGAGCAGCGATCCGAGAAACGTGTAGATGAAGAACTTGATGCTGGCGTACACCCGCCGTTCGCCGCCCCACACGCCGATGATGAAGTACATCGGCACCAGCATCAGCTCCCACATCACGTAGAAGAAGAGCAGGTCGAGCGCCATGAACACGCCCAGCATCCCCGTGGTGAGGATGAGCATGAGCTCGTAGTAGGAGCGCACCTTGACCCGCACGCTGGTCCAGCTGCCGAGCACCGACAGCGGCATGAGAAACGTCGTGAGCAGGATCATGAACAGGGAGATCCCGTCGATGCCGACGTCGAACCGGGCGCCCCAGGGCTGGATCCACTCCAGGGTGACGCGCGCCTGCCACGCCGACGTTCCGGGGTCGAACGACCACCAGAGTCCGGCGGAGACAACGAACTCCACCACGAACGTGATGAATGCGATCCAGCGCGCGGCCGGAGCCGCCGCCAGACCGCCGTCATCCTTCGCCAGCGCGCCCTGCACCACGAGGATGAGCGCGCCGGCCACCGGAATCAGCAGCAGCGCCGGCAGCACCCACGAGTTGTAGCCGATGGAAGCAAGAAAGTCGTGCATGGGTCAGCGAAAAGTGATAGCGCCGAGTACGGCGATGACGCCAATGACAAACGCCCAGGCGTATGCGCCCACCTGGCCCGACTGGAGCCATGAACCCACGGCGCCAAAGCCGCGCGCCAGCCACGCGCTTCCGTTGACGAACAGGCCGTCAATGAGACCGGCGTCGATGCCCTTCCACAGCACGAAACGCGACCCCCCCACGACCGGCGAGATGACGACACGGTCGTAGAGTTCGTCCACGTAGTACTTGTTCTCGAGCACCCGCTCGACTCCCTCGGACGGTCGCGCGTCGCGCTTGGGGACGAGCGCCGCCGGGCGGCAGCGTGCCACCGCGATGAGCACGCCCGTCACGGCAATCACGACGGCGAGCCCCACCAGCAGCAGTTCGGTGCCGGAAGGCAACTCTGAGGTCGTGCCGCGGGCGATCGCAAGCGCCGGAGCACCAACGACCGGATCGAGCCAGCGATCCAGGATGCCCGTGGCGCCGGTGGGCAGGTGAAGAAACGCCGGCAGGTTGATCGCGCCGCCAATGGCGCTCAGCACGCCCAGCAGCACGATGGGTCCCGTCATGGTCCACGGCGCTTCACGCAGGTGCTCGAACTCGCGCGCGCCCGTGCGATTGGGGCCATGGAAGGTGTAGAGCATGAGGCGCGTCATGTAGATCGCGGTGAGCAGCGCGCCCACGAGGCCGAAGACGTAGACGACATACAGCACCACACTGCCGGGAATGCCGAGCCAGCTCGCCTGCGCCAGCGTGCTTCCCTGTGCCCGCTGGAAGACGGCGCCCAGAATCTCATCCTTCGAGAAGAAGCCCGCAAAGAACGGGATGCCGGCGATCGCCAGCGTCGCGATCCACATCATCACGAAAGTGATGGGCATGGCGCGGCGCAGACCGCCCATGTTGCGCATGTCCTGCGCGTCCTCGTGACTGTGCGTCGCGTGGTAGGCCCGGTGCATGGCGTAGATCACCGAGCCGGCGCCAAGGAAGAGCAGCGCCTTGAAGAAGGCGTGCGTCATCAGGTGGAACATGCCGGCCACGTACGCACCCACGCCAACCCCAATGAACATGTAGCCGAGCTGGGAGACTGTGGAGTACGCCAGCACCTTCTTGATGTCCCACTGTTTGAGGCCGATGGTGGCGGCGAAGAGCGCGGTCACGGCGCCGATGACGGCAACCGTCAGCGATGCGGCCGGCGCTACGGCGAAGAGGAACGAGGTGCGGGCCACCAGATAGACCCCCGCGGTCACCATCGTGGCGGCGTGAATCAGCGCCGAAACCGGCGTGGGGCCGGCCATGGCATCAGGCAGCCAGACATAGAGCGGGATCTGCGCGCTCTTGCCCGCGCAGCCCAGGAAGAGAAGGAGGCAAATCGTGGTCACGACCGGACCGCCGACGGTGAGCGACCCCGCGTGCGCCGCGACCGTGGTGAAATCGAGCGAGCCCACACTCGCCCAGATCAGGAACATCGCGGTGAGGAATCCGAAGTCCCCGATCCGGTTGACGATGAACGCCTTGAGTCCCGCGTAGGCGTTGGCCGCATCATTGAACCAGAAGCCGATGAGCAGATAGGAGCAGAGCCCCACCCCTTCCCAACCCACGAACATCACCGGGAAGCTCGAGCCCAGCACGAGCACGAGCATGAATGCCACGAACAGATTCATGTAGGCGAAGAACCGCGCGTAGCCGGGATCGTCCTGCATGTACCCGATGCTGAAGATGTGGATCAGCGTGCCGACGCCGGTGATCACCAGCACCATGATCATGGAGAGCTGGTCCAGCTGGAACGCCCAGTTGATCTGCAGCTCCGGACCCACGGGCATCCAGCTGAAGAATGTCTTGATGAACGGCGTCGTCATCTCACCAGGCATGGCGAGAAAGAGGGCGACCGCAACGACGAACGCGAGCGCGACCGAGGCCGGACCGATGATGCTGACCAGCCAGGCATGACGGTGCCGGGCTGCCGGTGCGTGATCGTCGGCGTGGCCGCCCCGGGCCGCGCCGCCATGCGTGGCATCGTGCGCGACGGCGGAGGGATCCGCCGGACCCGGATGGTAGGCCGCCGTCAACGACAGCAGACCATTCAGCACGAAGCCGATGAGCGGCAGAATCGGGAGCAGCCAGACGCGTTCGGCAATCGTGCCGGCGAGCGGGTTGGACATCGCCCCGCCAGCGAGGTGCTGGAGCAGCATCACCCTTTCAGGAGATTGATGTTCTTGAGGTCAACCGTCTCCTGGTGACGGAAGATGGAGATGATGATCGCGAGCCCGACCGCGGCTTCGGCGGCGGCAACCGTCATCACGAAGAGCACGAACACCTGCCCCGCCATCCCGTACAGCCGGGAGAGCGCCACGAAGGACAGATTGACGGCATTGAGCATGAGCTCGACGCTCATGAAGATGATGATGGCGTTGCGCCGCACGAGGACGCCGATGACGCCGATCACGAACAGCACCGCGGAAAAGAAGAGTGCTTCAGGAATCATGATTCACGCCTTTCGCTTGGCGAGCGCCACGGCGCCAATGATCGCCACGAGCAGCACGACGCTGGTGACTTCGAAGGCAAGGAGATATTCGTGGAAGAGGGGGTCGGCGATCGGCGTCACCACGTTGCGATCGGGCATGAGGTCGGGCAGCACGGGCGGCAGCCTCTGGCGCAGGGACACGAGGACGGTCGCCAGGATCGCGATGCCGGCAGCCGACGCCAGCAATCGCGGCCATACGCCCTTGATGTCACTGACCTCGGACGGATGACCCAGATTGAGCAGCATGACGACGAAGAGAAACACGACCATGATGGCGCCGGCATAGACCAGCACCTGGATGGCACCCACGAACTGCGCATCCATCATGATGAAGAGCGCGGCCAGGCAGAACATCGTGTTCACCAGCCAGAGGGCCGCCGCGACCGGGCTCCTGCGCGTGACGAAGGTGATCGCCGACGCCACCGCGATGAGCCCGAACAGGTCGAAGTTGAACTGATAGAGAAAACCGTGCGTCATCACTCTCCCCTGGGGTCCGCGGGATCCCACATCTCGCACACCGGGTGGGTCTGCGAGGTGAGCCGCTCCAGATCGTAGACAAACCCCGCGCGGCTGTATTCCGCGTTCTCGTAGTGCCGGCCCACGTGAATGGCCTCCTCGGGGCAGACCTCCTGGCAGTAGCCGCAGAAAATGCAGCGGAATTCGTCGATCTCGTAGACGAGCGGAAAGCGATTGCCGTTCTCATCCTCGCCCGGCACGAGCTTGATGCAGTTGGCCGGACAGATCTGCGGGCAGAGACCGCATGCCACGCACTTGGCCTTTCCGTTCTCGTCGGTGAGCATCCGGTGCGTCCCGCGCCAGCGCGGCGAGAGCTCCCACTTCTCCTCCGGATACTGCGACGTCACCTTGGGGCTCAGGAGATGCTTGAAGGTGAGCGCCATGCCGGTGAGCATCGCGCGCACGTAGCTGGTCTCTTCGACCGGCCGCTCGAGGACCTTCACCTGAATCGCCATCGGTCAGTCTCCCTGCACGGGCGCGAGCGGCGAACGCGCGCTCGCGGCGCGGAGACGCGCGAGTTCCACGGCGCCCAGCCGCGCGTAGGCCGGGCTCAAAATCCGCCCGCGATCGAGAATCACGAACACCAGCACGGCGAGCACCAGGTTCAACACGCCCAGAATGGCCCCGTACGTCGGAATGAAGCCCAGCACGTGCGCCGTCGGTGAGATGCGCAGGGCGTCGAGCACGAGGATGGCGCCGGCCATGACCACGAGATAGCAGAGGGCCAGCGGAAGCATGAACTTCCAGCCCAGGCTCATGAGCTGGTCATAGCGGAAGCGCGGCAGCGTCCAGCGGATCCACATGTAGAGGAACAGGAAGAAGCCGGTCTTGAGCATGAAGAAGCCGAGCGTGATCAGCGTCTTCCACCAGACCCAGGGGGCCGTGTTCAGGGTGCCGCCGAACGGCACGCTCCACCCGCCAAAGAACAGCGTCACCATGAGTGCGCTCGCCGTCACCATGTTCGAGTACTCCGCGATGAAGAACATCGAGAACTTCATCGCGCTGTACTCCGTGTGATAGCCCGCAATGAGCTCGGACTCGGCCTCCGGCATGTCGAACGGCAGGCGGTTCGTCTCGGCGAATGCCGCGACGAGAAAGATGAAGAACCCGATGAGGAGCGGAAACGCATTCCAGCCGGATCCGATCTGCTGCCGGACGATCGCGTCGAGCGCGACGTTGCCGGAGAGCAGCAGCACCGTCACGGTCGCCATCCCCATGGCGACTTCGTAACTGATCATCTGGGCGCTCGCCCGCAGGCCGCCCAGCAGCGAGTACTTGTTATTGGAACTCCATCCGGCGAGGACGATGCCGTACACCCCGAGCGACGCGATGGCGAGGATGTAGAGAAACCCAATGGGCGCATCGGCGATCGACATGTTGACGACGCCCCAGGGCGTGCGCAGCGGCGCCGCAAAGGGGATCACCGCGAAGGTGAGCAGCGCCGGCACGAACGACATCACCGGCGCCAGAATGAACAGCGCCATGTTCGCCGCCGACGGGTACGTCTCCTCCTTCATGATGTTCTTCAACCCATCCGCGAGCGGCTGCAGCAATCCGTGTGGCCCCGCGCGGTTGGGGCCGTGCCGGTCCTGGATCCAGGCGGAGACCCTCCGCTCGGCGAGCGTGAGCATTGCCACGCCAACCATGATCACGGTGAACACGACGATGATCTTCACGATCGTGAACCACAGCCACGGCGCGCCGTGCACCGGCGCGCCGGGATCGTAGGCATGCTGAAAGAGCAGCAGCATGGCGTATGGCATCAGCGTGCCGCTCCGGCGAGCGCCTGCGCCATCGGCTGCCCGTGAAAACCCAGCGAGTCATAACTCATGCCCGCGAACTCGGGCCGCCCGGCCGCCAGATCGGCGAAGACCTGGCTGGCGAGCAGAAAGCCGCCCGGTTCGCCGAGGAATGCAAGGAGGTCGCCCACGGACCACCAGACCGGGCGCGACATGCCGGCGCCCGCCCTGGCCTGCGAATAGCGCTGCACGCGGTGCCGCAGATTCGTGAACGTGCCCTCCTCCTCCACCACGTTTGTGGCGGGGAGCGCCACGATCGCCTGGCGCGCCGCATCCGGCAGCACCGTCCCGATCACGATCACCGCGCTGGCGCGCTGCATGGCCCCGGCGTCGTCCGGCGTGAGGTCGTGATCCGCGACAACGAGCACGTCATTGTCCTGCATGGCGTCGAGCGGCGTCTCGGATTTGCGGAAGCCCAGGAGCTCGGCCCCGGTCACGTTGGCGGCAAGCTCGGTGCGGCGCGCCAGATCGGGGACACCAGGGAGCGGTGCCTCGGGAGCATGTGCCACGCGGAACCCACCCGCACCTCCGGTATGCCGCACCAGTCGCGCGAGCATCCAGAGCGACTCGTTGGAAAGCTTCGGGCTCGCCAGGACGAATGCGCGCTTGCCATTGAGATGGAGCGCTGCCTGGCCGATCGCCTCGTCCCAGTCCGCCGCCACGAGCCGGTCATCGCGTCGTACCAGCGGCGCCTCGAGCCGGTCCGTGCGGTTCATCCAGCGGTAGTCCAGCCGCCCCTGATCACACAGGTAGTAGTGATTGACGTCCAGGTTCGTGCGCGGCCGCATGCGCACCACCGCATTGTCACGCGTCTCGACGATCGTATTGCAGCCCTGCGTGCAGTTGGGGCAGATGGACGGCGCACGGTCCAGCTCCCAGGCGCGCACCTTGTGCAGGAAATCCTTGCTCAGCAGCGCCCCGACGGGACAGAGGTCAATGACGTTCGCCGCCCACGGATGCGTGAGATCCCGGTCGTCCGCCTTGCCGACGACGGCCCGATCGCCGCGCTCGCTCACGTTCAGCGCGGTGTCCTGCGCCAACTCGGACATGAAGCGCACACACCGTGTGCAGAGAATGCAGCGGTTGGTGACGTACAGCACGTCGCCGCCGAAGTCCTCGGCGGGGTTGAACCGTTTAGGATCGAGCGACCGGCCCTGCGCCCGCCCCTCGCGGTACGTGTAGTCCTGCAGCTCGCACTCGCCCGACTTGTCGCAGATGGGACAGTCGAGCGGATGATTGAGGAGCAGAAACTCGAGCACGCCCTTGCGCTGTTCGAGCGTTCTGTCGGAGAACACGTGCACCACCTGGCCGTCCGCGGCTGCCGTCGCGCAGGATGGCACCAGTTTGGGACTCTTCTCCACCTCGACGAGGCACATGCGACAGTTGCCCGCGATGGAGAGCCCCGGGTGGTAGCAGTAGTGCGGCACGAGCACACCGGCCAGCCGCGCCGCCTCGAGAATCGAGGTGCCGGCCGGCACGGTGACCTGCCGCCCTTCAATGGTAAGATTGATGTTCGGGGTATCCGCCATTATGCCGCGGCCCTGGCGCCCATCGGGCACCGTTTGCCTGTGATGTGTGCCTCGAATTCGTCGCGGAACTTCGTGAGTCCGGAGACGATGGGAACGGCGCAGGAATCACTGAGCACGCAGATCGTGGTGCCAGTCATGTTCGTCGAGAGTTCCTTCAGCGTGTCGAGATCCTCCATGACGCCCTGACCGTGCTCGATACGCTCGAGAATGCGCGTGGTCCACGCGGTTCCTTCGCGGCACTGCGTGCACTGCGCGCAGCTCTCGTGCGCATAGAAGCGCGCAATGCGCGCGATCTGCTTCACCATGCATTGCTGATCGTCGAACACGATGACGCCGCCCGACCCCAGCATGCTGCCCTGCGCGACGAAGCCCTCGTAGTCCATCAGGCTCGCCTCCGCCTCCGCCACGGTCTGGATGGGCACCGATGAGCCGCCCGGAATCACCGCCTTGAACCGGCGGCCGGGCAGCGGCCCGCCGCACAGATCGTACAGGAAGTCCTTGAAGGGGAAGCCCATCTCGACTTCGTAATTGCCCGGCTTCGCGATGTTGCCGCACACGGAGAACAGCTTGGTTCCCGTACTCTTGGCGCTGGAATGGGACATGGCCTTGTACCAGGCCGCGCCGCGATTGATGATGTGCGGCACCGCGGCAAGCGTCTCCACGTTGTTGATCGTGGTCGGCATGCCGAACACGCCGGCCACGGCCGGAAACGGCGGCTTGATGCGGGGATTGCCGCGCTTCCCTTCAATGGAGTTCATCATCGCGGTCTCTTCCCCGCAGATGTAGGCGCCCGCGCCCTTGTGCACGTGCACATCGATGCGTGTGCCCGTCCCCATGGCATTCCGGCCGAGAATGCCGGCGGCGTAGGCTTCCCGCACCGCCGCCTCCATCACCCTGAGCGGCTCGGTGAACTCGCCGCGAATGTAGATGTAGCAGGTCTCGGCGCCAATGGCGTACGAGCCAATGGCCGCACCCTCGATGAGGGCGTGCGGCGTCCAGCGCATGATTTCGCGGTCCTTGAAGGTACCGGGTTCGGACTCGTCGGCGTTCACGCAGAGATAGTGCGGCTTGCCATCACCGGGCTTCATGAAGGACCACTTCATGCCAGTGGGGAAGCCGGCGCCGCCGCGACCGCGGAGGCCCGATTCCTTGACGACGGTGACGAGGTCCGCGGGGCTCATGCCGAGCGCCTGCTCGAGCGCGCGATACCCGCCGCGCTGCTTCCAGACCTCGAGCGACCGCGCCGTCACATCACCGAAGTGCTCCGAGAGGACCTTCGTTTCGCGCGCGTGAGGTATATGCGGATAACCCATCAGGAATGCTGGCTGAGGATCTGTGGCACCGTGTCCGGCGTGACCGACTCGAGGAACTCCTCGTTGATCATCACCGGCGTCGCGAACCCGCAGGCGCCGAGACATTCGACTTCGATAACGGTGTAGCGGCCATCCGGCGAGGTGGCGCCCAGCTCGCTGCATCCGGTGCGCTCGAGGAAGGCCTGGACGACCTGCTCCGCGCCGCACACGCCGCAGGGCGACGTCGTGCACACCTGGATGAAATACTTCCCCACCGGATGCTGGTGGTACATGGTGTAGAACGTCACCACGCCCTTCACATACGCCGGCGTGAGCGCGAGCTGTTCGGCCACTTCCGTCATGGCCGACTCGCTTACCCATCCCCGCTCGCGCTGCACGATCCAGAGTGCGGGCAGCAGCGCACCCGCCTTGGACGGATAGCGCGCGACCAGGTCGTCCAGCTCCTGCTTCACCGCTCCGGTGAAGATCGCTTCGTACGGTGTGTCGTGGCGACCCGTCCCCTCGGTCTGGAGCGCCGTGGCGCCGTCGCCGGATGTGTCCTGACCTTTCACCGGTCGATTTCCCCCATGACAATGTCGATACTGGCATTGATGGCGATCACGTCCGAGAGGAGATGCCCCTCGACCATCTTCGGTATCGCGGACAGGTTCACGAACGACGGCGGGCGGATGCGCCAGCGCACCGGTTTGGCCGAGCCGTCCGACACCATGTAGTAGCCCTTTTCACCCTTGGGGCTCTCTACCGCGACGTAGCATTCCCCGATGGGCGGCCGCGGTCCCTCCATCACCTGCTTGAAGTGATGGATCATGGACTCCATGTCACTCATCGCCTTCGATTTCCGCGGCAGCACCACGCGGTGGTCCGCGCTGTCCACCGGACCCTCCGGGAGTCGCGTCGCGGCCTGTTCGAGAATGCGCACCGACTGCCGCATTTCCTCCATGCGCACGAGGAAGCGGTCATAGACGTCGCCGTGTTCACCCACCGGCACGTCGAAGTCGTACGTCTCGTAGTCGAGATACGGAAAGTCCTTGCGCACGTCGTACGCCACGCCGGAGGCCCGCAGCAGCGGCCCGGACAACCCGTAGTTCACGGCATCCCCGGCGGTCATTGCGCCGAGCCCCACGATGCGTCCCACCCAGATCGCGTTGCGCGTGAGGATGCGATCCACTTCGTCGAGCGTCCGAGGCAGATGGCGCATGAACTTCCCCAGCTCATCCATCCAGCCGTCGGGGACGTCCGCGGCCATGCCGCCGACGCGGGCCGCCGTGGTCGTGAGTCGTGCGCCGACCCAGCTCTCGAGCAGATTGTACACGGCTTCGCGTTCCTGGAACGCCCAGAGGAAGGGCGTGAACGCGCCAATGTCAATGCAGAACGTGCCGAGCCACACGAGATGCGAGATGATGCGCGAGAGCTCCATGGCGATCACGCGGAGCACCGTGCAGCGCGGCGTGATGCTCAATCCAAAGAGCCGCTCGGCGCCAAGGACGAACGCGACGTTGTTCCCGATGGAGTTGAGATAATCCTCGCGATCGGTCCACGGCACGATCTGGTTGTACGTGCGGTACTCGCCGATCTTCTCGAAGCCGCAGTGCAGATACCCGATGTGCGGAATGCAGCGCACAACGGTCTCGCCATCCAGCTCGAGCACCAGCCGCAGCACGCCATGCGTGGCGGGATGCTGCGGGCCGATGTTGATGAGCATGTGCTCGGTGGCCAGCTCAGGCTCGAGGGGAGCCGGCGGCTCCAGCGTCGTGACCGTGCCCTGCTCGGTGATGGTGAGCGGTGCGCGGCGCGGCCGGCCTTGCTCGTCCAGCCCCGAAGTGCCCAGCGCGACATCCACCGTGCGTGTGATGGCCATGCTACTCCCCCGTCCGTTCGCCGCCGGTGATCCGGCGAATCATGTCATCGGGGAGATCCTCGAACGCATCGGCGATCGAGAGCTCTTCCATGGAGTAGCGCGCTTCCGGATTGGCGGCGAGCGCCTGGCGCAGTTGTTCCGACCGGCTGAAGCGGCCACGCAGCGGGAAGTCCTTCCGCAGCGGATACCCCTCGTGATACTGCTCCCACATCAGGATGCGACGCAGGTCGGGATGCCCGGTGAAGCGAATGCCGAACATGTCGTAGCACTCGCGCTCGAACCAGTCCGCGCTCCGATAGATGCTCCAGACGCTTGGCACGTCGAGCGGCGCTCCGCGCGGAATTTCCACCTTGAGCCGCAGAAACCGGCGGAACGGCAGCGAGCGAAGATGCCACACGACCTGCACTGGCAGCTCCGGGTCCCGGTATTCCACGGCGGTGATATCGGAGAGGTAGTCGTAGCGCTGGGCGGGATCGTCGTGCAGCCAGCGCACGATGTCCGCCAGGCGTGCACCGTCCACGTACACCGTGGTCTCGCCCCAGATCACCTCCGTCCGGCCGATCGCCGCGCCGAACCGCGCGCGCAACGCGTCCGCGGATGGATTGGCGGCGCCGTCACGATACGCGATGTTCGTTGGGGTGGCGGGCGCCGGCTGCTGGGGGGCGGCGGCGCCGGGAAGCACCGGCTCGAAGGCGTCGCTCACAGGCCGGACCGCGTCTGGTGAATCGAATTGCCGAACGGCTCGGACAACTCGTCGATGGCCTGCGGCGGGATGTACAGCCCGCTTGCGGGATCGGGCTCCATCTCGTGTCGCAGGTCGCCGTCGCTCAGGCGCTCACGCTTCACCTTCTCCTGAAGCATCATGATCCCATACATCAGCCCTTCGGGGCGCGGCGGACATCCCGGCACGTACACGTCCACCGGGATGATCGTGTCGATGCCCTGCACCACCGCGTAGTTGTCGAACATGCCGCCGGACGAGGCGCAGGCGCCCATGGAGATGCACCACTTGGGCTGCGGCATCTGCATCCAGATGCGGCGGAGCACCGGGGCGAGCTTGAAGGGCACGCGGCCCGCACAGATGAGCACGTCGGCCTGTCGCGGAGAAAAGCTCATGCGCTCCATGCCGAAGCGCGCGATGTCGAAGCGGCTGGCGGCGGTGGCCATGAACTCGATGGCGCAGCAGGCGGTGCCGAACGGCATGGGCCAGAGCGAGTAGGCACGGGCCGCGTTGACCAGGAAGTCGAGGCGGGTGGCGATCCAGCTCTCCTGCGCAGGCGGGTCGAACGTCGCGGCATGCGTCGCGGGGTGCGGCATCAATCCCATTGCAGCGCCCCCTTCTTCCACACGTAGGCGAGCCCCACGGCCAGGATCACGATGCAG
>Ga0207707_10000365_pt1 | contig 47411 bp, 41 predicted proteins | sample KBSC83BmetaG_FD_184336 | JGI IMG/M metagenome (GOLD analysis project Ga0207707, IMG submission 184336) | Corn rhizosphere microbial communities from Kellogg Biological Station, Michigan, USA - KBS C8-3B metaG (SPAdes) (version 2) | ecosystem: Host-associated > Plants > Roots > Rhizosphere ... | reverse complement strand
CGTCTTGTCCGCCGTCAACGTCACTGCGAACGGCGCCGGGCTGACCGTGACCGTGTTGCTGGTTGCCTGCGGGTTTGTCGGCGGATCGGGAGCGTTGGCCACCATGACATAGGCGACATAGGTATGTGGCGTGTTCGTCCAAGACGCCCTGCACGACAACGTCGCGCCCGAGCCAAGTGGGGTGCACAGCCGCGTCCCGCTCGTCTGATCGAAGATCTCGAGCTGATAGCCGGTGAAGCTCAGCGTCTGGTTCGCGGTCGCGGTCAGCGTCGCGGAGTCGGTTGTGGTCAAGGTGGTCTTGTCCGCCGTCAACGTCACCGTGAACGGCGCCGGGCTGACCGTGACCGCGTTGCTGGTGGCCTGCGGGTTAGTCGGCGGATTTGGAGCGTTGGCCACCATGACATAGGCGAGATAGGTATGCGGCGCGCTCGTCCAAGACGCCCTGCACGACAACGTCGCGCCTGAGATAATAGGGTTGCACAACCGCGTCCCGCTCGTCTGATCGAAGATCTCGAGCTGATAACCGGTGAACCCCACCGTCTGGTTCGCGGTCGCGGTCAGCGTCGCGGAGTCGGTTGTGGTCAAGGCGGTCTTGTCCGCCGTCAACGTCACCGTGAACGGCGCCGGGCTGACCGTGACCGCGTTGCTCGTCGCATAGGCGTTAGTCGGCGGATCTGGGGCGTTGGCCACCATGACATAGGCGGTGTAAGTGTGCGGCGTGCTCGTCCAGGACGCCTGGCACGACACCGATGCACCCGAGCCGATCGGGGCGCACATCCGTGTCGCACTCGTCTGATCGAAGATCTCGAGCTGGTAGCCCGTGAACGAAAGCGACTTGTCAGCCACCGCCGTCAGCGTGGTGCTCTGGCCCGCATACAGCGTCGCGGTACCAACCGACAATGACACCGAGGTGGGCGGAGAATCGTCACCCGCGGTCGCATACGTTGCGTCCGGCCCCACTGCGACGACAGAACCGACCATGATCAGTGCCGCCAGCACGGCCAGACGAGAAATGAAAGTCGACCTGAAACGCAAGACAAACCCCCGTGATCTAGAGCCGGTCGAGTCCCCGCCAACCGAGCCACCGGACCGTAACAACGCGCAACAGCCGCCCGCAGCAGGTCGGCACACCGCCACCCGATTGGCGTATCGCCGATACCTCTGTGTCCTAACTAATTGATCGCTTGCTCAGGACCAGCGACCAGAACCATTGATCTGAACTTGGGCCCCATTGCTTGATCAACAACAACTGATTGCTTGATCGATGGTCTGCGGGATCCTGGGTCCCATGGTCCCCCCGGCGGCGCGGCAACTGCGGTGCGCGCATTGCGATCGAGTGTTTGATCCTCCGCCGCGGGCTCGGCCGGGCCCGGCGCCGCGATATTGCGGGCGGACGTGCCGGCAGCGGGCGTACGAGCTGCGGTCAGCGCTTCCCGATTACGAGCGGTTGCGACGGGAAGTTCGGGTGCTGCGCAAGGTGAACCGGCAGATGCACGCGGAGCTGCGCAAGTTGGGCTGGCGTCCCGACTCCTCCTGAGCCGCCAAGCTGGCCGCCGGTCGTCGTATGACGACTGATTCGGTCACCCAGCGGTTTTGGCTCGCCCCGACGGGTTGCTGCTCGCCGTCCCCACTCGTCACGTGACGTTTGGCCCGACAGGGCTTTGACCTGCGGGTTCGTGGCCGTCACGGTCGTGGTCCCGGTTCTGGCTCGGTTGCCGCGGATCCTGCCCGGTGTCGGTGCTCATCGAAATTCAGCGTTTGTGCTCACTGAAATTCAGCAGTCGGGATTGCTGATCGCTGCTGCGGCGGGTCGCCGCCGGGATGGCAGGGACCCCTCCGACGCTGCGGGTGTGGACCGTCAGCGAGGTGAGGGGCCGGGGCTGATGATGACGCAGGGAGAGCACATGAACGTGGTGGAGATGCGCCGGGCGGGGTGGTCGATCAGCGCGATCGCGAAGGCGCTAGGGCGGGACCGGAACACGATCGCGAAGTGGCTCGAGCTGGGCGGGCCGCCGCCGCGGCGGGTCGCGACCGAGACAGTGGTCGACGAGCATTGGGCGGGGCGGGTCGCGCAGCTTCTGGAGGCGTCGCCGACGTTGCCGGTGACGTCGTTGCACCGGTTGCTTGGGGCCGAGGGCTGTCCCGCGTCCTATCCGACGTTGACCCGGCACGTTCGTGCGGTGCACGGTCCGCGTCGAGTCCGGGCGGGGTCGGCGACCGCGGCGATCGAGACGCCGGCGGGTGAGGAGGCGCAGGCGGACTGGAGCGAGCTGTCCGCCGAGCACTGCGCCTGGCTGGGGATCACCCCGCCGGTCTACTGCTTCGGCTGCATTCTGTGTTGGTCGCGGCAGCGGCACTGGTGGTTCGCCGACTCACTGGACTTCCATCACACCATCGAAGGATTCGTGCGGTCCTTCGACGCCCTCGGCGGTGTCCCGGCGAAGGTCCGCATCGACAACATGGGCTGCCTGGTCACCCGATCGCATCCGAAGCTGCAACTGCGGCCGCCGACGACGGCGTTCGTGAACTACTACGGGTTCAGTGTTGCCGGCTGTTGGCCGAAAGACGCAGCGCGCAAAGGCAAGGTGGAGCGGCCGTTCCGCGAGCTGAAGGAGAGCTTCCTGGCCGAGATGCGCCTCGACCCGCCCGGCTCGATCGCGATCCTCAACCAGCGAGCCGTGCAATGGCTGGACCGAGTGGTGCACGCCCGCGTTCACCGCGTCACCAAGGAGCGGCCGGTCGACCGGTGGACGCGTGAGCGCTCGCTGCTCGCATCATTGCCGCACCTGCCGTTCGACACCGCCCGGCGAGTGTCGCGCCAGGTTCCGGCGACGTGCCTGGTCGAGGTCGACGCCGGCTACTACTCGGTGCCGCCGACGCTGCGCGGTCAGACCGTCGAGGTCCGGGTCCCGACCGTCGCCGATAAATCGCTTGGCAGCGTTGAGATTCGCCACCGCGGCGTCCTCGTCGTCACCCACCCACGGGTTGCGGCCGGGCAGTCCAGCTGGGACCCCGCGCATCGTGCCGCGGTCGAACACGTCGCGATGAACCGGCACCGCCGCCGGCTGCACGTGGTCGGCGACGACGTGGTCGCACCGGCGTCAACGTCGACGCGTCTCGATCTGCTCGGTGACTTCGAGGTCGCCGACATCGACATCGCAGCCCGGCTCGGCATCATCGAGGACCAGCCGTGACCAAGGTGGGCCTGCGCCGCGACTACGACCTGACCCGCCGGCTCACCCGCGCGCAGACACTGTCGTTGCGGGTCCGCCAGGAGCCTGTCGACGACGTCGTCACCCAGATCCGTAACGACCTGACCTACCTGCGGCTGCACCATGCCGTCGAGGTCATCGACGACCTGCTCACCGACGCCCGTCGGCGTCGCTGGACGCCGGCGAAGCTGCTCGCCGAAGTCCTGGCCGCAGAAGCGATCGCCACCTCCGACCGACGGCTGCAACTGCGGTTGAAGTTCGCCAAGTTCCCCGTCTATCGCACTCTCGAAGACTTCGACCTGGACTTCCAACCATCGGTGGACCGGGAACTGCTCACCCACGTTGCCACCCTCGAATTCGTTGAGCAGGGACGGTCGCTGCTGTTCCTCGGCCAGCCCGGCTGCGGCAAGACCCACCTCGCAATCGCGATCGCGATCCGCGCGGTCGAAGCCGGCTACTCCGCCTACTTCACCAACGCCGCACAGCTCGCCGTCCACGCCGGGCTCTGCCTCGCCAACGACGAGACCAGCCGAGTCGAAAAGACCTACGCCAACCCGCGGGTGCTCGTCGTCGACGACGTCGGACTCACCCCGTTCGACCGGGCCGGGGTGAACGCGATGTTCCACGTCATCAACCGCCGCTACGAACTGGGGCTGCCGACCATCGTCACCACCAACCGCAGCCTCACCGCCTGGCCCGAGGTCTTCGGCGAACCGCTCATCGCCGCCGCGATCCTCGACCGGCTCCTGCACGGCGCGCACGTGTTCAACATCAAAGGCCCATCCTGGCGGCTCAAAGAACACGCCGGACTGCTCACCGGCACCGGCTGACAGGAGGTGCCTGAGTACTCTCAACCAGCAGCGCCCGGCAGTCCTCACCTGCTGAATTTCGGTGAGCAGAACTGCTGAATTTCGATGAGCGCCCACACTTGTGATGCGTCGGCGTTCGGCCACCACTCGATTGCCTGCACCCAGGACGCTCGTGGGGACGTCGGTGGGGACGTTCGCGTCGCATCGTTCGCGCATGTCACTGCGACCGGTGTTGTTCGTCACGACCGCTTCGTGCCAGTCGTGCCCCCATCCCCAAGGAGGCCAGCCATGGCATTGCTCAACGTCACTGAGGTAGCCGACAAGCTCGGCACCTCGCAGCGTTTCGTACGCCGGCTGATCGCCGAGCGGCGCATCTTCCGTACACGAAGCTCGGCAAGCACGTCCGCATCGCTGACGCCGACGTCGAGGCGTTCATCGCCGCTGGCCGGATTGAGGCCACCGCCGGAGCAACTTCCTAACTCCGTCCACAGATCGCTGTCGGCGCCCCCGCCGGTGCTGGCGGCGCGCTTACTGTCCGTCCGCTCGACGGCTCGGGAGGAGGTGCGATGGCGAGCATCAAGCGGCGACCCGACGGGCGATGGCGCGCTCGCTACCGCGACCCCGAAGGCCGTGAGCACGCCCGACACTTCAGCCGCAAGAGCGACGCGGAGAGCTGGCTCGCCACCATCCAGTCCGACATCGCGCGCGGCGGCTACCGCGACCCGGCGGCTGCACGAACGACCTTCAAGGAATACGCCGAGAAGTGGCGCGCGCAGCAGCCGCACCGACCGGGAACGTCGCGGCTCTACGAACGGACGCTGCGGCTGCACGTCTACCCGGTGATCGGCGGTCGCCAGCTCGGCGCGCTGCGTCGGTCAGACATCCAGGGCCTCGTCGCCGGCATGGTGAGCAGCGGCTACAAGCCGAAGACGATCGAGAACGTCGTCCGTCTCGTCTGGGCAGTGCTCAACGCCGCGGTCGATGACGGAATCATCGCGACGTCGCCGCATCGCAAGGTGACGCGGCCGCCGGTCGAGCATCGACACGTCGTACCCCTGCCACTCGACGGTGTACGACGTGCTGCCGACGTCATCTCACCGCGGATGTCGGCGCTGGTCCTGCTGTCGGTCGGTACCGGTTTGCGGCAAGGCGAGGCCCTCGGCCTGACAGTCGACCGGATCAAGCTGCTCCGTCGTGAGGTCACGGTCGACAGGCAGCTGGTCAAAGTGGTCGGCAAGCCGCCGTCCCTCGGCTCGCTCAAGACCGCCTCGTCACGCCGGGTCGTACCGTTGCCGGGGTTCGTCGTCGACGCACTCGCTGCACACATGGCCGCGTATCCGCCCGGTCGCGACGGGCTCGTCTTCTCCGGCGCCGATGGACAGCCGATCGCCCGCGCCTGGCTGCACCGGGCGTGGCGCAAGGCGATCGTCGAGGCTGGACTGCCACCCGATACGACATGGCACCTGCTGCGGCATACCTACGCGAGCATCCTGATCGACGGCGGCGAGTCGGTGACTGTCGTCGCTCGACGGCTCGGTCACGCGAATCCGTCGGAGACGCTCCGGACCTACTCGCACCTCTGGCCCGACTCGGACGAGCGGACGCGGAAGGTAGTCGACACTGCATTCGACCGATCGCTAATCCCTTCGCGCGACGACAACTCGGGACCTAGCGTCGACTCGTGAGCAACGACGAAGAGCCGCAGGGTCGGCGGCGGCGACTGCGCGGAACAAGGGTCCCGAAGGACGAGATCCTTCGCGACAGCCACGGCCGCCTCATCGATGACGCCTACGTCGACCAGGCGGTCGAAGACGCCCTAGCGAAGGTCGTCAAGGATCGACAGTCACATAAGGCTTGACTTCTATAAGTCGGAGGTTATCCTTGGCCTGGACGGTAATCCTCGTCGATGAGGTGGACGACTGGTACATGGCGCTCGCTCAGGACGATCCTGCGTCGGCTGACGCGGTCGAGGCGGCGATCGACTTGCTCGAGCAGGAGGGCCCAACGCTGGGCCGGCCAACTGTCGACCGCATCGAAGGATCGCGAGTCCACAACATGAAAGAGCTGCGGCCGAAGGCGACGTCGATTCGCATCTTGTTCGTCTTCGATCCGGAGCGGCAGGCGGTCCTGTTGGTCGCCGGGGATAAGGCCGGCGACTGGACGGGTTGGTACGACGACAACATCCCGGTGGCCGAAGCTCGGTACGAAGCGTGGCTCGGAGGCCACTACAGCGAGGAGAGGTTCTGATGGCCCGGACGTGGCAGCAGGTGAAGAAGGAACGGCAGGCACAGGGCCGGACCAATCCCGCGCGCGTTGCTGAGCTTAAGCGAGAGATGCTCGACGAGGTCCGTGCCTACCGGCTCGCTGAGGTGCGCAAGGCCCAGGGTGAAACGCAGGAAGCGCTCGCGAAACTGATGGACGTCTCGCAGGTGCGAGTCAGCCAGATCGAGAATGGCGACATCGGTCGGACGGAAGTAGGCACGCTTCGTTCTTACGTCGAGGCACTCGGCGGCCGCCTTCGCATCGTCGCCGAGATCGGCGACACAGCGGTCACTATCAACGACTGAACCCAAGATCATGCGGACTTCTTGCGGACTGACGTAGATCAACAAGCCTCTGACCTGGGCAAACGCCCGCGATGAACGAGGCCTACGGGTTCATCTACCTGGGCCATTCCTAGCCACGACCGCCGTCCCCGGCGAAGCGAGGACGTGCTGGGCTGCTGTCGAGATCCGCGTAGCCGGCTGGATGCTTAACCGGACGCAGGTCCCGACACCCCCGTGTCGTCGGGGCGACAACCAGTATGCCGCTAGCGAGACCAAGATGAGGCGTGTTCGAGGCGACTCGCCGACCACGGGGCAGCCGATGGGTCGCTGACCCCAGGGTCGCAGATCGTCCTTGACGCAACCTCGACGCGGATGTCACGGGAGGACGACCACGCGGCCCGCGTCATCGAGGATCGACAACACCACCGCACAGTCGTCTGCCGTCGCGAGACGAAACTCGGCGTGAGCGAACAACTCAAATACTCATGACCCGGTGCGGCCGGCGCGGTCGATGGCGCGCGTGATGGCGCGGCGGAAGTGGGCGTCGCCCATCGTCGACCATGACTCGTCGCTGGCGAGGTTGGCCTCGACGATCTTGCGATAGCGCTCGATGTTCGCCAGTGCTTCGGCGCCTGACATCGGCTCGTCATCCCTGCCACCCGACGGGGGCGGCGCGCCGGCGAAGATCGCGCCGTAGAGCACCATCGTGTACTCGTATGTCGCCTCGAGCAGCGCTGCGTCATCGTTGGCCAATGCGAAGAACGCGCCCAAGGTTTTGTCGAGCACCTCCGCTACTGCACGATGGCGTGGATCCTGGATGAGGGGGACCGCGTGCGGATGCGCGAGCCAGGCATCGCGAATGCGCACTGCATAGTCGATCAGCTCCTGACGCGCGTCGCCGTCGGGATCGGGCGGTGTTCCCGCCTCCTGGTAGATCCGTGCCGTGACGTGTTGCAGCAGCTCGTCGAGACTGGGAACTCGCCGGTAAAGGTTCGTGTGATAGCTGGCCATGCGAGTCGCCAGCCCACGCATCGTCAGCTTGTCGAGACCTTCGGCGTCGATGTACTCGAGCGCCGCGGTGACGATCGCGTCCAGAGTTGGCGAGGCGGAACCATAAGCGCGCTCGCGGGACATCGGACGATTAAAACCTCGATTGACGACGAATGCAACCAGTGGTTACATCTGCCGAATGGCGGCGGTCGAAGCTGGTTCGCAGGTGCGTCTCGATGCTGTCCGCAGCGCGTTTGCGGAGGCGGTCAGTAAGCAGCAGGGCGTCGGCGGCGCCAGCATCAGCGTGCACTTCGATGGCCGCGAGCTGCTGACCCTCGTCGGCGGCACGGCGCGTCCCGGACAGCCGTGGACCGCGGACACGCGGAGCTGTCTGATGTCCGTCACCAAAGGCTTCGCCGGACTCGTCGTGGCGATGTTGGCTGAGCGTGGCCAACTCGACCCCGACGCGCGCGTGGCGTCGTAATGGCCAGAGTTCGCCGCTGCGGGCAAGCACGACATCCTCGTGCGGCACGTGCTGCTGCACACGGCCGGCGTGATCGGCCTTGCCGGATGTCCGCCAGGTCGTCAGCTGGAACGGCGACGGGTGGCAGGACCTCGATGCGATTGCCGCGGCGCTTGCTGCGTCGGAACCGGCGTGGAGTCCTGGTACCCAGCGCGGCTATCACGCGGTGACATATGGCTGGTTGGTCGGAGAGCTGGTACGACGCACCGACGGCCGCACGCTCGGCCGGTTCTTCAGGGACGAAGTTGCACAGCCGCTAGGCATTCGCGCTGCGGTCGGCGTGCCGGCGCAGGAGCAGTCCGACATCGCGATCGTGCATCCGGATGGCATGGATACGCCCCCGCTGTTGATGCGGCGGATCAATGGCCGCATGCGCCGGCTCATGCGCGACCCTTCCACGCTGCTCGGCAAAGCGTCACTGGGAGACGGCAAGCAGTCGATCTTCGACGATTCGTCGACGCTTGTGAACAGTTCGGCGTGGAATGGCGCCGAGGTGCCATCGAGCAACGGCGTCAGTAGCGCGCACGACCTCGCTCGGCTGTTCGCTGCGGTCGCGTGCGGCGGCGAGCTCGACGGTGTGCGCCTCGTTTCGCCCGACACTCTCGAGCGATTCACGGCGTCGCAACCCACGTCGCAGGATGTGGTGTTCAGCAGCGCGATGGGTTCGATCATGGGCGGGCTGATGCGCCGCAAGCTCACGGCTCCGATTTCGCTGTCGTTCGCGCTCAACGGTGCAGCCGGAACCATGGGTCCGAACCCGCGGGCTTTTGGCGCCGGGGGATACGGCGGCCAGTTCGTGCTGGCCGACCCGGATCGCCGGCTATCGATCGCGTTCGTGCGCAGTGCGCTGCTGCCGTCGCAGCGAGAGCTCACCGCACTTGTGCGCGCGGTCTACGCCGACCTCGACAGTCAGCAGTAGGAGATGCGTTCGCACGGGGTGAAGCTCGCAGTTGCGGTGTTGCTCGGGTCGCTGATCGCGGGCTGCGGCAGCACGGTTCCACTCGGGACCGCAGCCAACAACTCGGATGGGTCCGGGTCGAATCTGAGCCTCGGCACCGGGGCCACGGGCGTCTCCGGCTTGCAAGCCGGTACGACGCCGGGGCAGCTCGCCGGCATGGGCCAGAGCGGCTCTGCCGGACTCGCCTCGACGGCGGTGCCCTCGGCCGGGCCTGGCGCGGTGAGTGGGAGCACGCCGACGACTGGGTCCGGCAAGCAAGGGCCGACGCCGATCCTGATCGGCCTGAGCTACATCGACAACGGGCAGCAGAACGCGATCCTCGGCGGCATCGGCAGCGGTCTCCAGAGCGCCGACGCCAAGGGTGAGACGACCGACTATGCCGCTGCGATCAACAAGCGCGGCGGCATCCTGGGCCACCCGATCAAGATGATCTACTCGCAGGTCGACACCGGCGGCACCCTGCAAGAGGCGGAGCAGAGCGCCTGTTCCAAGTACACCGAGGACTACCACGTCGCGGTGACGTTCGATCCGAGCCCGACCGGGCTGCTCTACACCTGCCTGACCAAGGCAGGCGTCGCGGCGATCTATCCCGGCATCGATGGACTCACTCGCGGTGACTACGCGAAGTGGCCGCTGGTCCGCGAGCCCGACTCGTTCAGTCTCGAGCGCCTTGCTCAGGTCGAGGTCGCGCAGCTGCCGAGCCTCGGGTTCGAACCAACCGGACGGCTGGACAAGCTCGGCGTCTTGTACTTCGACCAGTCGGAGTACGTCACCGGCTTCCACGCCTTGGGGGCTGACTGGAAGACACGCGGGGTCGCGATCGGCGCGAGCGCTGCAGTGACGCCATACAACTCCGTGTCCACGATCGGCAACATGGAAGCGCAAGTGCAAAGCGCCGAGCTCAAGTTCCGCGCGGAAGGCGTCACGCACGTCATGTGCGTCGAGACGAACGCGTGGTTGTGCGGCTTCTTTGGCGTGTATGCGGGCTCGCAGAACTATTACCCGAAGTACGCATGGACGAGCAATGAGCCGCTCAACAACGTGATCAGCAACGTGCCCGAACGTGAACTCCAAGGCTCGGTTTTCCTTGGCTGGAACCCGGCTCAAGACATGGTGTCGATCGCGAAGATGCCCGCACCGGTCCGCCACTGCCTGAGCCGGTTCAGCAAGATGGGCTATCCGACTCAGACCGGCAATGAGCGCGGGCAAGCCGCCGCGATCTGCGAGGCCTATGCCTACCTGGAAGCGTCGGTGAAGGCGGCCGGTGGTGGCATCACCTCTGCGGACATCGCCGCCGGCGCGTTGCGTGTGGCGTCGACATACACGAGTTCACTCGGGTTCGCGGTCGGCAACCGGGCCGATGGCGTCGCAGCGATCCGCAAAGGGGTGTTTGATTCCGGGTGTGCCTGCTTCGCCTATACGAGCGGGCTGATTCGGGTCTGAGGGGTGTCAGATGACGGACGCGTTGGCAGTAGTCCAGGAATTCGGCGACGCGTGGGCCGCGCACGACCTCGACGCGACGCTTTCGCTGATCACCGACGACTGTGTCTTCGACTCGACCGGTCCAGCACCAGACGGAATCCGTCACGAGGGACGGGCCGCGATCCGCGCGGCCTGGCAGGCGATTTTCGCCGACCCGGCCGCGACGTTCGAGCCGGAAGAGACCTTCGCAAGCGGCGATCGCGTCGTGCAGCGTTGGCGTTACAGCTGGAGTGACGGGCACATCCGCGGCGTTGACGTGTTCAAGGTCCGCGACGGCAGGGTTGCCGAAAAGCTGTCGTACGTGAAGGGCTGACGGCAGGAAGTCACCCGACTGGCGGCGAATGATCTTGAGGTGACGCGCACCACTTGGCTGCGGACCCTGACCGCCGCCGCGATCGGCCTCGGTTCGTGCCTGACCGCGGCCACCCATTTCGCCAGCGCCGGCACTGCCGGGCCCTGTGGCGACGTCACGAAGCGGCCATGGTGCAACACCAGCCTGTCGGCGGACCGCCGCGCCAACCTTCTGCTGCATGCGCTCACGGACGCCGAGAAGATCGAGCTGCTTGCCGGCGTCGCCAGCACCCATACCGGCCAGACACCGGCGGTCCCGCGTGTCGGGTTGCGGTCGGTCTTCCTCACCGACGACTCCAAAGGCGTCAAGCAAGGGCTAGCGACAGCTTTGCCGATCCCGATGGCCGTCGCCGCCAGTTTCAACCCACACATGGCGGACCTCGCGGGCGCGGTCATCGGCAACGAAGCGAAGCACAAGGGCAACGACATCTTGCTCGGACCGACTGTGAACATCATGCGCACGCCGCTCGGCGGCCGCACGTTCGAGGCATTCGGCGAAGACCCCTATCTCGTCAGCCACACCGCTGTGCCGTGGATCGATGGCCTGCAACGACAAGGCGTGATCGGCGAGGTAAAGCACTTTTGCTGCAACAACCAAGAAGGCCCGCCATACAGCGCAGAGAAGATGTACTCCAGCTCCAACCTGGACGAGCGCACGTTGCGCGAGATCTATCTGCCGGGCTTCGAAGCCGCAGTCAAACAGGCGCACGTCGGCTCTGTCATGTGTGCTTACAACAGGGTCAATGACGACTGGGCATGTGAGAACCAGGCTCTGCTCACCGACGTGCTGCGCCACGAGTGGGGCTTCAAGGGCGCGGTCATCAGTGACTGGCAGGCGCAGCACAACACGGTCAGCGCCATGCGCAACGGGCTCGACATCGAGATGCCGACGCCGGCTGACTACAGCGCAGACAACGTCAATGCTGCTCTTGCCGCGGGCCTGATCACGCAAGCGGAAATCGACAGCCACGTTCGCAACTTCCTGCGCATGCTCTTTGCCTATGGCTTCATGGACCGGCCGGCGTTTCGCGATGACGACCGCATCAACTTCGCGAAGCACGAGCGGATCGCTCAGCGGATGGAAGAAGCGGGTACCGTGCTGCTCAGGAACAACGGTGTCCTGCCGCTCAACGCAAACCGGCTCCACACCATCGCGCTCATCGGTCCGCAGGCTCGTCGCTTCGAAAACGGTGCTGGCACCGACGACGTGAAACCGCAACGCTTCGACACACCGATGTCAGCGCTACGCGACCGCGTCGGCGGCCGCGTCAAGATCTTGTATGACGACGGCAGCGACCAAGCCGCTGCCGCAGCAACAGCGAAACGCGCAGACGTCGCCATCGTGTTCGCCTCCGACAGCGAAGGCGAGGACCGGGAGAAGACAGCGCCGACGGTCGATGGTTCGGCATTCGCCACCAGCGACGAGGCCGGCCTCATCAATGCTGTCGCCGCGGCCAACAAGCAGACGGTTGTCGTGCTCGAAACCGGCGACCCCGTGGTCACGCCGTGGCGCAGCAAAGTCGCTGCGATGCTCGAGGCGTGGTATCCCGGCGAGGCCGGCGGCGGCGCACTCGTGCACGTGCTGTTCGGTGACGTCGACCCGGGCGGGCGGCTGCCCGCGACCTTCCCGGCCAGCACGACGGCGTATCCGACCGCCAGCGACCCGTCGGCGAGCAACGGCCCTGAGGTCAACTACTCCGAGGGCGTCTTCGTCGGCTACCGCTGGTATGACGAGAACAACGTCACGCCTGCCTATCCGTTCGGTTTCGGCTTGTCCTACACGACCTTCCGGTACAGCCGGTTGCACATCGCGACAAACGGTTCAGGGGTCGCGGTCACCATCACCAACACGGGACGTCGTACCGGCATCGCCGTACCTCAGCTCTATCTAGGCCTGCCGTCACCGTCGTCTTCCGTGCAACAGCCACCGCGCCAGCTCAAGGGCTATCGCAGCCTCACGCTGCGTCCCGGCCAACACGTCACGGTCACCTTCGCGCTCAACCGGCGCGCGTTCTCCTACTGGAACACCACCGCGAACGGGTGGCGCGTGGCGCCCGGCTGTTATCGCGTCTTCGTCGGCTCGTCCTCGCGCGATCTGCCGCTGCGCGGCAGCTTCAGTCGCGGTGGCGCGGAGTGCGCCGGAGCAGCCGCCCGCTAGTCGTGGCGAGTCACGCGGGTGAGCGCCCGCATGCGGCGGCGTGGCGCCCGCGCCCGGCTGTGCGCCCGGTGCGCTCTCGAGAGCGCTTTCGCGGCGCTCCAAGGCTGAGGCCTCGCGCAACGTGACGCGCTACTTCCTCGTTCTGAGCTGTTCTGGCGTGCCGTTCTCTGCAACGGCGGTCGAGGACGCTTATCCGACGGAGGACACCTTGGCTGTGGTGTCGGTCCCGGAACCGTCGACTGCGAGCTGATATCCGCGCTGCACGACGGTGCGAATGAGACCAGGGTCGCCGAGGTGGCGGCGGAGACGTCCGACCGCCATCTCGACGACGTGGTCGTTTCCGCCGCTTCCCGGCAGCGCGGCGAGCAGCTCGCGCCGGGAGACGACCCGCCCGGGGTGTGCCGCGAGCGCCCGGAGCACAGCAAGGGGCACGGGCGGGATGGCGACATACCGTCCATCGAGCACCGCGCCCTGGCCGCGTAGCTGCAACGGCCGGCCGTTGACGGGTATGGCGTGCGAACGGGCGGGGAGCTCGTCGCAGATGGTGCGCACCAGGTTGCCGAGGCGGCCGCGGGCCGGATAGACGTAGGGGACGCCCAGTCGATCAAGCGGCGCCGCGCACACGGGACCGATGCACGCCGCAAGCACGTCAGCGTGCAGGGCGTGCAGCACGGCTGAGTCGAGTCCTACGTCCGTCGCGGTGCGCAGCAGGCTCGACACTGCGGGTGCGCTGGTGAAGACGACCGTATCCACGCGCGCGGCCGCGACATGCTCGACCAGCCGCTGCAACGGTCGGATGTCGTCCGGTGCGACCCATCGATAGACGGGCACCGGCACAACCTCGGCCCCTGCGGCGACGAGAGCGGCGAGGGCCTCAGTGAGCGGCTCACCGTGCAGCTGAACAGCGATGCGCAGCCCGGCGACGCCAAGGTCTCGCAAGTGCGCGAGCACCTCGCTCATCGCCTCGGAGGCCGGTGACCAATCCTCGCGCAGTCCACTCGTCCGGATAGCGCCACGCGCTTTGGGGCCGCGCGCGAGGAGCCGGCCCGCGCCGAGCCGGTCGCGGAGCGCGTCGCCGAGACCCCATCCGTCGGCGGCTTCCATCCAGCCGCGGAACCCGATTCCCGTCGTGACGATGGTCAGGTCGGGCGGCCGCTCGACACATGCCGTTGTTGCTGCCAGCAGCTCGCCGTCATCGGCAAGCGGGACGATCCGAATCGCGGGTGCGGGGATGACCGTCGCGCCGCGACGTTCCAACAAGTGCGTGAGCTCGGCGCTACGGCGTGCAGCCGTCACGCCAATCGTGTAGCCGTCCAGCGGTGAGCCGGCGCCGGCGATGGGTGCAGCGAGAGCGGATGATTCCGTCACGGACTGCCTACGCGGACCCGGCCGTCGCACACCTCGACCGGATAGACACATACCGACACGGACGGGTCGTCGAGGCAGCTGCCCGTGCGCAGGTCGAAGCGTTGCTTGTACATCGGTGAGGCCACCACCGGTTCAGTGTCGCGCGTGCCGACAATGCCGTGCGCGAGGACACTCGCCCCGCTGAACGGGTCGACGGCATCGATGGCGTGCACGGACCCGTCATACGTCCGGAAGACTGCGACGTGCGCGTCGCCGACAAGGACGCGTACGCCGCGCTCAACCGGCAGCTCGTCGTATCCGCAGACGTCCACCGACGTGCGTTCCAGCAACATCGTCATGGCCTCACTACCTCCTGGTTGCGGGTCGTGGCTGGTCGCGTTCTTGTACGAAGACAACGCTCGTGTCCGGCTCGTCCGGCGCGTTGACGAACGACACGAAACGGGACATGACCGCGGGGTCGTCGAGCGCGCCCTTCCACTCATCGGTGTAGGTCGCGACATGGGCATCCATCGCGGCGTCCAGCTCGGCGCAGATGCCGAGCGAGTCATCGATGATGACGGCGCGCAAATAGTCCAAGCCGCCATCGAGCGACTCGAGCCACGACGCCGTGCGCTGCAACCGATCCGCCGTGCGCACGTAGAACATCAAGAAGCGGTCGATGTAGTGGATGAGTGTCTCGGTGTCGAGGTCCTGCGCGAACAGGTCTGCGTGTCGCGGCTTGAACCCGCCGTTGCCGCCGACGTAAAGGTTCCAGCCGTTTTCGGTGGCAATGACACCGAAGTCTTTTCCTTGCGCTTCAGCGCATTCGCGCGCGCATCCGGAGACCGCGGCCTTCACCTTGTGCGGCGCACGCAGCCCGCGATAGCGCAGCTCGAGGTCGATCGCGAGTGTGACGGAGTCCTGCACGCCGAACCGGCACCACGTCGAACCGACGCACGACTTCACCGTCCGCAGAGCCTTGCCGTACGCATGCCCGGACTCGAAGCCGGCGTCGACCAGCCGTTGCCAGATTGCGGGCAGCTGTTCGAGTCGCGCGCCGAACATGTCGATGCGCTGCGCACCGGTGATCTTCGTGTAGAGGCCGAAGTCCATCGCGACCTGTGCGATGACCGCCAGCTTCGCCGGCGTGATCTCGCCGCCCGGGATGCGAGGAACGACGGAGTAGGTGCCGTCTTTCTGAATGTTGGCGAGGAACTGGTCGTTGGTGTCCTGCAGTGTCGCCTGCTCACCGGCCAAGATGTGCGCGCCCTCGCCCATGCTCGCGAGGATCGAGGCGACCGCCGGCTTGCAGATGTCGCAGCCACGCCCGCGGCCGTAGTCCGTGACCAGCGCGGAGAACGTGCGGATGCCGCGCACGCGCACGATGTCGAACAACTCCGCCCGGCTGTAGTCGAAGTGTTCGCACAACGCCTTGCTCAAGGTCACGCCGGACTTGGCGAGCTCATCGCGAAGGATGTCCTTCACGAGCGGCACGCAGGAGCCACAACCGGTGCCGGCCTTGCTGCAGGACTTGAGTGCGGCGAGGTCATGGGCGCCGTCGTTGACGGCGTCGCACAGCGATTGCTTGCTGACGGCATGACATGAGCAGACCAGCGCGGCCGGGGGAAGGGCGGCCGCGCCGGCTGCGCCACCGGCTCCGGCACCGAGGAGCAGGTCGGCCGGATCCGAGGTCAGCGTCGTGTCACTGCCGACGAGCGGCCGCAACATCGCGTACTCAGTCGCATCGCCGACGAGGATGCCGCCGAGCAGATGCCGGGCGTCGTCGCTGACGACGAGCTTCTTGTAGACGCCGGCGACCGGGTTGGCATAGACCAGCTCGACGGCGCCGGCAGAGGTGGCAAAGGCGTCGCCGAAGCTGGCGACGTCGACGCCGAGCAGCTTGAGCTTGGTCGCCGTATCTGCCTCGGGAGATGACGCGTCACCGCCGAGCAGCCGGTCGGCGACGACTTCTGCCATCGCGTATCCCGGCGCGACGAGCCCGTAGACGGTGTTGTCGACGCAGGCCACTTCGCCGACCGCCCAGATGTGCGGGTCCGCCGTGCGGCAGGTCTCGTCGACCACGACGCCGCCGCGTGCGCCGATCGGCAGCGCGCTTGTCCGCGCCAGGTCGTCGCGGGGTCGGACACCGGCGGCGAAGATGACCACATCGACGGCCGCAGAGCTCTCGTCGTCGAACGTCATCCGCAGCTGGCGCGCATCCGGCTCGATCGCGACACCGCGCGCACCGGTTCGGATCGTGAGACCGAGCCGCTCGATCTCGCGGCGCAGCGCCTCGCCGCCGCCCTCGTCCACCTGCAGCGGCATCAACCGGGGAGCGACCTCGACGATCTCGGTGGCGAGGCCGAGTCGGCGTAGCGCGTCCGCGGCCTCCAGCCCGAGCAGGCCCCCGCCGACGACGATGCCAGTTGCGGCGTCCTGCGCCGCTGTCGTGATGGCGGCGACATCGTCGATCGTCCGGTAGACGAAACACCCCGGCAGGTCGGCGCCGGGAACCGGTGGGACGAAGGGCGCGGATCCGGTCGCGAGCACCAGCGCGTCGTACTCGAGCCGGTGCCCAGATGCGGTGGTCACGGCGCGTGCTTCCCGGTCGATCGCGACCGCCGGGTCGCCGAGGCGCACCTGCACCCGGTCGGGCAGCTCCGCGAGCGTGAGCTCGGTCCGGGTCTTGCCCGCGAACAAGGACGAGAGCGCGATCCGGTCGTACGCCGGCCAGGGCTCCTCGGCGAGCACGGTGATCGACCAGATCTCGTCAGGGTCGCGCGTGACGAGAGCGTCCACCAGGCGGTGGCCGACCATCCCGAAACCCACGACGACGAGTCGGCGTCGGGTGTGCGCGGCCATTGAGCAAGGCTGCGGGACCGGCGTTGCGCAGTGGATTCCCATTTGTTACGGCTGTGCGAACTGCCTCGCACAGCGACCCGCTCCGGCTGAGAGGTCACATTCGCACAATTCGGCCGGCTCTTAGCATGGATGGTTGTGCCCTCGCGCCGCCTCGTGCTTGCCTCCGCGTCGCCTGCGCGGCTGCGGTTGCTGCGTGATGCGGGCTTCGACCCGACGGTGATCGTCAGCGGCGTCGACGAGGAGGTCGTCGAGATCGACGACGGGTTCGAGCTCGTCGCGACGCTCGCCGAGATGAAGGCGCGCGCGGTCGCGGCCACCGAGGGGCTCGCTGATGCGCTCATCGTCGGCTGCGACTCGTTGTTCCTGCTCGACGGTGAGGTGCTCGGCAAGCCCGAATCCACTGAGGACGCGATCAGTCGCTGGAAGCGCATGCGCGGCCGCACCGGTGTGTTGCTCACCGGTCACTGCATCATCGACACCGCATCCGGTCGCGTCGCGCAGGAGGTCGGCGACACGCTGGTGCGGTTCGCCGACGTGACCGACGACGAGATCGCCGCCTATGTGGCGTCCGGCGAGCCCATGCACGTCGCGGGTGCATTCACGCAAGACGGCCGCTCCGCCGTGTTCATCGAGGGTGTCGACGGCGACGCCACGAACGTCATTGGCTTGTCGCTGCCACTCTTCCGTCGACTGCTGCTCGAACTCGGGGTCGGGGTGACCGAGCTATGGCGCTGAAAGGCGGCGCGCTCAAGGTCGGCCCCATCGAGGTCGACCCGCCGGTGATCCTGGCGCCGATGGCCGGCGTGACGAACGGCCCGTTCCGCATGCTGTGCCGTTCCTACGGTCCCGGCCTCTACGTCACCGAGATGGTCTCGGCTCGCGCGCTTGTCGAGCGCAACCAGAAGACACTCGGCATGGTCGGCCGCGACGCCGATGCGACGACGCACAGCGTGCAACTCTCGGGCGTTGATCCCGCCGTTGTCGGCGCCGCGGTGCGCATCGCAGTCGAGGAGTATGGTGCCGATCACGTCGACCTCAACATGGGTTGTCCGGTGCCGAAGGTCACGCGACTCGGGGCGGGTGCCGCGCTGCCGGTGCATCGCGTGTTGTTCCGCAACATCGTCCGAGCCGCCGTGCGTGCTGCCGGAGTCGTACCCGTCACCGTGAAGATGCGCAAGGGTGTCGATGACGCGACTCTGACCTACCTCGACGCCGGAGCTGCGGCGGCGAGTGAGGGTGCGGCCGCCGTGGCGTTGCACGCGCGCACTGCCGAGCAGCTGTACTCGGGCACGGCTGACTGGTCCGCGATCGCGCGACTCAAAGAGGCGGTCAGCGACATACCGGTCTTGGGCAACGGCGATGTGTGGGCGGCAGACGACGCCGTCCGCATGATGGCCGAGACCGGCTGCGACGGCGTGGTCGTCGGCCGCGGCTGCCTCGGCCGGCCGTGGTTGTTCCGCGACCTGGCGGCTGCGTTTGCCGGACAACCGGTGGCACCGTCGCCACGGCTCGGCGAGGTCATCGACGTGATGCGACGGCACGTGCGACTGCTTGTCGCGCATCGCGGCGACGAGTTGCTCGGCGTCACCGACTTTCGCAAGCACGTCGGCTGGTATCTCACCGGCTACACCGCCGGCTCCGAGCGGCGTCGTCGGATGGCGCAGGCGTCATCGCTCGCGGAGCTCGACGGGCTGCTCGACGAGCTCGACCCGACGGTGACGCTGCCGCCGCGCTCGGAGAACCTGCCGCGCGGTCATCTGCAGGGACCGCGACCGGTCACGTTGCCGGAACGCTGGCTCGACATGGTGGACGATCCGACGCCGCCATCGGGCGGGGACGTCTACGCCTCCGGCGGCTAGTGCCCCCGGAGGCTGAGTACGGTCCCACCATGACGACGGCGCGCGTTGACGTGACTCGTGCTCCCGCGACGGACGCTGCGCGCGTGGGCGCGGCCCTCGCCGATGCGTTCCGCGAGGACCCGGTCATCGGCTGGCTGATCCCGCTCGATGCGTCGCGCCGGGACGAGCGGTTGCGCACGTTCTTCACGAGCATGTCGCGGTCCTACTTGCGGCGCGGCAAGCACGTCTATGTCGCGGGCGACGGGTTTGGGGCCGCATTGTGGAGCGGGCCCGGGCCGTCCTGGCAGCTGCCGATGACCGAGGTCGCGCGCGAGTCCTTCCCCGCGTGGCGCGCTTTCGGCGGGAACCTGCTGCGTGCCCTGCGCGTGCAGCTCGAGGTCGAAGCCGGACACCCGAAGGAGCCGAAGCACTGGTACCTCGGCTATCTCGGCGTGCGCTGCGACCACCAGGGTGAGGGCATCGGCTCGCTGATCCTGCGCGAAGTCCTCGACCAAGCCGACGCGAGCGGGACACCCGCCTATCTGGAGTCGTCGAACGAGCGCAACCTCTCGCTCTACGAACGACACGGTTTCGCGGTGACGACGTCATACCGGGCGCTGGGGCGCGGCCCCACGATCTGGCGGATGTGGCGGGACCCGCGCTAGTCGCGGTGCAGTCGCCAGCTCGTCGTGAAGTTCACGGCGGCGGTGAGGGCGGCCAGGGCGGCGGCGCCGGCGCCCTGCATCGGGCGGAGCCGGCCGGACCGGACGAGCGCGACGACGATCGCGGTGTCACCCGCGTCAGCGACACCCTGAGCGGCGACCTGGCGCGAGACATCCGCACCGGGCCGGGTCGACAGCAGTGCACTGACGCCAACCGCGATGTCGCGCGCGGCAAAGTAGGTGAACACTCCGCGCACCACTCGGTCGGATGGTGAGCCGCCGGACGCGCGGATCAGTGGGTCACGCCAGCGAAGCAGCGCCAGCCCGGCGCCAATCCGGAGCAGCCCGGTGCCAGTAGCCGCCTGCCATTGCCGAGTCGCTGCTGTCGGGTTCATCGTCGCGGTCACCACGCGTCATACCTATCACTGGCCCGTTGCCCGACGGGGGACACTGGGCTTGTGGGTGCGGCGGACGAAGAACACAGCGCGGTGTCGTGCAGCTGGTGCGGTACGACGGTCGACCCCGTGCCGGTGACGTGGACGGTCCAGACGGGCCCCCGCGGCCTGGAGTACCTCTGCGAGTCATGCAGCCGCGACAACATCCGCAAAATCGAAGGCAGCCTCCCCACCGAGTATTGGTAAGGGTCGCTCGGTCATCGCCTCACGGCTGGCGCCGAGATCTGCTCGCTTCGCTCCGCTCGCTGCGCGGACTCGTCACACGCCGCTTCGGCGACGACACTCGCTCCCGGAGTTAAGAGCCGAAGCCGGGGACCCATTTCTCTACCTCGCCGCGGATGGGTACGTCGGCGCCTAGTTGGCAGAGGACGCCGATGCCGCCGAGCGTGACGCGGTGGATGAGCAGGTATGTCGGCGGCAGGTTGAGCTGGCGGCCGAGTGCGTTCGCGGGCGAGCGTGGATCGGCCACACGCGCGGCTTCGTGCCGCAGCCACGAGCGGCTGAACCGGAACGACTCCGCTTGCAGCGGCTCGAGCATGGGCCGGACATAGGCGAGCACCGCTTGTGCGTCGACCTCGAACTCCGGGCGGACGAAGCCCTCGGCTTGAAACCCGGCGAGCACTTCCTCCGCGCGGTTCTCCAGCGCGAGCCGCACCAGCGGGCCGATCGGTGTCGGGAGACCGTCGGGCAATCGGTTGACCGCGCCGTAGTCGAGCACCGCGAGGCGGCCGTCATCCAGCAGCCGGTAGTTGCCCGGATGCGGATCGGCGTGCAGCAGCCGGGCGCGCGCCGGACCGGAGAACAGGAAGCGCACGAACAGCAAACCGGCGCGGTCGCGCTGCTCTTGCGTGCCGTCGCTGATGATCCGTGACAGCGGCGTGCCGTCGACCCACTCGGTGACCAGCACGCCGCCGGACTCGTGGACGACCTGCGGCACGAGGATGTCCGGATCGTTCTCGTACGCCGCGGCGAACGTCGACTGCGACTTCGCTTCCAGCGCGTAGTCGAGCTCTTCCGCCACGCGTGCTTTGAGCTCGGCGATGAGCGGCTTGACGTCGAGTCCCGGGTTGACGACGGCGAACAGTCGCGCCAGCCGGGCGAGCTGGTTCAGATCGGACAGCAGGGCGGGCCCGGCGCCGGGATATTGCAGCTTCACCGCGACGTCACGCCCGTCGGACCAGACCGCGCGGTGCACCTGACCGATCGATGCTGCCGCGGCGGGCTTGTCGTTGAAGGTCGTGAAGTACGAGCGCCAGTCGTCACCGAGGCCGCTCGCCAGCACGCGATGAACGGTGCCGGGAGGCATCGGGGGCGCGGCGTCCTGCAGCTTGGTGAGCGCGGCACGGTAGGGGCCGGCCAGATCCTCGGGCAGCGCCGCCTCGAACACGCTCAGCGCCTGCCCGAACTTCATCGCGCCGCCCTTGAGCTCGCCGAGCACGCGGAACAGCTGCTCGGCGGTGCGCGCCTGCAACTCCGACGCGACGATCTCGGCAGGACGGCCGCCGATGCGCTTGCCCAACCCGACGGTGGCGCGGCCGGCGACCCCCAGCGGGAGGCTCGCGAGCTTCACGCTGCGCGAGATCGCCCACTTCGGGATGTCGGACACTCGTCCATTGCATCATTTGGATGAGAAGCCATTGGGCGTTCTACAAGGTTGCCCAGCGCACACCGTGCTCGTCAGGCTCGTCCTCGGAGGTCCGGCCGCTCTCCAACCGGCGGTAGATCTCCCACGCGGCCTCGAGCGGCGTACGAACCGCGGAGCCGTCCGAGCCGTCGATCGCGCGCACGCGCAGGCCTTGCTTTGGCGCGCCGGGCGTCGGCTCGAACACGACCTCGACGACCCACGCGTCAGCACCTGCCGGTTGCGCGGTCATCGTGTCGATGACGTATGGCGCCGGCCCTGCCTCGAATCGCTCGTCGAGCACTTCATGCAGTTGGTCGAGAAGTTCGTCTGTGTCCGGACGCTGCACGTCGCGATGATCTCAGGCAAGCGTCGGTTCGAGTGTGTCGGCGCCGCATCCGCACAGCGGGTGCGCCCGCACCGAGCGTCGACGCAAGGTCCCGGCACCGAGGTCGTATTCGATCACTCCCGCGAGTGTCGCCGGCCGCTCCACGTCGTCGATGTAGTCGAGCACCTGCATCGCGGTGAGCGTGGCAACGAGCGTCGCGAGCGTGACGTCACACGCTTCGGTGACGACACCGGCGCCGGAAAGCTGCGCGGCGATCAGCGGCCACTGCGGATCGCGGTCGCCACGCGCGAGCGCCACACAGCGCAGGCACGGAGTGCGGCCCGGGATGACGAGTGGGCCGATGGCGCCAGTGGTCTCGCATACCTGTGCCACGAGATGTGGCTGGTGCCGCACGTCGGCGAGCAGCTCGGGCAGCCCGCCGCTGCTCCCCGGAGCGAGGACCGCCAGCGTCACCGGCGATCGATGCTCAACGCCGACGCGGATGCTCGCGCTCATTGCAGCAGCGCGCTTAGCGGTTGCCTTGCCACGTGTAGTCGTCGCGATCTGGCGTATGCCGCCGGGGCCGAGATCGGCGCAGCGCAACGGCGCACGGTCGACGCAGTGCAGCGTGCCGAGGCCCGCAGCGGCGAGCAGCATCGCGATCGTCGCGCCGACACGGCCGTTGCCGTGCACTGCGACCGCGGCGTCCTGACGCTTGCCCAGCACGCTCATTGCTGCGCCTGGCCCCGCGTAGCGCAATGACAGTGACAACAGGTCGGGTTCGAGACGCTGGCGGTCGTCCTCGCCGATCGCTGGTCGCGCGCTCGCGTTGTCGTCGAGCACGCGCGCGCTGGTGAGCGTGTCGAGCAAGCGCGGTGGCACGTTCGGCTCGACGCCCGCCTCGCTCGCCGCATCGACGATCGCGGTCACGTCGCGGCTGCCGTCGAGCAGCGCAAGCACCGAGCGTTCTTGCGCGGTCAGGCCGGTGAGCATGACCGCGTGCGCGGGCGTAAGTCCGAGCTGCAGCGTGGACTCGTCGCGCCATACGCGGCGCAGTGCGGGTTTGAGCATGGGACGCATCGCGCGAGCGTGCCAGGAATGCACGAGCCGCGTCGCCGACGATCCACAACGTCGGCGCACGCGAGGGGGGCCCGGCGAAATCGCCGGGCCCCCCTCACACGTCGTACGAGTCGTTAGGCCTTGCCGAGGATCCGGTTCATCTTCGTGCCGCAGACGGGGCAGGTGCCCTGCGCCATCCGTCGGCCCGAGTCGCTAACCCGGACTTCGCCTTCGAAGCTGCGCTTCTCTTTGCACTTCACGCAGTAACCCTCGTAGGTGTCGGCCATGCGGTCCTCCCTCGGTCGATATGCCGGCCGATGCCGGCCGAACACTCGCGTCCACCCTAGCCTCCTGAGCGTGAAAACCCCCGAAAGCACGCTCAGGGCGCGCCGGGATAGCGTCCGTCACTATGAGTAACCAGAGCCCCTCTCCGGCCGCCTCCACCCCCGTGCGGGTCGACCGACGCGACGGCGTGGTCCTGCTGACCCTGGCCCTGCCGGAGCGGCGTAATGCCATGACAGGTGAGCTGACCAGCGCTTTTGCCGCCACGGTCGACTCGCTGCGGGGCGATCGGACGGTCCGCAGCGTGGTCGTCACGGGGGAGGGGAAGGCGTTCTGCGCGGGCGGCGACCTGTCCTGGATCGCCGAATCGCCGGACTTGTCCGTGGACGCGATTCGCGACCGGATGCTGCCGTTCTACCGAACGTGGCTGTCGATTCGGGACCTTGACGTGCCCTCGATCGCGGCGATCAACGGGCCCGCGGTGGGCGCCGGGCTGTGCCTCGCGCTGGCCTGCGACATCCGCTACGCCGCCCGCGGCGCCCGGATGTCGGCTCCGTTCACCCAGCTCGGCATGCACGCCGGTATGGCCGCGACATACCTGCTGCCCGAGGCGGTTGGCCTGGCCGCGGCGCGCGACCTGCTGTTCACCGGCCGCGCGGTCGAGGGGGACGAAGCCCTGCGGCTCGGCCTCGTCAGTGCCGTGTATGACGCCGACGAGCTCCTTGACGCCGCGCTCGCTGCGGCCAGTCGGATCGCCGCCGCCGGACCCATCGCGACGCGCCTGACGAAAGCAGGTCTGCGCAACGGCGGTCACGCGTCGGTCGAGGACGCGCTGCAATACGAGGCGCTCGCCCAGCCGGTGACGTTCGCCACCGACGACCTGCGCGAAGGGCTCGCCGCCTCGAAGGAAAAGCGCCCCGCCAACTTCAAGGGCAAGTAAGCCGCAACCCCTAAACGTTGTCGAAGCCCCCTGGGACTTTCGACCGCTCGCCTTCCCCTTGCGAGCGCCCGTCCGTCCCGGGGGGCTTCGTCGTCGACGACGTTAAGGACGCCGACTACCTCCGTCAACGTAGCCCTGTGGATGGCCATGGGGACGAGTTGTTGACAGACCGGGGTGTCACTGTGGACGCCTGTTGAACGTCGTTGTGGATGGCGAAGTACATCTGCGCCGAGGCCCGCTGCTGACCTGCGATTTCGCCATCCACGCGGTGTGGGTGACAGAAAGTTGTCGGGAATCTCGTCTACCGTGCGGGCATGTCGGCCGCGCCACACGATTTGCTCCTTGTCGATGGGGTCGTGGTGGAAGTCGTGCGGAGTGCGCGACGCCGACGGACGATCTCGGCGCATCGCGTCGGCGATCGCATCGTGATCCACGTGCCGGCTCGCATGTCCCGTGCGGAAGAGGCGCGCTGGGTCGAGTCGATGACCAGGCGCGTCCTCGCCGGCGAGAAGCGGACGCATCGCAGCGACGACGAACTCATGCAGCGTGCCGCCGAGCTGTCCAGGCGCTATCTGGGCGGTCGCGCGCAGCCCGCGTCGGTCCGCTGGGTGGACAACCAGCAGTCGCTGTGGGGCTCGTGCACGCCCGCCGACCGCACGATCAGGTTGTCCCGTCGTCTCGTCGGCATGCCCGAGTACGTCGTCGACTACGTGCTGCTGCACGAGCTCGCGCATCTGCTGGTGCCGGGCCACGGTCGCGAGTTCTGGGCGTTGCTCGCCGGCTATCCGAAGCTCGAGCGGGCGCGCGGCTATCTCGAAGGCGTCGCAGCCGCCGCCGGTCTTCCCGGCCTGGCTGACGCCGAGCCGGCGGCATAGCCACTCGCCGTGCAGCGCATCGTCGCCGTACGCGTCCCGTCCGCGGTCGCGGCTGACTCACTGCCCGAAGCGATGCTCGAGGACGTGGTCGACCTCGTGGTGGGCATGCAGCAGGTCGACGCGGCGCTTGTCGCCACCGCCGCAGGCGAGGCGGCCGCACGCGGCGCGGCGTGGCCGAGCATGCCGGTCGTCATCGCGGGCGACACGCTGACCGACGCGCTTACGGCAATCGAGCGGTATGGCGCCGCCACGGCGGCGGTCGTCGCCGCCGACGTACCGGACCTGCCGCCGCTCCTTGTCGGAAAACTGTTCAGCGCACTCACGAACATGCAGGTCGCGGTGTGTCCGGCGAGCGACGGCAGCCTCGCGGCCTTGGCGGCCAACCTGCCTGCGCCGGTTTGGCTTCAGGACATCGACATGGATGCGCCGGATGCGCTCAGCCGGCTACGCGCCGCCGCGCCCTCGCGCGGCCTGCACGTAGGAAGTGGCTGGCACCGCATCCGCACGACGTCCGACACGAGCCAGCTCGACGAAGGTCTCGAAGGCTGGGAAGCCACCCGTTCGTGGCTGCGCTCCCACGGCACCTAGCACCGTCAGCTCTCGAGGGAGCTGATGTCGAAGGGTTCGCCGCCTTCGTTGCGGTCGACGTAGCCGATCGGGTCGTCGAGGTCCTCGGCGCTTGGCAGCAGGTCGGGATGGCTCCACAACGCGTCGCGCGCGTCGTTGCCGCGGCGCGTGCCGAGCAGGCCCCACAGCGCGGCCGCGTCACGCAGTCGGCGTGGCCGCAGCTCGAGCCCGACCAGTGAGGCAAACGTCGCCTCGGCCGGGCCTCCGGTCGCACGCCGGCGCCGCATGCTCTCGTTGAGCGGAGCTATCGAGGGCAGCGTCGGCGACGCGGCCGCGAGCGTCACGCTGTCGACCCAACCCTCGACGAGCGCGAGCAGCGTCTCGAGTCGCACCAGCGCTGCCTTCTGCTCGGCGGTGGGCTCTTGCTCGAACAGACCCTCGGTCATCGCGCGCTGCAACGCCTCGGGATCGCTCGGGTCGAGGTCGCGCGCCATCTCCTCGAGCCGGTGCGGATCGACGCTGATGCCTTGCGCATAACCGACGACGAGGTCGACCAGTCGACCCGGCAACCAAGGCGCGTGAACGAACAGCCGATGGTGCGCCGCTTCGCGCAGACCGAGGAACAGCCGCACCTCGTCCAGCGGCACCTCGAGGCCGTTGGCATAGGCACTGACGCCTTCCGGCAGCAGCGCGGCGACTCCTGGCGGACCGAGCGAGAGCCCGATGTCGGTCGAGCTCACGACCTCGGTCGCGAGCGCGCCCAACGCCTGCCCGAGCTGGCCGCCGAACATGAGTGCGCCGACCTGGGTCATCACGCTCATCAACGGCCCGGCCATCGACCGCGCTTCTTCGGGCATGGCCTCGCCGAAGGTCGCCACGACGCGCGCGGCGACGGGCTCCACCAACTTTGACCATGCGGGCTGCGTTGCTTCCAGCCAGCGCCGCCGGCTCCAGGCCTCGGTCGACTGCACGCCGGAGGGCAGCGAGCAGTGGCCGTCGAGCCAGACGTCGGCGAGCCGGATCGCAGCTGCGACTTCCTCGGCGTCTGCGCCGGTCGTGCCGGCGTCCGCGCCGATCGCCTGGAGTGCGGACTGCTTGGCCAGGTTCCAGTTGACCGGACCGGTCTGGCCGGACATGAGGTCGCCGAGCTGGCGGAGCATGGCGCCGAGATCAGCACCCTCGGCTTCACCGCCGGTGAAACCGAACGGGACGTCCATGCCCCCACGCTAACCGTCAAGATGAGTCATGTGGGAGTCGTAGCGGTGACCGGTGCGGCCGGCGAGCTCGGTCGCCGCGTTGCTGCCGCGCTCGTCGAGGCCAACGAGTGCACCAAGGTCGTCGGCATCGACACAAAGCGGGGCGACCTCAGCGGCGTCACGTGGCGGCGCGCCGACGTGCGCGACCCGGCGCTGCGCACCACGTTGGCGGGCGTCGACACCGTGGTGCACCTCGCGACCGACCGGCGTCCGGACGCCGCGCCGGTGGACCGTCGTACCGTCAATGTCCGCGGCACCGACAACGTCCTCGATGCGGCCCGGGCGGCGGGCGCGACCCGCGTGGTGCTGCTGACGAGCGCGATGGTCTACGGCGCCGAGCCGAACGACCCGGCGCCACTGCCTGACGACGCACCGCTGCGCGCGGAGCCCGACCTCAGCCTGATCGGCGACTGGGTCGAGATGGAGCGGCTCGCGGGCCAGGCCGGGCGAGGCCGACGCCGGCTCGAGGTCGCGGTGGTCCGGCCCGCCCCGGTCGTTGGCGCGGACACCGACGCCATGCTAACCCGCCTGTTCGAAGCGCCGCGGCTGCTCGCGATCCGCGGTACGACGCCCCGCTGGCAGTTCTGTCACGTCGACGATCTGGTCACCGCGCTGGTCTGGGCCGCGCTGCGCAAGGTGGATGGTTCGTTCGCCGTCGCTGCTCCCGGCTGGCTGCCGCACGAGGAGGTCGAGCGGATCACCGGCCTGCGCACCGTCGTCGTACCGGCCGCGATGGCCTTCGCCACGGCGGAGCGGCTCTACCGTGTCGGCGTGCTGTCCGCGCCGGGAAGTGAGCTGCGCTACCTCGCCGACCCCTGGGTGGTCGCCGTCGACCGGCTCACCGCCGCCGGGTGGACGGCGCGCTGGGACAACGCCGGCGCGCTGCAGACCCACGTCGAGGCCCTCGGCGACCGGCTGGGTCGCGGACCCCGACTGCCGGGCAAAGATGCGACCCGCGCGGCGGCCGGAGCGACCGTGGCGGTCCTGGGTGCGGTCGCGATCGCGCGGGCACGATCGGCACGGAGGCGTCGACGTGGCTGACCGAAATCTCGCCGAGGTCATCCGGCTGGTCGACATCCGGGACACGCCCCTGTCGAACGACGAGGTGCTTACCGCCGTAGCTGATGCAGCGGCAGGCGGAACCGTGCTGTTCGCCGGTGCGGTTCGCGACGAGGACGGTGGCCGCGCGGTGGTGCGACTCGACTACACGGCACATCCTCGTGCGCTCGACCAACTGCGGTCCGTTGCCGAGGGCGTAGCGACCAAGTTTCCGGTGATCGCGCTTGCCGTCGTCCATCGAGTCGGCGAGCTGCAGATCGGCGATCTTGCCGTGGTTCTCGCGGTCGCGTGCGCCCATCGAGGTGAAGCTTTTGACGCGGCGCGGGCACTGATCGATGAGCTCAAAGAGACAGTGCCGATCTGGAAGCACCAAGTTTTTCGCGATGGTGGCGAAGAATGGGTCGGCACACCCTGACTGGTGGATGTACGAGCGTTGACATCCGATCTAACATGTGCGAGCACGCGTTGTAGGACAACAACTTCGGAGTCTTCGGACATGGCAATCCTGGCGTGGACCCTCGGTCTTCCGACGGTTGCGACGGCCATGGCAATTTTGTGGGTGCACTGGGCGGCACGTCCGCGTGGTCCGGTCGAGCCGCATGAGTCGGTCGCGCAGCACGAACGCTTCAAAGCCGCACTTGCGAGTGCGGACGGCACCGCACCCAAGGCGCGTTAGTACGGCGCCCCCGCGAAGGGGCGCGTGGTGGGCGAAACCGCCCTACTTGCCGAGTGAGCGCTCCCAGTCGATGCAGTAGTACTGCGTGTGCTGGTGGGCTGTGTCCTGCGACAGCACGACGCAGAGCTGCTGGTCGGCCCTGGCGGACGAGCTGTGCGTGTGAGTCACAGCGGTGACAGCGCCGGCAGTCAGCACTGCGAACAGCGAGGCGGCGATGGCGGCTGGACGGATGCGGGTCATGACTGGGATCCCTTGCTGGGTGATGAGGCGGTTGATCGGTCGCACTCGGTGACGAGCGTGTCGGGCACGGACTCACAGAGCCGGCTGCCGTTGGAGATGCCGATCCCGTGCTGACCGGCGACCGGCACGGGGAGCTTGAGGTAGAGCGTCGGGGTGTGCGGGGCCTGGCAGCCCGCGCTGAACGTGTGGCCCACCGCGTGTGCGTTGCACACGTGCGGGGTGTGGCGGATCGGCACTGACGTCCGGCCGTCGGCTTGAGCCGGGACGGCGGCTGGAGCGGCCGCGATGACGTGGTGCGCCCGCGGCCGGGCGGCAGGGGTGGCGGCGTTTGTGGCCGCGGTCTTGACGGTGAGGGCCGGTGCCATCGGCGGGGTCGGCCGGATGTGCGTCGTGTGTGCGTTGAACGGCACGACCGTCGCGATCGCGAGGCCGGTTGCAGTGACCGCGGCGGCTCCGGTGGTACGGCGGGCGACGTGGCGGAGCTTCGCGGCCCAGCGCAGGTGCTCGAGCCACGGGGCAAGAGCGACCAGGCCGATGCCGGGGAGGGTGCCGCCGCGCAGCGAGTACTCGCGGCGCAGCGTCCGGCGGGCCCGGTGGAGCACCGACCGGACGGACGGCTCGGTCATGCCGAACCGAGTGCCGATCTCGTCGTAGCTGAGGCCCTCGACCTCACGCGCCCACAGCACGGCTGCTTGGCGAGTCGGCATGGCCTCGAGTGCGTCGAGCGCGACTCGGGCCTCGTCGCGGGCGACCACGACATCGGCGGTGTCCCGACCGGCGCGGCTTTCCGGGGGAAGCTCGGCCATCGGGGTGGAGCGGCCGCGAACGCGCAGCCGGTCAATGACAAGGCGGCCGGTCACGACGGTGAGCCAGGCCATGAGGTCGTCTTCGGTAGCGAGCGCGTCCTTGTGCTGGAACGCCCGCAGCATCGCCTCCTGGACGACTTCCTCGGCCTCGTGGTCGTCGAGCAGGCGGCGGACGGCGTACCGCTTGAGCCGCGGCACGGCGCGGCGCAGCGCGTCCTCGAAGTCCAGCGGCTCCTCGAGCGGCTGTGACGGGACGAGCGTCAGGGCGGGGCGGGTTCGCTCTGGTTCGGCGTACGGCGGAATCAGGCCTACCGCGTCGCCCGGCTGGAACTGCGCCGGAGCGATAGGCAGGTCTGGAGCGGTCGTCATGGGGGCCTCTTCCGCGAGTGGTGCTGGGGTAGCACCCGCAACGGTTCAACGGAGGGGGATCGAAAACGTCGCGGCTCTGGGACGTGAATATTTATTTTGCCTCGATACGGGCCATTTCGCCCAGGGAGGTGGGCGAACGCTCAACTCCCGTTCACCGAAAGCCGACGTCTATGGACATGGAGCACGTCGTCTTTTACCCCGGCCCCGACGCCATGTCCGGTTTCCGCCGATTCCCCTCGCTGGAGGAGGCGGTCCACTTCGTCGAGCACCTTCGCAATGTCGAAGGCCTCGAGGACGTCTCGGTGCACGCGTTGACGCCGGTCCCGCTGGCGTTCCGCGCCTACTACAAGGTCGAGATGCCCGCGGCTGTGGCCGCGCCGGTGGCCGAGGTCCCCGCCCAGGCCGTCGACGAGATGCCGGCGATGCCAGAGGTCAGCTCCGAGGTTCCGGTCGAGGCTCCGGCGGAGCCGGTCGCCGCGGGCAGCCACGGCAAGCGCAGCCTCGGTTTCTTCGCCAGCTAGTCACTCACTACTAGCCTGGCGCCATGTCACGGCGCGGGCTGACGTTCGTCGTCGCCGGCGTCGCAGTCGCGATCCTGGTCGTTTTGGCGTCGATCCTGCCGGTGCCATACATCGTGCTTGTGCCTGGACCCGTGACCGACACCCTCGGCAAGGTCCCCGGCACCACCACGCCAGTCGTGTCGGTGGAGGGTGCTCGCACCTATCCCACTAGCGGGCATGTCTTCCTGACCACCGTCGGCGTGCTGCCGGCGAGCTGCGACAACCATCCAACCCTCATCCAGGCGCTGCGCGCCTGGTTCAACAGCACCGAGGCGGTTGAGCCGCACCAGGTGCAGTGCCCGCCGGGGGAGAGCAGCAGCAAGGTTCAGCAGCAAAACGAGGCGGACATGTCGAACTCACAGCGCGATGCGGTCACCGCAGCGCTGCTGCACCTCGGCTACAAGCCGACGAGCCAGCAGATCATCGTCACGGACCTGGTCGATGGCAGTCCGGCCGCGAAGGCGTTGGAGGTCAACGACGCGATCCTCGCCATCAACGGCGAGCAGGTGACCGATGTCAACAAGCTGCGCAGCCTCATCGAGGCCGCGCATCCCGGTGACGTGCTCACGATGACGATCGACCGTGGCGGCAAGCAGCGCGACGTCAAGGTCGGCACCATCGAGTCGACCGACGGCACGCACCGCACGATCATCGGCATCGCCACCAACGGCTTCGACTTGCGCGCGACCTTCGACAAGCCGCACGTGAAGATCGGCATCGATCCGGCTGAGGTCGGCGGGCCGAGTGCGGGCCTTGCCTTCGCGTTGGGCATCGTCGACGAGCTCACCCCCGGTGCGTTGACCGGCGGCAAGACCGTGGCGGTGACCGGCACGATCGACGGGTTCGGTCAGGTCGGACCGATCGGCGGCATCCAGCAGAAGATCGCCGGCGCGCACCGCAACGGCGCGACTGTTTTCCTTGCTCCGGCGAGCGAGTGCGCGGACGCGCTCGCCGCGGCGCCGAAGTCCATGACGATCGCCAAGGTGACGACGCTCTCCAGCGCGATCGACGCGCTCAATGCGATTCGCTCAGGAAGTACGTCGTACGCGCGCTGCTAACCGGACAGGTCGGTTCTCGGGTGGGTCGGGAGCACTATCGGTGGTCGTGGCGCCTGGTCGAAGTTGAAGTCATTGAGCAGGTCGCCGAGGATCGGCATGTCCTCGCGGACGTCGGGCCGCGGGTCGGGACGGCCGTCGGTGGTCGGGTCGAGCCGCTCACCGTCGAGGAAGTCGTCCTCGATGAACTTCGCGTAGGCGTCGAAGCTCAGCGCCTGGTGGTCGATGTAGCCCGCACGCGCATACGGGCTGATGACGATCCCGGGTACGCGCAGGCCGTAGCCGTTGACGTCGACCCTGGGCGGCGCGACGTGGTCGTAGAACCCGCCCCAGTCATCCCAGGTCAGGAAGATCGCGGTCGACGACCAGTCGGGACCGCGCATGATCGTGTTCACGATGTTGGTGACGTAGGACTGACCGTGGCTCACGCGCGCAGGCGGGTGCTCACTGTCGCGGTCGTTCGGCACGACCCACGACACGGCCGGGAGCGCACCGCTTTGGGCGTCGGCATAGAGGTTCGAGATCGGTACGACGTTGCCGGTCTGGTTGTCGAGATGCACGGTGTCGAAGGCGGGCAGCGGGTTCCAGATGCTGGGCACGCCGGCCTTCTGTTGTGCGAGCGTGCACGACATCGCGCCGTTGTCGCAGTCCGGCTGGGCGCCCTGGTCCAGGTAATAGCGCCAGCTCACGCCGGCGTTGTGCAACAGATAGGTGAGGTCGGTCCAGTCGTAGTGCATGGCCGGCCAGCTCTGCGTCGTACGGTTCCTGACCGGCACGGTCTGCGCCGGGCGCTGGTTGAGCGAGTCCTCACAGCTGAGCGGGTCCATCAGGACCGAGCAGTTAGCTGACCATTCGGACACCATGAACATGTGCGCCGGCAGGCTCCATGAGGCGTTCGGCTCGAACATGTGGTCCTGAAGCACGAAGTTGCGGGCGTAGGCCCAGTAGTTCGGGATCTCCCGTGCGTCGTGGTAGCCCATGACGTCGGGGTTCCGACTCTCGCTGCAGAAGGGGTTCGTGAAGTCGGTGCAGCTCTTTTTCGCCCGTTCCGCTTCTCCGACGAACCCGTCCATGCGGCCACCGTCGACGTCGGCGACGAATGCGGCGGCCTCATGCGGTCCGCCGCCGTTGACGTCGCGCCGGTCGTGGTAGGGCAGCTGGCAGTGACCCGTGCGGATGGACGGGTTGCAGACCACCGGATGGCCCTTGCGCATCGGGATCCCATCGGCGCCCGGGAAGGTGCCGAAGTAGGAGTCGAACGACCGGTTCTCCTGCATGATGACAACGACGTGCTTGATCTTGTGGATGCCGATGGCTGGGTCATCACCGCGGGCCGACAGCGCGCTGATTGTCGCGAACGCCGCCACTGCAACAACACACAGACCGACGAGCGGTCGGCGCATCGTCTCCTCCAGTTCTCCCCCCGTCGGCTCACGGCTTCGACAATCTGGCCCCGTCCCCTGCTCGGCGAAACCCGGCTGAGCGATCTTTCTCAATAGGCTGCCCGCATGGCGCCCGCCGTTCCGTTCGCTCTCATGGGCGTCGTACAGCTCACGGCGGTGGCAACGTGGCTCGGCCTGGCCGGTGCGGCGTCGTTCCCGCGGCTGCGCCGACCGGTCACCCCGCTCTTCGTCGTGGGTGCGCTCGCGATGGCGGTGGCCGATGCGGTGACAGCGGTTCGGTATGGCGTCGGCAGCTCGGAACCGGCCGCCTGGCTTCGTGTCGCCGGATTGGCGCTGCTGGGACTAGGCACGTGGCGTGGCACCGGCCAGAGCCTGGTGGTGCCATCTGCCGGTGTTGGCGCGGTGGTCGTCCCGCTGGGTGCGTCGCCGGCGCCTGCACTGACCGCTGGAGCCCTCGGGGTCCTCGGAGGAGTCGGCGCGTGGGTGCGCGGCCTGCGCGAGGGCGCCGACCGTTGGCTGGGTGGATGGCTGGCGGCCGGGCTTGTGATGTCGGGGGTCGCCGCGGCGCTTGCCGACCCGGCGCGCACCAACGCGAACGCGGCGCTGGCAGCCCTCGCGGCTCGAGCCACAGCGACAGTCGCGCTGATCGCGGCGCTGGTGCTGCTCGCGCGACTCTTGCTCGTCGGCAAGATCGTGGGCGCAATCCTCGCCGGTGTCGTCACGATGGCCGTCGCCGCTGTCGGCGTCGTCGGCACCGGGGTCGCGAGTGATGTGCAGGCCGATGCGTCGAACCGGCTGCTTCAGGTCGCGCAGAGCGAGCAGGCCAACCTCGGTGCGTTGGCGACGCGCGCCACGCTCTTCGCACAGGTCGTTGCGCAGTGCCCGCGGCAGGACCAGCTCTCGCGCTGCGTCGCGTTCTTGAAGCTGTTCAGTGACCAGCCGGACTACTTCGGAGCGATCGTGCGGCGCGGGACGGGTGCGGTGGTCGTCGCGCCGGACCCGAACGCACTCGACAACGCGGCACTCGTGCAGCTCGCGGGCAGTGACGTCGTACAAACCGCACTCAAGCCGGATGCGACCGCGCAGACCGCGCCGAGTGGGTCGCTCATCCTCACCGGTGACCCGCCGAAACTCGTGGTTGTCGCGGCCGTGCCAGGTCGGCCGGCGAGCGCGTCGCAGGACGCGCGCGTGCGACCGACGTTCGCTGCGGTCTATGGCATCGGGCTCGGTGATGCCTATCTCAGCAGTCCGCTGCGGTCGCCGGGTTACGACGTCTCGGTCATCGCTGACGGGCAGGTCGTCGCGAGCAGCCTTGACGAGCGTGGACGCGCGGCGGTGTTGGCGGCCGCGCGGGACGCACACGTCGAAGGTGCGGACCCGTCGGTGGAGCGCGTCGTGCCCGCGGAGAACGACAAACCGACCGTGGCGTTCGTGCCGGTGACCGCTGCGGGCAACGACTCGGTGCGCATCGCGACGCTCGCGTTGAGCCAGCCGGCGAACGAGGCGCTGAAGGCGCAGCGCAGCGTGCTGAGCCGACTGTTCCTTACGGCGCTTGTCGCGCTGGTCGTCGTTGCGCTGCTCGCGCTCGCGCTGGCGCAGCGGATCGCGGAGCCGGTACGACGACTCACCGTCGCGGCCGGCCTGGTGCGACGCGGTGACCTCGACACTCGGACGACGATCACGTCGCGCGACGAGGTCGGCCGGTTGTCGCGTGCGTTCGATGCAATGACCGGGTCGCTGCGCACGCTGACCGAGGACCTGCGCGACACCGCGGCGCAAGAGACGGCGCTGCGGGCGCGGCTGGAAACGGTCGTGTCATCGATGAGTGACGGACTGCTCGTCACCGATGCCAACTGGGTGGTGACGTCGGTCAACCCGACGGCGGCACTGCTCATGGGCGTCGTTCCCGATGACGTGGTCGGTCGGCCTCTCGACGAAGTGCTGACGATCGTCGACACCGATGGCAGGACGGTGCCTCGCCGTGATCTGCGCCGTACGGCGGAAGCGGAGCTGGTCCGAAACGGCGACGAGCACGTGCCCGTGCGTGTGGGTGTGTCGCCGCTCGCCGACGGACAAGGGCAAGTAGTCGTTCTCGCCGACCGGACGCGCGAGCACGAGGTCGAGCGGATGAAGACGGAGTTCCTGGCCAATATCAGCCACGAGCTGCGCACGCCGCTGACGCCGATTCGGGGATATGCCGAGCTGCTGTCCCGGCGCACCGATCTGTCCCGGCAGCAGGTCGACTCATTCCTCGCCGAGATCCTCAGCTCCACCTCCCGGATGAGTCGAGCCGTCGAGCTGCTCGTCGACGTCGCAGCGCTCGAAGGCGGGCGGGTCGTACCGCAGCACACCCGTGTGACGCCGCGGTCGTTCATCGACGAGCGCGTCGAGACGTGGAAGGCGCGCTATCCGGAGCGCGCGGACGACTTCAAGCGCAGGGTGGCGACCAAACTGCCGTCGCTGGAGATCGACCGGCACTGGGTCAGCCGGGCGCTCGACGAGTTCGCTGACAATGCGGTGAAATACACCTCGCCGGGCACGCCGATCACCGTGTCGGCCGCCTCCGTGGACGGCGACGGCTCACTCGTCCGGGTCGCGGTGCGGGATCACGGACCGGGCTTCGACCCGCAGCGTGCGGCGGAATTGGCCGGCGACTTCTCGCAAGCCGATGCGTCGGAAACCCGCCGGGTGGGCGGTTTGGGGCTCGGCCTCGGCTTCGTCAGTCGGGTCGCGAACCAGTTCCGGCTCGAGCTCGCCATCGAGACCCAGCCCGGAAAGGGAAGCGAGTTCAGCTTGTTGGTCCCGACCGTGAACGGGCCAACGGCGTAGGTTCCCTGACGTGACGTTTCGCATCCCCACCGGGCGACTGCCGCGTCTGCCCGCGCGGGGACGCCTCTGGGTGCCGATCGTGCTGGCGCTGGTCGTGCTCATCATCGCGATCGCCGTCTATGTGCGGATCTACACCGACTACCTGTGGTTCCAGTCGGTTGACTTCACCGGCGTCTTCACGCGTCGGCTCCTCACGAAGGTCGTGCTGTTCTTCCTGTTCGGCGGCGTCATGGCGATCGTCGTCGGCGCGAACATCGTCATCGCCTATCGACTGCGGCCGCCGTTTCGACCGTCGTCGCCGGAGCAGCAACAGCTCGAGCAGCTGAGCCAGCTGTTCCATCGGCGGCGGGCCTGGTTGCTCGCATTTCTGCTTGTGATCGTCGGTGCCTTCGAAGGTGCGGCCGCCGCTGGGCGATGGCGCACGTGGCTGCTATGGCGCAACGGGCAGCACTTCGGCATCCAGGATCCGCAGTTCCACAAGGACGTCTCTTACTTCGCCTTCACCTATCCCTTCCAGCGCTGGATCCTCGGCGTCCTGTTCGCCATCACCGTCGTGTCGCTCATCGCAGTGCTGTTGACGTCATACCTGTATGGCGCAGTCCGGCCGCAGACGCCGGGTGCGAAGGTGACGCCGGCGGCGCGGGCGCACATCTCCGTGCTGCTTGGCGTCTTTGTCTTGCTGAAGGCGATCGCGTATTGGCTGGACCGCTATGGCGTGAACTTCTCGCGGCGCGGATTCGTCGACACCGGGGCGTCATACACGGATGTGCATGCGGTGCTGCCGGCGAAGACGATTCTGGTGTTCGTCGCGCTGATCTGTGCGGGCTTGTTCTTCGCCAACGTGCGGATTCGCAACTGGCGGTTGCCCGTCATCGCGTTCGGCCTCATGGCAGGGTCGGCGATCGTCATCGGTGGGCTCTATCCGTTGCTCGTGCAGCAGTTCTCGGTGCGGCCGAGCGAGGCGGACAAAGAGGCGAAGTACATCGCGCGCAACATCGACGAGACGCGCTACGCCTACGGCCTGGAGCAGGGAACCGGCAAGACGGTGCAGCCGGTCAACTACACCGGGACGGCGACGGCCGCGCCGAAGACCGTGCGCGCGGACCAGGCGACATTGCCGAACATCCGGTTGCTTGACCCGACCGTGCTGCCGGCGACATACCAGCAGCTGCAAGGGTTCAAGAGCTTCTACAACTTCCCCGACACCCTCGACCTCGACCGTTATGCGACGAAGGGCGGGGAAGCCGAGCAAGTGGTCGCGGTCCGGGACATGAACCTCGACGGGTTGCAGCCCGCGCAGCGGTCATGGATCAACAATCATCTCGTTTACACACATGGCTACGGGATTGTGACCGCGGCGAGCAACGAGACGAACCCTGACGGGACGCCGGTGTTCACCGAGAGCGGCATCCCGCCGACCGGAACGTTGACGAGCTCGTTTGAGCCACGCATCTACTTCGGCGAGACGTCCCCGTCGTATTCGATCGTGGGCGCACCGCCCGGTGCGAAGCCACGCGAGCTCGACTTTCCGAATGACTCGGGCACTGGCCAGTCGAACACCACCTACACCGGCGATGGCGGTGTTTCGATCGGGTCGACCTGGCGGCAGTTGCTTTATGCCTTGCGGTTCGGCGACAAGAACATCTTCTTCTCCGGTGGCGTCAACAGCGACTCGCGCTTGATGTATGTGCGCAACCCGCGCGACCGGGTCGCGAAGGTCGCGCCGTTCCTGACCCTCGACAGCGATCCGTATCCCGCGATCGTTGACGGGCACATCGTGTGGATTGTCGACGGATACACGACGACGGACGGTTTCCCCTATGCGGCGCGCACGTCGTTGTCGCAGGCGACGAACGACACGCTGGCACAGCGTCGGTCGCGGAGGGTGCAGGGCGAGGTCAACTACATTCGCAACTCGGTGAAGGCGACCGTCGATGCCTACACCGGTGCGGTGCATCTGTATCAGTGGGGTCCGCCTGATCCCGTTCTCGAAACGTGGATGAAGGCGTTCCCAGGTGTTGTCCAGCCGGAGAGCACGATCCCGACAGATCTGCGCGCGCACCTGCGCTATCCCGAGGATCTGTTCAAGGTGCAGCGGACGCTGCTGGCGAAATACCACATCTCTGACCCGCATGCGTTCTACGCCGGCACGGACTACTGGAAGGTGCCGGACGATCCGACGAAGGAACCGGCGAGCGTGCCGCAGCCGCCGTACTACTTGACATTGGCGATGCCTGGTCAGACGTCGCCGACCTTCCAGCTGACGACGACGCTGTTGCAGAACAACCGCCCGAACATGGCCGCGTTCGTGTCGGTGGAGAGTGATCCGTCGTCGCCGAACTACGGGACGATGACGGTCTTGCAGCTGCCGAGCAACGCGCAGGTCAACGGGCCTGGACAGGTGGCCAATGACTTCGAGTCGTTCGCGCCGGCGTCGAAGGAGCTGTCGCTGTTCCGCCGTGGTGGGTCGCGGGTGACGTTGGGCAACTTGCTGTCGTTGCCGCTGGGCGGGACGTTCCTCTATGTCGAGCCGGTCTATCTGCAGTCCGCTGGCCTCACGTCGTTCCCGACGCTGAAGCGAGTGCTGGTCTCGTATGGCGGCACCATCGCGTATGAACCCACGTTGACGAAGGCACTCGACGTCGTGTTCGGTACGACGACCTCGAAGCCGCCGCCGACGGGTCCGTCGACGCAACCGCCACCTCCGACAACCAGCGGAAGCGTGAATGCGCGGGTCGCGAAACTGATCACGCAGTTGCAGGCCGCGCAGGCAGATGCCGAAGCAGCGTTGCGGGCGGGTGACCTGACCGCCTATGCCGCGGCGGAGAAGCGGGTGTCGTCGCTGATCAGCCGGCTCGCGACGGCGACTGCAAACGCCAGGTCTTAGCGCTGTTTCTTAGTCGATGTCAGCCGACGGTGAACGTTGTGCGCTGGGAGAACTTGCCGTCGAACAGTGACGCGGTATAGGTCAAGCCGGGGCGAATGGTGCCGGCTTTCGCCAGAAGTACGGCCCAGCGACCGGTGACGCGGTCGCCGAGGATCAAGCGACCGATCTGCGTGGTAGCGAGATCCGAGCCGACATACCTGGACGGGGTGAGCAGGCACGTGCCCGCGAGGCGCCGTCCACTCTTCGTCTTCAGTGTCGCGGTTGCACGCTTGAGTGCGCGGTCGCTAGTCGGCGGCTTGGCGACGCGGAAGAGGATCGGGACTGACCAGGCGCGCGACGACCGCAACGTGGCGCAGCCGGCGATCGGATCCGGTGCTTCGTTGGCGTTGTGCAGGATGGTTGTCGGCACCTTCATGGTTGCCGACGGGAACGTGTAGTTCTGGCGCAGCGTCGTCGCAATCGGTCCGGTTGTGCCGGTCGCGAGGTCGAGCGTGATCAGCGAGCTGTGGCAGTATTCGCCGGCCCAGCCGTTCTGAAAGGCGAAGCCGCCGACTGCCCAGGCCGCTTTCAGAAGACAGCTTGCGTGGAACGGCGCACCGATCCAGCCGTCGACACTGAGTGACGGCGTCGGATGTCCATAGGCGAGGTCGCTCGCCTCCGCGGCCTGGTTACCGGCGACGGTGTATCCCTTGCTGCCGGCGGGTTCGGAGTGACTGAGCTGTTTGTTGAGGACCATCCAACGAACGTGGTTGGCGATTGCTGCGTCATACGCAGGGCTTTCGGCGATGGGGGAGAGGCCGAGGCTGCTGCGATATTCGTTGGTACGGCTCAACCATTTCGGGATCGTGCGCGCGGTCACAGTGACGGTGACGACCTGGCTCGTGCCCGGGTCTTCGTAGGCGCCGCCGCTGTCGACGACACGTAGTGAGTAGGTGCCCGGCTTGCTGGCGATGAAGTTGACTTGACCGGTCGCGATGCCGGAGCCCAGCGTCAGTGGGAACGCGCCGCCTTTGAATCCGCGTGCGACGGTCGTCCACGTGTTGCCACCGTCGCCGCTGACTTCGGTGCGTGGCGCACCCGCTGCGCCGGTGCCGGTGGCGATCCGATGAGCACTACCTGGCTGGCTCGGCGGAACCATGTATGGCGTCGTACCGATCGTCAGCTGTTGCAGCGTCGCGTCCGCCGGGCCGGACCAGTCGTATTCGTTGTGCGTGCGAATCGACACGGACTGACCTGTGGTTGGGTCAAGTGCGCCGGAGCTATCTGAGAGATAGAGCACAACGAAGGTGTCGAGTGACGCCGGCTGTGAGAGCGCGAGGCGACCGCTTGCGTCGGAGGACTTCTGCACGGTCGCGAGGCCGGTGCACGCATTTGCGGTGAGGTCTGTGCCGCACGCGGTCAACGGCTCCTTGATGCCTACGTAGATGACGGTGTTCGGCGCCGGGCTGCCGAGAAAATCGTCGACCTCGGCGGTCACCTGCCAGGTGTCGCCGGTGACGATGTTGGGAGTTGAGTTCACGATCTTGAGCGTGTCGCCGAGAAGGGCTGCATCGCTCGACGTCGGCTGCAGCGCCGTTGCGAGCAATGTGACGAATCCTGTGCCTGCTATGACGCTCGACCAACGCCTCATCGTTTCCGCCCCTGAAAGGTCGACAGCCGAGACTGCTTCTCGGACCGTAGCCAGGAGTGGGGAGCGGAGCAGCCGTTTGGTCGAGTCCACCCAGTCGACCTATAGTGGGGTCACCGACGCGGGGTGGAGCAGCTCGGTAGCTCGCTGGGCTCATAACCCAGAGGTCGTAGGTTCAAATCCTACCCCCGCTACTTGTGAAACAGCAGGTCAGGGCCATGATCAACGATCATGGCCCTCGCCCGTCCCGCCGCATCGCGGGCAGACTATGAGGACAGCCGCTTGCTCCTCTATCTGTCCGGTGCCTAGGCAGACCCAGCACGTGTCGCTACCCGCACATCCCGGGCAACGCGACGAATGCCGTGCCGTGGTGGCCATGCCGAATTGGATCACCGGCTGGCCGCGTGCCCTATCGGCTGAACGGACGAGCAGCGGGCTGGCCCGCAATGCCTATGGCTCGACAATTCACAAGAGTCAAGACTTGGCCCGGTTCCGGTGCCGATGCGCTGCCGTGGGACGACCTATGTCCCGTCGCGGTCACTCCGCCCTCCTGCAGCAGAACGATCGTATATTGAGCTGAGTGCGCCCCGGCCCGCAGGTTCCTCAGCCGTTAGGGGTCCCGCAGCGGGGGCCTTAACGACGGCGCAGGGACGAGGGCATGAGCGAGAAGATCCTGTCGATGCTCGACCGCGCCCACCAGTCGCTGACCGCTGCGATCGATGGAGTGCGCGAAGACCGAGAGGCGGCGGTGGATGATATGGTCGCGGCTCGGCTGCTGATCGCGACCGTACTCGTGAAGCTCACTGGGGTCGGGATCGGCGCAGGGTTGGGCTAGATGCCTGGGGTGGACGTGGCGAGAAGTCGCTGGTTGTTGATCTCCGCCGGGGCCGGAAGTACTAGTGAGGAGTGACCCCGGTCGCCTCACGCTGCAACCGTGCGGCGTCAGTTCACCCGCGGCGTTCAATGCCGCCGCGATCTCGTGCCTCCTGTTCGCTGTTTATCAGCCGCGCGACCGTCCTCGGATGCCAGCGGGTGGCTGCTCGATCGCGGTGCGTCGCTGCATGCCGGCGCCCAAATTGCCGGCATGCCGAACGCCCGCCTGTCTCTGGGCCGTCCCTATGTCCGCCTTGCCGCCGCGGCGCGCTGATCACCTGTGGCCGAAAGTCCTTTCTTCCAGGTCTACGTCAGCCCGAAGAGCCCGTCTCCTGCCTGTCGTCCGTCGATGATGATGGCCGCTTTGTACGTCCCGCTGGGCAGCTGCTTCAGCGAGAGGTTGTAGACGTACTGGCAGTCGCTGATGCGGAAGCTCGTGCCGGAGTCGGCCGAGAGGTTGTAGCTGCCCTCGTCCACGGTCTGCGAGGTGCCGTTGCCGATCCGCGAGAGGGTGATGGTGGCCGCCTTCGTCGGACAGGTCTGCACGCCCTGGCTGTAGACCGTGAACTTCACGGGCACCACGCCACGACCGGCCTTGAACACGCTCGACCCGTCCGCGTTGATCGGCTGTCCGATGCGGGCTTCGATCGGGGGCGTGGCCACCGAGATCGTGACCGTCGCGGTTGCAGTCCCGCCGTTCCCGTCGCTCGTCGTGTACGTGAACGTGTCGACACCAGTGAAACCGCTCGCGGGGACGTAGGAGCAACCGGTGGGATCGCAGCTCGCAGTTCCGTTGCCCGCAGGTGTCGAGCCGGTGATCGAGAGCTGGTCACCATCGACGTCGGTGTCATTGGCGAGCACGTCGATGGAGACTGGCGCGCCACTCGTGGTGGCTGCGGTGTCGTCATGTGCGACCGGGGGATCGTTTACCGGAGTGACCGTGATGCCCACCGTCGCCGGTGACGACGACGCCGTCCCGTCGGAGGCGGTGTAGCTGAACGCGTCGGGACCGTTGTAGTCCGGCGCCGGCGTGTACTGCAACGAATCGCCGATCAAGGTGACCGTGCCATGCGCCGGCGGCGACACGACCACAGTGCTCAGCGCGTCGCCGTCGACGTCACTGCACGCGGTTGTCACCGACACCGTCGTATCCTCCGCGGTCGTGGCAGACAGCGCAGAACACACCGGCGGGTCGTTGACCGGCGTGACCGTGATCGCGACCGTCGCCGGCGCCGAGGTCAGCGCGCCGTCATTCGCGGTGTAGCTGAACGAGTCCGCCCCGTTGAAGTTCGGGTTCGGCGTGTAGGCCACCTGACCGGCGGAGATCGCGCTCAACGTGCCGTGCGACGGCGGCGAGCTGATCGTCAGCGTCAACGGATCACCGTCCGGGTCGGATGCGCTCAGCGCGACCGTGGCCGCCCTGTCCTCATCCGTGGTGATCGACGTCGAGAATGCCAGTGGCGGCTGGTCGATCCGATTCACCGTAATGCTCGCCGACACAACCGCCGACGTCGACTTTCCGTCCGAAGCCATGTAGAGGAAGGCGTCGGGACCGGTGTAGTTGGGCGACGGCGTGTAGCGCAGCGTGCTACCGAAGGAGGCGAGGCTGCCGTGCTGTGGCTGCGCAACGACGATGATGCTGAGAGGGTCACGGTCGACGTCGGTGCAGTTGGCAAACAGGTTGACCGCAATGTTCTCGCTCGTCGTCGCCGCGAACGAGGAGCAGACGGGGGGGTGGTTCACCGGCGTAACAGTGATTGTCACGGTCGCCGGCGCGGACGTGAGGTCGCCGTTGCTTGCCCTATAAGTGAACGAGTCCGCCCCGCTGAAGTTGGGGTTCGGCGTGTAGGTCACCTGGCCGTTGGTAACTGCGCTCAGGGTGCCGTGTGACGGTGGCGTGTCGACCGAGTAGGTGAGCGGATCACCGTTGTCGTCCGCGGCATCGAACGTGACCGTCGCCGGAGAATCCTCCGCTGTGGTCACCGAGACCGGGTTGGCGACGGGCGTGTTCGCCTGGGTGAACTGCCACGCCAGCTGGTAGTCGCCGGGGTTCTGGTTCTCGCCGCCGATGTCGAACCGGTACGTCGTTCCCTGCGTCACGTCGAACGTCAGCGGGTCACGTGCGTAGATCGACTGCGCGCCCAACAAGGTGAGTGAACCGAACGAGTCACCACTGAAGGCGGCGACCGAAGCGCTCTGGCTGCCTGCCGTGTCGAGGGTGAGGGAGCCGTCCGCCGGCGCGGTCCAGGCGTACCAGACGGTGTAGTAGTTGGACCCGGAGCCATCGGTGAACGGCTGTGGCTCACCGGGTTCATCGGTGGCCCCGACAGTGCTGCCTGTCTCCGTCCCACCGGCGCCGGTCAGCGGCGTGGCGTCGGCGAAGTCGTCGTTCGCCGGCCGGCCGCTCCAGCGCAGGACGATGTTGCCGAAGCCGTCAGGTGAGAGGGCGCTGTTGGCGACGGCAATGTCGTACACCTGCCCAGCCTCCGCCGTGAAGCCGACGTTAGTGCCGCCATACGTGGGAGGCACGCGCGTGAGGGCGTCCACGGCGTTGCCCTCGTAGACCTGCACGAGCGGGTAGAAGGGTCCCGCGCCGGTCCCGCCCGAACTAGTGCTGGCGCTGACGTCGAAGGCGAATCGGCCGTCAGTCGGGGCCGTCCACCGCCACCACACCGACTTCTGCGCGTTCTGGCCCACACCCTGATGGTTCGGCTCGCCCGGCTCCAACGTCGCGCCACTGTTGGTGCCGGTGACCGATCCTGACGATCCGCTCAAAGCAATAGCGTCGGCGAAGTTGTCGTTCACCGGCGGCGGCACGAAGTACCGCAGCGTGACCGCACCGGACGCACCATCGACACCGTCGACCGCGACGTAGTAGTTCACCCCGAACGTTGCCGCGAACGACACCCGGCTCGCGCCACCACCGGCGGAGCCGTTGTCCGCCGCCACCGGTGTCAGCGTCCCGTCCACCGAGCGCGTGTAGACCGCCAACACCGTCGCGAACGACGACCCGACCGTGTCGAAGGAGATCCGCTCTCCGCCGTGCCACGGAGCCCACTTCCACCACACCGAGTGGCCGCCCGGCTCGCCCGCATGGTCCGGCTCACCCGGCTCCTTCGTCGCCCCCAACGACGAACCGTGCACCACATCCGGGAACAACACCGACGACTGACCAGCCAGCTGCGGCGCATCAGCCACGTTGTCGTTCGCCGGCGCTCCGAGTGACCAGCTGAGCTGGTAATCCCCAGGTTCGCCGTCCTCGCCCCCGACCATGATCCGCAGGACCGTCCCCGCAGTCACGGCGACGCTGATCGGACCCGGTGCAGGGAAGAAGTTCTGCGCGCCTTGCAGCGTGAGTGTGTCGAGCGTGTCGCCCGTGAAGACGGCGGCCTCGGCGCTCTGGCTCCCTGCCGTGCTCACGGTGAGGGAGCCGTCGGACGGTGCCGTCCAGGAGTACCAGACGGTGTAGTGGTTGGACCCGGAGTTGTCGCTGAACGGCTGCGGCTGGCCCGCTTCTGTCGTCGCCGCGATCGTGGTGCCGGACACCTGCCCGGACGGCGCCGATCCCAGATCCGTTGCATCCGCGAAGTCGTCGTTCGCAGGTTGCGCGGCCCAGCGCAAGTCGATGGTGCCGAAGCCGTCGGGTGAGACGGCGCTGTTGGCGACGCCGATGTCGTACACGTGCCCGGCCACGGCGGTGAAGCCGTCGGTGGTGCCCCCGAGGTAGTCGGGCACGCGAGTGAGCGCGTCCACGGCGGTGCCCTCGTAGACCTGCATGACCGGGTAGAAGGCTGCCGTTCCGGTCGTGCCCGGATGGCTGCTAGTGCTGATGTCGAAGGCGTACCACCCGTCGCGGGGAGCGGTCCACCGCCACCACACCGATTGCTGCGCGTTCGGTCCCGACCCCTGAATGTTCGGCTCACCCGGCTCCAGCGTCGCGCCGCTGTTCGTCCCGGTCACGTGCCCGGACGGCGCCGACCCGAGATCCGTCGCATCCGCGAAGTCGTCGTTCACCGGCGGCGTCACGTAAAAGCGCAGCGTGACGGCACCGGACGCACCATCGACGCCGTCGACCGCGACGTAGTACTCCACGTTGTACGCGGCCGCGAACGTCACCCGACTCGCCCCACCACCTGCCGACCCGTTGTCCGCCGCCACCGGAGTCAGCGTCCCGTCCACCGAGCGCGTGTAGACCGCCAACACCGTCGCGAACGACGACCCGACCGTGTCGAAGGAGATCTGCTCCCCGCCCTGCCACGGCGCCCACTTCCACCACACCGAGTGTCCACCCGGCTCACCCGCATGGTCCGGCTCACCCGGCTCCTTCGTCGCCCCCAACGACGAACCGTGCACCACATCGGGGAACAACACCGTCGACTGACCAGCCAACTGCGGTGCATCAGCCACGTTGTCGTTCGCCGGCGGCCCGACTGACCAGCTCAGCTTGTAGTCACCGGGAAACTGGTCCTGAGCACCGACCACGATGCGATACGTCGTGTCCGCGGAGACGGCGACCTCCACCGGCCCGGCCGCCGCAATCGACTGCGCCCCGAGCAGTGTCAAAGCGCCCAGCGAGTCCCCGGTGTAGACCGCCACCTGTGCCCGCTCACTGCCGGCGGTGTCGAACGTGACCGTCCCATCCTCCGGCGCCACCCACGAGTACCACACCGTGTAGTGGTTCGACCCACTGCCATCGTTGAAGTGCTGCGGCTCGCCCGTCTCCGCCGTCGCCGCGATCGTCGTGCCGGTCACCGTCCCGGAAGGACCGGACAACGGCGCCGCGTCCGCAAAGTCGTCGTTCGCCGGCTGCGCCGCCCACCGCAGGACGATGTCGCCGGACGAGCCGTCGCTCGCCACCACGACGTGGTACTGGTGACCCGAGGCTGCGTTGAAGCCCACCGTTGTCGTGTATCCGCTAGCGTTGGGGTTGGCCCGCGTCAGCGCATCGACGGACGTGCCGTCGTAGACCTCCACCACCGGGTGGAAGGTCGCGGGCGAGCTCAGATCGACGTTGAACGCGTACCACCCGGTCGACGGAGCCGTCCACCGCCACCACACCGACATCTGCGCGTAGCTGCCGATCACGAAGTGGTTCGGCTCGCCCGTCTCCAGCGTCGCGCCGCTGTTCGTCCCGGTCACCTGCCCGGAGCTCGACGACCCCAGATCAGTCGCATTCGCGAAGTTGTCGTTCGCCGGAGCCGCCCATGCGCTCTGCGGCGCCGCCAGCACCACACCGGCCGCGGCCGCCAGTACGGCACCGACACTCACGGCCCGACGTGCGGACGCGAGGAAACCGCGCATGAACTCCCCCAGACCCCGGACGCTTCGCTGGCCCGCCCGACGGCGCAGGCTAATGCGAAGGTGCGCACGGGTGGGGCCGTTTCGACGAAATCGGGTCGTTGCACGACCTAAAGAATCCCGTTTCGCCCATTTAGCGAACTTTTGGTGCCGGGTCTGTGGGGCTCGACAAGGCGGCGGAGATGACCAGCTGAGATGACCCGAACTCGTGCGCGACCGGTTGTCGGTGACCGCCGCGCACGTTTGCTCTCGACGTGTCGGAGCTCCGCCGTTGCAGGCCTGATCCTCGTCGGCACTTCGTCCGTCGACACCCGCCGGCGTGACGCCGAAAGTCTGAGGCACCTTCCTGCACATCCGCGACTTGCGGCCCCAACCCGCGAACACCAGAGTGGCGGCACACCGACCCACGACGCTCCGGCACGTCGAGACCAACACGCCCGACCACCACCCGACCAGTAGCAGCTGCCACCCCAGCGTCAAGACCGTTCGTCCTGTGTGTCCTGAACGCTGAAGGAGGAGTCATGTAGGAGATGTTTCCGGATGTGGTGCTGTGCAAGAGATGGAAGATGATTGGCCTTCCGGTGTCGGCCTGCGGGGGCAGGCGCCAA
>Ga0207707_10000363_pt1 | contig 47616 bp, 48 predicted proteins | sample KBSC83BmetaG_FD_184336 | JGI IMG/M metagenome (GOLD analysis project Ga0207707, IMG submission 184336) | Corn rhizosphere microbial communities from Kellogg Biological Station, Michigan, USA - KBS C8-3B metaG (SPAdes) (version 2) | ecosystem: Host-associated > Plants > Roots > Rhizosphere ... | reverse complement strand
ATGATGTGTCGCCTTCCCCTATTTGACGGCGCCGAAGGTCAGGCCGCGGACAAGCTGCCGCTGGCTGAACCAGCCGAGCACGAGAATTGGAGCAATCGCCAGCGTCGAGGCCGCCGATAGCTTGGCCCAGAACAGCCCTTCCGGACTCGAATAGGAGGCGATGAAGACCGTGAGCGGCGCGGCGTTTAGCGTCGACAGGTTCAGCGTCCAGAACGCCTCGTTCCAGGCAAGGATGAGATTGAGGAGCAGCGTCGAGGCCAGTCCCGGCACCGCCATCGGCGTCAGGACGTAGACCAGCTCCCTTCCAATAGTCGCACCGTCCATGCGCGCGGCCTCCAGGATGTCCTTCGGAATCTCCTTGAAATAGGTGAAGAGCATCCAGACCACGATCGGCAGATTGCCGAGACAGAGGATGAAGGTCAGCCCGGTGCGCGTGTCGAGCAGGCCGAAATCCCGAAAGATCAGGTAGATCGGAACCAGGACGCCGACCGGTGGCATCATCTTGGTCGAGAGCATCCAGAGCAGGATGTCCTTGGTGCGTTTGGTCGGCGAGAACGCCATCGACCATGCCGCGGGAATCGCGATTGCCATCGCAATCAGCGTCGAGCCGCCGGCGATGAGGATGGAGTTGAGCGCGTGGTGGAGATAGTCGCTGCGCTCCTGCACGGTGGCGTAATTTTCCGTGGTCCAATGGAAGAACAGGAACGATGGCGGGATGGCAAAGGCCTCGAGCTCGGTCTTGAAGCTCGCGAGCACCATCCAGAGGATCGGGAAGAAGATCAGGAAACCGGCGAGCCAGGCTCCGGCGGTCGCGATGATCGTGCGTCGTGTCGTTACCGCGCGCGCCATGGTGTCACGCCTCCAGATTCCGGCCGACGATGCGGACAAGGAAGAAAGCCACGATATTGGCGATGACGACGGCCACGAGCCCGCCCGCGGAGGCACTGCCGATATCGTATTGAATGAGGGCCTGGGAGTAGATCAGGAAAGCGATGTTCGTGGTCTGCAATCCCGGGCCGCCGCCGGTGGTGACGAAGATCTCGGCGAACACCGTCAGCAGGAAGATGGTCTCGATCAGGATCACGACCGTGATCGGCCGCGCCAGATGCGGCAGCGTGATGTAGATGAAGGTCGACAGCGCGCGGGCGCCATCCATCTCGGCCGCTTCCTTCTGCTCCTCGTCGAGCGATTGCAACGCCGTCAGCAGGATGAGGGTCGCGAACGGCAGCCATTGCCACGACACGATCAGGATGATGGCGAGCAAGGGCGCATCGTTGAACCAGTCGATCGGCGTGGCGCCGAACAGCGTCGCGATCCAGGCGAACAGCCCGGAGACCGGATGCATCAGGAGATTCTTCCAGACCAATGCGCTGACGGTCGGCATCACGAAGAACGGCGCGATCACCATCAGCCGCACGATGCTGCGACCGATCACCGGCTGGTCGAGCAGAAGCGCGAGCGGAATCCCGATCAGTATGGTCAGCGCCAGGACCGAACCGACCAGAACAAGCGTATTTCGCAGCGAGGCGAGGAAGGCCGGGTCGGTCAGGAAGTATTCGAAATTCTCAAAGCCAACGAACTGCCCGGACTCGGGATCAAGCAGATTGTAATGCAGGGTCGAGAAATAGATCGTCAGCGCCAGCGGAACGATCATCCAGATGAACAGCAACGCGACCGCGGGCGTCATCAGGGTTCGCGCCAGCAGCTGCGTTTGTCGGGTGGCCATCCCCGCCTCCGTTCATGGGAGAAAGGGCGACCATCCACCTCAGGGCATAGGATGGTCGCCAGTTTGCACAGCCCGGGAGATTGGGCTGAGGGGTCGAAGCGCGCGCCTACTTGATGTAGCCGGCGCGCTTCATCTCGCGTTCGGTCGAGGCTTGCGCCGCCGCGAGCGCCTGATCGACCGTGGTCGAGCCGGAGAGCGCCGCGGAGAACTGCTGGCCGACGGAGGTACCGATGCCCTGGAATTCCGGAATCGCGGCATATTGCACCCCGACATAGGGCACGGCCTTGACCGTCGGTTTGTTCGGATCGGCCGAGTCGATCGATTCAAGCGTCGGCTTCGCGAACGGCGCGACCTTGAGGTATTCTGGATTCTGGTACAGCGAGGTGCGCGTTCCCGGCGGCACGTTGGCCCAGCCTTCCTTGGACGCGACGAGCTTGGTGTAGTCCTTGCTGGTCGCCCAGGCGATGAACTTTTCAGCCGCCTCGATCTTCTTCGAGCCGGCGGGGATCGCGAGATTCCATGCCCACAGCCAATTGGCGTTCTTGCCGAGGCCGGTGTTCGGCGCGAGCGCAAATCCGACCTTGTCGGCGACTTTCGAGTCCTTCGGATTGGTCACGAAGGAAGCCGCCACCGTCGCATCGATCCACATCGCGCATTTGCCGGCATTGAACAGCGCGAGGTTTTCATTGAAGCCGTTCGAGCTTGCGCCCGGAGGGCCCGCCTGCTTCATCAGGTCGACATAGGTCGAGAGCGTTTTCTTCCATTCCGGCGAATTGAACTGCGGCTCCCACTTCTCGTCGAACCAGCGAGCGCCGTAGGAATTGGCCATCGCGGTGAGGAACGCCATGTTCTCGCCCCAGCCGGCCTTGCCGCGCAGGCAGATGCCGAATACGCCGGCCGATTTGTCGGTGAGCTTCTTGGCGGAGTCGATGACGAAATCCCAGGTAGGTTTCTCCGGCATGGTGAGGCCGGCCTTCTGGAACAGGTCGGTGCGGTACATCACCATCGAGCTCTCGCCGTAGAACGGCGCGGCATAGAGCTTTCCGTCAACCGAGACCGCGTCGCGGATCTTGGGAAGCAGGTCGGCGACGTCGTAATCGGCCGGAAGCTTGTCGAGCGGCACCAGCCAGTTCTTCTTGGCCCAGATCGGAACTTCATAGGTGCCGATGGTCAGCACGTCGAACTGGCCGCCCTTGGTGGCGATGTCGGTCGTCACGCGCTGGCGCAGCACGTTCTCTTCCAGCGTGACCCATTTGACCGTGATGTCGGGATTTTTGGCGGTGAACTCGCTGGACAGTCCCTGCATCCGGATCATGTCACCGTTGTTGACGGTCGCGATCGTCAGCGTGGTTTCCGCGATCGAAGGCACTGAAACCAATAGCGCAGCCGCGCCCACAAGGACGCCTAGGACGTTTCTCACGGTAACCTCCCTATGTGCGTGTTGAGCATATACCCACACGTTGGGCTTATGTTCACACCGGGTATGAAGCTTGTCAAGGTGACCGCGCGCGAAATCCACCACGCGCGAAGGCTGCATGAGGAAATCGGCTTAGCTTGCGGATGAAGGGGCGGTCGGCGACCGGATCAGGCCAAAATGGCGCGCGCGGTGGCTTCGTCGGTGATGAGCCCGTTGACCAGTCGCCCCGCGAGTGCCGCCTTGATCGCCGGAACCTTGGCCTGCCCGATCGCGGCCGCGATCGTCGTCGTCTCGGCCGGCACTTGCGGCGGAATGCTGGTGAGCCGGCGGTTGGTGCCGCCCTTGATGAGCTTGCCCTTGGCGTCATAGGCCCAGCCGGTGATCTCGCCCACCGCGCCGAGCCGCATCATCTCGAACAATTCCTCGCGCGTAACGAAGCCGTCGACATGGACCTGGGCCTTCTGGTCCATCTGGCCGATGCCGATCAGCCGGAGATCGGCCTTCGCCGCAACGGCCTTCACCTTGGCGATGGGATCGATCCGGACCATGCGGTTGCGCTCGTCTTCCGATGACATCAGGAACGGCAAGGGCATGGGATAGTGGCGCGCGCCGGTCCGGTCCGCCAGCCTCCCGACCGTATCGAAGAAGCTCGCCGAGCCGTCCGCGGAAATATTGCCGACCAGCGAGACGATCTGGTGATTGGGCCTGTCGATCAGCGAAACGCGCTCGACGGCGGCGCGCACCGCGCGCCCTGTGCCGAGGGCGACGATGACCGGGGTCTCCGAGCGTAGCGTCGCTTCCAGGATGTTGGCGCAGCGCTCGGCGATCCCCGCCGTCGAGAGCGGCGCGGCCGGATCCGCGGGCACGACTTCGCAGTGCGTCAGATCGAAGCTCTCCTTCAGCCGGGATGCCAGTTCCATGCAGGCCGCAATGGGATGTTCGAGGCGGAAGGTAATCAGCCGTTCGGCCAGGCAAAGCGAGACCAGGCGCTGCGCCGAGGCCCGCGAGACCTGCAGCATCTTCGCGATCTCGTCCTGGGTGTGTCCGGCGATGAAGTAGAGCCAGCCGGCGCGAGCCGCATCATCCAGGCGCGATTTTTCGCCCTCGGTCGAAGCCATCAGGTGACTCGCCCTTCCATCCAGAAATCCGCCATCCGGTCGAACACGCGGTCGGCGCCGGCAGCCCGCAGTATGGCGCGTCCGTCTCGCGATTCGTAGTGGCTGCCGCCGGAAAATCCCCACACCTTCATGCCGGCCGCTTTCGCCGCTGCCACGCCGCTGACACTGTCCTCGATGACCAAAGTGCGCGCCGGCGCCGCCTGCATTTTCCCGGCCGCGTAGAGGAACAGGTCAGGTGCCGGCTTCCCGTGCGAGACCATCTGCGAAGTAAAGAGCCGGTCGCCGAAATAGCGCGCAAGGCCGGTTCGCGCGAGCGAGAACGCCACGCGGTCAAGGTCGCTGGAGGACGCCACGCAATGTGGCGTAGACAGGTCTTCGAGCAGCGAAGCTATTCCCGCAATGGGTTGCAGCGAGGCCTCGAACGTCTGACGTACCCGCGACTTCAGGTCAGCCAAAAAAGTGTCCGGCAGCGTTCGTCCCTGCCCGCCATAGTGCTGCAACACGGCCGCGGTGCTGCGGCCCAGGAACAGATCGAGCGCATCTGCGAGTTCGAGCGTGATGCCACAGGTGGCGAGGACCTCGGAAAGACACCGGCAACTCAGCACCTCGCTGTCGACGAGGACGCCGTCGCAATCGAAGATGATCAGGTCGGGTTGGCGCAGGCCATGCTCCATGCCCCGATCAGATCATATGCTCATTCGGAGAGCAATAGCTCAGCATTGAACGGCGCCGCGCCCGCCCAAATCGAGGCCCGATCCATCATCTATGATGGGCGTTGAAGCGACGGCGGCTGGCAGAGCCGCCGATCGACGACATGCTTCAAGAAACTACAGGGAGGTCCAACGTGCTGAAATCGATCGATCCGTTTCTGAACGCCGACGTGCTGTATGCATTGCGGGCCATGGGACACGGCGACGATCTCATCCTCTGCGATACCAATTTTCCGGCCGACTCGGTCGCGCGTCAAACCGTGCTGGGGCGACTGCTTTGCATCGATAACGTCACCGCCGCTCGTGCCGCACGCGCCATCCTTTCGGTCCTGCCACTCGACTCCTTTGTCGACGCGCCCGCCTTGCGGATGGAAATCGTCGGCAAGCCCGACGAAGTTCCTCCGGTTCAGAGCGAAGTGCAGGCCGAGGTCGATGCGGCACAGGGCCGTCCCTCGCCCATGGGCGGCGTCGAGCGGTTTGCTTTCTACGATCTCGCGAAGAAGGCCTATTGCGTCATCCAGACCGGCGAGCGCCGCTTCTACGGTTGCTTCGTCTTCAAGAAGGGCGTGATCGGGCCCGACGCCTAGCCGCGCGTGTAAAAAAAACTGCAAGACCTGCCGAATGTCTGCGTTTTCAAATGCGTAACGGCGTAACGATTCTTTCTCCTCGTGTCGCGATCATCTTCGCTATCGGCTCATCTTGCAGCGCACTTGCGTGCTGATCTTCGACCGCGGTTCCATCGTGGCGGATTCGTTGACTTTGATGGACGCCATTGCATACTTGAAAACGCGTCTGCCACCTGTCCTGCCACCGAGAGTGGAGGAATACGTGCGTCTGTGAACGACATGTCCTGAAGATGACGGTGCTCGGGCGCCCCAGACTCGCATCAATAACATCAACAAAGGGAGGTTTCGCGGTGAAACAGCAAGAGCACGATCGGCATTCCCTCATGCGGCTCAACCGACGTACCGTACTCAAGGGCGCGGCAAGTGCCGCCGCCCTCGGCACGACCGGCGCGCTCGGCACGTTCTCCGATGTCGCGCTGGCGCAGGACAATCTGCACGCCAAAATCCTTCAGATTCCGGGTATAGGCAAAGGCGCGCCAACCGATTCCGACTGGCAGAAGGTCGGCGAGCTGTGCCTCGGTCCGACCAAGGCGAGCGTCAAGGAAGGCGAGTTCAAGGGCGTCGAGCTCTCCTTCATGGGACTCAACAACCAGAACCTCCACAACCTGCTCTTCCGCGGATTCCTGAAACCGTGGGAGGCCTATACGGGCGCAAAAATTTCCTGGATCGACCTCGCGCAGGCCGACTACAACCCGCGACTGCAGCAGGCGATCGCGACCGGTACGGTCGACTTCGACATCCTCGAGATGGGCGCCCCTTTCGAAGGCGACGTCTGCGGCAAGGGGCTGGCGTCGGAAATGCCGGACTGGGTCAAGAAGCAGATCGATGTCGATGATTACGTCGACTATCTGAAGCCGCCAGTCGGGACCTGGAACGGCAAGACCTATCGCGTCACCATCGACGGCGACTGCCACAATTTCAATTATCGAACCGACGTCTTCTCCGACGCGACGCTGGCCAAGGCCTGGAAGGATGCGGGCAACGCGAGCGAATGGGGCGTGCCGAAGACCTGGCAGCAGGTCCAGGCGGTCACGAAATTCCTCAAGGGCAAGAAGATCAAGGGCCAGAACGCGTTCGGCTATCTCGATGCGCCGAAACCCTGGGGCGGGTTCGGCTTCTATTTCCTCGGCAGCCGCGCCAGCGCCTATGCCAAGCATCCGGACGACAAGGCCTGGCTGTTCGATGTCGATACCATGAAGCCGCGCATCAACAATCCGGCCTGGGTTCGCGCCATCCAGGACGTCATCGATGCGTTGCCGTCAGAACCGGCTGATCAGCTCAACGCCGATCCGAACACCACCGGATTCCAGCAATTCCTCGCCGGGATCGGCTCGATGATCCCCTGGTGGGGAGATATTGGCCAGGTGGCAAAAGCGAGCGATACTTCCGTGATCGGCGACGTCGTCGGCTTCGACATCCTGCCCGGATCGGACGATGTCTATAATTCCAAGACCGGAAAATGGGACAAGCTCGCCGGCGGTCCGAATCATGCGCCGAACTGCGCCTATCTCGGCTGGGGCATCTATGTGATGGCGCGGGTCAACGGCGACGAGAAGAAGCACAAGGCGGCATGGAGCGCCGCCGCGCATGTCGGCGGCAAGGACCTCTCGCTCTGGACGGTGATGTATCCGTCCGGATTCCAGGTGCACCGAACCAGCCATTCCAACATCGACGAGTGGGTGGCCGCGGGTTACGACAGGAAATACATCACGTCCTATCTGAACTCGCAGTTCAGCTCCTATAACCATCCCAACCGGGCGGTCGAGCCGCGCATTCCCGGCATCTTCCAGTACTACAGCATCGCCGAGGACGAGCTGACCAAGATCTTTGCCGGCAAGATCGATGCGCAGAGCGGCGCCAACAATATTGCCGCAGCGTGGGAAAAGCTGACCGACCAGATCGGCCGCGAGAAGCAGATCGGGCTCTACAAGGCGTCACTCGGCGTGTAGATCCCCGTCGACGTTCCGGCTGGCGGATGACCGCTGCTTCGGCTGGCATTGCTTGCGGTGCCAGCCGACGCTTTCGGCGGCGACGAGGTCAGAGCCTGAATAGACCAAGCTGGAAATGGACAGAGCCAAAATCGATAGAGTGCGATCCTGATGCAGAACTCGTCACCGCCCGTCGATGACCGGCACGCCGGCGCAGCATCTCATCGCACCCTTGTCAATCGCAAAAACATCGGACGAGCCATCGTCGCGTTCGCCTCCCTGGTGCTCCTGCTCGTGCTCCTGGTCCAGATTCTTCGCACCGCGGGGGCGATCACGGCCGGGTTCGCTGACTGGCGGCCAGTTCTTTATGCTTACCTGCTCTGGGCTGTCGCTCTCGGTGCCGGACAGGTCATGGTTCGCGGAGAACGCGGCCTGCGCGCACTGTTCCTGCTCCCGGCGGTCCTGTTCACGGTTGCGGTGGTGATTTTCCCGACGCTGTTCGGCTTCTATATCGCTTCGCTGGACTGGAATCTCTCTTCGCTGGAAGGCCCGCGCTTCAGCGGCCTGGACAATCTGGGCGACCTGTTTCGCGACACCTACTACTGGAACGCGCTGGCTAACATGGTCTTCTACACAGTCGCGGTGCTCGGCGAATATGCGATCGCGTTCGGGTTGGCGTTACTGTTGGCCTCCGAAATCCGGGCGCGAAGATTTTTCCGCGTCGTGTTCCTGCTGCCCATGATGCTCAGCCCCGTGGCCGTGAGCTGGATGATCGGCAAGTCGCTGATGGAGTATCGCTTCGGGCCTGCAGCCACTCTGGCGCGCTATCTCGGATGGGAGAATCCGGCCTTCTTTGCCTCACCCTGGATGGCGCGCATCAGCATCGAAGCCATGGATGCCTGGGTTTCCATCCCCTTCATCATGATCATATTGCTTGCAGGGCTGCAGGCGATGCCCCGCGAAGTGCTGGAAGCCGCCAAGGTCGATGGCGCAAACGGCTGGCAGTCGTTCTGGCACGTCACCTTCCCCATCATGCTGCCGGTGAGCATGACCGTCCTCATCATCCGGATCATTTTCAAATTGAAGCTCGCCGACATCGTCATCAACGTGACGGCCGGAGGACCGGGCGGCGCCACCGACACCGTGTCGAGTTTCATCTATCGCGTATACCGGGATCGATCGAATGTCGGATACGGCACGGGGCTCGCGATATTCTATCTGCTGCTTATCATCGTTTTCCTGACGGTGTTGATGCGCCTGTCGAGGCGCTGGACACAGAACGTCGTGTGAGCCCCCTGATCGAGGGCGCATTTCCAAAGGGAGTTGCTCGATTGACCACTGTCGCTTCCGCCTCGCAGCCGGTCCGGAAACGCCGCACCGCGTCACCCAAACGGACTCTTGGCCGCGCGCTGATCTATGGCGCATTGCTGTTCTGGGCGTTCGTTTGCCTGTTTCCGATCTACTGGACCGTGACGACCTCGTTCAAATCGGCGATCGACGTGACGCAAGGCCATTTGATCCCCTGGCTCGACTTTCAGCCGGATTGGAAAGGCTGGCGCTCACTCGGCCTGTCGCCGGACACAGTTCTGGAAACCTCCACCGCCCGCGCTGAGTTCACGAGCCGGTTCGTCAACAGCATCATTACTTCGGTCGGCGCGTCGGCGCTTGCGCTGGTGCTGGGCTCGCTCGCGGCCTACGGCCTAAGCCGCTTCCGGTACAAATTCGCATGGATGCGCAACGACGACATCCTGTTCTTCTTCATGTCGCAGTTGATCCTGCCGCCCGTGGTCCTCGCGTTGCCGTTCCTGGTCCTCTACAAGGCATTGTCGCTGCTCGACAGCAGATTTGGCCTGATCCTGCTCTACACCCTGACGGTGTTGCCGATCGTCATCTGGATCATGCGCGACCAGTTCAATTCCATCCCGGTCGAACTCGATGAAGCCGCCTTCGTGGATGGCCTGTCGGTTTGGGGCGCCTTCCTTCGCATTGTGCTGCCGCTGGCGGTGCCGGGCATGATGGCCGCCTTCATCCTGTCGCTGGTACTGTGCTGGAACGAATATTTTTTCGCGGCATTGCTGACCAGCACAGACGCAAAGACCTTGCCTGTCATGGTGGCGAGCCAGACCGGCTCGCAGGGCATCAACTGGTGGTCGATGGCGGCGCTATCGACGGCCGCAATTGCGCCGCTCGTTCTGGTCGGCATTTTCCTCGAGCGTTACATCGTCAGCGGGTTGACTGCAGGCTCGGGGAAATAGCGTTCAACGCGTCTGTCGTCCACGGCGCCCGAGATAGACCCGCGCGGCGTTACGACCGAAGACATCCGCCTTCTCGTCCGACGACAGACCCGCCAGCAAGGTCTCGGTGGCATTGAACCATCTCTCATAGCCGCCCGCGAGATTGACGACCGGCCAGTCGCTTCCCCAGATTAGACGCTTCGGCCCGAAGCGGGCGCGGACGTGCTCCACCGCCCCGCGCAGATCGTCGATCTGCCAGTCAGGAGCAGCTTCCGTTACAAGACCTGACAGCTTGCAGGCGATGTTGGGACGTTTGGCGAGCAAGGCGACGTCGTCTTTCCAGGCGATAATTTCGCGGGCGGCGAGCCGCGGCTTGGCGCAATGGTCCAGAACGAATTGCAGATCTGGATGACGGCCGACGACCTGCACCAGTCTGGGCAGATGGCGCGGAAGCACCAGCGCATCGAACACCAGGCCGTGTCTGGCCATTGTCGCCAACAAGGGCGCCAGTTCCGGCTTCAGGAGCCAGTCATCGTCCGCGATGTCCTGCACCATCGGCCGCAAACCAACCAACAGCTTCATGGCCGCCAGCGCTTCGATGCGGCTCATGGCATCGCCGGCATCGAAGTCGATCCAGCCGACCACGCCGCGCACCATTTCCGCTGTTTCCGCAATGTCGAGCAAGAACATCGTCTCTGCCTCGGTCGGCGCGGCCTGCACGAGGATCGTCCCCTCGATCCGGGCCGCAGCCAGAAGCGGCGTCAGGTCTGCAAGGCGAAAGTCGCGGTAGATCGGCGCGAGATCAGATGTCAGCCAACCGTAATCGCCACGGGCAAGGGTCCAAAGGTGATGATGCGCATCAATACGCATCAGGCCGGCACCGATGATGGAACGGGCGCATTCGCATCAAGAAGATGCTCGGTCTTCAGATCGCTCCAGAGCGCGGCCGGCACTCTGCTGGAAAGCGCGGCCACATTGCGTTCGACCTCCTGCGGGGTTTGTCCGCCCAGGACCAGGCTGGCAACGGCGGGATGCCCGAGGGCGAAATGGAGCGCCGCAGTCGGCAGCGCAACCTGATGGGCCGCACAGACCCGCTCGATCTTTGCGACCTTCTCCAGGACTTCCGGTGACGCATCGCGATAATTATACTTGGCGCCGCTGACGGCACCGGTCGCAAGGATGCCCGAATTGAAGACGCCGCCGAGCATCACGCCGATCCGCTGTCGTTGCGCGAGCGGCAGGAACTCCGTCAACGCGGGCTGCTCCAGCAGTGAGTAGCGACCGGCGAGCAGCATGGTGTCGAACGATCCGGCCTTCGCAAAGCGCACGCACATCTCGGCCTCGTTCACGCCGACCCCGATGCCTTTGATCACGCCCTCGCCGCGCAACTTGTCGAGCGCAACATAGGCGCCACTCATGGCTTCGCGGAAGCGCTGCTCGATCGCGTCCTTGCCATGGGTCCAGACATCGACGTCGTGGATCAGGAGCAGGTCGATCCGGTCTGTCCCCAGCCGCAGCAGCGACTGCTCCACCGAACGCATCACGCCATCATAGGAATAGTCGAATATGGCCCGGTGCGGCTGACCGCTGACAAATCCGGAATCCTCTGCCGGCACTTGAAATGGGTTCATCCAGCGGCCAACCTTCGTGCAGACCACGATATCGTCGCGCCGTACCCGTCTCAGCGCCGTCCCACAGCGGTGTTCGGCGAGGCCACGGCCGTAGAGCGGGGAAGAGTCAAGCAAATTGACGCCGAGCGCGAACGCCCGCTCGACGGTGGCAATGGCCGTGTCGTCCGGAAGCCGCACAAAGAGATCGCCCAGCGGCGCAGTTCCAAATCCAAGGATGGAGACCTCGAGTTCCGTTCGGCCGAGGACTCGACGGGGCAATGCAGACGCCGCAACCATATGAACCTCTTCCAGCAGCACGGCTGACTATGTATCGATATAGCAGCTCAAGCGGTCAGCTTTGCGGCATCCATCTTGAGACCTGGGCCTGATGTTAGCAAGTTCGCGCCAGTTTCCTTGCATCCCTGCCGGGCGGGAATTCTCATGCTCTTGCGTATGAAAGCCTGGGCACTCGGCCTCAAGCGCGACAGCCTGGCGCTCTATCTCGCCGCTCGCGATCCCAGAACGCCCTGGTATGCGAAGGCGCTGGCAGCCGCCGTCGCGGCTTACGCGTTTTCGCCGATCGATCTCATCCCGGACTTCATCCCGGTGATTGGTTATCTCGATGATCTCGTCATCGTGCCCCTGGGCATATGGCTGGCGATCTCGCTCATTCCCGACGAGCTGATGGCCGAGTACCGGGCCAGGGCTGACGACGCCGCGTCGCGGCCAAGCAGCAAAGCCGGAATGGTCGCCATCATCCTGCTCTGGATTGCGGGCGCAGGGATGCTTGGCTGGGTCGTCTATCAACTGGCATTCGCCCGCGCCGTCGCCGCGGAAATCTCGCTGGCGCCGGCCAACATGCCGCGCATCGGCACTGTCGACGAGCGTTTCCAGTCCTACAACATCGAAATGGTGGAGGTGACCGGCGGGCCGTTCTGGAGACCATATGCGCAAGCGGCGGACAGCGCTCATGGCCTCTTCTCGGAGCGCAAGCCGAAAGACCTGCGCAATCCGCTGTTGCGAAAACTGGCGAGTGCCCTCTCGCCCGCTTATGTCCGCATCAGCGGAACCTGGGCGAATACCACCTACTTCGCGGGATCGGACGACACGATCTCCACGCCTCCGCCTGGCTTCAAGTCCGTCCTCACGCTTCGTCAATGGCAGGATATGGTCGACTTTTCGCGCGCGGTCGATGCACCGATCGTGACGTCGTTTGCCATCAGCGCCGGCACACGGGACTCGCATGGCGCCTGGACACCCGAACAGGCGAGACGCCTGCTCGCGGCGATCCGTTCAGCCGGGGGCCGCATCGTCGCGGCCGAACTCATGAACGAGCCGGACCTTCCCGACATCGGTGGCGCCCCTGATGGCTATGATGCCGCCGCCTACGCGCGCGACTTTGCCGTTTTCAGCGCCTTCATGAAGCGGGAGGCCCCGGGCGTCGCCATTCTCGGCCCAGGCACGTCCGGCGATCTATCCGCCGTCTCGGGTCTGTTCGCCGCGTCGGTGCCGGGCATCGACGCCGTTTCCTATCACCACTATGGCGCGCTGTCGGCGCGGTGCGGCGGACAGCGGACGCCGGAAGCGGCGCTGTCCGAGCAATGGCTTTCGCAAACCGATCGGACTTTTGCGACCTATCGCGCGCTGCGCGACCGGCTCGCGCCGGGAAAGCCGATCTGGCTCACCGAAACCGCGGATGCCGCCTGCGGCGGCAACCGCTGGAGCGCGACCTTCCTCGATACGTTCCGATATCTCGACCAGCTTGGGCGGCTGGCCAGGGCCGGCGTTCAAGTTGTCATGCACAACACGCTCGCGGCCAGCGACTACGGCCTGCTCGACGAGCAGACATTTGCGCCAAGACCGAACTATTGGGGCGCCCTGCTTTGGCGGCAGCTCATGGGACCGACGGTGCTGGATTCCGGGGTGCCGATCGAGATCGGTCTTCACGTCTACGCGCATTGCCAGCGGCAGGTATCGGGCGGCGTAACATTGCTGGTGATCAACAATGACCGCGATGCTGCGCAAACACTGACGTTGCCGACCCGATCGGAGCGTTACACGCTGGACGCGGCCGAATTGCAGGACATCGCCGTTCGATTGAACGGTCACACCCTCGCGCCCGAGGATGCCAGCCTGCTCTCGCCACTGACCGGCGCAAAAACAATGGCCGGCACGCTGGCCTTCGCGCCTGCCACCATCACCTTCCTGACAATTCCTGACGCCGGAAACAGCGCCTGCCGATAGCGCGCCAAGCACACGCCGAGCTACGCGCTCAGAACGTCACCTTCATGCCGGCATAGAACGCACGCGGACGCGCCGGGCTCACCGAGCGCGCATCGGTGAACTGAGCGCCGCCATTGGCAAAATTTGGCAGCGCGCCGGTATCGAAGAAGGTGCCGTAGGTCGCATAGCGGTTGTCGAAGAGATTGTCGATCTTCCCGTAAACCTGCAGCGACTTGTTGACCTGATACGAGGCGTGAACGTTGAAGACCGTATATGAAGGCAGTTTTGGTGCCTGGTTGGATTCGTCGCCGACCAGATACTGGCTGCTCACGAACAGGGCATCCGCACCGACCTTGAACGCGTCGGTAACGAAATAGTCGAAACCCGCCTTGACGCGATGGCGGGGAATGGCGGGGATCAGGTTGCCCGGCAGGATCTGTACGTTATCGTTCTCATCGCGAAACGGGCTGTTGGAGCCGACCTGCAGCGCATTGAGGAAACGCGCGTCAATGAAGGTATAGCTGGCATAGAGCTGGAAAGGCGCCGCTCTGAGCCTGGCCTCGGCCTCGATGCCCTGGCGGCGTGTCGAGCCGACATTCTGGAAATAGCCGAATCCCTGCAACTGCGGGACGGGAATGGCCAGGATGTCGTCGGTATTGGTGGCGCGGAAACCGCCGAGCTTCCATTCGAGCGTTCCCATGTTCATTTCCCTGGTGCCGCGAAAGCCGGCCTCGACGGTGCGCGACACCACCTGCTTCAGCGGCGGATCGGAAACGAGGAAGGCCGCGATGATGCAGGGCCTTGCGGGATCGGCACAACCGAGCTCCAGCGGCGTGGGCGCGCGGTTGGCCTCCGAATAGCCGGCATAGGCCGTCAGCTCCGGCGTGATCTTGTAGGTACCGCCGATGATCGGATTGAAGCGATCGTATGTTGAATTGCCGTTGAGCTGGGTGCCGATCTGGTCTTCCAGCGCGATACGGGCATCATTGAATCGGCCGCCGGCGGTGATCGAGAAGGCCTTGGTAACGTCAAACGTATCCAACACATAAACGCCGGTGTATCGGTTGGTCGTACGTAACGACACCGGACCGATCGATACGGGATCGCCGGACTGCCCGAGGAAGACGCCGTTGCCGCTGACCACATAGTTCGGGGCGATGGTTCCGAGCTCGGCGCTGGCGAGAAAGCGCGTGACGCTGGAGTCGATGCTGGTGCCGACGACAAAGCGATTGTCGTGGCCGAGGAGCTGATCGGTGTTGGTGGCCTGCACCGAGAAACCGCCGGTGGTCGAACGCGTCGTCGTTCGATCGAGCTGTCCGATAAATGCACCGGGAGCGAAGGGATTGGAAAGCTGCGTCCCGTTCAGCCCGTTCGCGGGCGTGGCGTCATCGTTGAAACAGAGTAACGTCGCGTCGGCGGCGCAGGGCTGCGTTGCACTCGGGTTGCCGTCGAGTACCTGTTGGCCGAACGCGCGAACGTGGGCAACACCTTCGACGGTCCAGGTCGGCGTGACCTCTACTCTTCCGGTCAGATTCGCATAGGCAACCTGGTTCGCGGTGATTTGGGGCGAAGTATAGGTCGCGCCCCAATATTTCTGCAGCAACTCGACCGGCGACGTCGCGGTGGCCCCGAACTTGTTGTCGGCGAGCCCCATGTTGAGATGGAATTCGGCGTTCTCGCTCCGGTAGCCGACATCGCCATAAAAGCGCCGGACGTCGGAAGCCGAGAAATTGCGGAAGCCATCATCGTGCAATCCTTCCAACGCGCCATAGACGGCGAACTTGTCGACCTGCTTGCCCCATTGCGCCGAGCTCTGGAGCCTGTTGTATGAGCCGCCCATCGTGTTGATCTCGGCGCCTTGGTAGCCGAAGCCGTCCTTCATCTGGACGGTGACCGCGCCCCCCAGCGCATTGAGGCCGAAGGCCGGATTGTTCGTGACCACGGCGACCGACCTGATCGCAGCCGTCGGGATCAGATCCCAATTAACGGTGTCGCCGAACGCTTCGTTGATACGCACGCCGTTCTGATACACGGCCAGCCCCTGCGGCGTGCCCGCCACCGGCGATCCGACGAAGCCGCGAAACTCGATATTCGGCTGAAAGGGATTGCCGGTCACCTCGCTGAGGTTGATGGCTGGAACGTTCTGCTGCAGGGCATCGGCGATGTTCAGCGAACCGGTCCGTGCGATCTGTCCGGAATCCACGAAGTTGATGCTCGAGGGCACCTTGTCGACCGAGAGAGCCGTGCCGGGGGTCGCGATGGGCGTGGTTGGGTACACGCGAACTCTTGTCACGGGGCGGACGACGCGAGCCGCGGTTCTGGGACGTCCCGGCCTGGACTCGGTCTTCGGCGGAGATACTTCGACGGGCGGCAACTCGGTGGTGTAGCTTCCCTTGTCCTGGTCGTTTTTGGTCTGGTCCTGGGCGTAAGCCAATCCACCGTCGGCAAGCAGGCCCGTCGCCATCGACGCGAGAAACAATACGCGAGCACTCATCTGTTCCGCCCCATCCCGTTCCGGCTTCTTTGTCCCCGCCGGTTCGGATTCGCGATACTAGTGAGCGGGGCGTCGCGCGCCAGCCGCAAAAAGTCCCGAACCGTTCGGGAAAATTCCCGACGGCGATTGAAGTGGGAATTTTTCCACGCGCGTTGGCTGTGGTATGAGTGCGGGTTCATCCAAGCGCGAAGAGGAGCGCCCCTTGAGCGGCATTCTCGTGGTCGACGATCATCCCGTCATCGCAAAAGCGTGCGGCCTGGTGCTCGAACCGATTGGCATCGAGAAGATCATCTCTGCGCATGACGCAAACACCGGCTATCAGGCCTTCGTGGAGCATGAGCCCGACATATCCATCATCGACCTGTCTCTGGATGGCGAGGAACTGGACGGCATTGCATTGATCAAGCGTATCCGATCGCGTAATGCGCACGCAAAAATCCTGGTGTTCAGCATGCGGTCCGACCGCAACAGCTTCATGTCGGCGATCGAGGCCGGCGCGACGGGCTACCTGATCAAGGATTCTTCGACGGAGGAATTCGCCAAGGCCGTGCAACAGACGCGATTGGGCCGCCGCTATATCGATCCGCAGCTTGCGCTCAACCTGGCGTTTCCCAGGAACGCGGCGCTCTCGGCCAGAGAGCGGCGAATACTCGACCTGCTGCTGAAGGACATGCCACACGCGGTCGTTCACCCGCCCTACGAAGACCAACCGCGGAAGGGGCATTGATTCCGTTACAGCGCGCCGGTGGGAACCATCGCTTCGACGGTGACCCCGCTCTCGCCGGAAGCCACGGCGAGCGTGCCGCCCAGTGCCAGCAGGCGCTCCCGCATTCCGGTCAGGCCAAGGCCGAACTTCTGGTCCGGCTGCAGCCCACGGCCGTTGTCACAAACCCGCACCAGCGCGTAGTCGCGCGTTTCCCGCAATCCCGCGGGCCGCTCGGCCGGTGCGATACTGACATTCACTTCCGTCGCACCGGCGTGGCGGAATACATTGGTGAGCGCTTCCTGCACGACACGATAGATCGTGAGGTCGGCGGTCTCGCCGATTTCTCCGAGCGATGGGGAGATCGTCGTCTCGATGGCCACATCCGGATGGGATTCGTTCCACAGGCGTAACAGCGCCCCCAACGCTTCGCGAAGCCCAAGTTCGGCCAACCCGACCGGCCGCAGTTTTTCCAGTATCCGGCGGGTAAGCTGCTGCAGCGCGTTGACCTGCTCGAGAATGGCGCTGCCATGCTTGTGCAACGCGTTCGCGTCCGGCCGTTGCTCTGAGCCGGCAAGCCGCATCAGGGCGCCAGCATGCGCGCGCAGCGCAAAGAGATACGGCCCGAACTCATCATGCAGCTCGCGCCCGATCTCCTTGCGTTCGACGTCCTGCAGCGAGACGGCGCGTTCCGCCAGCCGCCGCTTCTCCTCGACCGCCTCGCCGAGCGTCATGGCAAGATGGTTCAACCGGGTGCAGATCGCGGCGAGCTCCGGTGCTCCGCCCGGCTCGACGCGTACGTCGTAAGATCCGGCTTCGATCCTGCCCATTGCCTGCGAGAGCGCCTCCAGCGGCGCCAGCGCGCGGCCGACGACCATCATCGTGATCAGGAAGAGCGCCACCGCGACCGCGGAGCCAACTTCGAGCTGCGTGACGATCCCGTCCCAGATCTCGGCGATCTCGTCGTTGGGAATCGAGGTGATGACGAGCGCCGTCGGCTTCGCGTGGATCGAGACCGGCACGCTGACGGAGGTTTTCTCGGGATGAATGAGTGCGACGAACCATGCAGGCACCGAGGGCGTATCATCCCTCTCTTCAGCCGGAGCGGGCCGCGGGCTTTCGTCGCCCTGAAGCGTGATGCTGACGTGGCGCAAACGTTTGAGATCGCGAACGATCTGGTCGAGCCGGGCTTCGGGGTCGGGCGCCTCGTCAAGCCCCGTCACAATCGTCTCGATGAACTCGCGGGTAAGCCGCGTGACGCTTTGATCTTCCGCCTGCACGCGGGGTCCGGCCTCCAGCACGAGCCGTGCCACGTTGATGGCGAGACCGAGCGCCAGGATCAGCCCCAGAAGCAGATTGATGCGGGCACGCAGGGATAGTCTTTGCCACATCATGTTCCCCATCGCCTCTTCCAGATCCTCACCGACAGAACGTTGACAGGCCAACGGCCCGTCTGTCTAATTGAAAGCGTACCGCATTGTCGCCCTAGTTGCATGGCGGACTGCAGCCCTGCGCGTGTACGATGCGGCGCAGCAACAGGAGGAAGGCTCGGGGCGAATGTCATGCGCGTTCTGATCGCTGATGATCATCCGATCGTGGCATCCGGCTGCCGCACCGTGCTCGCCGATGAGCCCGAGATCGTCTTGCTGGAGGCGCCCGATGCCGAAAGCGCCGAGCGCGTTTTCCTGGCGGAACGCCCGGACATCTGCGTGGTCGACATCAATCTGCCGACGGTGTCCGGCTTTGAGCTGGCGCGCCGCATCCTTGCGCATGACGCATCCGCCCGCATCATCATGTTCAGCATGAATGACGACCCGGTATTCGTGGCGCGCGCGATCGAAACCGGCGCCAAGGGTTACGTCTCCAAAACCGGCGATCCGCACGATCTGGTCGAGGCGATCCGGGAGGTCGGAAAGGGCGGCGCCTATCTGCCCTCCGCGCTGGCGCGGAGCATGGCCTTTGCGGGCTCGGCTGTCGCGAAGAGTCCATTGTCGAAACTCAACCCGCGCGAAATGGAAATCCTGCGTCTGCTCAGTTCCGGGAAAAGCCTGTCGGAGATCGCCTGGCTGGTCCATTCGCCCTACAAGACGGTTGCCAACACCTCCTCGATCATCCGCCAGAAGCTCGGGGCGCGAACCTCGGCCGAACTGGTGCGGATTGCGATCGAGAGCGGCGTCTCCTGATGAGCGTGCAAACCATCTCAAAGAACCGGTCCCACGGCGGCACCCAGGGTGTCTATCGCCACGCCAGCCGCGAAACCAGGACCGACATGACCTTTTCGGTATATGTCCCCGATCATCGCGAAGGCGCGAAGCTCCCGGTGGTCTGGTATCTCTCGGGGCTGACCTGCACCCATGCCAATGTGACAGAGAAAGGCGAGTTCCGCAGCGCCTGCGCCGAACACGGCTTGATCTTCGTCGCGCCCGACACCAGCCCACGCGGCGAAGGCGTACCCGGCGATCCCGCAAATTCCTATGACTTCGGCCTTGGCGCGGGCTTCTATGTCGATGCGACGCAGCCGCCCTTCGACCGCAACTACCGCATGTGGAGCTATGTGACCGAGGAGCTGCCGCAGCTTGTGGCAGAGCACTTCCCGGCCGATGCAAGCCGGCAATCGATCATGGGTCATTCCATGGGCGGGCACGGCGCGTTGACGGTCGCGCTACGCCACCCCGACCGCTACCGGGCAGCGAGCGCGTTTTCACCGATTGTCGCGCCATCGCGCGTGCCCTGGGGGATCAAGGCGCTGGGCGGCTATCTCGGCAACAACAAGGACGCCTGGCGTAAGCACGACGCGGTCGCCCTGATCGAGGACGGTGCGAAATTCAGGGAATTCCTGGTCGACTATGGCGACGCCGATCAATTCCTCACCGAGCAGCTCAAGCCGGAACTGTTGCAGGCGGCTTGCGAGAAGGCTGCCATCCCCCTCACCCTGCGGCGCCAGGGCGGCTACGACCATAGCTATTATTTCATCTCGACCTTCATGGCCGATCATCTGCGCTGGCACGCGCCGCGGCTGAAGGCTTAGGCTGTGTCCGTCAGCGCGCCGGCGCGCCCAAATTCGGTGCCAGCAACCGCTCGCGGATGAGATAGCGGGTCGCACGCGACCAGGATTCGTCGGTATTGCCGCGCATATCGACGCTTCCCCCTGCGACAAGCTTGCCGGTGTGCACGTCACGCAAATAGGCGTTGATGTTGAGGATAAGGTTCGAGACTTTCTGCACCACGCCAGTGATTTCGAGATCGGCGCCAAGCTCCCGCGCCAGCGTCACGTCGCATCCGCCGCAGGCCTGCAAATTGCTCTGATGCGCCGCAGCATTGACCGGCGCGATGTCCAGCATCTGGAACTTGCCGGACTCGCCCAGTTCCTTTCGCACCTGATCGCCCGTCCGCATCAACCGCTCCTGCTCGTCAGCGCGCTTGCCGCGCATCTCGCCGTCGAGGCTGCTGTCGATCATCTCGAAATCGAACACCGCGAGCTTGGGCAATTCGGCCGCCCGCGCGGACGCCAGGCCTGCCAACATCAACATCGAGGCAATAAGCGCTCTCATGATCGTGACCTTTGGACCCGCGATGACATGACGATAAAAAGTAGGCTTGCAAGCCAGGACAATTCGGTCTTGTTTCACGATCAGAGTCCTCTTTTCAAGGGGACCGCAAGGGAGACGCCATGATCCGAAGCCTGGTCGGCGCAATTGGCTTGAGTGTCGTGGCGACCCACGCGCTCGCCGCCGAGCCGCTCGAGATCGGCATCGGCTATCTCCGCCATAGCGGCGTCCAGTCGACCTTGTCGCTGGTCATGCAGCCGGCCGACAACAACGGCGTTGCCGGCGCGCTGCTTGCGATCGAGGACAACAACACCACCGGCAAGTTCCTGAACCAGCATTTCACGCTGAATGAAGTGCGGCTCAAGAGCGGCGACGACGTTGCCAAAGCGGCAGGCTCGCTCGCCGAGCATAACGGCTTCATCGTCGCCGATCTTCCGGCCGACGAATTGCTGAAGGTCGCCGATATCCTGCGCGATCGCGGCACCGTGCTGTTCGATGCCGGCGCGATCGACGACCGGCTGCGCGAGCAGGATTGTCGCGCCAATGTCATCCACGTCGCTCCCACCCGCTCGATGCTGGCGGACGCGCTCGCCCAATATCTGGTGTGGAAGCAATGGAAACGCTGGCTGCTCGTGGTCGGCTCGCACGACAACGACAAGCTCTATGCCGATGCCTTTCGCCGCGCCGCGACGCGGTTCGGCGCCAAGATCGTGCAGGAACGCACCTTCGAGGACACCGGCGGCGCGCGCCGCACCGACAGCGGCGTGACGCTGATCCAGCGCCAGATGCCCGTATTCACCCAGCAGGCGCCGGCCTACGATGTCCTCGTGGCGGCCGACGAGAGCGACGTCTTTGCTCCCTATTTGCCCTACCGCACCTGGGATCCGCGGCCTGTCGCGGGTTCGGCGGGCCTGATGCCGACGAGCTGGGACGCCGCCCACGATCAATGGGGTGCGGTCCAGATCCAGAACCGGTTCGTGAAGCTGAACTCGCGTCACATGACCGCACTTGACATGCAGGCATGGACGGCCGTGCGCATGGTGGGTGAAGCCGCGTCGCGCACGAACTCCGGCGATCCGAAGGCGGTGTTCGATTTCATCAAGCGGCCGGATTTTTCGGTTGCGGCCTTCAAGGGCCAGCGATTGACAATAAGGGACTGGAACCTGCAGCTTCGCCAGCCGATCCTGTTGGCGGACGGACGAATGGTGGTTTCGGTGTCGCCGCAGGAAGGTTTCCTGCACCAGGTTTCGGAGCTCGATACGCTCGGCGTCGATCGGCCCGAAACCAAATGCAAACTGAAGTGATGGCGGAGAGTTTTCGCATGTGGCGTGGTTGCCTGCTTTCCCTGACGGCGCTGTGGCTGACGGCGGCGGGCCCCGCCTGGGCCTACACGGCCTATATTTCCAACGAAAAAGGCAACACGGTTTCGGTCATCGATACCGACAAATGGGCCGTCACCGCCACCATCAAGGTCGGCCAGCGGCCGCGCGGCATCGAATTCACGCGCGATGGCAAGTTCGTGATGGTCGCCGTCGGCGATGACGACACCATTCAGGTGATCGACACCAAGACCCAGCAGATCGTCGACACCCTGCCCTCCGGTCCCGATCCGGAATTGTTTGCCCAGGACGCGGCCGGCAAGATCCTCTATGTCGCCAACGAGAACGACAATACCGTCACCGTCATCGACCTCGAGAAGCGCACCAGGCTCGGCGACATTCAGGTCGGTGTCGAACCCGAGGGAATGACGATCAGTCCGGATGGAAAGATCCTGATCAACACGTCCGAAACCACCAACATGGCGCATTTCATCGATACCTCCACGCGCCAGATCGTTGCCAACGTGCTGGTGGATTCGCGGCCGCGCTTTGCCGAGTTCAAGCATGACGGCTCCGAACTCTGGATATCTTCGGAGATCGGCGGCACCGTTTCGATCATCGACCCCGTCAAACACGCGGTGATCGGCAAGGTCACGTTCAACGTTCCGGGACTGCGCAGCGAAGCGATCCAGCCGGTCGGCATCGGCATCACCAGGGACGACAAGACCGCCTTTGTCGCGCTGGGGCCGGCCAATCGCATCGCGGTCGTCGATACCGCAAGCCGGGCCGTGACCAAATATCTGCTGGTCGGCCAGCGGGTCTGGCACATGGCATTCACGCCGGATGAAAAATATCTGCTGGTGACCAACGGCGTCTCCAACGACGTCTCGGTAATCGACGTCGCGGCGCAGAAGGTCATCAAGACGATTCAGGTCGGCGAATTGCCGTGGGGCGTGACGATATCGCCATGACCGCGACTGAAGCACCATCGATCACCCAGACTTCACCGGACGTCCCCGCCCGGCCGAATGCCGCCGCAACGCCGGCACTGTCGATCGACAGCATCAGCCATTCCTATGGCACGCGACGCGCCCTGATCGACGTCGAATTCACGGTGCCGCCGGCGAGTTTCACCGCGCTGCTCGGGCTCAATGGCGCGGGAAAGAGCACGCTGTTCTCGCTGGTCACGCGGTTGTTCGGAATCCAGACCGGCCGCATCGGCATTTTCGGTCACGACATCGGACGCGAGCCGAGCGAGGCCTTGCGGCTGCTGGGCGTGGTGTTCCAGCCGCGCACGCTCGATCTCGACCTCTCCGTGATGCAGAACCTGCTCTATCACGCAGCCCTGCACGGCATCGGCCGCCGCGAGGCGCGGCAGCGCGCGGATCAGGTGCTGACGCAAATCGGCCTTGCCGATCGCGCCGGCAGCAAGGTGCGCGATCTCTCCGGCGGCCAGATGCGGCGGCTCGAGATCGCCCGCGCCCTTCTGCATCGGCCGCGCCTCCTGCTGCTCGACGAGGCCACCGTCGGCCTCGATGTCAAGGCGCGCGCCGACATTCTCAGCCATGTGCGGCAGCTCGTCGCGGACGAGGGAATCGGTGTGTTGTGGGCTACGCACCTGTTCGACGAGATCATGCCGGGCGACAATCTCGTCATCCTGCACCAGGGCCGCGTGCTCGCCCGCGGCGAAGTGGCGCAGGTCCTCGGCGAAGCCGGTGCGCAGGACGTCAACTCCGCCTTCATGCGCCTGACCGGCGCTCGGCCCGGGATCGCAGCGCCATGAGCTCCACGACCGTCAACGGAAGGCACAGGGGATTTTCGCTCGCGGAATATACTACGTGCCTCAACGGCATCGTATGGCGCGAAGCGCTGCGCTTCCTGCATCAGCGCGAACGCTTCGTCTCCGCGCTGGTGAGGCCGCTGGTGTGGCTCTTCATCTTCGCCGCGGGATTCCGGCAGGTGCTGGGCATCTCCATTATCCCGCCCTATGAAACCTACATCCTTTACGAGGTCTATATCGCGCCGGGGTTGATAACGATGATCCAGCTCTTCAACGGCATGCAGTCTTCGCTCTCCATGGTCTACGACCGCGAGATGGGCAACATGCGCACCTTGCTGGTGAGCCCGCTGCCGCGCTGGTACCTGCTGTTCTGCAAGCTGCTCGCCGGGACCGCGGTCTCGCTGCTGCAGGTCTATGCTTTCCTGCTGATCGCCTGGTTCTGGGACATCACGCCGCCGCCGCTTGGTTATCTCACCGTCTTGCCAGCTCTGATCCTGTCGGGGCTGATGCTCGGCGCGCTCGGCATGCTGATCTCGTCCGGCATCAAGCAGCTCGAGAATTTTGCCGGCGTGATGAACTTCGTGATCTTTCCGATGTTCTTTGCGTCGTCCGCGCTTTACCCGCTATGGCGGGTGCAGGAAGGCAGTCCGATGCTGTATTATGTCTGCCAGTGGAATCCGTTCACCCATGCGGTCGAGCTGATACGCTTTGCGCTCTATGGCCAGGTCAACTGGATATCGCTCGCCGTGGTCGGTGGCTGCACCGCGGCCTTCATGATCGGCGCGATTTTCGCTTATGATCCATCGCGGGGGTTGGCCCGGCGCGGGCCCGCGGGAGGCGAGACATGAAGTTGCGAATTGCGATCGGAGCCCTCGCGGTCATCGCAACGGCAGGCCACTGCCTCGCGGCCGACCCGCGCTATCCGGATTGGCCGTGCGCGCAGGCCAAGGTTCCCGAAATCTCGATAGCCGCGGTATGGGCCGGCCCGCCGCTCGACGATGCCTCGAACAAATGGAAGGACGATCCCAAGGTCAGCGCGCTGGTGGAGAGGCTTGCGGCCAGAAAATTTCCGATCGAGGACGCACAGAAGGCGATCACGGAGTTCCTCGCTGCGCCGGGGACGGACAAGGCTGCAGCGGGCAAGCTGCTGTTCGCCGGCCTGTTTGAAAAGCTGAACGCCGAACGCTCCGCCGTCATGAGCGGGCTCGAGCGGGTGACGCGCAAGCAGCGCGATGCGGCCGACAAGATCCGCAGCGATACGATTGCGCTGCAGTCCCTGCAGGATGCCACCCCGCCCGACCGGACCAAGGTTGACGAGCTCGGCAACCAGCTCTTATGGGAAACACGGATCTTCGAGGACCGGCGCAGCGTGATCAAATTCGTCTGCGACGTGCCGACCACGATCGACAAGCGCCTGTTCGCGCTTGGCCGCACCATTCAGCAGGAAATGGAATAGCAGCGGCGACCGCTATCTTGCTTTCGGATTTTGCTCGCCCGGCCGCGGCTCCGGCTTCGACTCCACCATCGGCAGGTTGGCGCGCTCCCAGCCGTCGGTGCCGTCGGGATACCAGGCCACATTGGAATAGCCGTAGGTCAGGATACGCTTGGCCGCATTCCACGACATCCAGCAATTGGCCTGGCAATACACCACGATCAGTGCTGCGCGGTTGCCGCCGGATGCATGTTCCATCCCCTGCCGCAAGTAATTTTCCACGGGCTCCGCGAGCTTGCCGTAGCCCGTATCCGGCAGCCAGATGCTGCCGGGAATGTTGAGCCGCGGCCGGTCGCGCCAGATCGTGCCGGCGGGAAGATTCAACGGTTTCGGCGGACGCGGCAGCACATCGACGAAGATGCCGGTCTTGGCGCGCCAGATCGTCTCCGCTTCCGCCGTGTTGACGACGCGCGCGCCCGCGAGGGTGTCGGGAACCAGCGACCGATATTCCTCGGTGCGATACCCTTCCGGCTCCAGCACGAGTTCCTGCGCACGCGCAGCCGAAGCAAATGCGACCATCGCAAGCAGAAGAATGACGCGGGAGCGGATCATGGCGACTTCGTCGCGGTCTCCGTGCCGATCGGCTGGTTGTTCTCGTCGAGCAGGGGAACGCCGTAATCGAGCAGAATCTTGTTGATCGCGGGCTGGTTCTCCTGGATCAGGCGGTTGAGCTGACGCTTCCAGTTCTGGTCCGCGCGCCGCACGCCCATGCCGATGCGGAAGACGAGTTGCGGCCCGGTCTTCTCCTTCACGAGCGGCGTGACATGAAGCGGCGGGTTCGCCTTCTTCGCATAGAAGCCTGCCATCGGTCCCCAGAGAATGCCGGCGTCGATGTCGCCCTTGTTGAGATCGTTGATCATGGCTTCAGCGGATGAATCGACGCGCGTATCGATCATCAGCGGATAAGGCTTTGCAGTCACCATCAGGCCAGCGGCGACCATGTTGGTGGCCGGCGGCGTGCCGGCAACGACGCCGATGTGCTTGCCCTTCAGGCGCGCGTCTTCCAGCGTATCGACATCGTCGAGACCGGAGTCCTTCTTGGAGATCAGCGCATAGGCCGTGCGATAGTAGGGATTGCTGCCTTGGACGAGATCGTCGCCCTGCGGGAAGCCCATGATGACATCGCAGCGATGCGCGCCGAGCGTGACGCGGACGAAGCCGGTCGCCTGCGGGAAATACATGTAGTCGAGCTTTTTCTGGAGCTTCGCGGCGAAGAACTCGGCAAGCTTGTTCTCGAAGCCCTCGCCCTTCTCGTTCGAGAATGGAAGATTGCGCGGATCGGCGCAGACTCGCAGAACCTTGGGATCGACGAGTTCGATCGAGAGGTCGAGACCTTCGTTGGCGCCCTGTGCCCGCGCGACGTCGCGGCTGGCGACCGTGGCAGCGATCAAGAGAAGCGGCATAAGCAGCCAGCGATGGTGTGATGTCTGTGTCATCGGATATCGTTTCAACTCGCGGCGCCCTGTCCCTCTGAAAATGCTATGCTCCTCAATCCGGGCGTGCAACAGGATATTCTCCGGGACGAATTCGCATCACGTGCTGCGACGCAAATCGGAACTCCCTTGCGTACACGTCGTTCGACGGTCGGATAAGACAAAAGGATGAGACATCCTCTCTCGCTGTTTGTCGTGCTTGCCGCGCTGACCGCTGCGCCGTCTGCCCGCGCGCAAGACGCAGCGCTTCCGGCGACTGAAATCGCGCCTGGCGTGTTTGTCCATACCGGCGAGATCGCACTGATGACGCGCGAGAATGAAGGCGCCATTGCCAATGTCGGATTCATCGTCGGCGGCAGCGCGGTCGCCGTGATCGACACCGGCGGCAGCGTGCGGGAAGGACGGCAATTGCTTGCCGCCGTTCGCGCGCATACCGACAAGCCGGTCAGATATGTCGTCAACACGCATGCCCATCCGGATCACGTGTTTGGCAATGCTGCCTTTTCCAAGGACGGAACCATTTTTGTCGGACACAAGAACCTGCCGCAGGCGCTCGCTACGCGGGGGCCGTATTATCTCGATGCGTTTCGCAAGGTCATGGGCGATGCCCTGATCGACGAGGTCAGGATCGTGCCCCCGACCCTGCTGGTCGATGGCACGCTCAAGCTCGAACTTGGCGAGCGTGCCCTCACCCTGCACGCTTGGCCGGCTGCGCATAGCGACAGCGATCTCACCTTGCTCGACGAGAAAACCGGGACGCTGTTCGCGGGCGACCTGGTCTTTCTCACCCACATTCCGGTGATGGATGGCAGCATCCGTGGCTGGCTGCGAATGATGGCCGACCTGAGGGGGCAACCCGCGCAGCGCGTAGTTCCCGGTCACGGACCCGTGAGCACATGGCCTGCGGCGCTTGCCGACGAGCAGCGTTACCTCCAGACCCTTGCCGCAGACGTGCGGGCATTGGTCGCCCGCGGGGCGCCGATCACGACGGCGGCCGATACTGCGGCTGCTTCCGAACGATCGCGATGGCAATTATTTGACGACTACAATGCCCGTAACGCAACCGCAGCATTTTCGGAGATTGAGTGGGAATAGCGCGTGCGATAGCCTATAAGGGGATTGCTGCTTCGATCCCGGCGAGGAGCGCGACCATGTCCAGACACCGTTTCCACCTGCTCGGCGCAATGGGCTTGCTCGGCGCGACACTTGCCATGCAGGTTTCGCCTTCGCCGGCGGCCGAGCCCTATGATCCCTGGCCGGGCCTGGTCCAGGACGTCTTCAACAATCGTCCGATGAGCGACGGCAGCGACGTGATCGGCATCGAGATGCCGTACCGCGCCGAGGACGCGGCGATAGTGCCGGTGACGCTGAAGTCGAAGCTCGCGCCGGACGACAGCCGGTACGTGCGTACGATTACGCTCGTGATCGACCAAAATCCGGCGCCGATGGCCGCGAAATTCGAGCTCGGGCCCGATGCACGCGTGTCCGAAATCTCGACCCGCGTCCGCGTCAACAACTACACCGACGTGCATGCCGTGGCCGAGCTCAGCGACGGCAAGCTCTACATGGTCAAGACCTATGTGAAGGCCTCCGGCGGCTGCTCCGCACCCGCGGGCAAGAATGCCGAGGAAGCCAATGCGAGGCTTGGGCAGATGAAATACCGGCAGTTCGCGCGAGCAGAACAGGGGCCGACGAACGGCCTCCGCGAGGCCCAGATCATGATCGGGCATCCCAATAATTCCGGGCTGCAGATGGATCAGATCACCCACCTCTACATCCCGGCCTTCTTCGTCGACGAGCTGCATCTGTGGCAGGACGACAGTCCCGTGCTCTCGATGGTGGCCGGCATCTCCATTTCGGAAGACCCCAACATCCGCTTCACCTACGTCTCGAACGGAGCCAGGACATTCCGCGCGGAGGCGAAGGACACCTCGGGCCACGTCTTCCAGAAGGAATGGAAGGCCGACGCTTCCGGCAGTTGACGTGGACGGAAAATCAGTTCGGGCCGGATCGGCGTCCTAAAAGCACCTCACTTCGGCTTCGGCCTGCGCGCGCCGCAAATCGTCCAGCGCGCCCTTCGCCTGTTCGGAGGAGCGGAACTGCCCGCCCAGATTTCCCTGAACCTGGGACATGCTCAGAACGGTCTCGGCCGTGACATAGCGGTCGTAGGGCAAGAGCGAAGCGATAATGTCGACCGAGCACGAGCATTGCTCGATCGACTGCCGCGACTCCCCATTGGCCTTCATGCAGCCATAGACATATTCGGCGCGCGCCGATGTCGGGTAATCGTTGACCTCATCGGCATGGGCGATCGCGACCATTGCCACGATTCCGCCCAATGCAGCGACAATCCGTCGTACCCATCCGACTAATGGCATGGCGTTTCTCCCGGAAGCAAAAGCTATGCTATCGCTTTCGCTCTGAAAAGCGGACATTCTGGAAAAATGGCTCACGATGTCATGAAACGCTTCGCTGCGATGATCCTGGCTGCAGTCGTGCTCTCCGCGACCAGCGCTGCGCGTTGCGACGCGGAGACGATACGGGTTGCGGTGCAGAAGACCGGAACGTTCGCGTGGGAGCTGGCGGTCATCCGCGCCCATGGCCTGGACAAGCAGGCCAATCTTTCGATCGAGCTGCTCGAGCTTGCAAGCCCCGAGGCCGGCAAGATCGCGCTTCGCGCCGGCAGCGCCGACATCATCATCTCCGACTGGCTGTGGGTTTCCCGCGAACGCAGCCTGGGCGCCAAGCTTGTGTTCTATCCCTATTCGAGCGCGCTCGGTGCCGTGATGGTGCCGAATGCGTCCCCGCTCCGGAGTCTGGGCGATCTCAAGGGACGCAAACTTGCGGTCGCCGGCGGGCCGATCGACAAGAGCTGGCTGTTGTTGCAGGCTGCGCTGAAGCAGGACGGAACCGACCTGAAGGCCGAATCGCACGTCATCTACGGCGCGCCGCCACTGCTGTCGGCAAAGGCGCTCGACGGCGAGACGGATGCCACGCTCAGCTACTGGAATTTTTGCGCAGCCCTCGAAGCCAAAGGCTTCCGGCGCCTCTCCGCCATCGAGGATATTCTGCCAAGGCTCGGGGCCAAGGGCCGCACCGCCATGATCGGCTATGTCTTTGACGAAACATGGAGCAATGCGCATCAGGATCTGGTGGCAAGGTTCGTTGCAACGACCCGCGCGGCTAAGGAGATCCTGTCGTCGTCGGAAGAGGAGTGGGAGAAGATCAAATCCCTGACCGGCGCCACCGATGCCGCTACGCTCCATGTCTACCGTGACCGTTACCGCGAGGGAATTCCACACCGCCCCCTGGCCGAAGAGGAAACCGACGCGAAAGCCCTTTACCGCGTGCTGGCAACCGTCGGCGGCCGCGATCTTGTCGGATCGGCGCCGGAACTTGATCCCGGCACGTTCTACCGCACGGCGCCGAAGGATTGACGCGATGCGCCTGCTGTCAGTTGCCGTGCTGGTCGTCACCTGGTGGATCGCGTCCCTCTATGTCGGCAATACCCGCCTGCCGCCGCCGCCCGAAGTGCTCGAGGCGATGCTGACCGAAGCGAAATCCGGTGCGCTGTTCGTCAATCTCGGTGCGACGCTGGCCCGCGTCGTGCTTTCCTTCGTGCTGGCGATGACACTCGGCACCGCCATCGGCTACTGGATGGGCCGCGTGCGGCTCGCCGACCGGCTCGGCGATCCCTGGCTGATCCTGCTGCTCAACCTCCCCGCCCTCGTCGTGATCGTGCTCGCCTATATCTGGGCCGGATTGACCGAGGCTGCGGCGATCGCGGCGATTGCGATCAACAAGCTCCCGACGGCGGTCGTGACGTTGCGTGAGGGCACTCGCGCTCTTGATCCTGCGCTTGACGAGATGGCCAGGATCTTTGCCTTTCCGCGCGGCAGGGCGTTTCGGCACATCGTCCTGCCGCAACTTGCTCCCTACGTCGCGGCCGCCGCACGATCGGGCCTGGCTCTGATCTGGAAGATCGTGCTGGTGGCCGAATATCTGGGCCGGCCCAATGGGGTCGGCTTCGAGATCGGCGTTGCCTTCCAGCTATTCGACATCCCTCTCCTGCTTGCCTATTCGCTGAGCTTCGCCGTGGTGGTCTTCGTGATCGAGACCGCTTTGGTGCAGCCGTTCGAAGCGCGGCTATCCCGGTGGCGGCCCCGTGCGGCTTGAAGTCGATATTTCCAGCAAGGCATTCACAAACGCGGCCGGCGAACGCCAGGACGTGCTTCGCAACATCGCATTCACGCTCGAGCCGGGAGAGGTCGGCGTCTTCGTCGGTCCGTCCGGATGCGGCAAGACGACCATGCTCCGGATCCTCACCGGCCTCGACCACGACTATCAGGGCCGCGTGCTGCGCCCGGAGCCGCTGCGGATCGGCATGGTGTTTCAGGAGCCGCGGCTCCTGCCGTGGCGATCGGTCGAGGAGAACGTGCGGCTTGCCGCACCGAACGCCGATGAAGCGAGGCTTTCAGCCCTGTTCGACGTGCTGGAATTGAGTGAGCATCGCGTTCATTTCCCCGGCGAATTGTCGCTGGGGCTGGCCCGACGTGTTGCGCTTGCGCGCGCGCTCGCCGTCGACCCTGATTTCCTCATCCTCGATGAGCCGCTTGCTTCTCTCGATGCTGCGCTCGCCGCCCGGCTTCTCGGCCAGATCGCGACCCTGCTGGAGGGCCGCACCACAATGACGCTGCTGGTCACCCACAATCTCGACGATGCCGTCCGTCTCGGCGACCACCTGTTCCTGTTGTCGGCGCGGCCGGCCTCGATCCTTCATGCGGTGCCGATCGCCAAGCCCAGATCGGCGAGGAGCGACGCCGACATCACGGAGGCAAAGGCGGCGCTGGCGCGGCTCTGTGTGGCCAATGGCTGACCGACATTCGGACTTGATCCCGGCGCACGGTTCGCTTCAGATTGTACGTACAGGAAGATTTTTTTGGGAGGTCACCATGCTGCAGACGCTGATCGCGATCTGCCTGTTTGCGACGGCACTGCCGCACCAGCTGCTGGCGCAGGGCAAGGGCATCCGATTGTGGAACCTGACGTCCTCGACCATTTCCGGCTTCCAGCTTTCTCCGGCGGGCAAGAACGAGTGGGGGCCGAACCAGACCCTGAACGACAAGGACAAGGAAGTCGATCACGACGAGCGGTTGCGCATCACCGGCGTGGGTCCCGGCCGCTACGACGCCAAGGTGGGCTATCGCGACGCGAGGCAATGCTTCGTGCGCGACATCGAGCTCAAGGCGGACGCCGTGTTCTCGATCTCGGACAAGGACCTGAAGGAGTGCAACAAGTAGCCTGCGCCATGCCCGGCCGGCAGGCCGGCTTGCCATTCAAATCTTTTCGCGGGTGTGCGGATATTCGCAGCGCCATTTCACCGCCTGCCATTTCGGATGCTCGCCAACCCATTGCGCGATATAGGGCGGCGCGGCCATGGCGCATTGCTGAAGCGAAAAGTTGGCGGAAAATATCAGACGCCTCTCCTCGCACATGTTCGGCGAGAGCACGGCACATACGGTGATGACCAAGTCTATCACATCCATGTCCGATATCCTCCGGCGAAGTTTCAATGAATCGATAGCACAACCAGCTACGAAGCCGGCCGGGCGAAGTTTCACGTGACCGTGATGCCGCGGCGCGGCCGCGGCTCAGAAATTGATACCGAACACCAGCTTGGCCTGATGGCGCTCGAAATTGACGAGATCCAGCGCGGCATTCAATCCGGCCGGACGCCCCCAGGCCTGGACGCTCCAGGTCGCGGTGAGGCGCGAGCGCTCCGACAACTGGAAATAGGCGGTCGGCCCGATGAAGAGCGCCTGCCCGGACAACTCCTCCAGCCCGATCCCGTCATACTTGCGAAAATATCGCGCTTCGCCGCCCAACAGGAAGCCGGGGCGCACCTGCGCCATCATGCCAACGGCCATACCGAACACGGACTCCTGTTCCTCAGTTGGCGCTCCCGCGAAGTGCGTCCATTCCGGCTGATAGGTCAGATTGAGCGTCCCGACGGCAAGGCCCGGGATCAGGTCCCGCTCGAGCGCCAGCGTCACCTCCGTGCCATAACTTCGCACACGTGAGGCGGTGACCTCGTCGATGCGGTCACCGTGGCTTTCCACGGCAAGCGTCAGGCCGAAGGGAGCAGTCTCCCGATCTAGAAAGCGATAGCGCAGGTCGAGCGAAGCCCCCTGCCAGGCGGCCTGACTGCGATCCACAAAGCCCGGAACGGAGTTGATGTTGTGAGCCGCGAGCGTCGTCCCGACCTCGATACGGAAATTCCTGATCGGCACGAACTCCAGTTCGAGCTGCTGACCTGCGGCCTGGTAACGGCCGCCCTGCCTTGAGAAACGCCCCGTGGTTTCCGACTGGAATTCACGCTCGCCGAGCTCGCCCACGTCCGAGCCGATCATGAAGCCATAGATGTGCTCGGTGTCGATTCCCTCTGCATGGCCGCACGCCAGCGGCAGCAGAAAGCAGAGCATCGCAGCCCACAATGATCTGGCAGGAATGGTCATTCCCGTTTCTGAAACCACCAGCGTGAATCGAATACCTCAGACTTGCTGGCGCAAGCCTAGCACAAGGTGGTTGCCGATCTGGAAGGAAAAGGCGGCGGGAAACCGAGCCGGCCCGGCCAACGAAGGCCGAGGAAAACCCGGCCGTCGAGAACAACAACACGCCTGCCACGGCCCGCAGCAGATGACTGCTGGAGCCGGGCAGATCGCTTCGCTGTTACTTGCGCGTCGCGCAGACGTACATGTTGATTTCCATGCCCACCTGCACTTCGACGATCTTCGGAGTTTTCCAGGTCATTTGGGTCTCCCAAGTCACTTGGCGCAACACTTGCGCCGACTTGAAGGTAAGGCCGGCGCACGCTTGGCGCAAGAGCTTGCCGAATCCGGATGTCACAACCCGCTACCTCAACAGCCGGAGCAGTGCACGACCGGCCGGCGTGTTCAACTCCTTCGCATCCAATGTCCCATCGCCGTCGGGGTTCGCCGCCCGAAAGCGCTGCTCGACGACGGCGAGATATTCGTCGAGCGTCAGCGTGCCATCATGGTCGGGGTCAGCGGCCGCGAGCTCTTTCGCGCTCAATCGGCCGGCCAGTTCGCGGCGGTCGAGCGTGCCGTCGTGATCGGGATCTAGCTTTGCGAACAACGCTGCAGCCGCTTTCTTCACCTCCGCGAGGTCGAGCGTGCCGTCGGAATCGGTGTCGAACATCTTGATCGGATTGCCGCGCGAGGCGGCCAGCGCGGATGAACTTTCTCCCGCCAATAATGCCGCGGATATCAGAAGGATAGACCGGCGCGATATCATCGTTGATCTCCGTTTTCTGGTCGAATGCAGATGATTGGAAACCGGCCGCCCGGAGTCAGGTTCCGGGTGGCCGCAGCATTCTCGAATTTGCTAGTCCGCTACGTCGCCCCTTGCGGCGGCGAAAAAGAGGTAATTCCGGGAGATAGCCATGGGATCGTCACGGCGAAAATTGCTCATCCCGCTGCTGCTCGTCAGCTTTGCTTCCAGTGTGCAGGCCGAGGATGGTAAGCCCGGGCGCGGCGCCGCACAGACCGGATCCCCCAAATCGCTGACCGGCAAGGAACGGCTCGGCCCGAAATGGACCGACGAGCAGCGCATCAACAATTGCAACGTCCCCGTCGACAGGCGCGGCAACAAGCCGCGGCCAAGCCTGTGCGCCAACGCCCCGCCAAGCTGACCGACTTAGGTGACGTCCGCCGACACGCCGCCCTGTTGCCCCTTGTGGATCGCGGAGGGCGCGACACCGAAGCATTTGCGGAAGACGCGGCTGAAATGCGAGGAGCTGGAGAAGCCCCAGGAGAACGCGACGTCCGTGATGGTCTTGCCGGCATGCGCCTCCAGCTCCTGTCGGCAATGCTGCAGCCTCGCCCGCCAGATGTAGTCGCTGACAGTCATGCCCCGTTCGCTGAACACCATGTGCAGATAGCGCTTGGTACAACCGAGCGCCGCCGAGATCTGGTCGATGGAGAGCTCGGGATCGCGCAGATGCTCGCGGATGAAAGACTGCGCCCGCACATACATCGCCTCGGGACCGACGCGGTCGAAGGTCGTGTCCGCCTCGCGCAGCGGCAGCAACAGCAGGTCGATCAGCGAATCGGCGACGCCGACCGCGCTGTTGGCCGACAGCTTCGTCGCCTCGTCGAAGGCCGCATGCACGAAGTCGTGCGCGATTCGGCCTGTGCCGGTACGCGCCGACAGCTTGCAGGCCGACATCTTGCCAAAATGGAACCCGCGCTCCCGCAGCAACTCCTTGGGCACGATCACGACCTCATGCCGTGTCAGCGCGGGGCTGATGATCGTATGCGGAGAGGAAACGTCGTAGGCCAGGCAGTCGCCAGGCATCACCTGGATCTGGCAGCCGTTCTGCTCGAAATACGAGACGCCGTAGGTCTGGAACAGGATCTTCACGTAGGGATGTTCGCTGCTGTGACTGCGCGAAATCGCGTGAGCAATCCGGTGCTGACTTGCCTCGATCTGGCACAGCTTCAACTTCGAAACAGTCGTGTAGTTGATCCGCCCTTCCAGCGTCGACGCTTCCAGCGGATCGACATGGAACTGGCCGCAGAGATCGGTCAGTGCATCTGACCAACATTGGAGCTGTTTTTTCGGCCCCATTCCGGCAGTGCTGAGCGAGTGAACCGTGTCAGACATTCCTGCCACCGATTTGAGAATCAACTGTGAGAGGCTCGCGGCCGGTCACGATAAGCGACGTTCAAGTTGAGGCGGTATTGAGGCAAAAACCGGGGAATAGCGAAGCGTCCCTCCTCACTTCCCTGAGTTGATCCTCCGACTAAGTTTCGGCGCCGTCAAGGAAAACCTCTGATGGGCAAACGCCCAGCAAGTTTGATGCCCCGCAGCATCGCGGAGTCGAAGCCTGCGCAGCCGAGATGCGGATACGAAAAAGTTTCACGCGCTTCCCTTCTGAGCAACTGCGTTTCGCTCTTGGGCAAGTCCCAACCTTTCGAAAGGGATAGGGATGGCGTCAAGAAATTGGAAAGTGGGACCGCTTTTCGAGCGGGAACCCAAAAGCTCAAAACTGGGAGGACCACGATGCGAAAGGTGCTACTCGCGACCGGTATGAGCGCCATGGCGGTGTTTGCCGCCGGAAGCGCTACAGCCAATGACGAACTGAACAAGATGTCGCAGAACCCGGCCGAGTGGGTGATGCCGACGGGCGACTACGCCAACACGCGTTACTCGAAGCTCAAGCAGATCACGGCAGCCAATGTCGGCAAGCTGCAAGTGGCCTGGACCTTCTCGACCGGCGTGCTGCGCGGCCACGAGGGTGGACCGCTCATCGTCGGCAACACGATGTACGTCCACACCCCCTTCCCCAACAAGGTCTACGCTCTTGACCTTGCCAATGAGAACAAGATCATCTGGGCCTACGAGCCGAAGCAGGATCCGAACGTCATCCCCGTGATGTGCTGCGACACGGTGAACCGCGGCGTCGCCTATGCAGATGGCAAGATCTTCCTGCACCAGGCGGACGACAAGCTCGTCGCGCTCGACTCCAAGACCGGCAAGGTCGCGTGGAGCGTGGCCAATGGCGATCCCAGCAAGGGACAGACCGGCACCTCGGCGCCGATGATCGTCAAGGACAAGGTCCTGGTCGGCACCTCCGGCGGCGAGTTCGGCGTCCAGTGCAGCATGACCGCCTACAATATCAAGGATGGCAAGCAGGTCTGGAAAGCCTATTCGGAAGGTCCGGATGACCAGATCCTGGTCGACCCCGAGAAGACCACGGCGCTCGGCAAACCGGTCGGCAAGGACTCGAGCACGAAGACTTGGGAAGGCGATCAGTGGAAGATCGGCGGCGGCTGCACCTGGGGCTGGCTCGCCTACGACCCGTCGCTGGACCTGGTGTATTACGGCTCAGGCAATCCCTCGACCTGGAATCCGAAGCAGCGTCCGGGCGACAACAAATGGTCGATGACGATCTGGGCGCGCAACCCGGACAACGGCATGGCGAAGTGGGTCTACCAGATGACGCCCCACGACGAATGGGATTATGACGGCGTCAACGAGATGATCCTCACCGACCAGACGATCGATGGCAAGGCGCGCAAGCTGTTGACCCATTTCGATCGCAACGGCCTCGGCTACACGCTCGACCGCGCCGACGGCGAGCTGCTGGTTGCCCAGAAGTACGATCCGAAGGTCAACTGGACCTCCGGCGTCGATATGAACAAGAGTTCGCCGACCTACGGCCGTCCGAAGGTCCTTGACTCGGCATCGACCGAGAAGGGCGGAGAAGACCACAACACCAAGGGAATCTGCCCGGCCGCGCTCGGCTCCAAGGACGAGCAGCCTGCTGCCTACTCGCCCGACACGCAATTGTTCTACGTCCCCACCAACCACGTCTGCATGGACTATGAACCGTTCAAGGTGAGCTACACCGCAGGCCAGCCTTATGTGGGCGCGACGCTGTCGATGTATCCGCCTCCGGGCGAGACCAACATGGGTAACTTCATCGCCTGGGACGGCAAGACGGGCAAGATCGTCTGGTCGAACAAGGAGCAGTTCTCGGTCTGGTCGGGCGCGCTCGCGACTGCAGGCGGCGTGGTGTTCTACGGCACGCTGGAGGGCTACCTGAAGGCGGTCGACGCCAAGACGGGCAAGGAACTGTACAAGTTCAAGACTCCGTCCGGCATCATCGGCAACGTCACGACCTACGAACACGCCGGCAAGCAGTACATTGCCGTGCTGTCCGGCGTCGGCGGATGGGCGGGAATCGGCCTCGCGGCCGGCCTCACCGATCCGACCGCAGGTCTCGGCGCCGTCGGTGGCTACGCAGCACTGACCAACTACACCGCCCTCGGCGGAGCACTCACCGTGTTCTCGCTGCCGGCGCAGTGAGCTGACGAACCTCATTCCGGCGCGTGGGCTCGTCCCACGCGCCGGGTGATGTGGCATCGACGGTCGAGGACAGGCTCTTGCGTATTATCTACCTGATTGCAGCGGCGATCATGCTGGTCGCCGCCAGTGGAATTGCCTTCGCGGACGGCTCGGGCGATCCGACGGCTGTGAAATCGGAAGACGGGAAATACCTCGATAAGGAGGGAAATCCCACCTACAAGGTCCAGGCCGATGGCACGGTCGATTGGTACACGTATTCCGGATACCGCCGCTATCACTCGGAGTGCCATGTCTGCCACGGACCTGACGGCATGGGATCGAGCTACGCGCCGGCGCTGAAGGACTCGCTGAAGACGATGAGCTACGGCGATTTCATGGGTGTCGTCGCGAGCGGCCGCAAGAACGTCACGACGTCGCAGGAGAACGTGATGCCGGCCTTCGGCGATAATCCGAACGTCGCCTGCTATATGGACGACCTCTACATCTATCTGCGCGCCCGGGCCAATGATGCGGTGGGGCGGGTGCGGCCGGCGAAGCACGAGGACAAATCAAAGGCCTATACCGATGCTGAAAAATCCTGCATGGGGCACTAAAGCATTGAACGAGCAGAAGCCGAGCGAGAAGCGAAACAGGACCTAAAGATGAAGACACGTGCCGCCGTCGCCTTCGAGGCAAAGAAGCCGCTGGAGATTGTCGAGCTCGACCTGGAAGGGCCGAAGGCCGGCGAGGTCCTGGTCGAGATCAAGGCGACCGGCATCTGCCATACCGACGCCTATACGCTCGACGGTTTTGACAGCGAGGGCATTTTTCCTTCCATCCTGGGCCATGAGGGCGCGGGGATCGTTCGCGAGGTCGGCGCCGGCGTCACCTCCGTGAAGCCCGGCGATCATGTGATCCCGCTCTACACGCCCGAATGCCGCCAGTGCAAAAGCTGCCTCAGCCAGAAGACCAATCTCTGCACGGCGATCCGCGCCACCCAGGGCAAGGGCCTGATGCCGGACGGGACGTCGCGCTTCAGCCACAAGGGCAAGACCATCTTTCACTACATGGGATGCTCGACGTTCTCGAATTTCACCGTGCTGCCGGAGATCGCGGTGGCCAAGATCCGCGAAGACGCGCCCTTCGACAAGAGCTGCTATATCGGCTGCGGCGTCACGACCGGCGTCGGCGCGGTGGTCAACACGGCCAAGGTCACGCCGGGCGCCAATGTCGTCGTGTTCGGACTCGGCGGCATCGGACTGAACGTCATCCAGGGCGCCAGGATGGTCGGCGCCAACAAGATCATCGGCGTCGACGTCAACGATTCTAAGGACGAGTGGGGCCGCAAGTTCGGCATGACCGACTTCGTCAACCCGAAGAAGATCTCCGGCGACATCGTCGCGCACCTCGTTACGCTGACCGACGGCGGCGCCGACTATACCTTCGATTGCACCGGCAACACCACCGTGATGCGCCAGGCGCTGGAAGCCTGCCACCGCGGCTGGGGCGTCTCCGTCGTGATCGGGGTCGCCGAAGCCGGCAAGGAAATCGCGACCCGGCCGTTCCAGCTCGTCACCGGCCGCGTCTGGAAAGGCACGGCGTTTGGCGGCGCCCGCGGCCGCACCGACGTGCCGAAGATCGTCGACTGGTACATGGACAAGAAAATTCAGATCGATCCGATGATCACCCACGTGCTCAAGCTCGAGGAGATCAACAAGGGCTTCGACCTGATGCATAAAGGCAAGTCGATTCGTTCGGTCGTCGTCTACTAGAAAACATCAAGCACAAGGAGGATCATCCCATGGCAGTCGGTATCCACCCATCAGTCGACAGCGGCGTGAAGAAGGGCTCGGGCAGCTTCGGCGGCGGAACGCTGGTCTGCAAATGCAAGGACAAGCCGGTCAAGGTCGGCATCAAGGGCGATGTCGCCCATAACCATGCCTGCGGCTGCACCAAATGCTGGAAGCCGGACGGAGCGACCTTCTCGGTGGTCGCGGTCGTCCCCCGCCAGAACGTGACGGTGCTTGAAAACGGCGACAAGCTGCAGATCGTCGATCCCTCGGCGGTGATCCAGCGCTACGCCTGCAAGGCCTGCGGCACGCACATGTATGGCCGCATCGAGAACAAGGGTCATCCGTTCTACGGCCTGGACTTCGTCCATCCGGAGTTGTTCCAGGAGGCCGGATCGGCAGCACCGGGATTTGCGGCATTCGTCTCCTCGGTGATCGAGTCGGGCGTCAAGCCAGAGCAAATGGACGGAATTCGCGGCCGGCTGAAAGACTTGGGCCTCGAGCCTTATGACTGCCTGTCTCCGGCGCTGATGGATGCGATCGCCACACATGTGGCGAAATCCAAGGCGGCCTGAGCAGACGGCGAAGGCTGCGAAGAGAGCAAGGCGCGCGGGATTTTGATTCCGCGCGGACTGCGCTGACGCCGCGCGAAATCGCCGCGTGATACTTCGGTGTCCAGCATGGTTTGCGCTGCAGCGTCGCGCCAAGTCCAAGTGGTGCTGATGGTCCGCCAGCCCGTCCTACCCTTCTCCCTGGCCTGCGCTGAGGGCCTCGCTCTTGTTTCCGGGCGAGGCCCTTCTTTTGCCAAACGTAGAATGCAGAACACTTCTCTGTGAAGTATCTTCACCGGCGCTTCTGATAGCATTCGGTCATTCACGCGATCCAACTCGAGGGGGAAGACCGAACCACCACAGGTCGTAAAATGAAGTCTGTCAGCTTTGCGCCCCGCGATCGGCGGCCAAAGCGACGGATGCGAGCAATGAGAAATATGTTCTGGCTTGCACCCGAGAGGACATCAACAGCTTAAAAAGAGCGAGGAAACGATCATGATCAAATTGAACATCAACGGCAAAGAGCAAACCTGGGACGGCGATCCGGACCTCCCCTTGCTCTGGTTTCTCCGCGACGAAGCAGGGTTGACCGGCACCAAATTCGGATGCGGCGTAGCCTTGTGCGGCGCCTGTACGGTCATGTTGGACAAGGAGGCCGTGCGCGCCTGCATTACCTCCGTCTCCGACGCCGCCGGCCGGCAGGTCACCACCATCGAAGGCCTCCACCCCACCGGCGATCACGCTGTTCAAAAAGCCTGGCGGCAGGTCAACGTCCCGCAATGTGGATTTTGCCAGGCCGGGCAGATCATGCAGGCGGCCGCACTGCTCGCGGAAAATCCCAAACCCTCCCATGACCAGATACGGGAAGCGATGGCGGGCAATATCTGCCGCTGCGGCTGTTACCAGCGCATCGAGAACGCCGTTCATCTCGCCTCGACGGGAGTCTGATCATGAACATCATCACAAATCCGGAAAAGCTCCGCGGCTTTGAGCGGCACCTCGTCAAGGTCCAGAACGTCTCGCGCCGTAGCATTCTGAAGAGCCTCGGTATTGCGGGAAGCTTCGTACTCGCTGCACCCGTGCTGTCACGCCCGGCCTTTGCGTACGAAACCGGCGCGGGCCAGATGCCACACGGCGTCGTGGTAGACCCGCGCGTGTTCGTCGCGATCGCGCCGGACGGCACCGTCACCATCGTCGCGCACCGCTCCGAAATGGGAACGGGCGTTCGCACCAGCCTGCCGCTGATCGTCGCCGAGGAGTTGGAAGCCGACTGGAAGCGCGTGAAGGTACAGCAGGCCCATGGCGACGAAGTCAAATTCGGCAACCAGGACACCGATGGATCGCGCAGCACGCGGCATTATCTGATCCCGATGCGCCAGATCGGCGCTTCGGCCCGCACCATGCTCGAAAGCGCCGCCGCCAAGCGCTGGGGCGTGCCGGTAACCGAGGTGAAGGCCGCCAATCACGAGGTCGTTCACGCCGCGAGCGGACGCCGCCTCGGCTTCGGCGAACTTGCCGCCGACGCCGCAAAGGAGCCCACGCCGGCCATCGCCAGCGTGAAGCTGAAGGACCCGAAGGACTTCCGCTATCTCGGCAAGGGCGAGATCGGTATCGTCGATCTCCGCGACATCACGGTCGGTGCCGCGCAATATGGCGCCGACGTCCGCCTGCCCGGCATGAAATACGCCGTCATCGCCCGCCCGCCGGTGACCGGCGGCAAGCTCGTCTCCTTCGACGGGGCTGCTGCGATGAAGGTCTCGGGCGTCGAAAAGGTGATGGAGGTCAAGGGGTGGCCGTGGCCTTCCAAATTCCAGCCGCTCGGCGGCGTTGCCGTGATCGCGCGCAATACCGGCGCGGCGATCAAGGGTCGCGATGCCCTGAAGATCGTCTGGGATGACGGCGCCAACGCCAAATACGACTCGGTCGCCTACCGGGCCGAGCTCGAGGAAGCCACGCGCAAGCCCGGCCTCGTCGTGCGTAAGGAAGGCGACGTCGAGAGCGCGTTGAAGAGCGCCGACAAGGTCATCGTCGGCGAATATTACGCACCGCATCTGGCCCATGTCAGCATGGAGCCGCCGGTTGCGGTCGCCGACGTCAAGGATGGCAAGGCCACGATCTGGGCGCCGGTGCAGAGCCCCGGCGGCACCCGCGAGGACACCGCCAAGACCCTCGGTATCCCCGAGGACAACGTGACCGTCAACGTCACGCTGCTCGGCGGCGGCTTCGGGCGCAAGTCGAAATGCGACTTTGCGCTGGAGGCAGCACTGCTGTCGAAGGAGCTGGGCGCGCCGGTAAAGGTGCAGTGGACGCGCGAGGACGATGTCCAGCACGATTTCCTCCACACGGTTTCGGCGGAGCGGATCGAGGCCGGCCTCGACAAGAGCGGCAAGGTGATTGCGTGGCGGCACCGCAGCGCTGCACCGAGCATCGGTTCGACCTTCGGGGCCGGGGCCGTGCATCAGCTCGGCCTCGAGCTCGCCATGGGGTTCGTCGACATGCCGTTCGAGATCGCGAACGTCCAGTGCGAGAATCCCGAAGCGGTCGCCCACACGCGCATCGGCTGGTTCCGTTCGGTCTCGAACATCCCGCGCGCCTTCGCCGTCCAGTCGATGGTCGGCGAGCTCGCGCATGCGACGGGCCGCGACCAGAAGGACATGTTGCTCGAGCTGATCGGATCGCCGCGGATCCTGAAGCTCGACTCGGTCAAGGACTACTGGAATAACGGCGAGCCCTATGACAGCTATCCGATCGATACCGCACGCTTGCGGCGTGTCGTGGAGATAGTCGCGGAGAAAGGCGAATGGGGACGGAAGGTGCCAAAGGGCCATGGCCTCGGCATCGCCGTCCACCGCAGCTTCGTCAGCTACATCGCGACCGTCGTCGAGGTGGCTGTCGACGAGAAAGGCAAGCTCACGGTGCCGAGGGTCGATACCGCCATCGATTGCGGCACCTACATCAATCCGGAGCGCATCCAGTCGCAGATCGAGGGCTGCGCGATCATGGGGTTGAGCCTCGCCAAATATGGCGAGATCAGCTTCAAGGACGGCCGGGTGCAGCAAAAGAACTTCGACGACTTCCCGGTGGTCCGGATGGACGAAGCACCGCTGATAACCCATGTCCACATCGTGCCGCCCGCTGCCGACACACCACCTTGCGGCGCCGGCGAACCCGGCTTGCCGCCGTTCGCGCCGGCTCTGATGAATGCGATCTTTGCCGCCACCGGCAAGCGCATCCGCGCGTTGCCGATCGGCAAGCAGCTCGCGATTTGAAGGTCCGGGGTTCGCCTCAAAAGGCGGCTCCTGAAGGCAAAATAAATGCGGCGGACCTCGCGTCCGCCGCATTTTTTCTTCCGATAGCGACCTGAGCTATTTCTTGAGCGCGAAGACCCAGACTACGCCACCCTGCGGCACGTTGTTCTCGAATCCGGGCACCTTGCCGGCCAGCGCATCCTGGATACGCTGCGCATCGACGCCCCAGCCGGATTGTATAGCAATGTATTGAGTGCCGTCGACCTCGTAGGACATCGGCATGCCCATGATGCCTGAACTGGTCTTCTGCTCCCAAAGCACTTCACCGGTCTTGGCATTGAAGGCACGGAACATGCGATCATTGGTGCCGCCGGCGAACACGAGGTCACCGGCGGTCGCGGTCACCGAGCCGAACAGCTGCGATGTCTTGAAGTTGTGCGCCCAGACCTTCTTGCCCGTCGCCGGATCCCATGCCTGCAGCTCGCCGAAATGATCGGCGCCGGGGCGCGGCGTCAGCCCGATATCCTCGGGCTTGGTTCCGAGCCAAAGCTCGCCGGGCTTGAGCGGCACCTTCTCTCCGGTGAACCCGCCGCAGAAATTCTCGTTGGCGGGAACGTACACCAGCTTGGTGTTCTGGCTGTAGGCCGCCGACGGCCAGTCCTTGCCGCCCCACAGCGACGGGCAGAATTCAATCCGCTTGCCGAGCACGGGCTTGTGCGCCGGGTCGACGATCGGCTTGCCGCTCTCCGCCTCGATACCCTTCCAGACATCGGTGTGCACGAAAGGCCAGCCCGCCACATAATTGATGCGGTCCGGCTTGCGCTCCAGAATCCAGAAGATGGCGTCGCGCCCGGGGTGGATCAGACTCTTGAACGAGCGGCCATCCCTCTGCAGGTCGATCAGCATCGGCGCCTCGACCTCGTCCCAATCCCAAGAATCGTTTTGATGGTATTGGTGAAAGGCCTTGATCTTGCCGGTATCGGGATCGAGGCCGAGCACGGAGCTGGTATAAAGATTGTCGCCGGGATGCCCGGAACCGGGCCAGGGCGCCGCATTGCCCACGCCCCAATAGATGGTCTTGGTGTCCTTGTCATAGTTGCCGGTCATCCAGGCGGAGCCTCCGCCGGATTTCCAGTCGTCGCCTTGCCAGGTATCGTGGCCCGGTTCACCTTCACCCGGAATGGTGAATGTCCGCCACAGTTCCTTGCCGTCGTTGGCATCGTACGCGACCACATAGCCACGAACGCCGAATTCGCCGCCCGAGCCACCGACGATGACCTTTCCATCGACGACGAGCGGCATCAGGGTCAGGTACTGGCCTTTCTTGTAGTCCTGCACCTTGGTATCCCAGAGGACCTTGCCGGTCTTGGCGTCGAGCGCCACGACATGGTCATCCGTTGTCGCGAGGTAGAGCTTGTCCTGCCACAAGCCGACGCCGCGGCTGGTGGGATGCAACTGGAAGAGATCGTCGGGAAGCTGGCGCTTGTAGCGCCAATACTCGTCGCCGGTTTTCGCATTCAGTGCGATGACCTGTCCCATCGGGGTCGCGACGAACATGACCCCGTTATTGACGATCGGCGGCGCCTCGTGGCCTTCCACCACGCCGGTGGAGAAGGTCCAGACCGGAGTCAGGTTCTTGACATTGGAGGTATTGATCTGGTCCAGCGGGCTGTAGCCCTGCCCGTCGTAAGTCCGGCGATAGAGCATCCAGTTGCCGGGTTCGGGATTTTCGAGACGGCTCGCGGTCACCGGACTGTAGTTCTCGATCGGTCCCGCGGTTGCGGCAGTCGCAATCACGCAAGTGAACGCAACGGCACTTGATAACAGGCACTGCTTGATGGTCATGGACGCTACCTCCCTTTTGTAATTGTTTTGGTCTGCAGAAATCCAAATGACGCCGCCGTCGTCATCCTGTTTGCTGGGCACCCACCTTTCCGGCAAAGGGCCCGGCGACCGCCAACGAATCGCCTGAGATCGCCAACGGCAATGCCGCGAGACGTCGAGGCGCCGGTCCGAACACGACCTGGGCGCTTGCCCGCGCGTCGTACTCGGAATTGTGGCACATGCATTTGAGGACGTTCTTGTCGCTCTCCTCGCCCTTCACCCAGGCGGTGACCGGACATCCCGCGTGGGTGCAAATTGCCGAGTAGGCTACGATGCCGTCGGCGGAGCGCGCCCGCGTATCGTCATCCAACTCGGCTGGATCGAACCTGATGACAAGAATCTCGTTCAATCGGGAACCGTCGCGGACGACTGCCGTCTTCGGATCTTTCGGCCATGCATGGACTGGTGGCTCACCCGGCTTCAGATCCGATGGCTTGATGACCTGGCCGGAGTTCGGTCCCTCGGAGACCACCAGGAGGTCATTCTTCTGCGGGCGTTCGTCACTGCCGGGTTGATCGTCCCCGGCGTTTGCAGGGCAGCGAGTGGCCAGGCTGGCGCCCGCGGCAAGGGCTGTCGCAAGCAGCAATCGACGCGTCGGGACTGCACACGCCGTGACGGGGTCCGATTCTGCCTTGTCGTACTCAGCTTGCGATGCAGCGTCAGGCATGACGCTATCACGCCACGCAACTCCGTCAAAAAGAGGGCGATAGCTGCGTTCGACTCAAATGTCTTCGACGTTGCGAAAAAGACGGAGCCTTGCGCACAAACGCATTCACGGATGCAATTCGCCACGCATCGATATCAACGACAACCGACCGACGTTCCGCTGATGACTCGTGTCCATATCCGGCTACAGTCGACACTCCGCCGAGCGCCACCGGGCGACCCCGGCGTGCCGCCGTTCGCGCCGGCGTTGATGAACGCGATCTTTGCAGCTACCGGCATGCGCACCCGGGCTGTCCCGTTCGGCAAGCGGACGGGCGTCAGGAGTCGTCTTCAAGGATAGCCCAGTGGGCAGTGATCCATGCGGCGGACACGGGGTCCGCTGCATTCCTTTGCCCGAGAATGACGGGCATCGGCACTAAATCCTGTGAATTTCTGGTTTTTACCGTATTCGCACGGGGCCCACCTGTGAGGCTGCCCATCATTTGGCATAAACGCTGCATGGTAAAATGAGCCGAATCATTCCCTTGGAACGGAGATTCCATGCTCATTACCCTCGTCGCCCTGCTGTGCAACGGCCAGGTCTGCCTGGAGAAGGTCGTCACCAACAGCGATCAGTCCACGATCACCATGATGGAGTGCCAGGTTCACGCGCAAGCGGGTATCGCCGAGTGGCTTCAGAACGGTCCGTACCGGTCCTGGAAGCTGCAAGGCTACAAGTGCATTATCGGCAAATACATTCCCAAGAGTCAGGCCTGAGTCGGTCGGCCATACATCATATTAGTATGTTCCTGACGCGCAGCGAGCGCGTCGCCACTACCGCGGCATGTGCGCGCGCAAGCCGCGGAAGCCGGCATCGAAGCAAGGCGACGAGCAGGCGGTAAATCAGACCGCCTTGGTCAGTGCTCCGTCGATGATCAGATTGGTGCCCGAGATGCGGCTCGCGACCGGGCTCGCCAGAAACACCACGCCGGCCGCGACCTCTTCCGCCGTGCCCATCCGGCCCGTCGGATTCAGCGACATCGCGGTCTTGAACAGATCGGGCACGCCTTTTTCGATGTTCTGCCAGATGCCGCCTTCGAAATAGGTGTTGCCTGGCGACACCGCATTGACGCGGATGCCCTTGCCGACGAGCTTGTGGGCCAATCCCTTGGCATAGTGAATCAGCGCCGCCTTGATGGCGCCGTAGGATCCCGCGGCGAAATCGACCTCGAAACCCGACACGCTCGAGACGATGACGACCGAAGCCGATTTGGACTTCTCCAGATAGGGCTCGGCGGCGCCGACCGAATTGACGGTATGCATCATGTCGGTGCGGAATGACTTCTCCCAGGTTTCCGTCGTATCGCCGACCGCGAGCGCGCTGACATTGCACACGAGCGCATCGATGCCGCCGAACTGCGCGGCCGCGCCTTCGACCCAGCCCTTCAGCGCCACGGGATCGGCGACATCGATCGCCTTGCCCCAGGACTTGACGCCCTTGGCGGCGAGCGCCTTGACGACGCCGGCCACCTCGTCGGAATTGCGCGCGCAAATCGCGACATTGGCTCCCTCGCTTGCCGCGAGTTGGGCGATCGCAAGGCCGATGCCCTTGCTTGCGCCGGTCACGAGAATGCTTTTGCCCTTCAATCCAAGATCCATCGCCGCCTCCGTCCGATATGGCGGCCGGCTGTCACGCCAGCCGGCCGCGCCATGCGCTACATTTTGGTCCAGTCGCCCGCGCCTTCGAATGCGGCGGCGGCGCGATAGATCGTCGGCTCGTCGTAATATTTCCCGATCAGCATCAGGCCGATCGGCAGGCCGTCGCTCATGCCGCAGGGGATGCTCATCGCCGGATGCCCCGTGGCATTGAACGGCGCCGTATTGGGGACCATCTCGAAGGCACGCTGGATATAGAGCTCACGCGGCGCGTCCGCCGGCGGCAACGGCGTCGCCTTCATCGGCAATGTCGGCATCAGCAGCAGATCGTAGTTGGCCAGCACCGAGTCGTAGGCGGCACGCAGCTTCCGGTTCAGGTTCTGCGCCTTGGCGTAGAAGTGCCCGCGATAGTGCTTGTTGAAATATTGCCCGAGCAGCATCGTGATCTTGAGGCTGTCGGACAACTCGTCCGCGCGGTGCTTCCAGCCCGAATGGGCGTCGAGCAGCGTGACGTTGTAGAGACCGCGCCAGTTGGTCCCCATGCCGTTGCCCTTCATCATGAACTCGGTGGCGCCTTCGGCGGCGATCGGCAGCCAGATGGCGGGCGCC
>Ga0207707_10000362_pt1 | contig 47630 bp, 59 predicted proteins | sample KBSC83BmetaG_FD_184336 | JGI IMG/M metagenome (GOLD analysis project Ga0207707, IMG submission 184336) | Corn rhizosphere microbial communities from Kellogg Biological Station, Michigan, USA - KBS C8-3B metaG (SPAdes) (version 2) | ecosystem: Host-associated > Plants > Roots > Rhizosphere ... | reverse complement strand
CCGATCGACGCTTCCGTGTCGCCGATCTTGCTCCCGAGGTGCGTCTGCTCTGCAGCCAAGTACACCGTGAACACCACGAGCGAGAGATAGCCGGCGAGCATGACGCCGAACGTAGCACTGAGGTAGGTGATGGCGCGTTTAGGCATAGGTGATTGCGTCTACAGAGAGCTCGGGCACCGACGACGCGAGCGTGGACTTGAAAAGGCGGAGCTTGGCGCTGCGCGCGCGCGGGTTGCGAATGATCTCCTCGCGGGACGCAGTGATCACTTTCTTCGTGACCAGCACTCCCTTCCCCGCGCGCACGGCGTCCTGGAAGAGCGACTTCACCAATCGGTCTTCGATGCTGTGGAAGGTGATGACCGCGATGCGCCCGTCGTGCGCGAGGTTGCCGAGCGCGGCCGAGAGCCCGTGCTTCACCGAGCCGAACTCGTCGTTAACCGCGATGCGCAGCGCCTGGAAGGTCTTCGTGGCCGGGTGGATGCGACCCTTCTTGTAGCTCGATGGCACGCCGGCTTCTATCGCGGATACTAGTTCCGCAGTCGAAGTGATGCGCTTTACTTTGCGCGCCGTAACGATCGCCTTGGCGATCCTGCGCGCGAAGCGCTCCTCTCCGAATGCATAAATAAGGTCGGCTAGTTCTGCCTCGCCGAGGGTGTTCACGAGTTCCGCCGCCGTCGTGCGGGCTTCCGGATTCCCGTAGGTCATAAGGAGCGGCTCATCTCCCTGAAAAGAGAAGCCGCGTCCGTCGGACAACTGGTATCCGCTCCACCCGAGATCGAACAGCGCTTTGGTGATGGCCGGGATCTGGAGCCGGGCGAGCACGCGGTCGAGATTCCTGAAGTTGTCGGTCACGAGGTGGACCCGGGGGCGCTCCGCACGCTTGTCGAGCGCGAGTGACTCCCGCGCGCGCTCGATGGCCGCCGTGTCTTCATCGATACCGATGAGTACGCCGTCTGCGCCGAGTTCGCACATGATCGCCTTGAAGTGCCCTGCCCCACCGACCGTCGCGTCTACCACGACGTCGTTCGGGGCGATCTCGAGACCGTCCATCACCTCGTCCATGAGCACGCTTTCGTGTCCTTCCTGCATATTATGAAGCGAGCGATTCCGCGAACTGGTCCGCATCGCGCTCGATGGTCTTCGTGTACTTGTCCCAGGCAGCTTCGTCCCACACCTCCACGCGGTCGGAGACACCTGCGACCACTGCTTTGGTCGAGAGCGCTGCGAACCGCTTGAGATAGTCGGGAACGAGGATACGCCCTGCGCCGTCGACCTCGGCTTCTGCCGCACCGGCGAGCATGAGGCGCGCGAGTCCGCGACCCGCCGCGTTCCCGCTCGAGTGCACGGAGATACGCGCCGCTTGTGCTTCCCACGCTTTCTTCGGATACACGTACAAGCACTTATCGAGTCCACGCGTGACCACGACCGCGCGACCAAGTTCCTTGCGGAATTTGGCTGGGAGTGACATGCGGTTTTTGGGATCGAAGGTGTGACGGTACTCGCCGATAAACATAGGGATTTTGGGGGCGGGAGAAAGCATTCCACTTCATCCCACCTCCTGACTAGTATATGCCACTCTGCCCCACTCCCCTTCCTTTGGCACTGTGGATAATACACAAGTTGACTCGGCGCCGGTTCCTGGTACCATATAGAGGTGATCAAGCATCAGGCGATTTGGTTCTATTTCCTTCGCGCCATCTTTACGATGGTCGGGGTTTCGCCTGAGCTTTCTCTCCAAACGGTACGCATCTAAGGAAGAAATCTGAGACGAGCCCCCGACCGCAAGGTTTGGGGCTCGGTTCTTTATGTGCCACCATCAGAAGCAAGAAGAAGAAAGAGAGGAAAAATGAAGGTTATCTATGTGGGCGGACAGGGCGACCCGCTTGCCAATCAAGCGCTGGACGATCTGGACCGTATTATCCATGACTGCTTTACGCAGGAATGCGATACGCGAATGCTCAAAGGTGCCCCGGGGCTCGAACTATTACGGCACACAGAACCCGACGCAATCTTTGTGGCAGTCTACGAGGAAAGCGAAAAGGTTCCGGCGTGGGCAGCACAGATGGGATACCAGCTGGTGCTGACCGAAGCGCTCTGCGACGATGCGGAAAGACTGAGTGCGTGGCTGCTTCAAAAGCACTGCGAATTCTCAGGTTACACGCCGCCAAGGCTCGGTGCCGGGTCCGTCTGCTACAAAACCAAACCTCCATACTTCGTGACCAACGGCGGGATTAAAAGTCCGTCTGGAGGCTGGGGAGATCCTGGGTGACACCCGGGTAGAAAACAAAAGGGGCGGTCCGTATGGACTGCCCTTTTCGATTTCTATGCAGATGCTTCGGTAAGTCGCGCTTCCACTATCTCGCGCGGGAGGCCCGCGAGAAACCAGCCAGCTTTCGGGCCCGAGTCGCGGTTGAGGAATGCGCGATAGATAGCCTGGAAGAGTTCCTTCGGCGCTATCGGCACCTCCGTCTTCATCTCGTGGAGCTTGTTATGGACTTCTTCGCCCGTGCGCGGCTCTTTCATATACTCGGCGAGCACTGCGAGCGCCTTCTTCTGATCAGTGCTGAGCATAATTTCCGGAAGCGTTTCCTGGAGTTTGTATACGAACTGTTCCGGCGCATAGGTCGAGAGCCAGAAACGCGCATAGGTCGCGCGCTCGTCGAGCACGCGCTTCTCATCACCGGTGAGATCGCTGCCCTTCTGCACCGCTGCTTCTGCGGCGATATCGAGGTGCGGCATCTGCACGGTGAACGCCACATCGCGGAATCGCATCTCCCATGGCGCGAGGAGTTCTCCCTGGTTCTCGGGGAGCTGCGAGAGCGTGAAGAGACGCGTGTAATCATCCGCCGCGCCTTCGCGGTGGTGTTCTGCGAGCTTGTCGTATTCGTCGTACACAACCGGTATCGAATCTCCGGCCGGGTCCACGTTTATCTGCTGCGTGATGTCCTTCCCGATAAGCGCATAGCGCAGTACGGCTGGCGGAAAGAGGTCGCTGATGTCTTTCGCGCTCGATCCCCTACCCTTGCTCGAAGACATCTTCTTACCGCCGACGAGGAAGAACTCGTACGGGATGTCGAATGGCGACTCGTAATTGAAAATCTCTTTTGCGATATGGTTCGCGACGTCGCGCGCGCCGCCCTTGGTGGAGTGGTCCTTGCCCGCGCCCTCCACATCGACGCCGACCGCGACCCACTTAGCGGCCCAGTCTACCTTCCAGTGGAGCTTCGCGTTCGCACCAAAGGGCGAGATCCGTCCCGTGTGACCACACGGCACCGTTTCATCGGGGCTCTTGTCGCAGGCGTAGCCGATCGTCGTACCGTCGAAGTCATACGAGCGTGTGGTCATCATCTTGCCGCAGTGTTCGCACACGACCGATACCGGCAGCCAGTCGTCGGCTTTCACCGACCCCGATATCTCTTTATATATGCGGCGGATATCCGCTGCGCGCTCGAGCGCAGTCTTTATGAGCGCATCCATCTTCCCGGCCTTGTAGAGGTCAGCGTAGGTGCGGTAATAGGTCGGCGTAAATCCGCCTTTCGCGGCGACGCCGGTGAACTCGGCGCCGAAGTATTCCGCGTAGTTCTCGTATGCTGGGTCGGGCGACGGCACCGCGTAGAGCGGCTTACCGAGGTGCTCTTTGAACTTCTCTTGGTCGAGGTAGCTCGGGACAGTATCGAACGGGTCGAAGTCGTTGAGCTCGTATTTGTACTCGTTCGCGATGCCGTATTCGCTCAGCACTTCTGCGACGAGACCGTGGATGGCGACGCCGCGCATGGAGCCGATGTGCACGCGCCCGGAGAGCGTCTTCTCGTCGCGGATGATGAGCGGACGGTCAGCCGCGCGCGCGTTTGGCGCGCGCGTTTCCTCTATCTGCTTCGCAACTCTGTCTGCCCAAAACATCTTCGAATCCTATCACATTAAACCGAACCCGGGTTTGTATAATTTCCGCTCCGTGCTATAACGCATCCACGCTCGGAAACGGGCATCAACCAGAGAGGAGTTCCTCATGCTCAGATGGGCATTCATCTTCCTTGTTATCGGCCTTATAGCGGCCGTGCTCGGATTCACCAATATCGCCGGCGTTTCCATCGCGCTCGCGAAGATCCTGTTCTTCATCTTCATGGTCATCTTCGTCATTCTGCTCATCGCGGGCCTCACGATCGCGCGCAGGGTCGGCGGCGACTGACAACCGACGCGAATACGAAAAGAGGCGGCCCTTCGGACCGCCTCGTTTCATTTCATACTGTGCTTAGGAGACTTTCTCGACAGAGTAGGTCTGCTTCCCGTTCGGCGTCATGAAGGTGAACACTTCTCCCTTCTTCTTGCCCATCAGCGCGGCGCCAAGCGGAGAGAGGTGCGAGAGCTTGTGCTCGCGCATGTCTGCTTCCTCGCTACCCACGATGGTGTACTCGTGCGCCTCCGCGACGCCCTGCTTCTTGATGGAGACTTTGGAACCGAAGCTCACCAGGTCCTTCTTCTTGTTGTGGTCGGTCTGGATCTTGGCGTGCTTCACGAGGTCCTCCAATTTGCGGATACGCTCCTCGGTCGCGGCCTGGAGCTCGCGTGCTTCCTGGTACTCAGCATTTTCCGAAAGGTCACCGAGCGAGCGAGCGTATTCGAGGTTCTTCGCTATCTCCGTGCGGCGCACGGTTTTGAGGTGCTCGAGCTCTTTGCTCATCTCATCGAACTTCTCTTGCGAGACGATAGTTTCTTTATCCTGGTCGGTCATGTAAAAGCGCGGATGCGAGTACGGGTAATGGTGTGCAGGTATTGTACGTGCCGGGCTAAAACGCGCAACTACTGGAAGTATTCCGGCGCCGTCTGGTGCAATTGCTCGAACACCTGGTGCATGGCGTAGATGCCGCCGAGCGAGTTACCTGCTGGGCCGTGCTCCATCATGACCACGTACACGTATTTGGGGTCGTTGTAGGGCCAGAATCCGACCGCCCAGGAGTTGTAGTACTCGTTATGGACACCGGTCTGCGCGGTACCGGTCTTGCCCGCTGGCTGCACGAACGACATGTCGTTGAGTCCGACCGAGGTGCCCTCGGTCGCACCGAGTCGCATACCCTCCCGCACGACTTCCAGATTATCGGGGCTCACGGCGAGCGTCTCGCCGGTAGGCGGCGAATCCTTCACCAGGCTCGGGTCCATGAGCTTACCGCCGTTTGCTATCGCCGCGATGGCGCGCGCCATCTCTATAGGCGTCACTTGCATCGAGTACTGGCCGATAGCCGTGTGGTATGTGTCGCCGATATTCCACGCTTCGCTGAAGGTCTTCTGCTTCCACGCGGGGTTCGGCACGAATCCACTCTTCTCTCCGGGGAGCTGGATACCCGTCGGGCTCGTGAGACCGAACGTCCCGAACCACTGATTCAATTTATCGATGCCGAGTCCTCCCTGCCCCTGGTACCCGCCGCCGACCATATAGAAGTAGACATCGGAAGAATACGCGATGGCTTTGCGCAGGTCTTCCGTACCGATAGCTTTCCAGTCCACGAACTTATTCGGGTGGCTCGGGTCGTACGGGTTCGGCACCGTGATGTATCCGATGTCGTTCACCGTCGTGTTGGGCGTAATCACTCCCTCGGTGAGGCCGGCTGCGGCTTCTTCCGGCTTCACGATAGAACCCGGCGTGTAGAGACCCTGTACGGGGCGGTCGAGGTACGGCGTGCGCGTGTCGGTCGAGTATCCCGCGATGACGTCACGCGGCTGACCCGAAGAAAGCACGTTCGGGTCGTACTCCGGATACGACACGAGCGCGATCACTTGGCCCGTGTTCACGTCCATCATCACGCCCGCGCCACCCGAGAACGGGATCTTATCCGCGAGCGATGAGATAGCGTCGTAGAACGCAGTCTGCGCGCGCGCATCGATGGAGAGCGCGAGCGTGGCACCATTCACTGGCGCTGCAATGGTGCCCTCCGACTGTGCCTTCCCGAGCGCGTCGCGCTCCACGAGCAGTGTGCCGTTAGTCCCCGCGAGTTGCGTATTAAATGTTTCTTCGACACCGGCGACGCCGGAGATGTCGGTGTCGTAGTAATTACCGGAGCTGTCTTTCTTCGGGTACGACACGTAGCCCAAGAGCTGCCCGAATCCGGGCGTCTTGTACTCGCGCGCGGCGAACGCCGCGGGATTGGTCGAACTCCCCACGACGTTCGTCACGAGCGGAACGCCGTTCCTATCGGTGATGATGCCGCGCGCGGCGAACAGTGTCTCCGGCGCGAGCACGTTGCGTGCGCTCTGCGCGGCATATGCCACTCCCTGGTGGACCTGCAGATTCCAGGCCTGCGCGATGAGTACGAGAAACGCGATGGCGACCACCCCGCCGAATATGAAGAAGGTGCGCCCAGATATCGGCTTCTCGAGTTTCCCCTCGAGCTGCGAGCGGTTGAAGTCCGGAAGGTTCGATGAGTCGAGGAAGATCTCATCCGGGGCGATTTCCGGATCACGATAGCGGCTACGACCTCCAATTCCCCACATCTCCCTATTTTACCGAATTGCACGCGCCGCGGCTAGAGCGCGATGCCGCTCACGCGCGAGCGTATGAGCCGAGCTATGAAAAACGCAGCGACCGAGCCGACGATGCCAGCGATGGTGGCGATGGGCCATCCCGCTCCGGGCGCGTAGTAGAGCGCGTCGTATATCACCCCGAGCGATACGCCGACGAGCGGCACATAGAGTGCAGATATGAATATGAGTCCCGCCGCATACTGCCACGGGAAAAGGAGCGTGGAAGCGGCAGCAAGCACGATAAAGACAGCGCGGATCATGAGCGCGAGACGAGCACCCAGGTAAGCGAGAACGGGTTTATAAGCGGCTGGATGCGCAGCGTCATAGACGTAGAAGACGGGTCGCTGTCGAGGCGCACCACAGTACCGATAGCCGCCGCGCCGTTATCGGCCACATACACGGAATCACCGACGACGATGCTTGTGTCTTTGGGCACCGCCGCGGTGAACGCTCCGCTTCCTACTCCCGTAAGCGTAGCAGCCACGCGGTTCTGCCCTACCCACGCATCGGTCGCGACACCGGGAGAAGAGAATAGCGTCACGCGCGCGGATGCGGCATTCACCGACGCCACTTTCCCCACTGGCACGCCGCCGGGGCCGGTCACGAGCGCGTCTGGAGCGACGCTCGCGCGCGATCCCTGATCGATGACCAGTGTGTCGTACGGACTCTCGGGCGGACGCGCGACTACGCTTGCGAGCACTGCAGGCGGCACGTCGGTACGGGTACCGAGTAGTTTCTCGAGGTCTACCACTTGGGCAGCGAGCGTCTTGTTCTGGTCCGCGAGCGCCGCGTTCGACGCAGTTGCGGCATCGAGCTCACCCGCGAGCTTCGCGGGAGACTGGAGCGATGCGCTCCCAGCGTAAAACGCGCCCCCAGCCGCAGCGGACAGACGCCACAAGGGCGTGGCGATGGCGATAAGCGTGCCTGGGAGCGCGACGCGCAGTATGACGATGACTATCGCGACCAACGCGAACACCCCGCCCACGAGAGCGGTACCGCGCGGTATGAGGGCATTACGCCTCCCGAAGTACGTCTTCCTCATCGATGAATACGCTTTCCCATGGCGTCGGGTCTTCTGTCACGATGCCCGTGCCGCGCACGACCGCTGTAAGCGGATCGTTCGCCACGTGGACCGGCACGCCGAGCATCTTCGACAGGAGCTCGGGCAGGCCGCGGAGCAGCGCTCCGCCGCCGAATATGGTGACGCCGCGCTGGAGCACATCGGACAGGAGTTCTGGTGGTGTCTTCTCTATCACTTCCTTCATGGCTTCGAGCAGCGAGTCGAGCGAGGACTCGAGCGCGTCGCGCACATGCGAATCAGTAAGCGTGATCTCGCGCGGGAGCCCGGTCGCGAGGTCGCGGCCGCGCACCTGCATCGAGAGCGCTTCGGACAAAGGCGCCACCGCGCCGATACGGATCTTCACATCCTCTGCTGTACGCTCGCCGATAGCGAGCTGGAATTCGCTCCGGACGAAGTCGGTGATGTTCTCGTTGAAACGGTCGCCAGCGACATGCGACGACTTGCCCGCGACGGTGCCGGTGAGCGAGAGCACCGCGATGTCGGTCGTACCGCCGCCGATGTCGAGCACCATAGTGCCGAGCGCCTCGTGGATAGGAAGCTTGCTGCCGATAGCGCCCGCAACCGGTTCATCGATGATGAATACTTCGCGCGCGCCCGCGGTCATCGCGGCGTCGCGCACCGCGCGACTCTCCACGTTCGTGACGCCGGTCGGCACACCCACGACGATCCGCGGACCGAATAGGCGCGAACGCCCGCCCTGCGCTTTATTAATAAGGTACGCGAGAAGCTCCTGAGTGATCTCGAAATCTGAAATGACGCCGTGAGACAGAGGGCGCACCGCGCGGATGTGCGGCGGCGTCTTGCCGAGCATTTTCTTAGCGTCGGTGCCGATAGCGACCACCTGCCCGGTCTTGTCGTTCACTGCGACGACGGACGGCTCGTTGAGCACGATGCCGCGACCGCGCACGTATACAAGCGTGTTAGCGGTGCCGAGGTCGATCCCGATGTCGCTCGAGAAAAATGAGTTCTTGGAGAAACGCTTAGCCATGGTGCTGCTTCTGCGCGCCACTCGCGAATGCGATGAGTTCTTCACGCGAGACGAGACCAGTCTGGCCGTTCCTGCGGTAGGTCGATTCGATCTTGCCGGTCTCGATGGTGTTCTTCCCTATTACCACGCGCGCCGGGATGCCGATCAAGTCCGCGTCCGCGAGCTTCTCGCCCGCGCGTGCGTCTCGATCATCGTAGAGCACATCGACGCCTGCCTTCTGGAGGTCCTCGTAAAGCGCGTCGGCGTACGCCGCGGTCGTCGGGTCGTTCGGAGTGAGGAGGAGCATATGCACCATGAACGGCGCGACTGCTTCCGGCCACACAAGGCCCTTGTCATCTGCAAATATTTCCACGAGCGTACCCATGAGTCGTGTGATGCCGATGCCGTATGATCCCAAGATGACCGGCAGCTGCTCGCCGCTTTCGGCTTTGTACATGAGGCCCATCTGCTTCGATTTCACATCACCGAAGCTGAAGATGTTGCCGACTTCTACCGACTTCACTTCCTCGAGCTCGTCCTTCGATACACCGAGCTGCGTCATAACTTCGTCCGTGAGCACTTCCTTATTGATAGCGATCTTCTTCTCCTTGCTTACGTAAATAGTGTCTTCCCCGATGTCACTTACGGTCTGGAACTCGTGCGAGAACTGGGTGAACGCACCGCCCGAAGCGAAGGTGAGGTACGTGCGGTCGCCGAGCCCCACGCGCTCGAACACACGCAGGTACGCCGCGGTCATCTTGTCGTAGAACTCTTTGTGCGCCGCTTCGTCCTTGGAATAGGAGTACAGATCCTTCATCACGAACTCGCGGCCGCGCATGATGCCGGACTTGGCGCGCATCTCGTTACGGAGTTTGGTCTGGAACTGGTAGGTGTACACCGGCAGGTCGCGGTAACTCGCGATGAACTGCTTCATCATGTCGGTGATCGGTTCCTCGTGCGACCAGCCGAATCCGACGTCCGCGCCGTTCTTGAGTTTGGACTTGAACCACACATCCACTTTCTGATCGTCCCAGCGATCGGTCGACTCCCAGAGTTCTTTGGGCTGGAGCGAGGTCATGATCATCTCTTCCCCGCCGACCGCGTTCATTTCTTCGCGCACGATTCTCTTGATGTTCTCAACGACCCGGAGACCGAGCGGCAGGTACGCGTACACGCCCGCCATCTGCTTGTGGACGTACCCGGCGCGGATGAGGAGCTGGGCATTCTTCGCCTCCTCGTCCGCGGGAGCGTCTCGCCGCGTTTTCGTGAATAGTGCTGATTGCCGCATGTAGGTGGATTATAGAGCGCGCTATTCGAATCACCAAGCAGAACTAAGTTATACACAGGAGCCCTTGAAAAGGCCGCGTTTTAAGGTATACCAAGGTAGTTCGGATCAGTATAACTGGGGAGGATTACATGTTGTTAGTCACGAAAGCGGCTCTTTGGGGAGCCAGTGCAGTTGCGGTGGGAAGTTTCGTCGGGATAAGCGGGTCTTCAGAGCCTGTTCCCTCGTATGTGAAATGGTTCTGCGAAGACTTGCCGAATGCGCAAGCGGTGAGGGCGTTCGAGAAACGCCATCCGAACGCTACAGGCACGGACTTGTTCGATTACGTTTCGGGTCAGAAAGACTGCAACCCGGGACCAGTCCCAATCTTGAGCGGAAGCAATATGCGGAATGGTTTCTACGCCGTGCTCATCGCAAATGACGTGGACAAGAAACCCATCACCGCGTACGCGGAAAAGCCGGTTGCAGACGCCGACTTCAAATAGTTCCACCGACGATCAAACATCCTCGGGCTTCGCATGATGAGTGCGAAGCCCGATTTTTAATGCCCCACCAACTTCCAGATGTCGTGGCCAGTCACCACGATCATGAGGAGGATGAGGAGCGCGAAGCCGACGCTGTTTACTGCGTTCGCTACGCTCGGCTTTATCTTGCGACGCGTGATGGACTCGATGATGACGAACAGGAGGCGGCCGCCGTCGAGAGCCGGGATCGGGATCAGGTTGATGAGCGCGAGGTTGACCGAGATCACCGCCGTGAGCGAGACGAGCGAACCGAACCCGCTCTTGGCCGCGGTGCCGACTGCGCCCGCGATGCCCACAGGACCCGCTACTTGGGAAAGGTCTGCGGAGAACGTGAAGAACTGAGCGAAAAACTGTACGAGCCCTACCGCCGTCTCTGTGATGATGTCCCAGGTGTACTCAGCACCGAGCGTGACAGCGCGGAGCGGGGTCACCGGCACCGTACCCACCACCGCAAGCGCCACACCGATGGCGGCGCGGTTCTGATCTTCCGGCACTACGCCGGTCTTCGGGACGACCGAGATAAGGGTCTCGTCGCCATTACGATTCAGATCAAGCGTGACCGGCGTGCCGTTGGTATCGTTCGACACAAAAGTAGAAAATACGACCGGGTCAGATGAGGTAGATGTCTCTGTGCCGATGATGGCCTGCTTCACTTCGTCGCCGATCTTGAGCCCAGCCACGTCTGCGGGCGAGCCCGGGAGCACGTCTGAAATAGTAAGCACTGCGTCCGGAGCGCTGGCGATCTCGCTCTCGTCGAGCGCGCGCGGCGTACCGATAGCGAGGCTCGCTGAGATGAGCACGAGCGCCAGTACGAGATTCATCACGATGCCCGCCACGAGTACGACTGCTTGAGAAAAACGATTCTTGTCGCTGAACGCGCGGCCGTCGGTGTCCTCTTCTTGACCGTCCTCGCCGAAGATCGTCACGAATCCACCGAACGGCAGCCAGTTGAGCGTGTACCTCGTCTCCCCATACTTCCATAGCGTGAGTGCGCGCGGCGGATAGCCGATGCCGAACTCGTCCACGCGCATGCCCGTGATCTTCGCTGCCACGAAATGCCCGAACTCGTGCACGAGCACGAGTATCACCAGTACGACGACGAGTATGACGACTTCCATGCCTACTCCGCGACTTCTACCGCCTTCTTCTTGGCCAGCGCTTCGAGCGCGGCGTTACTCGCGTCGATCAATTTCTGCACTTCTTCCTTACCGCGCTTCGCGAGGTCTTCTCCCATGCCGTCCTTCTCGAGCGCTTCTATCTCTTTAATAGCTTCCGTACGGTGGCCGCGCAGCGTGACCTTCGCCGCTTCGTGCTTTTCATTCGCGAGCCGGGTGAGCATGGTGCGGCGGTCCGCGGTGAGTTCCGGGAATATCACGCGCAGGCCCTGGTCGTCAGTCGCGACTGATACGCCGAGGTCCGCTTCCCCGATAGCCTTCTCGATATTCTTCGTCACCGACTTGTCCCAGGGCACGATGCGCAGCGTCCGTGCGTCTTCGATGGTGAGCGAGCCGAGCTGGGTGATGGGCGTCTTCGCGCCGTATGCCTCGGGCCTTACGGAGTCGAGGAGTGCCGGGGTCGCGCGGCCGGTGCGCACGCCCGCGAGCTCGCGGCCGAGCCAGTCTTCTGTTTCTTTAATCTGCGTCTTCAGTTTGGATGCGTCGTATGCCATGCGCGTATTGTAGCAAATTAACTTAATTTCTTCGGTGCCGTGATGAGAATATGTTCGAGAATTGGTTTGAGCGGTGCGGAGCGGTCGTGGAGGATGGGTACGAGTCGGTCGAGGTCGGTGAGGAACGCCTGGAGCTTGTCGCGCGAGTCGGGGCCGCTTTCCGCGCGCCACGATTTATATGCAGACTGCGCGAGACCCTCGGCGAGCTGGAGCGCCTTAGTGCGCGCGACTTGTTTCTCTTCGTCGTTATCAGACTTCGCGTCGTCGAGAATTCCCTCAACTACTTTCTCGCGGGCGGCTTCGCCGCCCGCGACGAACGCATTTGCTTCTTCTGAAAGTGTCGCTTCCTCGCTCGCCTCTCCAGGCAGCGGAAGGAGCCGCGAGCGGAGCGTGTAGAGCAAGTCGCCCTCGGAGGGGACGATAAGTATGAGCGTTGTACTGGCAGGTGGTTCTTCGAACAGCTTCAGCATTGCATTCTGCGACTCGTGGAAGATGCGGTTGGCGCCGATTATATAGAGCTTCTGATTATCCTTCACCGGAGCGAGCGCCGCCTTATCTCCAATGCGCCTTGCGTCCTCCACGCGCAAGAGTCCGTACCGCTCGATGACGATGTCCGGGTTCCCCGTGAGCGACATATTCATACCGCGCTCCGCAAAGCGGAGCGCGGCCGCTACTCCGGCTTCCTGCTCCCCCGCCCAGAAGAACGCGTGGTGTGCCATAGGGCCTATCTTCGCATCTCCACAGGGGTATGGACAAATCCAGTAGATAGTGCTATAGTCAGGGGGTAGCAAATTCGCTACAAGTTTTAGCGCAGGGAGGATTCTATGCGCCGTTCAACACTTGTTTTGACTGCCCTTTCCATCTTCGCCTTTTCCACGGCCACAGCCTTGGCAGTACCAGCGCCCGGCGTCACATTCGTGAACGGCGCCGGTGTCCAGGTGACGACCGAGCAGACCATTCGTATTGCGCGCCAGTGCCGCGTAAAGATGGACAGCGCTGGTCTCAAGCCGCAGGAAAAGATCTACCACGACATGCTGGACAACTGCCTCGCACATCAAGCCTGGCTGACCGGCCTCGATGGTCACTTCAAAATTTCCTTCAAACCCGATTTGCCGTAATGCGTCGGGAAGAGGGAAAGAAAGCTCCGGATATTCCAAACCCGGAGCTTTTTCTTTATATACACCACTGTCCACAGCCTCGTTTTCGGGTACTTGACAAATTACACCATATGTGCTATGTTGTAATATAGGTAGCTGGAGACGGCTCCTCGGAATCACCAGGGCTCATTCCGAGCCCTCACTGCGCGAAAGGATGGTAATGACCATGCGCAAACTCCTGCCCGTTCTTTTTATCGGGCTTACACTTCTCTTCTCACCGGTCGCAGCACAGACCGTCGCCGACAACTCGCCGCAAGGCGCGTCGGATAACGGTCCGAGTACTGCGCAGCAGCCAGCGAGCGCCGGCCCGTCGCAGATGTTCTATCTCGGCTTCGGCTCGGCGTACCCGTATCAGGACTTCGGCTTCTATGCTTCGAAGTCCCCGGTCGTATACGGCGGCACCACCTTCACCTGGAACTCGGGCGACAACCTCGACTTCTGGGCATCGAAAGGTGCTGGCGGTGCAGCGAATGAACTCGACGTGTGCTATTGGCACGACGGCTCGTTCAGCGGCACGGATGACGGGTGGGGCTACCAGGCAAAAGGTTGCTTCTACTTCCTCTCCGGAGGAAAACCCATCTTCTCGACGTTCGCCGACGACGCGGGCTATGCGCACTTCGACTTCGGACGCACGCTCAAGGTCAGCACCTCGGTGAGCATCGGACTTCATTCGAAGACCGAACTCATCGATGGACTGAACGACGTGCCGTTCTTCGTCGTCGAACGCATTGGCGTTCCGATCGTGTGGCAGGCCACGGACAAGCTTTCGCTTGGCCTCGAACCCGCCCACGCCTGGAATCTCACGGGCAATGCAAAAAGCCCCTGGGAGCTGACGCCTTCGGTCACTTGGAACTTCGGTTCGGTATCGCTCACGGGTAAGGACAAAATGGCCTATGTGGACCACAAGACCTACCACGAAGCGCTGATCGAACTCGACGTCTCAAAGGAGGCTCTGGTCTCGCTGTTCAAGTGAACACGAAGAGAGTGTAAATCCGAAAAGGCCCGCAGCGACACCTACTAGTCGCGCGGGCCTTTTCTAATACTTGACATAGCTATTTTAATATGCTATCATTTAAAGGAAATCAAGAACGCCCTGGGAGGGCTTAATCCAATGCGTTTCAAAGGTCTTTTCTTCTCCGCATTTCTCGCCGTTGGTACTGTCGCTGCCATCGCTTCACCGAGCTACGCAGAGGAAGCGCCGACGGTTCAGAATCTCGAGCTCGTCGCCAAGCAGACCCGCACGGCGTGCGAGAACTTCCTCGCTGACAGCGGCGTAGCACGAGTCGATTACAACTATCGCTCGCTGCTGATGGTTTGCGTGATGAACGCAGCCGATCGTCCGCAGTTCGTCACCGAATGGTTTCCCCAGAAGGAAACGTTCAGCGGCGCAGTGCATGCCTGCGATGGCTATGTGCCGGACCACGCGAAGGCGGCGCAGCGCGCTGAACAAGCTCTCGGCTTCAACAGCCCAGGGTTCGGAATGTACGCAGGGATGTACGCTGGGCTGCAGTCGCTTCAAGACTGCCTCCAGCCGGAACTCCAGTACCGCAGCAAATAGCGGAGAAATCGCAATCGACAAAGGCCCGGCGCATCACTGCGGCGGGCCTTTTTCAATTGGTGGTTCTTTCCTTCCACGCGTACCAGTACCAGAGTGCGATGGTGACCGCGACGGTTGGAACGCCCACGACGTTGATGATGAAGAGCGGGATGATGTCGACATACCAGTAGTATCCGAGCCAGAACGATGCGCTCGCGAAGAACGTCCACAGGAAGTCGATCTTGATCACTCCCTTGGTCCCGAGCCGCAGCATTTTGATAGGCCACCCGAAGATGGTCAGCGTGCCGATTCCGAGCAGGACCGCGGTGAAGTGATCCGGATCAGGGCACACGGCCATGATCGGCATGAACAGCGCGAACAGCGCATGCCACCATTTACGGTTCGCATTGTCTGCATACGATGTCGCAGCAAGATACACCAACAGGTACCCGATTCCGAGCGTGCCGTTGATTATCAGCGCGAGCGTATGAGCTCGCACGCCGAACGGTATCGTCGCGAGGAATATCGCGGCGAAGTACGCTTGGGTCATCGCGGGAATTGATGTACCCGAGTGTTCCCTATCTATCTCCTTCACCTGCTCCCGCAGTCCCCATCCCTGAAGGACGGTGCAGACCACGGTACCAATGAAGCTCACGGTGAGCGGGTTCGCTCCGAAGTGCTGGAACTCAACGAACTGATAGTCCACGCTCGCCTCCTTTCTGCGAGTGGTTGCTCAGAGCACAATAACGTATTTTTCTGCTAAGTCAATGCTAGCGTTTTGAAATGATGCTCGACTTGTAGGTGTCGAGGTGCCGGAGCGCGACGCCCGTGCCGCGCGCCACACAGAAATACGCATCCTGCGCGAGCTTCGCCGATACGCCCGTGCGGCGGAGTATGAGTTCCGGCATGTTGCGGAGCTGGCTCGATCCGCCCGTAAGTATGATGCCGTTGTCGATGATATCGCTCGCGAGTTCCGGCGGCGTTTCCTGGAGTACTTTGCGGATGGCGCCCATCATCTCACGCAGTTCCCTGTTCATGGCTTCGGTGACTTCGTTTGTCTTGAGTTCCACCGTGCGCGGGAGCCCAGAGACGAGGTCGCGGCCTTTCACCGGGATCGCGAGCTGCTCCGTGACCGTAACGGCGGAACCCACATGGATCTTCACCTCTTCCGCAGACTTGTCACCTATTGCCAGGTTGTACTGCTTCTTCACGTGATCGATGATCGCGCCGTCGAGTCGATTGCCCGCGCACTTCACGGATGTGGCAGCCACGATGCCGCCGAGAGAAATCACGGCCACGTCTATCGTGCCGCCGCCGATGTCTACCACCATGCGTCCCATCGGTTCCTGAATCGGGATGCCGGCGCCGATGGCAGCGAGAATAGGCTCCTTCACCACGTACGCATCCTTCGCACCTGCTTTTATGGCCGCCTCGATGACTGCGCGCTTTTCAGTAGAGGTCACCCCTGCCGGCACGGAGATGAGCACGGTCGGACGGAAGATATTCCATTTCCCAAGTGCTTTACGCATGAAGTACTTGAGCATCGCCTGCGTCACGCGGTAGTCAGCGATTACGCCGTCCTTCATGGGGCGATACGCGATGATGGAGTCCGGTGTGCGGCCGATCATCTTCTTGGCTTCCACGCCGATAGCGAGCACCTTATTATTCTCGGTCGAGACCGCCACCACCGACGGCTCGTTCAGTACCACGCCCTTCCCGGGCAGGAAGACGAGCACGTTCGTAGTACCCAAATCGATCCCCAGTTTCGGAGAAAAATACGCCATTACGCACGTATGATACCGCGCTACGGTAAGCAGTCAAAATAATGCTCATTTAATGGTATATTTGAGAGCCATGCAGGCACCAGAATCGCTCAGCTTCGGCGTCGAGGGCGGGCACCCGCTCTCGGGTACTATCGTCACGAACTCGAGCAAGAACGGCGCGGTCGCGCTCCTCGCCGCTTCCCTTCTTAATCGCGGCACCACTACGCTGCGCAAGATGCCAAAAATTGAAGAAGTGCACCGCCTCGTCGAAGTGCTGCGCTCTTTGGGCGTTATCTGCAAGTGGCAGGACCACGACCTCGTGATCACGCCGCCCGAGACCATCGACATGAATATGATCGACCGTGCCGCAGCCACGCGGACGCGCAGCATCCTCATGTTCATCGGTGCACTCATCCATCGCCTTCCCGAGTTCGACATCCCGCAATCGGGCGGCTGCACGCTCGGGCTGCGCTCTGTGCGCCCGCACCTCTCCGCGCTCGAGAAGTTCGGTGTGTCCATCGACACCCTCACCGACCACTATCACGTGAAGCACGCCGCACTTGCTCCGGCGGAAGTCATCTTCTACGAGTCCGGTGATACGGCCACCATCAATGCGCTCCTCGCCGCTGCGGGCATTCCTGGCAAGAGCGTCATCAAGTACGCGTCGGCTAATTATCAGGTGCAGGAAATCTGCGGATACCTGAAAGCGCTTGGCGTAGAGATCGAAGGAATCGGTTCGACGACGCTCACCGTGCACGGCGTCGCTGACATCCGGAAGGATGTTTCTTACGCGGTCGCAGAAGATCCGACCGATGCGATGTTCTTCATCGCCGCTGCAGCCGTCACCAATTCGAGCATCACCATCGAGCGCGTGCCTATCGAATTCCTCGAGGTCGAACTTTTCATACTGGAAAAGATGGGACTCAACTTTACCGTCGCTGACGCAGGCATTTCAGAAAACGGCATCACCAAACTCGCACACCTCACTATCCGTCCTTCCCGACTCACCGCATTCCCGGAGAAGATCCACGCGCGCCCGTACCCTGGTCTCAACATCGACAACCTTCCCTTCTTCGCGGTCATCGCCACGCAAGCCGAGGGCACCACGATGATCCACGACTGGGTGTACGAGAAGCGCGCCATCTACTACACAGAGCTCGACCGTCTCGGCGCAGACACCCTGCTCCTCGACCCGCACCGCATCCAGATCACAGGACCGCGCCACCTGCGCGGCGCAGAACTCGTGTGTCCGCCCGCGCTCCGGCCCGCTACTATCCTCCTCATCGGCATGCTCGCGGCAGAGGGCAACTCGGTGCTTCGGAACGTCTACTCAATTAACCGCGGATACGAAGACCTCGCGGCGCGACTCTCCTCCCTCGGGGCCGTGATAGAGGTGATTGGCGCATAGTCCCGACGTTTGGTATCCTGACGCCACCTATGAAGCCTCCGGTCGTCGAGACACTGCAGAGCCGCGTAAAGCGGCATTGGCTTTTGTTCCTCGTGCTCCTCTTCGTCATCGCGCTTCTCCTCAGCTACGGCGCTGGATTCCGCCCGGGCCCGGGCCTCACTATCGTGCGCGTGGGTACGCTCACCGTGACGGGCCTTCCTGCTGGTACCACGGTGTTCACGGACATGGCTTCCCGCGGCGTTTCAAACGGCGGACCTTTCAATGTGCCGCTCGTGCCTGGTATGCACACGGTAATTGTCTCCGCGCCGGGTGACGAGCCGTTCGAGCGCAGCGTAACCATCATCTCGAACGAAACCGCGGAAGTCTCACCGATCCTCGTACCGCAGAAACCGCTCCCGACCATCCTCGACGGCGCCGAAGCCGCAGCAGCGCAAGCAATGATCGCAAAGGCAGTGATGCCGACGCAGGGCGCGCCGCTCACGGTGGGATGCGCCGACGTATACGTGCTCGATAACCGCGTCGTGGCTGCGCCTGCGACCACCACGCCGGGCTGCAGCGAGCCGCCCGAGTACATGTGCACGAACGGCTCCTGCGCGCCGACCCTCGTGTACTCACCGACGACAACCATCCACGGCGTTGTACTGTTCCCGGGCCGCACCGATGCCGTCATCGTGGCGACCGGCCCATCGGTAAACGTAGTCGGTCTCGACCCGCGCTATCCGCAGTACTTCGCTCCGGTGTTGAAGTCCGTGAATCCCCTCATCGCAGAAGCAAGCACGACCGGCGGATTCTTCGTGTCGGATTCCGGCAAGACCTACTTCATCGGATTCTGATTCCTGCGCGCTGTGCTACCCTTTCCTCATGAAGTCCATCAAGGACATACTGCCGGAAGTAAAGAAGGAAAAGAGCCGTAAAACCGAACGCGGCGAACTTATGGAGTTCTTCCGCCGCCACCTCAATTACTCCCGGAAGCAAGACGGACTGGAGGCGATAACCATGTCGCGAATGGGCTACATCCTCGAGCAGATTCCTACGCAGGACCTCTATTACTTGCAGTCGGTGTGCAGCAAGGCCAAGAACTTCAGCAAGAAATTCTGGTACGAGATAGACCCGAAAAAGCATAACGAATTCAACCCTTTCTGATATGCAAAAACCAATATGACAGCCGTACCCATCCGAGAATCAGGCGACCCCGTACTCCGCACCGTAGCGGAGGCGGTTCCCGCTGAGCTGTTCGGGAGCGAAAAACTGCGCAGCATCATCGCCGACATGAATGACACCATGGACGCGGAGGCTGACGGTGTCGCTATCGCCGCGCCGCAGATAGGAATCCCCTACCGCATATTCCTCGTGCGGTACGACCGGATGAAGCCCTCACCAGCGGAGGGCGAACCGGTCCCGCCGCCCGAACTCGGCGTATTCATCAATCCGGAATTCGTCCGGCTCTCGCAGAAGAGCAAGTCGATGGATGAGGGCTGCCTCTCTGTGCGCGGGAAATACGGGAAGACCAATCGTAAGGAACGCGCGACGGTGCGCGCGTATGATGCCGACGGCAAGAAGTTCGAACGCGGCGGCGGCGGAATTCTCGCGCAAGCCTTCCAGCACGAGACCGACCACCTAAACGGCGTGCTGTTCATCGACCACGCGACGGAGATAGTCGAGGTAAGCGCAGCGGAGCGTGTCGAGGGCAGCGTGGAGCGCCGCAAGCAGCGCGAAGCACAAGGCGACTATGACATCGAATAAATTCGTATACTTCGGCACGCCGTACGTAGCGCGCGACACACTCGCGATTCTGCTCGAGCGCGGGTTCCGGCCAGAAGTCGTCATTACTTCCCCCGATGCGCCGCGCGGGCGCGGGCTTACGCTTACCCCGAGCGAAACGCGCGTACTCGCAGAAGAAAACGGTATCCCGGTGCTGACGCCCGAGAAACTCACGCCGGAAGTAATCGCCGAGATTGCCGCATACGGCTGCGCCGCGGGTATCTGTGTCGCGTACGGCAAGATCCTGCCGCAGGCGCTTATCGACGCCTTCCCGCTCGGCATCCTCAACATCCACTATTCCCTGCTTCCTAAATACCGCGGCGCTTCTCCGGTGGAGGGCGCGCTCCTCGCTGGCGAGACCGCGACCGGCGTTTCAATACAAAAGATGGTGTTCAAACTCGATGCGGGCGATTTGCTTGCACAGAAAGAAGTAGCGATAGAACCGAGCGAAACGACCAAGGAACTGCGCCCGCGCCTCGTCACTATCGGCGCAGAACTGCTCGCAGATATCTTGCCCGACTTTTTCGAAGGCAGGACTTCAGCCACTCCACAGGACGAGAGCGCTGCGACCCATTCGGGGAAAATAGACAAGAGCGAGGGCGAGCTCGACCTTACAGGCGACCAACAGCTCAACTGGAATAAATACCGCGCGTACGCAGAGTCTCCTGGCACGTATTTCTTCAAGGACGGTAAGCGCGTCAAGATTAAAACAGCGGAATTTACAAGCAACACATTCAGGCCACTGCGCATCGTGCCCGAGGGTAAGAACGAGACGAACTATTCTGACTGGACGCGCTAGCCGCGCTGGAGCATCGCCTTGATCGCAGCGCGGCCGCGCTTCCACATCTTATGCGCGCGTCCGCGCTGGCTTTTTACCTCCTGCGCGAGTTCCTTGTGCACCGCTTCGATAGCGGAGGCCATCGTGTCTGCAGATGCGCTCGCACGATAGAACTTCCCGCCCGCGGTGAGATTCGTTTCCGCGCGCCACGCTTCCCCGTGTTTCTCTCCGTCTGCGGTGAGCGCCACTTCCACGTTCAGCTCCGCAGTGTCAGCATCGCGCCCGAGGAGTTTTGCGATCGCGCCGAGCTTCTGGTCTACGAGGGTCCGTTCTTCGTCGTTCAGCTGGTGTCGAGTGGCCTTGATGGTGATGTTCATACGGAGTGGCGTTACTGATCAGTACCTTCATCATAACTCATGTGTATGAACGACTCCTGAACGCCTGCGCTCACCTTCATGCTGTATCCATGCGGTCCCCGCTATGGTGGGCGCATGACAACCGTAATCGTAGAACAGGACTATTATCCCGCGCTCTTTGTGGCGCGCGTGGTGAACACCATTATCGGCGTTATCGAAGCGTTCCTCATCGTACGGCTCGTACTCGAACTCTTCGGCGCTAATCCCGCCGCTCCCTTCATCGGCTGGATATACGGCGTAAGCGGCGCGCTCATGGGCCCGTTCATGAATGCCTTCCCTGCCTTCTCGCTCGGTGGCGCATCCGCGCTCGACCTCACGGCACTCCTCGCCATGATCGTGTACGCCGCCATCGGCTGGCTCGTGATAGAAGTCCTCTCCCTTATCTTCGTCTCGCACACCTAGATAAATCCTGTTGTATAAAAGAAAACCGCCCCTTCGCGCGAAACGAAGGGGTTGTTTTCGTTTCGCCGCGGGGGCGGATGTCATTCACTATTGGATAGCCGTTCGAGCCGCCGTAGAAGTCTGGGAGGATTGGCATGCCAATCCTGATTCCATATCTTCCAGCGTCTATACAAGGTCTCCAAGATGTCGTTCGGCTGTATCGGAGCCGGCGTGCCATTGAACCAGAACCAGGCAGGTGAAGGGCGGTCTGCGGTGAGCGCATCACGCTGCGCGTCGCCACATCCGTGCAGTCCTTGGTGTTGTAGTGCCACAGACCGGCCTCGTCTTTAACGTAGAAGCCGTGCGGCGTCTCGATCTTTTCCATACTTCCCTCTCAAGAGAACATCGAAATTACAATACCACCCTTTCAATTAAAAGCAAGTATGGTGAGCGGCCTGGAGTTATTTCAGATACGCGAGGTAGAACGCGATGAACACGAGGACGATACCGACGTTCACGATGAGTCGTGGCCAGAGCTGATTCCGGAAGAAGAGCACATCAACGACGATGATGACAACCACCATGAGTACGATAAGCATGAGGATGGGAAGCTTTGTCATATTTGCAATAATACGCGCTAACAACGCAAAGGAAAAAAGAAAACCGCCCCTTCGCGCGAAACGAAGGGGTTGTTTTCGTTTCGCCGCGGGGGCGGTTAGAGGAAGTGTTCGCGCAGGAGCACCTTGTACAGGATGAGCCCGTAGAAGAAGAGCCCCGTCGGGTACACGAACGTGACGAATGCCGCGACCCCGACCCGCACGATGCGGTGGTGGATCTTCGGATATCGTACGCCGGTGAGCCAGAAGCGCGCGAGCAGGTAGATGCCGACGCACATCGCTCCCACCGTGATATGCACGATGAGGAGATACAGCGTCCACCCAGCCGGGAATCCGGCGTGGGCGGTCGATGTCACGACGCGGGTGAGCATGAAGCTCGCCACGCCGAACATCAGCACGCGATTGGCCCACCGCTGATGGCGTGCGAAATCTTCTGCCGGCAGGTGCTTCGACTTGAACACGTGGGTCATTCGGAAGCCGTAGGTCGCCGTCTCGATGATGCTCAACGTAAGCATGTCCACCATGATGAGCCAGGCGACACTGCTCCATACAAAGGACGGGCCAAGCTTCGAAATGACGTCCCCGATTGAATCGAACATGGGGTACCTTTCGTTTTGGTTGCCCCTAGACATTACCACATTGTGTGTTAAAAGGCAAACCCGGCAGAAGCATCGCTCCGCCGGGTCCAATTTCTAATGACTTATCGCTAGTCGAAGGGAGACTCGCTGTTCCACCACACTTGGGTAGGCTCAGCGAATCCTTCGCAGTGACGGGCGAAGTGCTCCATGATCTGCTGCCACTCAGGGTGCTTGTACGTCGGCATCTTCGAGAGCAGAAACACTTGCATGGGCAGCGTGACGTTCCCGTTCGGCAGAGCCCACGGGACATCTGCTTCGTGTGCGAGCTTCCCGTCCACGGTGATCGCGACTTTGGCGGTCGATGTCCCTGGCATGTAGGGTGGTTTGACTTCCTCCTGCCAGGCATGAACCTCGATCGTCTCGCTTCTCCACCCGAGAAATCCCTTACGCTTAGTCCATTTCTGGGTGATGTCACCCGGTGCTACGTACATTGTCCTCTATCCTCTTAAAACTTCAAACGAACTTTGTCGTAAATTAATATAAAAGTCAATGGTCTGCGCTCACTATATTCAGCTCAGGTTCATAGCGGAGTGATAGTATGAATATATGAATGATTCTATGTTGGTAGTCACTACGAACGATGTGCCGGGCTATGAGGTCGTACAGGTCTATGGCGAGGTGTTCGGCGTACTGGTGCGTAGCCGGAACTTATTGAGCAACATCGGTGCAGGGTTCAAATCGATCATCGGCGGAGAGATAGGCGCGTATACAAAACTCATCAGCGACAGCCGAATAGAGGCGATCGAACGCATGAAGAAGGCCGCCGCCGAGAAGGGCGCGAACGCCGTACTCATGATGCGCTTTGATACCGGCGACCTCGGCAAAGCCATGAACGAAGTCGCAGCCTATGGCACCGCAGTCACCATCCGCCCCATAAACCGCTCATGAGCGACAAGCAGGACTTCAAGACACATATCAAAGAGCCGCGCTGGCAGCAGGTGGTGAGCGTCGTCATCGTGCTTGGGATCGTTGCGCTCTGGCTTTTGCTATTCCTAAACGCGCACCGTTCTTAAAACAGAAACCGCCCCATCGAGAGCGACAAAGCGATCTCTGGGGCGGTGTTATTGAAAAGTGGTCTTCGAGACCTGAATGATTAGGTCGTCGACCAAGGGTGGGAATACGGCAACATTTGGAATATCCCCGAAGGTAGTCCAGAGGTTCATGCCCTTTCGGTAGAACATCTGGATTGCCTTTTCGGCGGACTCCATCTTGCCGTGCCTATCCGCCTCGACGACGAAGTCGAGCCAGCAAAACAGGAATTCCTCCGCGGCCGACTGCACTTCACGCTCGGTCTTGAAAAGAACTTTTCCCTTCGCGTGCGCTACGGCTTGCGCAACGCCTTCAGGGCTCGACCGCAGCACCGTTTCTTTGCCGTCCGGTGTTTGGACGTAGGCCAACTGCACCAACATGGTCACTCCTTTCTGCGCGGTAGCGCTACGAGTTGAAGAAATGAAGGACGAGCTGCACCGCGTTATGATCGACGAGGTACAGAATCCAGAAGATAAGCACGACAGCATGCACCAGATCGGTTGTGCCCATCCCTTCACTCGCGGGTGAGTCCCCGAAGGGATGCGCGAAGAGGTGTACGCCCGAGTCACGGAGTCCGCACTGGACCTCGAAGCCGCGGTGCATTACGCGTCCCCACCAGTAGCGAGACTTCCAGACGGCGAGAGCGCTAATCACGACCGACGCGATACCCAGAGAACCGAGAGCCATCGGACCGATCGTTCTCGCCAATAACTCGGCTGCAAGCAGTGCTGCGTTCGCGGACACGAATACGATCATGACATTCATCATCGTGGCTTCGTGGTGCCGCTTGTCGTCGCTGAAGATCTCGAGCAAGCGCGCGTTCGCATCGATACTCTCCGGCGAGATTGCGACGGGTTTCTCATTCATAGCGGTATTCCCTTCTCTCGATGGCGGTTTCCCGACCGACTTGTACGTGCGGCCGGCGGCTCGCATCTGCCGCATGAATACTATGATTTAGACGATACGTCAATCCGGCCGTTGGTATGCAGCGTGAGAAAAAGAAGAAGCCCGGCGGTGAAGCAGGGCTTCTCCGTCGAGCTTGGTTTTGTAGCACCCCGTCAGGCCGGATCGAATGATCCGACGAGCGCACTATGCTCTTCCAACCTTTTGGTACCAGACGCCGTAAGCGTGTATGCGTAGCGGTGTCTACCGCCCCGTATCGGACGCGCTGCCTGCACCGTTTTCTTGAGCAATTTCTTGCGGGTCAAGCGATCAAGCGTCGTGTAGATACTTCCTGGACTGTTGCGCGTGAGGCCTTTCCCTTCCAAGAGAGCGACGATTGCCATACCATTTGCGCCTACTTCGACGCGGACGGCCAGCAACACCAGATGTTCGAGCGATCCGAGTATTTCCATGTGCGTCTCCGTCCTGTGCTTTCAGGTGAAAAGTCGCACAGAAGCCCGGAGCGGTCAAGAACGTTTCAATGTACCGTAGAGGTAGTAAATAAATGAGGCAAGGATGGTCCAGTAGAAAAGGAGGTAGACGCCGACGAACGGTGGCGGAGGATCATCGCTCAGGAAATGGATGCCGGGCAGCAGCACGGGGCCTATCAAAATGACCTTGATGGGAGCGAGTATGGTGGATACGGTACTTTTCCAGGCGACCGGTGAGTCCATGCCAAGCAAGGAATCCGGCGGTTCGGGGAAACCTCGCGGGCCCGTCGATCCCAAAAGGGTTGAGGTAAGGAAAAGAAACGCGAACCCGCAGATGATGAAGATGATTACGAATTTCGTTCGCGAGATGGCCATACCCTTTTAACGCTACCACGAGCGCTGAAGTTACCGATACTATTACTCTATGTAAAAGAGAACCGCCCGACCTGTAAAGACCGGGAGGTCTCTTTGGTCGAACGGTTTTCGGTCAATTGATTGAAACGAGACAGTCCTGCTCGAAGCTGCCCGGCTCAAGAACGCGGCAAGTGACACCGCCGCGCCAGTCAGGCTTCAGCGCTGCCTGCAGTCCGGGATGAACCGCGTCCATGCGAGGACACGGATCGGTCTCTCCCGTGATTTCGAGCAGGGCTCCGCCAGGGATCGCGATGCGTTTGCCTACATCAGACGGACCGAATTCGTATCCGGAGACACACAAGCCGGCGCGGCGCGCTGTCCACGGGAGTGACGTGCCAATTTCATTGCAGGCAGCAGCCCACTGGTGGAACGAAATGACCGTGACTTGACGCTTACGCATAAGTCCGCCCTTCCCTCGGCAGTCCCCTTCGAGACCATCTTCTTTCGTTATGCTGGCCCTTGTGACCAGCTCAAGCTCGCCTTTCTTGACGCGCTTTATTGCAATACCGCAAAGCGTAATCACGTGAATAGCGTCCTTGGCGCTGGTTGGAACTTTCACAAACATTATATAACGGACCCACCAAAACACCAGTTTGCTGGGTAGAGCACGTTAGATTCACCTTAGACTATCTTTGAACGTACGGCCTCCAGCATTTCCTGCTGGGAGAGTCGTTCGCTATCTATCATGTAGAAATCAGCAAACGACTTTGCCCGCAATGCGCGGTAAATGACGTTGAACCGTTCTGCATTGAACGTTTTGCCTCTCGTGGCATCTCTGATTTGTACTCTTGAGCGTAGTACGCGATACGGCGCTGTGAGCGAAAATTTATAGAGCGTAATGCCCTGCTTCTTTGCAAATGACTCAAGGGCATTCAATCGCCGTTCAGTAACGCCGCAATCAATAACAGCGCTTTTACCACTTCCGACGACCGCCTCAAGTTTATTGAGTATTGCTTCGAACGCTCGCTCGTTATCGTTGGTTATAGAATCGGTTCTCTCCAAAAGGTTCCTTTCTTTATCTATACCAAAGCAGGATATATTGAGACTTTTCCCGAGCAGCTCAGAGAGCGTGGACTTACCAGCCCCCTTAGGGCCGTCGAGAAGAATGACGTAATTTTTCATACTCACAATGGCGAATACAGGAGATACTACGGCCCTCAAAAGGGACTCATGGAAACCAATATCAAATCACTTTCTGTAAGGCCTCTATAGTAGTGCTTTCGCTTTATCTGTGAGGTGGCCCGAAAGTTAATAAGTATCGAATGTATCAGATACTGGATACTGGTTTTCGTGGGTCCCCAAACGTGGAGCGTTTGGGAGGAAAAGTAACCGCGTATTGCTAAGATAGCATACTCCGTCCAAAAAGTCAAATCTACTCCGCCTCGTAGAGGATGTTAGATCTCATTTGATCTCTTCTGTTGCGTACCCAGTATAATTAAAAAATAATGAATAAAGCAGAAGACCGATCGTTTGCGATTCTTCGTATTATCTTTGGAGCGGTGTGGCTCGTGGACGCGTCCTTTAAATGGAGTCCCGCGTTCCTCAATAATTTCACTGATTACCTCATGGAAGGTGCTCAGGGCCAACCCGCTCTCGTCCAGGCATGGATACATCTATGGGTAACCGGTGTAGGAGTAAATCCGCATATGTTTGCCGTGATCGTAGCAGTCGGCGAGACGGCTATTGCTCTCGGCCTCCTGTTTGGAGTCTTGACGGAAATTGCGATTGTAGCAGGCATCGCGCTCACGATAGTGATCTGGACGACCGCGGAAGGATTTGGCGGGCCCTACGCGGCAGGTTCCACTGATATAGGCACAGCCATCATCTATGCCATTGTATTCGTCGCACTCTGGCTCGGCCGATGCTGGCGCTACTATAGTATCGATTCTGCGTTTCTCAGAAAAATACTCCCTTTCCTATATTGGCGTTGGTGAAATAGAGCGTCTTGCTCCGCTGGATGGCCTTCACGCTACCCACACACAGGCAGTGGTACGGTTCTGGGTAAGAGCCGCAAGACTCTACATTCACTCTAAATTCTATTCACTGCATTACCGTAAAGAAAATACATGACTAATTCAATTTCTGTTAGCAAAGGAGTTCGCGTGCTCGCCGAAGTGAGCATCGCCGCGACCGCCCTCGTCGCGGTAGCCTTCCCGACGTTCGCATTTGCTGCAACCTACGCATATGTGAACACGGCAGGTAACGTGAGCGCCGTGGTAGCAAACGACGCAAATACCGCGCTTATGACTGCACCGAATATCTCGGCTCACAGCGGCGTGATGCTCCTCAGCAACCCGTCCGACCCTGTGGTGGGCGACGGCGTTAATGGCGTCTAACGACTGATTCTAAAAAGGACACCCGCAAAGCGGGTGTCCTTTTTAGTCCCCCGCTCTCTTACCGGCTATACTACGCGTGCATGATCCTTTCTTTCTTCACCTCCACCTTCGCCAAAATTGGGACGATAGCGCTCATGCTCTGTGCGCCGATTTTGAATTTCGTTTCCCCACCCCCTCCGACATGCTCGCTCACGGTTAGTACTCCAGGCGGTGAGCAAACGGGTATACAAGACACGAGGGTTCTTATCCGCCACGGAAGTGAAATCCATGTTACCTGGACGAGTACCGGCGCCAAGACAGCGGAAAGCGGAGAAAGTGTCCCCCTCGCGCTCTCGGGTACCCTGGTGTATGCGCCGAGCGCGACCACTACGTACTCTTACATTTTTACTCGCGGAAATGCGCGCGCTGTGTGTAGCTTCACTGCCACCATAGAGCCGGAACCTGTCGCAGTGGCTACATCGACTCCGCCCGTCATCGCGCCCGTACAGAAGCCGGTGGTGCCGCCAGTGATCGTTCCACCGCCTGCGCCACCGGTACCCCCACCAGCTACGACCACTCAAAACATCGCCATCGGTTCTACGACGCTCGTGGTGGCGGACATCCCGCTTCTTTCAGGAGGAACTGCACATGCAGGTGAGGCCGTTCCCGTTTCGTATCTGCAGATTACCAATACCGGAACTGCGTATGCAAAGCTGAATGGATTCTGGCTCCACCAGGACGGTTCAGCGAATACGAGCGTGGTGATTGGACTCTCTACCATAGACGACATGGGCGGGTCGCAGGGACTGGCGGGAGGAGTAGAAGGGGCCTCTCCATTTAACGCTGCCTCGGGCTTCGCACCCACCAGTGCCCTATTTGCTCCAGGGCAAATGCGCCTCTTCACGGTGAAGGCGATTCTCTCAGGCAATGTCAGCGCATACCTCGGCACTCAACTCCAATTAAATGTTACGTCGATAGATTCCACCGCCACGGCGAAGGGAACATTCCCCATTCATGGCACGACGTGGGTTATCGCCCCGTAGCAATATTAGTAGACCTATACCTATTCACTTATATGATTTTTTCACTTATCGCCGGACTCATCCTTGGGGCAGGTGCCTTGCTGTTCGTAATTCAAAATACTGGCGTCGTGACTCTTACTTTTCTTGGTTGGCAATTTGAGGGCTCGCTCGCTCTCTTGGTACTGGTCTCTCTTGGTATTGGCATCGTGATAAGTATGCTCGCCATTATTCCGTCCACCATCAGCGCGAGCTTGCAAATCGCGAGACTCGAGAAGCACAACAAGAAACTCGCCCAAGAATTGGAAGAGCGCCAACAGATGCTCACCGCCGCCAATCAACCGACCCACACGCCGGCCCACGATCCTGGTAGGCCGTCTTAGTTTTTGCTCCGCTCGGCGGAGGGTGTTCGAACCTTTATGAGAAGGTGACGAGGATGATACCCATCGTAACGAACGCTACGAGGGAAGCGACGCACTCGAACAGCCAGAGCTTAAACGACTGCTTCATCCAGATGACGCCGATAGAGGACGAGGTGACAATAAATCCAAGCCATATCCACGCGCCCCAGATGCCGCCCTTGTACCAGGTCTTCTCGCCCATGAGGGGTGAACTGAAGAGAATCCAGAAGAGCAATGCCATGACGGCCGCGGTGATAAGGTTCACGAGCAGATTCCAAGCCATCTGCGGCATCATATCTGCGAATTTTTCGTTGCCTGTGGGATGGATATCGGCAAGACGCATCCAAAGCTTCCCAAACAGCGGGCCATGGAAGAGGAAACCGATGACGAACGTGGCGAGTGCAGCAAGCACAATTGCTAGTACGGACATAGATTAGACGTAAGGGGTTATTACGCTATAACTGTAGCACTCTCTGAAACCGCAAAATCTGCTCCGGGAGTAGGACTCGAACCTACAACCAACGCCTTAACAGGGCGCTGCTCTACCATTGAGCTATCCCGGAATAGTTCGCATTCTAGCCTGTAACCGCCTACTTGCAAATACCTCTGCAACCTTTCTCCCCGCCCCCGAGTTGTAGTGGGCAGAAGGAGCTTGAAACCAGGGTGATCGAGGATGTGGATGTACACAATAGGCCCGCTGCGAGTCCTACTCCAGCACTACACTATTGTTTACCCCCACCCCTCTACCACCTACTTCCAAATTCATTTCAAGCTTCTTCGTTCTTTCCTTCCGGGCTTCACGCACAGCCCTTCATATCCCACACTTCATTTCGTTCTCTCTATATATCTTATAGTCCTTTCTTTTCCTTCCCCGTCCGCCCATGAGCCAGCTTTGCGTACAGCTGGTTCTTATTATTTTGTATACATGACAAATCGCCTTCCCGTGCTATAGTCCGCCCGGACGAGAAGTCTCGGGAGCTCCACTCCCGGAACACCAACCTGCGAGGTTAAGATGTCTAGCTTAAACACGAAGCGGGCGCGCACGAGCGCTCGCAAGCACTGGGAGAAGAACCTCCCTGTGCTCGCAAAATACGTGAAGATTCCCAACCGTTCACCGCTCTTCGATGCCAAATGGAAGAAGAACGGCTACATGGACCAGGTCGTAACCTTGTTCATGGACTGGGCCAAGAAGCGTCCCTACCCGATCAAGGTTGAGAAGCTTCAGATCAAGGGCCGCACGCCGCTCATCTTCATGGAAGTTGCGGCGACAGACGATACCGCTGGTCAGACCGCCGGCACGGTAATCCTCTACGGCCACCTCGACAAGCAGCCGGAAATGGAAGGCTGGTTGCCGGGCCTCGGTCCCTGGAAACCGGTACGCCGCGGGCCCAAGTTCTATGGCCGCGGTTCTGCAGATGACGGCTACGCGATGTTCGCCGCAGTGAATGCGATCGACATTGTGAAGGAGCAGGGCCTTTCGCACGGACGGCTCGTGGTTCTTATCGAAGCAAGCGAAGAGAGCGGGAGTCCCGACCTGGCTGCGTACATGGAACAGTACGCGGACCTGATCGGCGCACCCAATCTCGTGATCTGCCTCGACTCGGGCTGCGGCGATTACAAGCGCCTCTGGCTCACGACGTCGCTGCGGGGTGTCATCAGCGGAAACCTGACGGTGAAGATCCTCACCGAAGGCGTGCACTCGGGCGACGCGACCGGCATCGTGACCGATACGTTCCGCATCGCTCGATCGCTCATTTCGAGGATCGAAGACGAGGAGACCGGCGATATCATTCTTGCCGACCTCAATGTCCCGGTCCCGGAAGATCGCCTGCGTCAGGCGGAGGAGACGGCGAACATTCTTCGCCACGAAGTCTTCTCCAAGTTCCCGTGGGCAGGGAAGGCTGCGCCTCCGCACTCGGCGGATTATGAAGACTACCTGCTGCGCAGAACCTGGCGTCCAGGGCTCGCGGTCACGGGCGCAGCCGGCTTCCCGCCGGAATTCGATAAATCGGGCAATGTGCTGCGCCCCTTCACGAAGCTGCGTCTGTCGATGCGCATCCCGCCAACGGCGAATGCGGCGAACGCACGCGAAGCGATGGTCAAAACACTCACCCGCGATCCGCCATACGGAGCTGAGGTGACGTTCGAAGCCATCCCGCCCATGGACGGGTGGAATGCGCCATCGCTTGCACCACGACTCGAGGAAAGCCTCAACCGCGCTTCGGTGGCCTTCTTCGGGCAGCCGATGGCCGCGCAAGGCGAAGGCGGAAGCATCCCCTTTATGGGTATGCTTGGGAAGAAGTTTCCTGACGCACAGTTCGTGATCACGGGCGTTCTTGGTCCACACTCGAACGCACATGGTCCGAACGAGTTCCTGCACGTTCCCACTGCTGAGAAGATCACTGCATCGATGGCGATGGTTATCGCCGATCACGCGCAGTTCTAATCTGCAGACAACACCAAAGGTGGATGCAAAACCGCAGGGCGAGGGTCCGATCCCCTCACCTGCGGTTTTATTTTTCCCTTACGCTCTTGAGACCTTGGTGCCAGAGCACGGTAGCGCTGGCGACCATGCCGAGGAAGAAGAGCGCGTCGATGAATTCGAGTAGCGAGGACTGGTACCAGAACGCGATTACAATAAGGATGAGTATGAACGGCACTGCGCACGCGAGATGGAACCAGAACAGTAGGGTGCGCGGGAGCCGGCCCATGAGCTGCACCCTTCCCTCCATGCAGAGCACGATGAGGAGCGCGAACACGAGTGCGACTTTGAAATGATTCAACGCGAACGCGACAGCGAGCCCGAGCGCGAACAATGGTCCGAGCGCACTCACCGCTATATACGCGCGTTTCTTTGTCATGGACTTTAGGATACACTGCTTTGCGAAGGTCCTCTAAAGATGGAGAGTGCGATGAAAGGAATGGAATTCTGGTACTTGCTTACCGCCGTGTCTGCGATTCTGACTGTTGGGAGCGTCTTGCGTGTCGGCTTCTGGGGACAGCGTGCACGCGCATTTGCTGCTGCCGGCGGCCGCGGCAATCGAACACGCGATACTCATGTGGGCGCGATCAAACTCGCGGGCTGCATGATGATCGTGACAGTCGCGTGCATCGAGTTCCTGGTGAACTCGGCAAGCCTGCGCCCAGTCGACCGGTCTCTTTTGGTCTTTCACTGGATTATGGTCGCAGCCTTTGCCATCCTGGTCCTCGCGACCTTGCTCTGGTTCAACGGCGATAAGCAGCCAAACCGACATGCGGGATTCGCATACACCACGATCGCTGCGTTCCTTGCGGTCGCCGTAACCGGCGGCATGCTGCTCTATCAGGCATGGCCGTGATGGGAAAATACGGAAGGCTCTCTCGACGCTGTCGGGAGGGCCTTTCTTCATTCCGCTCACGGAACTTTCACCTACTACATCTGCTATAGTGCGGTCGATGGGTAATCTACTCGCGCGGATACCGAAGCGGCGCATCCTCGTCGGCATCATCCTCTACGCATGGTGTGTGGCGGCTAGCGTCCTCACCCGCGACCTCGCGCCTGCCACGGCGCTCGTCATTCCGAGCTCAGCCTTCGCTATCGGCGTGCTCTTCCTCGAAGGGACCTGGCTCTGGCCTGCCGTCCTCCTCGCTTCGCTTACCAACACCTTCATCGCGCACATGCCGCTTCTCTATTGCGTAGTCTTCCCCATCGCCACCACGCTCCAGGCGGTCATCGGCGCGCACGTACTCCGCGCGTTCAAGATAGACCCGCTGCTGCGCACCCGCCGCGATTCGCTCTGGCTGCTCGTCACCCTCTTCGCGGTCGCCGCTATCATTCCCATCACCTGGTCTGCGATTCCTGTGGGCGACCCGCTCACATGGGGTGAACGCTACACGAGCACGCTCTTCTACTTCCTCGTGTTCACGCCATTCATCATGCGCTGGTTCGCGAAGCCGCGTTTCGTCCGCCCCCTCGGCGAGGCGCTCGAGACCATCGGCGTGTTCGCGGTGCTTCTCACCCTCGACATCTCCATCTTCGTATTCGGGATCGGCACCATCCGCGGATTCTCGCTCGTGTATCTTCTCCTCCTGCCGCTGTTCTGGATCGCGCTCCGGCTCCGGCCGCGATTCGTCACACTGGCGACACTTATCAACGCGGCGCTTACGATATTCGGACTCTTTCACGCGGGTGTCATACCGGGCACCGACGTATTCACCGAGCGGCTGTTCCAGCTGCAAGCATTCATCATCACCGTCGGCTCTATCTTCCTCATCATAGCCACGCTCGAAGAGGACCGGCGCCTCACCACCAACCTGATGCGCTCGCAGCTCGCCGCGCTCCAGAACGCCGTGTCGCGCATCTCCTCCCAGTCGCAGGCGAAGAATGACTTCATCGCTATTCTCGCGCACGAGCTCCGGAATCCGCTCGCGCCTATCGGCTCAGGCATCGAGTACCTCCAGCTGTCCGCCGAGCGCCCGAAGGAAGAGAGCGATCTCCTCACCGTGATGAGCGACCGCATGCAGATCATCCGCAGGCTTCTCGATGACCTCCTCGATATCTCCCGCATCACCGAGGGCAAGGTGACGCTCCGCAAGGAGCGCACGGAGCTCGGCGAGGTGATCGAGCACGCAATCGTCTCGACGCGCCACCACTTCGAGAACCGCCACCAGTTCTTCACGACCGACATCCCCAACAAGGCGTACTACGTGATGGGAGATCCCGTGCGGCTCGAGCAGATATTCTCGAACCTGCTCACCAATGCATCGAAATATTCGGAGACCGGCGATAGCATCCGGCTTACGCTCTCTGCGGAGGAGAACCGTGCGGTGATTTCCATCGTCGACACCGGTATCGGTATTGCTCCCGAGTCGCTCGAAGACATCTTCGTGCCGTTCCACCAGATCGACTGGGATGTGCGCGGCAAGAAAGGCCTCGGCATCGGTCTCGCGCTCGTGCAGTCGTTCGTGGAGAAACACGACGGCGCGATACATGTGGAGAGCCCGGGACTGGGGAAAGGCAGTACGTTCACGGTGACCCTTCCCCTGGTCGACGGCCCAGAGCGCGTCGTGCAGAAGCCGACCCTCGCTTCGAGGGTGGCGACGTTCGTACCGCAGCGCAGGTCGACCGGACTTTCAGTACTCGTGGTGGACGACAACGATGCCGCCGCCTGGGGCGTGGGCAAACTGCTCGAGATGCGCGGTTGCAGCGTGGACTACGCCTACGACGGCGAGCAAGGTATCAAGAAAGCGCTCTCGCACCACCCCGCTATCGTGCTTCTCGATATCGGCCTCCCGGATATGGACGGCGACCGCGCCGCGGTCACGCTACGCTCGCGCGGCTTTACCGGTCGCATCATCGCGCTCTCCGGCTTCACGGCCAAGGAAGCGAAGGCGAAGAAGAGCGACTCCGTATTCGACGCATACGTCGTGAAGCCGGCCGGCCTCGCGGAGCTCCAGGCCGTCATCCCCGAGATCGCGTAATCTTTACAGCTGCGCTTTCTATAGGTAGAGTCCCGGGAGGGGTTCATCAAAAATCAGGGAGAAGATCATGGCCGACCTCATGCGGGTCGACCACCGGTCGACCTTTGAAGAAATGTGCGCGCTCATCGCGCGCGGTAAAGACAAGAACGGCAATCCGAACATCATCACCGAGTTCGATCGACTTGGGATCAAGTCGCTTCGAGATCTCTACGACGAGATCCGCGAAGAGGACGTGTACCTCAAGCTCAACCCCGTGACCGGACGCATCGAGCGGCGCGCGCGCGCGATACGCATACTCGTCCACGAAATACGGCAAAACGTGGTGTGGAAGGAAGTCGCACGATCCTACCCGAGCGGTATCATGAGCGAAGTGGAGAAAGAGTCAACCGCTTCTGAAACCTGCAAACTGTACGAGAAGCACGCGATCCTTACCGCGCTTCGGTGCCTTATCGAAGAAATGCGCGGTCTCTGGAAGTTCCTCAACTACTGGCCGACGATCCACGACCTCATCCCTATCCCCCGTGTCGACCCGGAGGAATACGCAGGGATTTGGCTGCGCGGCGAGAGAAGAGAAGTTCAGAAGACTCAAGCTCCGCTCGAGGAAAAGGAAGAGTACGTCGAAGACCCGCCGCACGAATCCACGGTGTACGCCTATCTCGTGAGTATCGTGCGCGCGGTGTGGTACGACATCTACCTTCCCGTAGCTATCGCGAAAAAGGTGTTCTTCTTTAAGGATACCAACGGGGCACAGGACCCAACCGAGGACGACCGATCGCGTGAACGACCCTCGGACAAATGGACAAAAATATATATACGTCCGTTCCCCGCGGCGAAGAAACCAACCCTGGGCACCTGAGAAATCGGGTGCCCGCTTTTTTATAAGCTATTCATTGGTTATTTTGACGATTCGTGGTATGCTTCGCACTATGAATTGGCTCACCCGCTCGTGGAACTGGATCAAGGTGCTCTCCCGCCGCACGCAGATTATCGCAGGCGTTGTAATTCTCGTCGTCATCGTCGTCGCCGTGCACTTCCTTACGCGCACGCCAGCGGTTCCTGCTGCACCAGTGGTGACTCCGCACGTCTCGCTCGAGAGCGCCGCAGGACTCTCTTCGGGCGCTGGGCCGCTCTCGCTTACGGGTAAGGTCTCCTCGCTCAATCAGGCGACCATCCTCGCCCAGACCTCTGGAGAAGTCGTGAGTCTCCCGGTGAAAATAGGCGACCATGTAGCTGCCGGACAGGAAATCGGGTCGTTCGAGAACAGCAGCCAGCTCGCCGCGGTGACGCAGGCCGAGGGCGCATACGACGCTGCCATCGCGGCAAAGGGCGCCACCTCCCCCACCATCACCGATGCGAGCGCGCGCGACGAGTTCGCGAGCGCGTATGCGAGCGCAGCGTCCACGCTCTCCGACGACATCGACCTCTTCTTCGGGCAGCAGACGGCGTTCGGCCCGCAGCTCCTCATCAATTCCTATAACGCGCCCGATTTCTCGCGCCGCCGTGCCGCGCTCGATACGCTCATGAATGCCTGGCAGGCCGACGTCGCAAACGACGCATCCGCAGATCCGGCACACCTGCTCGCGGAGGCTTATGCCAATGTGCAGACGCTTTCAGCATTCGCGAACGACCTCGCGGTCGCTGCACGCGCGACTGATTCTCGTGCGACCGACACGCAGCTCGCAGGCATAAGCGCTGCCCAGGGCACCTTCACCGGCCTCCTCTCCTCTCTTTCCGCAGCACAGGCGGCGTACCAGTCCAAAGATGTAAATGGCAATGCGGGCGCGAACGCCGGCGTGACCCAGGCGCTCGGCGCGCTCCAGGGTGCGAAGGCCGCACTCGAGAAGACCATCATCCGCTCGCCGGTAGCCGGCACCATCGTGAGCCTCCCTATCACCCAGGGCGACTTCGTCGCGGCATTCAGCCAAGTCGCAGAAGTGTCTAACCCGTCTGCGCTCCAGATAGACGCGCAGGTGACCCCGACGGATGCGAAGTCGCTCGCCGTGGGCGGCAAGGCAATCGTGAGCGGTTCCGTGCCGGGCGTCATCGCAGATATCGCGCCTGCAGTCGACCCATCGACGAGCAAGATCCCGGTGAAGATCGACCTCTCATCTCCGGGAGACTTGGTGGACGGCGACACGGTGACACTCTCGCTCGACCGCATCGCGGTGGCGACGACCACGACCATGACCGCGTCTTCCACCATCACCATTCCTATCGTGGCGACCAAGATCACGCCGTCCGGCCCTATCGTATTCACGGTTGCTTCGAGCACGCTCGTGGCGCACCCGATTACGCTCGGCACGCTGCTCGGCGACCAGGTCACCGTGCTTTCCGGCCTTACCGCCGACCTTCTGATCGTGACCGACGCCCGCAGACTCTCTGACGGCGAGACCGTAATCGTGGACACGCCGTAAGTACGCCATGCTCCCTCTCTGGAACTTCTTCCTCGAGCGCCGGCAGTTCAGTTATGTGCTCATCGGCACGCTCGTTCTCGCTGGTCTCTTTTCGCTGTACGCGATACCTAAGGAGAACACGCCGTCGATCGACATCCCGTACGCCGTAGTCACGACGATCCTTCCCGGCGCATCCGCAGAAGACATCGAGACGCTCGTCACGGATAAGATCGAGAACCAGGCCTCGGGTATCAGCCACGTCGACACCATGACGTCGAATTCTTCGAGCGGCGTGTCGACAGTGATAGTGCAGTTCGACGCGAACGCGGATTCCGTGCAGTCGCTCCAAGACCTGCGCGATGCAGTCTCGCGCGCCGAGCCGAACCTCCCCACCGATGCGCAGACGCCGATAGTCTCGAAAATCAGTTTCAATGATCAGCCCATTCTCGTCGCATCAATCTCCGGCGATCTGCCGCCGACCGAATTCTCTGCGCTCGGCAAAGAAGTCTCGGACGACCTCAAGACCATCAACGGCGTATCGGAGGTGACCGTCTCTGGCGTGCCTGCGCGTGAAGTAGATGTGGTGGTGCGCGAGTCCGCGCTCGAGCAGTACGGCATCTCGCTCACGAGCGTGGTCTCGGCGATACAGTCTGCGAACACCGCGCTCCCCGCCGGCAGCATCTCTATGGATGGCGTCGACTACGATATCAATTTCAAGGGCGGCATCGACGACCCGTCGCAGATCCCAGGGATCGTCGTGGGTACGCGCGGCAATACGCCGGTGTACTTGAGCGACATCGCCACTATTTCAGATGGGCTTGCGCCGGCGACCACCTATTCCCGCCTCTCGCTCGCGGGGAAACCGAGCGATAACGCCATTACGCTCCTCGTGTACCGCCAGTCGGGCGCGAGCATCCAGGGCGTCGCTGCGGCTGCGGATACGGAACTCGCCACGCTCCAATCGACCACGCTCAAGGGAATGAATGTGTTCGTCTCTCCCGCGACCGACCAGAGCGTGCAAATAAACCAGCAGCTCGGCAACCTTTCTGAAACGGGGCTCGAGACCGTCGCGCTCGTGATCATCGCGCTCCTCCTCACCATCGGGTGGCGCGAGTCGCTCGTGGCTGCGCTCGCCATCCCGCTCTCGTTCCTCATCGCGTTCATCGGGCTCTACTTCACCGGGAACTCGCTCAACTTCATCAGCCTGTTCGCGCTCATCCTCGCGGTCGGTATCCTCGTCGACTCGGGCATCGTGGTCACAGAGGCGATACATACGCGCATGCGTATCTACGGAGGCAAGATGCAGGCTGCGCGCGCTGCGCTCCACGACTACGCGTGGCCGCTTATCGCGGGCACGATGGCGACGGTCGCCGTGTTCGCGCCGCTCTTCTTCCTCTCAGGCATCGTGGGTAAGTTCATCGCTGGTATCCCGTACACGCTCATCTTCGTGCTCATGGCGTCTATCTTCGTCGCGCTCGGCATCGTGCCGCTTATAGCAGTGCTGTTCACGAAACTCGAACCGAACCGCCTCGAGCGAGCGCAGGAAGAGTACACGCACCGCACGACGGAGTGGTACAAGCGCCACCTGCGACGCCTGCTCGAGAACCGCCGCGGTCAGCGCATATTCCTTTGGACGCTCACCGTGCTTTTCGTGCTTTCTTTGATTCTGCCGTTCACCGGCATCGTCCAGACCGTCTTCTTCCCCGCCGCTGACCAGGACTTCGTCTACCTCAATATCGAGACGCCGCAGGGCTCGACCCTCGACAAGACCGACCTCGCTGCGCGCGAGGTGGAAGAGATTCTCTACACCGACCCAGACATCTCGTCGTTCGAGACGACGGTGGGTGCAAGCAGCAACCTCACCGGTCAGGGCGGCTCGGGCGCGAACGAAGCGAACATTACCGTGAACCTCCCGAAGGGTCATAAGAAAACGAGCCAGACGGTCGTGAGCGAGCTCGAGCAGAAGCTCGCCGTCGTGCATGACGCGCGCGTCGATGTGCTCCAGGCGGATAATGGTCCCTCGAGCGGCGCGCCGATCTCTATACAGTTTGAAGGCGATGACCTCGGCGCACTCATCACCGCCGCTGATAACGGCCGCCATCTTCTCTCGAGCATCACCGGCGCGACCAACATCCAGTCGAGCACGGAGGGTAACGGCAACGAGTTCGAGCTCTCCATCAACCGTGGCAAGGCTGCGGCGCTCGGCGTGTCGCCAGTGCAGATAGCGTCTACGCTGCGCACCGCGATACAGGGCACCAAGGCCACAAGCATCGCACTTCCGGACCAGGATATCGACGTCATCGTGAAGGTGAACCTGAACCCCGCGTACACCACGCCGGATACCACGAACGACACGACCATCGAGAGCATCGACAACCTTTCCGTAGTGGGCACCAATGGACCGGTGCTGCTTGGCTCCGTGCTCGACGCCTCCCTCGGACAGAGCAACGCCGCCATCAACCACAAAGACAAGAAGCGCATCGAGACTGTGAGTGCGTATCCGTCGCCCGACACGACGACGGGTGCCGTCGTCGCGGAATTCCAGAAGCGCGTAGGAGAATTGAACCTCCCGGCGGGCGTGACCGTCTCCTACGGCGGAGAGACGCAGGATGTGAACCAGTCGTTCAGCCAGATGTTCTTCGCGCTCATCGCAGGTCTCGTGCTCATGTTCATGATCCTCATCATCGCGTTCAACTCCATTCGTCACACGCTCCACCTCTTGGTGATCGTGCCGCTCTCGCTTATCGGCGTGCTCGACGGACTCGCGCTCACGGGCCAGCCGATCTCGTTCACGTCGCTCCTCGGTGTCATCGCGCTCGGCGGCGTGATCATTAACCACGCCATCATCCTCATGGACTCCATGCTCCACAGGCTGCGCGACAACCCGAACGAGGCAAGGATCGATACGGTCGTCGAGGCATCGGCCACCCGACTGCGTCCTATCGCGCTTACTACCATCACTACCGTCATCGGCATGATCCCGCTTGCTGCTTCAGACCCGACCTGGGGCCCGCTCGCCTTCTCCATCATGTTCGGCCTCACCTTCGCTATCATCCTCACGCTCGTCTTGGTGCCGGTACTCTTCTACCGCTCCCCGCACGAGTCCCCAGAAATCGCGTAATCAGGTCCTCGGATTGTTCTCCGGCCACTCGATGAATCGTCCTGCTTTAAGCTCCATCGCGTCTGCGGTGCGCAGATATTTCTTATTCCCCTTCGGCACCAGATCGTAGTGCGGCAGCTTGTTGAGTACGCGATCGAGGTACCATAAATCTTTTTCGCTCGTAATCCACTCTGTGCCAAGTTTTTTTAAGTTCAAGGGTTTTGAAAAACTCTTCAGCGTTTTCTTGCCATTCGTGTTCATAAACCACTCGTGGAAGTACGAGAGTGCGAGTTCGCGCAGCGTTTTATATACTGGATCGCGGAATCGGATAGTCGCATGATTTGTTTTAGAAATAGCGCCCCAGTAGCCATTCTTCTTATAGAGCGTCACGATATGGTCCTCGTCGGGGCGGTACGCGGTGAGGTCCATGATGAGTGGCTCTTCCCCGTGGAGCATGAGCGCAGCTGCGGCGATAAGCGCGCCCTCGATGCAGTGCGCTTTATTCGCCTTCATCGCCGCGTGGACCGAGCGGTGCGTCTCACCCTTCTTCTCGTGATTCATCGGCATCTTGTCCAGGAAATCCTGGATCTTGGCTGGCGTCGTAAGTTTCCGCAGCTTCGCTTCCTCCCCCTTGGTGAGCCCGTACATGCCTCTAGTGTAGCAGTTGACAGGGTTCTTCCCCCTACGTAGGCTGCGAGCGGAAGCGCCGAATGAAAGGCGCACACAAGTGAAGGAATGCCCAAAATGGACAACACTGCTCTTCAGACAGAGGCCCAGAAAAACCTGGCCTGGCTGAGAAACAACGTCTACCCCGGTCGCGGCATCGTCACGGGAAAAGATGAGAGCGGCAACAGCGTGGTCCAGGTGTACTGGATCATGGGCCGGAGCGACGACAGCCGCAATCGTGTGTTCGTAGTGGACGATGGAAAGGTTTCCACAAAGGCGGCTGACCCAGCGAGGGTAAAGGACGATCCGAGCCTCCTCATCTACACGGCGATGCGTGAGACAAACGATGTGTTCGTGGTCAGCAACGGCGCACAAACCGATGCCGTAATTGAAGGAATGGACGCGCGGAATTCCCCCGTTGACGTGCTTACCGGCTGGGATTATGAGCCTGATCCCAACCACACATCTCGCATCACGGTTGTGAACGACCTCGATTTCGACCCCGAATTCTTCCAACTGCACATCATTCGCAAGTCGCTGTTCGGAGACAATTCCGATCGGTTTACGTATGAGTACGATGAAATGGGCGATGGCTTCGGTCGCTGCATCACGACGTATACGGGAGACGGAAACCCGTTGCCGCCCTTCACCGGCGAGCCGCTTCTTATGCCGCTTCCCGGCAGCATCGAAGAAGTGATCAAACTGTACTGGGACGCGCTGAACGAAGATAACCGGATCTCGATCGCGGTGAAGTTCATCGACATTGATACCGGCGTCTCTGAAGTCAGAGTGCATAACAAGTACCATCAGGTCGTGTAACACCGACCACGAAATAGGCCGCCGCTCGAGCACAGCTCGGGCGGCGGTTTCTGCATTTGTGCTTCCCTCCGAGATGGGGCAAGATATGCTCCATGACTACACCCTCGCACAGGTTCTCGCCCATCATCGCCCTTCTCGCGATCGTCGTCGTGGCCGCGCTCGGATACGGCGGCTACCGCCTCTACACCGCGTACCAGGCCCAGATTGCCGCGTACGAGTCGAATGTGGACACGCTGCGCGCTTCCCTCGAGGAAGCCTCGAGCACGAATAACTCGCTGAGCGAGGCATTGGTCGCCGAGCAAGCGCGCAACGACAACTTCCAGCAGCAAATCAATGAACTCAACGGCACGGTGGGGACCCTCAACAAGCTCGCGAACACCGACCCGCAGCTCTTGGCGAAGTACTCGAAAGTCTACTTCCTCAATGAGAATTACCTTCCGGCTTCGCTTTCGCAGATCCCGACCAAGTACACCTACCCCGACGATAAGGACTATCAGTTCCTCTCCGACGCACTCCCGCGCCTTGAGGACATGATGGACGATGCGCGGCACGACCACGTGGCCCTCGAAGTGCTCTCTGCGTACCGCTCGTTCTCGGACCAAGAAGCACTCAAATCAGAATACAAGGTGACCTACGGCAGCGGTGCGAACGCGTTCAGCGCAGACCAGGGTTACTCAGAGCACCAGCTCGGCACCGCAATCGACTTCACGATGGCATCCACTGCTCCCGCGCTCGATGGCTTCGACAAGACTAATGGGTACACCTGGATGGTCCAGAATGCCTACCGGTACGGCTTCATCCTCTCCTACCCGGCCGGCAATGCGTACTACCAGTTCGAGCCCTGGCACTGGCGCTTCGTAGGCAAGACGCTCGCCACCCGCCTGCATAACTCAAGGGAGAACTTCTACGACATGGACCAGCGCGATATCAACGAGTACCTCATCGACTTCCCGAATTAGGCTCTTCATAATCGCTTCACCCTGGTTTTTGCATGCTGGGTTCATCGTATGTTTACCGCCCATCCGTACAATGGCGGTACGCACTACTAATTAACCCATTTACATGCAACCCACATATCGTATTCTCATCGTCGACGACAATGAAGCCGCCGCGGCAGGCCTCGCCCAGCTCCTCGAATTCCGCGGCCATACCCTCAAAATCGCCCATAAGGGCGAGGGGGTGGACGATATCGCACGGGATTTCATGCCGGAGGTCATCATCCTCGACATCGGCCTCCCCGACATCAATGGGTACGAGGTCGCTGGTAAGCTCCGGAGCGAGCTTACCTATTCCCCGTTCATCATCGCGCTCACGGGCTACGGCCAGTACGAGGACCGGGAGAAAGCACGCGAGGCTGGGTTCGATCACCACCTCACGAAGCCGGTCGGCCTGCGCGATATAGAGACGGTATTGATGAACCGCCAAATGGCGGACGCCTGAGCCGACTTCATGAAGTTCTTCATGAAGGCCTCATGACCCATGCTTCATGATGAGGTCATTAGCAGGTAGTATCACTTTATGCGTATCCTAGTCGTAGAAGACGAACCGAAGCTCGCAGAAACCCTCAAAGAAGGCCTCACCAAGAAAGGCTTCGCCGTGGACGTGATAGACGACGGCGAGCAGGCTCTGAGCCGTATCTCGCTCCACAGGAGCGACTACGACCTGGTGATCCTCGACCTCATGCTCCCCAGCATGTCGGGTGTCGAGGTGACGCGTGAGGCGCGCGCGCGCGATGTGACTACCCCTATCCTCATCCTCACCGGGGAAAATAAGGTGGAGATGAAAGTGGAGCTCCTCCTATCGGGCGCAGACGACTACCTCGTGAAGCCGTTCTCGTTCGAGGAACTCATTGCGCGCATCCACGCGCTCTCGCGCCGTCCGCAGGAATCGAAGCCGTCCGTGCTCAAAGTCTCCGACATCGAGCTCGACCCGGCTGCGCACACGGTGAAGCGCGGCGCGAAGCCGCTCGAACTCACCCTCAAGGAGTTCATGTTGCTCGAGTACTTCATGCGCCACCCGAATGAAGTGGTGAACCGCGAGGACCTCCTCACCCACCTCTGGGACTTCAACTACGAGTCGTTCAGCAACGTGATCGACGTACATATGAAGAACCTGCGCCGGAAGCTCGACGGGGGCGAACAGGACAGCATCATCGAGACCGTGCGCGGTATCGGCTACCGCCTGCGGGTATAGTGGCCTTGCTTCGTTCTGAGGCGGGTTATAGTGGGTACATGAAAGGCCACGCCCCACTCCACGACAGCCGCACTCCCCTTACCGCCGAGCACCTCACCGAGGGCCTGCGGTCCCGTATCGAGTTCTCCACCCGCTGGACCGACAAAGTCGCGGACTTCCTCACCGAGAAGTTCGGTACTACCTGGTTCTTCATCGCGAACTTCATCGTGTTCGTGTTCTGGTTCGCCGCGAACAACGGCTACCTCGGGTTCCCTCCTTTTGATCCGTTCCCGTACAACTTCCTCACTATGGTGGTATCGCTCGAAGCGATATTCCTCGCCATCATCGTGCTCATGAGCCAGAACCGCGCGAGCAAGGTTGCCGACATCCGTCAGAAGATGGACTTCGAGATAAACGTCCGCGCGGAGCAGGAGATAACCAAGATCATCATGCTCATGGAGCGCCTCCACGGACACCTCGGCGTGAGCATCCACAAGGATGCTGAACTGCGCGAGATGGAGCAGCGGATAGACCTCGACGCCATCCGCCGCGAAGCGGAGAAGTAATCCCCTGCCCTGTGGTATAGTGCGCCCGGATGTACCCGCCATAGAGGCGGGATTCGCATTCCTTAAGGAGCGGAAAATGGAAATCGTGTACGGCGCCGATGCGCGGGCATCGGCAATAGCCTGGAGGCTTCTCGAAGACGGTCGCCAGGTACTCGGGGTCCCGGGTACGGCAAGCATTGTGAATACTGCACTCTGCAACAACACCGACGAGCTGATTAGGCTCGCGCGGGCGGCAGGGGGCACCACCTATGTAAGCTCTGAGATGCCGCTTATCGCAGGCGTCGGCGACGACCTGCGCCACGCGGGCTGCGCTGTTCTCGGCCCTGGGGCATCCGGTGCGAGATCGGAAGGCAGCAAGGCATGGCTCGTTCGCCTCTGCCAGAAATACGACATTCCCATACCCGATTCGGAAGTCTACGAGTACGGGAAGCTATCGGCGGCTTTCGCTGCAGGTGGCTTCACCGCACGAAACGGCGTGGGTAACGTCGTGTTTAAGGCGAGCGGCCCCTTCGGCGGCAAAGGAGTTGTTTTGCCGGAAACCGAAGAAGAGGTCTGGCAGTTCTGCGCTTCAATTCGGGCAACAAACCCGGCAGTGATCGACGAGATCGTCGTTCAGAAACGGGAGTACGGGGAAGAAGCGTCGGTTACCGGCCTCTACGACAACAACACGGAAGGCTTCTTCCCTTCGGCGCAGGACCATAAGCGCGAATTCGCGGGGAATAAGGGCAGGAACACGGGCGGACTGGGAGCATACACGAACAACCTTCCAGCTGCGGATGAACGCGCCTGCCAAGAAATCAGCACCAGGCTCAACCGCGCGCTCAAGGCTGAAGGTATTCGCTACTGCGGCTTCTTCTACGACGGCTTCATGCTCACCAAAGACGGGCCGAAGTTGCTTGAACGCAACTGCCGGTTCGGTGATCCGGAAGCACAGGCTGTTCTGCCCTCGCTTGGACGGGGATTCGCTGCCGCGTGCGAAGCGACAGCTCGTGGCCGTCTTGCCTCGGTCTCCATGCCGCAGAAAGAACGTGAAGTGGTAGCGGTTGTGCTTGCCTCCCGTGGATATCCCGGCCCCTCGGACGTGGATGCCGTGTTGCACGGCCTCCGTGAAGCGGAAAAGCACGGCGTGTACATCTTCCACGCGAGCACGAAACGTCACCCCGACGGCAGACTGACTATGAATCGCGGCGGCCGCATCTGTACCCTTGCGGCAACCGGCGCGACGGTGCTCGAAGCCCGGACGAAAGTGTACGGAGCTGTGCAGGAAGTTATCTCGCGCACAGACGAAGTCCGCTGTCGCATGGACATAGCATCGCTCGCAGCATAATAAGTTCTTCTCTCCCTAATTGGGAACGCGCAGGCCAAAAGCTTGCGCGTCTTTTTATCCGAGCACCGCGAGCGCGACGCCGCCCGCGAGGATGCAGTAGACCGCAAATGGCGTAAGGGAGTTTGATTTGAAGTAGCGCGTGAGGAACTTCACCGCGATGTATGCGAACACGGCAGCAGAGAGCGCTCCCGAGAGGGCGACGAGGAGCGCCTGCCCTCCCCCGATGACGAGGTGCGGGACTTTGAGAATGGCTGCTGCGACGATGATAGGAGTCGCAAGCAGGAATGCGAAGCGCGCGGCATCAGCGCGGTTGAGCCCCGACAGGAGCCCGCCCGAGAGCGTGGCACCCGTACGTGAAAATCCAGGCAAGAGCGCGAGGCACTGCATAAGGCCGATGCCGATTGCGGAGATCCACTTCATGCGCGCGATGCGACCGTCTTCGGAATCCCCCGTCTTCACGCACTTGCGCGAGAGGTACTCCGCGAGGAGGAGCATAAAGCCGTTCCCGATAAGGAAGAGGGCTGCGATGGACGGCGTCGCGAACAGTGCCTCGAACTTTTTCTGGAACAGGAGTCCCATGATTCCGGCCGGGATGGTCGCCACGATGATGAGCCACGCTAGGCGCGAGTAGGTATTCGCGCCGATTTTCTTCGTATCAAATGTACTGAAAAATCCTTTGATGATGCGCACCCAGTCCTGGAAGAAAAAGAGGAAGAGTACGAGTGCGGTCGCGAGGTGGGTCAGCACCAGGAACGAGACGAAGAATGGATCTGCCTGGTTAATATTCCAGCCCAAGAGGCTCGGTAATATCACCGTGTGTCCGAGGCTCGATATAGGAAATAATTCAGTGAGCCCCTGGATAGCACCGAGTAAAATGGCTTGGAAATAGGTCAACATTTCTTTAGTATACTGGGACCTACGTCTTCTGCCATGGGTATCTTTTTCACAACCGCCATGGGCGTCATCGGAGCCTCCCGCTACGGACTCCTCTTTTTCACTACCCTGCTTGGGAGCCCGGTCGTGATGATTGGCGCCGGGTACCTGGTGAGCGTCCACCAGCTCGACTTCTGGGCGGCGTACGGCACTATCGTGGCCGCAGACATCGTGGGCGACATCGGCTGGTACTGGATCGGAAGGCACGGCGCCCGCCCGTTCTTCAAGCGGTTCGGCCGCTACTTCGGCATCACGCCCGACATCATCGACCGGCTCGAGGCGCGGTTCCTGCGCTACCACAGCTGGATCCTCATCATCTCCAAGCTCACGATGGGGTTCGGCGTCGCTATCGGCGTGCTCGCGGTCGCGGGCATGATGAAAGTGCCGTTCGCACGCTATCTTTCCATTAATCTTTCCGGTGAACTCGTATGGGCGCTCATCCCGATCGGCATCGGCTACTACTTCGGGAATGTGTCGAACCTCTTCCCTCCTTCCGTGCGCTATGGGTTCGTCGCATTCGGATTCGTCGTGCTCATCTTCGCGATGCGCTACGCGGTCAAGAAGCTCGCGGCGAGCGAGTGGTAGCTAGCGCACTTCGTCGTATCCTTCCGTGTAGCTGGGGTTCTTGAAAACGAGTCCTTTGATCCCATTCCAGGCATAGACTACCAGCGTGCGCACCGTACCGCGCGCGCGGAATCGGCGTGCGGAAGAATCGACTACCATCGAGGGCATCGGGATCACCCGTCCGAACTCAGCGGCGCGCCGCCCCGTGTCCACGTCGTCTCCGTGGAAAGCGATGGAGGTGTCGAACCCGTTCATCTTTTCTAGTACGCTCCTGCGGATGGCGAAGTTACCGCCGATCACGAATGTATTTATGAACAGGAATACCGGGTACGCGATATACCAGTTGAAGAATATGACGAACGACGCCATCGGCGTCGAAAGGTCGTAGTACCAGTAAGGGCCCGATACGCATGCCACGGTCGGATCCTCGAACCGGCGCGCCACGCGGCGCGTCCATCCGCGCCGGAGCCGGGTGTCGGCATCGATGAATCCGATCACGTCGCCTGTGGCTTCGCGGAATCCCCGATCGCGCGCGAGGCTCGTACCCTTCTTGTCTTCCCGCACGACTTTGACATTCGGATACG
>Ga0207707_10000360_pt1 | contig 47804 bp, 71 predicted proteins | sample KBSC83BmetaG_FD_184336 | JGI IMG/M metagenome (GOLD analysis project Ga0207707, IMG submission 184336) | Corn rhizosphere microbial communities from Kellogg Biological Station, Michigan, USA - KBS C8-3B metaG (SPAdes) (version 2) | ecosystem: Host-associated > Plants > Roots > Rhizosphere ... | reverse complement strand
GTTGTCCGTTTTGTGGAAGTAAGCCTTTGGGGCCAGTGCCGATGTATGCCGACAATGGTGATTATGGATGGGCATCCTATTGCGGCAAGCGTAAATGTCTATCGGTGGGACCGCTGCGCAAAACAGGGGATAGTAAGTGACTTGGAAATTCTGGAAGTGGCATTTCTGCCGATGCGTAACTCAGTCTGACGATACTGGCTGTTGGGGCGAGTGTATTGTGTGCCATAAGCGGTTCGGATTCGTGAGCCGCGCAGACTTGAGGGCATATGCAGACAAAGAGATTGACCGTGTATTGGAGACTGTGATGGGCGTCGAGAGACAGATACCGAGTGATTTAGCCGAGCGCTACCACTACCTGCTGAGTGTTCGGCATGGGCACAAAGACCACGTTTATCCGCCGACATTCAATTTTGAGATTGCACTCATCGAGCGCATCGCCGACCTCGCCGCAGAGGTGGAGAGGCTGACTGATGCGTTAAACCTTGCCAACAATGAGCGTTTGGCGCTGAGAACAAAGACAAGCCAAATAGATTCACTTCGAGGGCAAATTCAGCAGGAGAGCAGGCGGCTGGATTTCCTTATCGATTGGCTGAGCCAAGAATGGCTTGACCGCGACACCCGCGAGAAGGGCAACGCACAATGAAGGGCCAGCTCATGTACGGAGGAAAGCAATGACGGAACAAGAGTTTCTAAGCATGGCAGTTGCAAACAACCGAGAATTATCAAGCCTTCCGCCTCAATCAGCGACGTTTTGCTGCTTCCGAGATCCACATAGCCCCCGAGTATGCGACCGCTTTCGAGGGCACGAAGGCAATCATAACGATTCAACAATGCCGACTGGGGCGATGGAGAGAAACGGAACCAATAAAGCGATTGAAGCCATGCACCTAGAGCGTGAATCTGAGGCGCAGCAATGACCTGCCACTGTGGAAACATAGCACTGCGCCATGTAGGGGATCAGGGCTTCTGCAAGCTGCACGAACGAGAAGCCTTTGAAGCAGCAGCAAGGGATAAGCGCCTGCAGAATTCAATCCAAGGGCTGCTTACCCTGGATCACGAGCGCAGACGCAGAGATGAGCGGGAAGTCATCTGGCATCATCGCTTTTGAGGGAGAGGACTCTATGCTGCAAATAGGCAAGTACACTCTTTCGCTCATAGAGGTTCCTGAAGGCAAAGAGCCGCCATTCGAGCCCCGCACTCATGTTTGGATCGAGCAGGATGACGGAGAGGGCATGTCAACGCGGGTCGAGAACATCGAAGCCATCATTGCAAAGTTCTACAAGGAAAACTTTTGAAGGGGAGAGGCGGCTTAGATGAGCCGCCCTACTTGCCAACAGACTTTGTACGGTCGATTATCTTTCCCATCGGCTCCCGCTTCACAATTGCCAACCTGTCATTTGCAAACGTTGCTAGATTCATCTCTCTTCTCCTTCTTCGGCCTTCCTGCTGGGTTCCTGCGGTTGCCAACTGATTTAGGTCTGGGCCTCGCTGCAAGTTCCTTGTTGAGCGCCCTGCGTAACTCGGCATGGTCGAGCGGGTGGTTACAGTGGGGGCAGTTCATCGTGCACTCTTATCTACAGAGCAGATTAAGCAGCGTGATACTCCCGGCTTGACGTATTTGTGGCATGTGTCGCACTGCCATATGTGTCGAGTCATAACGGCTATCAGTTCATTGTGTTTGCGGTCGTCTTCGATACAGCGATTGCACCGCGATCCCCATCCGAGGTTGAACGGCTTACCGCACGTAGAGCACTGCCAAAGTACCTCGCGTCCATGCGCGTCTCTTGCTAGAACAATAGTCATTTAGCGGCCACCTTCAGAATGAATTTCCCCAGCATAGCCCCACTCAGAATAGGTTCCAGTGGGGTAGTCCTGCTTGAGATCGGGGCGAAGGATAAACAAGCCGTGAGCAGCAGCCTTGGCGAACTCAGCAGCCAACTTGGGAGCGCCCTGAAGAACGTAAACGCGAGCGGTGTTGCCGTTAACTGCGATGTAGTTCTTCATCTTCGCTTCGTAAGACTTGGCCATCTCGTCTCTCCTCACTTGCAAATACATAATATCTAACCGGCTAGATAAATACAAGCACAAAATGCGCACAGAGTTTCCAAAGATCACTGCTGCCTGTAATGTATATACAAAGTTGTTGACAAATAATTCTGCTTTGCTATATTCACACCCGAATCCAGCCGTACAAAACCCTAGGCTTTGCGGTAAGAAGCCCCTGATGCTCGGAAACAGGATCATGCCGAGTCCCCGTGACAACTAAGCCCTCAGAGTCTCCAAAACCGTCTAGCAAGCGCCCCAGGGTCAAGCTTTGGCCGCAGATAGGCGGTATCCGTGTGAAAACCACTCCCACGCTCTCGCAATACGACAGGGAAAGGCAGGACTAGATGCATTATCGGAATGGACGCGAAGCCAAGAACGGCGACAAGGTTGTTCGGCTGAATGGCGGAAAGATCGAAGCTTTCGGCGTGCTTCACAGTGCAACTCCCGGCAATGATTACTGCAACGGCAATATCGCCATCGTGCAATCATCGAACGAATACGCCTGCATGTGTGACTGTCTGCATGTCGATGATGTGGCGGAACTTCTAGCGCAAAGCGGCCTCGACAAAAGGCCTGAAGGCACGTAGCTTGCGCATAACCAATCTCACCTCCGGCTTCCGTCTCAAGCGCTCTCAGGCAGAGAACCGCATCGATCAGTGCATCTCCTGCTGGGTCGTGCAGGGACAAACGATCCGGGATCTCACGCTTGCTGAAAGAGTAAACGCACGCTCCGAGCAATCCAGGCTAATCGAACCCCTCGCTCTCGCAGAGTGTCACGGCCTAAAAGTAATCAACCTCCCACATCTCTATGAAGAGCGCCAGCTTGCAAGAGATGCGAACCTCTTTGCAATAAACTGCCTCAGTGAGAACGCAGCATAACGTGTCATGGGCAGACCTTCTGAATACAAACCAGAGTTCGCTACTCGCGCTGAAGAAATGTGTGCAGCAGGAGCAACAGATGCAGAACTCGCTGATGAGTTTGGAGTTACAGTAAGAACTATTTACAGTTGGCGGATTCGCTATCCAGAATTTCTTCACGCCATAAAGACCAACAAGCCTTTAGCGGATGATCGGGTAGAACGCTCGCTGTTTGAACGCGCTACGGGCTACGAGCGAGATGCAGTAAAGATCTTCCTCGCCAAAGACGGAACGCCTGTAACTGTAACATTCCGTGAGCATGTACCGCCCGATCCAACATCGATGATCTTCTGGCTGAAGAACCGCAAGCCAACAGAATGGCGAGATAAGACACCAGGCGATAGCGCAGACAATCCATTGCACTTAGGCCTGCAGATCATCAGCTCAGTACCCCGTCCGAAGCAAGGAGAATAGATGCCGGCATACGCAGATGGCAAGGCAGTAGAGATCACGCCTGGCGACTTGATAACCCTTTCAAGCGCATCACTTACAGGCTTGAAGACCATTGCCGTGGCTTATGGTCCTTCGGCGGATTTGTCTTCCGAATTGTTGGTTATCGCCAATGAATCAGCTGTTGCACTGACTGTTGAATATGCGCGCAAGGACGTTGAGGCCAGTTACCAGGCGTATAGCTATCTAGGCACAGCAGTTACAGTCGCAGCCAATACAGCCGTGAGCTTTCCGGCATCGTTTGGGTTCTATCGCGTGCTCTGCGCCTCCGATCCTGGAGCGACGACGATCACTATCGCGAGGTAATGAGTGCTACAATGTGTTCGTGGCGAACACAACCGAACACATTTCACTTAGACTACCAGCCGATCTGGTTGCAGAACTCAGAGCCGAAGCAAAGCGAGAAGAGCGCAGCTTGGCTTGGGTAGTCGCTTGGAGATTACGTGGAACTCATCGACCTTCTGAAGCAGACAAGACAGGAACGACTAGCGGAAGTGGGAACCCTCCCACCGTGCCCGCAGTGCGGAACGCCAAGAGTCCAAAGAAGCGATTACATCCGGTGCAACCCATGCGGTCTGAATTGGCTGGACGGGGAGAATTGGGACGCCAACCCGAAGGTGGAGCGGTACCAGAAGATGCTGGCAACCATGAGGGCCACCGTATTGCCAATCAAGGGCGCTACTGCCTGACTTGCCGGTGCGTGATTGCCTGAGAAGCGCACCATCCAAGACATCCGATCCGGCGCAGATCGCTTCGTGTTCGATATGCGCGACATCTACGATCCGTACCCGTTTCAGCGCAGGTTCCACGAGTCGCCAGCGCCTTACGGATTCTTAGGCGGGGCGGCAGGACCAGGCAAGACGGCTGCAGGGTTGATGGAGCAGTTTCACGCCGTCAACGCCTTCAACCTCGAAGACGGGCCCAAGGTTCACACGCTAAGCCTGCGCAGGACCTTTCCGAAGCTCGAAGCTACAGTCATCACCCGCTTTCGCGAGCTGTTCCCGAAAGAGCTTTACTCGAAGTTCAACGAGACCAAGAGTGAAGTGATTTGGAAGAATGGCGCGACAACCAAGTTCGGCTCGATGCAGTACGACTACAACGCCTGGGACTATCAGGGGCAATGGCTTCAAATCTATTATGACGAGCTCTGCGAGTTCACCTTCAAGCAGTGGATGGCAACAAGCGCTTGGAATAGATGTCCGGTAAGCAGGCAGGTTCGCAAGTTCGGCTCTGGAAACCCTATTGGCATCGGCGCAGTATGGGTAGAAGATGTGTTTGTGAAGCACGTTCCTTGTATGGAAATGGATGCTTCGCAGAAGAGAAGCTACAACCCTCAAGACTATCCGTACTTCGAAGCAACGTACCTCGATAATCCGGTATACGCGAACGATCCGGTATTTCTCAAGAACCTCGAAGCCTACCCGGAGGCAATGCGCGATGCGCTGAAGTTCGCCAAATGGGGTGCAGCGGGCGGGTATTTCCGGGGCGCATGGGATGAGGACATTCATGTCTTTCCCCGGCATAAGTTAGAGATCAAGCCGTGGTGGAAGCAATGGATCTCAGGCAATTGGGGGTATGCTCACCCGGCCAGCTATTACAAGCACGTCATGGACGATGAAGGAATTCTGTACACCTATGACGAGCTGTTTGAGCGCGAGAAGGAGCCGGAAGAGTTAGCTAAACTCTTGTGCGAATGGGCGCTTGAGGATGGCAAGATGCCGAAGTTTGAGAGCTTTGCGCATTCCTTCGATGCCAACGCTACCAAGAAGACGGCAACGATGGGCGAGAACTCAAACTCGGTTAACAACCGAATGCTGCCCATCTTAAGAAAGCATGGCATCCCAGCTCCGCATGAGAGCACGCGAGACAAGCTAGGCAGAGACACGCTGATGCGCGAGCGGATGCGGCAGAAGGTAAGACTAGGCGAAGACGCTGAAGGGCATTTGCTCGAAGTTCCAGCGTGGCAGATCTCCGACGCCTGCACGCAATTAAGGCGGATCATTCCCATCATGAAGGCTGATGAGGTTCAGCCCGAAAAGATGGAAGCAACGACAGACGGCACAGATTCACCATTACAAGGGGCTGGGTATGGTCTGTATGCCATCTATGGCAAGCCCAGAGAGAAGCCCAGAGAAGTGCAGTTGTCTGAAGTCTTAGCAGCGATTCAGAAGCCCGAGGCTGATTTAGAGCAGACAGCAAGAGCTATGGCCGGCAGGAAGTTTGATGTGAACTGGGGTAAGACGCATCAACCCGTAAGGAGGCAATTGAGATGGGGCAGACCCAAATAAAGGTTCCAGAAGGAATGCTTAAGGCATCGCTTGGGGCTGTCAACAACCGGCGCACCGTTCATTGCGATTTATGTAGCCTAAATGACTTGAGCGCAGTTCTCGAAGCCGCTCTCCGCTGGCTCTCCAACGAAATCGGTCGATTGCGCGAAACAACATGTGTGGAGGGCGTAGATAAGGAATTCATTGCAGGCATGGAAAAGGTGCGAAATCTCTTTGCAGTCCCGGAGATATCAGAGGACATTAGAGAACTCTGCCGCGAGTCATTTAGAGGTTTAGGCGGAATGACCATAGGAGAGGCTTTAGATGTGTGGCCAAAGAGGATTGAAGAGGTCGCTATCGAAGCCTTCAACAGGGGCAGAACATGCAAGTAGCCATCATCGCCATTGCGTGCTTTGCCGCTGGCATTGTCGCCCGTCATGCATGGCCCCTGTTCGTTGCGTGGCAGGATCGCAAGCTGTTTGAAAAGCAAGTGAGCTCATGGTCCTCTAAATTCAAGGTTGAAGAGCAGATCGCCCGCGCTACGCTACCGACCGAAGGCCCGGCAATCAAACCTGCCCCCCATCGCCGCGTCGGGCTTGCTGAAAGACGCGCGCGCGCAGAGTTTGAGTCCTACAAGCCGACAGAGCACCGGGACCAGGTTACAGAAAATAACATTCGCGCCATGGAGGGCAAGTATGGTCCTCAATGAAGGAGAGCACAATGCCGCTTGATGAACAGGGAACCTACCGCCACAACGATCAGTCAGCACGGCTGCACTCAGCTAAGCCCGAAAAGCCTCTTGCGCCCAAAGGCACGCCCGAGGAAAAGACGGAAGAAGAGAGCCCCATCAAAGAGCATCTGAAGGCGATGCACTCCGCAACCGGAAACGCTCATACGCACGTCGAGCATCACGGCGACGGCACACACACCTCGCATCACGTTGATGAGAGCGGCGAAGTTTCAGGCCCGGATGAGCATGAAAGCATCGAGGCTTTGAAAGAGCACCTGGCGCAGCTTGAGGGTGAAGAGGCGGATGAGGGCGAAACCTCAGAAGAACCGGAGCACGCGCACGTATCAGCGTTGGGTATGTAAATGCTGTTCAAATTTCTCAAGGAGATCAGACACTTTATGAGCACAGTTCCCGCGGGCCTTCAGGCCCTCACCACCGCAGTTAGCGACCTAACCGCAGCCGTGTCCGATGCAGTTGCGAAGATCGCAGACCTTTCCGCGCAGCTTTCCAATCTGAATTCGGAAGATCCCGCTGTTCAGGATTTGGCGAGCAAACTCGAAGATCAGGTGACGGCGCTTAAGAACGCTGTTACGCCACCGACACCGCCTACGGCCTAATCAACCCAACGAGATGTCCAGGGATGGTCAGCAGGAAGGCTAGCAAGCCGTCCATGAACATCAACCTGCCTAACTCGGCAGCTTTTCCGTTCTGACTTAGCGCGTAGACAAGCGCCCCGCATACCGCTACAAGCAAGCTCAAGTAAATCAGCATCGGCACACCTCCAGGACAACTTAGATGCGCAGAAACAGGCGCTCGGGAACGACCCCACCAGCACGGTGGGGCAGATGCGGGAATTCATGCCCGCCGCAGCAATAAACGCGGTTCCTACGCTCCCTTCGGGATGCAGAAGGCACCGAGCGCCTTAACGTGCAAGGAGATTCATGGCTGCAACCTCTCAACCCGTACCTGGGCCGCTCGCTCCGAAGCTGGGCGGGGTCCGCTTCTACTACTGCACGACCTGCGGGCAGATGTATTTCAATTTCCCGCCAGATCGTATCTGCCTTGGATGCCACAAACAGGGCGGATTTAAACAAGTGGACATCAATGGCGTGGACGTAACAGATACGTTCCCCGCATAAGGAGAGACAATGGCTCAGTCAATCTCAAACGGCATTGCCAACGCTTTTGAATTTGCTTTTGGGGTGAATGGGCAGGCACAGCCGCTCATTCTCGCCTCTTCCAATACGGGAACCGGCGCCCAGACCTACATAGTCGAACTCGGCTATTCGACCACCCAAGATGGTCGCAAGATCCTGCCCCTGTTCGTGAATGCCAGCTTGACAGTCGGAACCGGCGCAAATGCAGAGACGGTCGTTGTTACCGCCGCAAGCGCCTCCAACCCGCAGGGCTTGAATACCTGCACGTTCACAGCGACTTTTGCCAATGCGCATTCAGCCGGCGAGATCGTGTCTTCTGGTTCAAATGGGTTGCAGGAAGCTGCGGCTGATCGGCTTGCGGCTGGCGGTGGTCTAATTGCGCTCACTCCAGCTTGGTTCAGGCAATATGCGAGCCATGCCGCTGGAATCACAGCGCTGACGGGGTTCAAGTCACTTGGCGCGACGACCACTGTTCTCGATTACTCCGGCATTGCAGGCGTGTTCAGTTATGCCGCTGCTGCTGGTTCCGTGTACGCCTCGACAACCCACGTCCTCTACTAGGCGGTGAGCGATGCCGTCAGTCTCGAAGGCACAACAAACCGCGATGCAGATCGCAGAGCACAATCCCAGCAAACTCTATAAGCGCAATCGGGGCTTGCTGGGGATGTCTCATGGCCAATTGCATGACTTTGCGGTGGGATCAGAGGCAGGCAAGCCGGAGTATGCACCGAAAAAAGAGGGCGCATTGCGTCGGCTTGCAAGAGGGATGAAGAAATGATCACCGCTGAAGAAATCGCATCCCGCCAAAAGATTCTCCGCGTGAAGGAGCAGATCGAAGCTCCCCGCGTGGCAGGGGAGAAGCACGTTATTGTCTGCCCCTATTGCCATGACATCAACGTCGAAGGTCAGACGCTTTGCTGCGATACGCTCAGAACCTGCGTTATCACCATCCTGATGGGCAAGCGACAGGAAAAGATCGAAGAGGCTCACAGCAGATATGTCAACTAGCCTTGTGGCTCCGGAGCAGTTAGAGGCTGAAGAGCCCGAGATTGAGGAAACCGGCGAAGATTGGCGGCAGGAAGACGGATTTCCGAATCTTCCTGAAGAGAAGCAGAATGTTCTGAAGGGTCTTTTGCGCTCTGCGCTGACCCGCGAGGTCTATTCGCGCCGTACCGAGGTCATTGACGCCCGCCAGCAGAGGTTTTACTCGCGTTCCATCCAGTACATCTACTGGAATTGGAATACGATGATGTTCGCTCCGCTCTACCAGGGCGGGACAGGCACCGCAGCCGATCAGGAACGCTACTGCGATGTGTACGACATCTATTCCGCATTCTTGAGAACGCTGACAGCAGCTCTGTCGCAGAATGATGTTGGCGCGCACATGGTCCCTCGCACGGCCAAAAGGACTGTAGACATCACTGCGGCGACGGTGGCCGAACAATACAAGAGCCGTTTAGAACAAATCAACGACATCAAGAACCTGCAAATCGAAGTAGCCCGCCTGATGTGCACCGATGGGCGCGTTGTAGGCATGGTTTGCGATGAAGAAGCCGATCCTCAATATGGCTACGACGCCAACAATGAGCCGATGGGCGCGGAAAAGCTTGAAATCGATGGAGTTTTAGAGTGGAAAGTGCCAATCACGCAGAAAGACCTCTGCGACTGGCCATATGCGGTGCAATCGCGTGAATTTGAGACGGAATATCTCGAAGAATGCTATCCGGACACCATAGACGATCAGGGCGAGTCGAAAATCAAGTCAGGGTCGCAGGATTCAGGCGAATCTGCATATGAGCGCATGGCGCGCATCGGTGTTGTGCAGGGAACCAAGGTCATTACCGCCACAGGCGAGACATGGGAGCACCTGACAACCAGGCATATCGCGTTTTTCCGGCCTGCGTTCTATAAAAAGGCTCCAAAAGATCAGCGCGAGTGGCTGAAAGAGACGTATCCGGACGGAATCAAGCTGATTGTCTGCGGAGGGGTGTATTGCAAGAGCTGGAACGCCTCGATGGACAAATGGATTCGCGTAGGGCATGCCAAGCCGGGCGATGGGCAGAACAGGACCTCGCTTCTGAAGGCATTTGTGCCGATTCAGGACGCTTTCAATGACCTGATGAACCTGCGCAAGGAGATGCACGAATACTGCATCCCCGAAAACTACATGGACAAGGATACGTACGACCTCCAGGCCCAGCAGGAGCACGTTTCTGAGCCCGGAAACACCTTGCCCGTAGTCTTGCAACCTAATGAAGACATCAGAAACAAGATCCTCTTTGGACAGCCGGTACAGATCAGCCCTGACCTGATTCGGGCGATTGAGTATCTTTCTGGAGAATTAGCGCAGTTGATTACCGCTGCTCTTCCCTCTCTGATGGGCTCTGGAGATGAGCACAACGAAACCAAGGGCGGCATTCAGATCATGCGCGAGCAGGCTCTTGGGCAAATGGGTATTGCGTGGGGCGCAAGTCAGTGGCTTCTAGCTCACCTTGAAGAACTAGCCATCAAGCGGTGCGGAGAAAAGGCTAAAGATAAAGGCACCAAAATGGCCATCAAGGTTCCTGGTACTGCGTTGCAGCCAGATTCCGTGCGTGAGATCGATACGCAAGATCTGAATGCTGGGGATTTCTACGCGGAAGTAGATGTTTCGTTCCCGGATACGCGCGCTGCCAAGAGAGCGATTCTGATGTCAATGATCAGCTTCGCGGACAAGGTTCCATCATTGCAGGGAATTCTATCTCTTCCTGAGAATCAGGAGCTTCTCAAAGAGAACACCGACACAGACCTTGAGATTCCAGGGGCCGATGCTAGAATCCAGCAGCTCAGGGAAATCGAGCAGTTACTTCAGTCGGGCCCGAATGTCCCCACTCCGCAACAGGCGTTGGCTGCGATGGCGCAAAAGGTTCAGCAGGCTATGGCGCAGGGGATGCCAGAACCCCCTCCGCCCACTCCGCAAGTAATCAAGCAAGTCCAGCAGGCTATGGCGCAGCCAACCGTGCCGATTGATCCGGAATGGGACTTCCACCAATTCCACATTCAGGTCATTCAGGACTGGCTGGCTTCGGACCAATGCAACCAGGAAAAAGAAAAAGGCAATCTGGCCGGTATCGAGAATGTGAAGTTGCACGGCAAGTTGCATAAGCAGGCATTGCAGGCCCAGCAGGGCGCGCCACAAGGCAAACCGCCGTCAGTATCGATCAACTACAAAGATTTGACGCCGGGCGGCAAGATGCAGGCCGCAGCAGAGGCAGGAATTCAGGAGGCACCCGCAGAGGTTGCCGCAGCAGAAATGCAGGATCAAAAACCACAAGGAGCACCCGTAAATGCCAGAGCTTGAAGGCGCAGTTGCAGAGGCACCAGTTGAATCATCCGTTTCTGCCGAATCGGTCAGCACGTCCGAAGACACAGGTCAGTCATCCGAAGTTGAATCGCAGGGAACCGAGACTCAGACTGAAACCGAAGGCCAACAGACCGAACAGCAGACGACAGGGAAGTTCGATGCTACCGGGCTGATCAAAGACCCGCAGAAGCGCGAAGCTCTCAAGGCTCTTGATCCTTCGCTTCCGGGTTTTATCCGCGATGCGGTCTGGTCGAAAAAGCAAGCCGACGCTGCGGGGGGATTACCCGCGCTGCTCGAAACGCATAAGTATGTTACCGAACTCGGAGGCCGCGAGTTTGTCGAGCAGGCCAAAACCGAAATTGGCGAGTGGGAAGCGCTCGATAAGGCATTTACCGAAGGGCGCCCGGAGTTTGTAAAGAACATCGCGCAGTCTGATCCTGAAGCCTTCGAGAAAATGGTTCCGCTGGCGATTCAGGAGTTTGCCAACACGTCGCCAGAACAATATCAGCACATCATGGCGCGGGTGATGGTCAACACCTTCGACGGGGTTGGGCTGACGAATGCTCTGAAGGGTCTGTTGCAGACAGTGGGAGACGGAGCGAAGCAAGGGCTGCAAGAGGTCATCGACTGGGTTGAATCGTTCAGAGCCACAGCCTCCAAGGTGCCTGAAAAGAAAATAGATCCTGAAAGACAGAAGTTTGATCAGGAGCGCCAGCAGTTCGCGCAAAAGCAGGCTGAACTGCTCGTCAAGTCTGTCGATGCGGATTCGATCAGACACAGAGACTCTGTCATTGCCCGAGAAATCAAGCCCTTTGGCGATTGGGAAACGATGGATCAGGACCGCAAATCTGCGGTTGCATCGTGGATATCACAGCGCATCGGCAAACAACTAGGCGCAGACAAAGGCTTTCTGAACAGACGTGACACTCTGATTGCCAATGGCGACCGGGAAGGCCTCGCGAAGCTCGAACAGGCCAAACTCGATGATTTAGTTCCAAAGTTAGTTCCATCGGCAGCAAAAGTCTTTGGCGTAACCAAATCTCAGGCGAAGGTGCAGGAGAAGGCGAAGCCAGGAACGGTAGTGGCAAGGCCCAAGGGCGTAACGTTGCTTCAGAAGGCTCCCTCTGCCGATCAGATTGACCGCTTCAAGACGAAGCCGGAAGACATTTTCAAGAATCAAGCTGTGCTCAAGAACGGAACACGAGTGCAGTGGGCTTGACGTAAGTAGTACACTATGTAGGACCATCCAAAGCAGTTGATAGAGCCAATAGCCTCGGGATGCAACCCCTGACAAAGCTGCGAAGGCTCGGAATCGCTGTAGAGGATGCACACAAATCTAATCGCATAGCGGCGACACAGCACGACAATGCTGGCCCCCTCGGGGCGAACTTGGACGCGAGCGATGAATCCTGAAGAGGTTTCATCATGGCCCAAGGAACTGTCGCACAGACCTTTGCGTTGCAGCACGAAAAAGTGCGCCCGCAACTGAGTCTTCTCTATCAGCTCGACGCAACTCTCTGGAACGAAATCAAGTCCCGCACGGACATTGAAGTCGTCTCCTCGCGCCCCACCCGCGTTCCTCTGGAACTGCTGGCTGGCGGCACCTTCACCTCCGGGAACCCGGATGGCGGCGATCTCGGGACCGGCTCTGCGCCGATTACCGATTTCATGACACTGGTTCCGACCTACTTTTTCCAGTGCTCACAGTGGACCAAGCAGGCCGAAATCTCCACCAACACCGACCAGAAGGCGATTGAAGACTACTCCAAGCTGCTCATGAAAAGAGCCATGGAGAACTTCAACACCTACATGGAGGCGGTGTTCACGCAGGGCGACGGCTCGAATACGCTGGACACGGTATCGACCAACGGCACCGCTGGCCAGAACTTCATTCTCGTCAACAATGCCAATCAGTTTCAGGACCAGCAGCCTATCGACATCTGGACGGCCATCAATGGAACGTTCGTCGAGACGGTCACTGTTCAGTCCGTAGATGCAGCCAACAAAACCCTCTGGCTTGCCTCTCCTCTCTCCGCCAACATCACCGCAGGCTATCCGATTCTCGTCTCGGGCTCTGCCGGCGTGTCAAACTCAGGCCTTTTCGGTCTGTTCACCTATGCGGTAGCGGCAAACACCGGCACTGTAGCAGGTCTGTCGCGTGCAGCGTATCCAGGCAAGCTGGTTATGCCTCACGTCGATGGCGGCGGTCTGACCCTGACACAATCTCAGGCTCGCAGGCTGACAGGACAGATGAAGATTGCTCTCGGCGCTATGAAGGCGGTTGAGTTGGATCTTCAGTTCAACATGGGACCGGACATGCTGGCGGCATGGGAAAACACCGGAATCGCGGTGTCTCAGGTCATCCAGAACCAGCTCTCGGGCGACTCCTCGCAAGACATGCTGAAGAAGCACACACCGAAAACCTTCATGGGCTATCCCATCGTTGGCAACGGTGAGGGCAACATCCATGCCAAGCAGGGACGCATCGACGGCATTGCGCTGAAGACTTACTTCCGCTGCGAAAACCAGGCCATTGATTACTACGAGGTTGGCGGTCAAACCATCTTCCCGGCATACGGTGCCTCGGGTGGTTTGAAGTCGAGTTCGTTCTTCTATCTGTGGACTGGTGTGCAGGTCGGAAATGAGAACGTCCGCGCAGGCTGCTACGAAGACAACATCGCCGTTCCGACTGGTTATTGAGGTTAGATGAGAACACCGCAACTCCTCCCAACAATTCCGATGCATCGGTATGGCCTGAATCCTTTTGGCAAACCGATGTATCGGGTTGTCTGGTCTGACTCTCGCACTTACCTTCTCGGCGGTAATTGGGAAGGCGGCTCGTTTGAAGTAAGGGAAACCGAACTCTACGACGGGGTACACGCATGGATTCTCGAAAAGTGGCAGTCTGCGGAGCAATTCGCAGGAAGCCGCGAAGCATGGGACCAAAAAGAGCGTGATACCAACACGCCCTCTCTCGGACCCTACCCGTCGGAAGGCGAGTACGTCTTTGCATATCGGTTCCCTTTCGAGCCTACCGACTCGATGGTATCGATCTGGATCAGGGCCAATAACGGCACGCTGGCCATGTCGAAAGCCGAGCAGAAAGAGGCGATCATGGCTCCGCTGCTCGCTCGCAGAAAAAAGGATCATCAGCGCATCGACGATGTGTTTGAAGACTCTCAACCTGCCTTCCGATTCGCCGATGCGATGGTCTCGGCAGTCGGGAACGGTAATGTGATTCACCGCAAGCCAAGCAAGCGAATCAAGGACGTGAACTTCCGGCTCGGAGCAGAGGATTTAGGGCTGCCCATGAGCGATAACGCATTCTTCACAGGAGAAGCGAATGGCCACAGTAACACTCGATGATGCCCGTAAGGCGGTAGCGCAGGAAGCCAAACAGCGCAATCGCAAGATCGTTGAGCAGGTTCCGAAGATGATCGCGGACCTTGCCAAAGAGAAGACCGTCTACATCTTCAATGTCGGTCCCACCATGCACCAGAGACAGCTTGGATCGCTTGGAACGTTCACCGTGCAGGCGTGTCCGGAAGGCGCGGAAGTCTCAGCCCCGCTCAAGGTTGAAGGCGTGATCCTCGAACGTATCGCGACCGACATGGACAAGATGGCCAATCGCTACGAAGAGGGCGTGGACGTTGCCAACGACATCCTCTATATCGGCAGAGGCTACACGGCGGACTTGGATCGCAGGAATTATGGCCTGTTCATCTCCGAAACCCCCAAGCCGTCCAAAGAACAGATTCGCGCTGCCAAAGACGCACTGCTGAAGACCTACGGAAGATTGGTACGCGAGGCCGATGATCTTGAGCGGTCCAACAAACGCTCCGAGATTGGCGAGATTCACCGCGTCGCTGGTCGCGCTCTGGGCGTAGTCAAGCCATGGCTCGATGAGGCCCCGCGCGAAGCCTCCAACTGCCCTGCATGCCAGAAGATGATTGATCTGGAAACGGTCAAATGCCCGCATTGCTCGGCAATCCTTGATTGGCAGAGGGCGAAAGACTTCTATCCCACCGAATACAACGCATGGAAGGACGCGCAGGCTAAGTAATGCCCGTCATCCCTCCTCCGGCTGGTGCGCTTCCGCTCGATACGGCGGACACGGTTCTCAACTTTTCGAGAGCACGGATCAACGACGCCATCTCGGGGATTTCCGGAAACCTACTTTCAGACTCTCAGCCGTATACATTCACTCTGTTGAATGCGGCTTTTCGTCATTTGCAGGAAGACTTAGCGAATGCAGGAAATCCAGCCTTCATCAATGAAGCGGTGATCCTGAATCTTCCTGTAGTGGCTTTGACGGACCCTTCGGTCCAGGTGTGGATGAGCTGTCAGTATTTCTTTGATGGCTCAAGCTACTACAACGACCCATTGGCCCCCTTGCTCCCCTTCGACTGCATTCTGCCGCTAAGACTGTGGGAAAGGCAGTCGAACACGCAGCAAGTCTTCTCCGAGATGCAGCCGGTCAATGATGGGCTTCCGGACAACGTAAAGACCAACTACCTCGGTCTGTGGGATTGGCGGCAGAACGCCATTTACATGCCCGGGGCTCTGATTCAGAAAGACCTCAGAGTCAGGTATGCAAGCTATTTGCCGGACATCGCTTCGTCAGGAACTGCGTTGGTTCCAATCATTCGTTGCGCAGACGCTTTGGCGAATTACGTTGCGGCTGAGTTTTGCATGTCCAGGGGTAGTCCGGACGCAGCAGCGCAGGCAGGAAGTTTTCTCACCATGGGGCAGCAAGCAATGAAACGCATGACAAACCGCGATGCGCGGCGTGAACAGCGCGGCAACCACCGGCGTAGAGGCTATTCCAATGGCCGACACGGCGGCTGGGGAATTCAATAGGAGAACGCTATGGGTTTGGTGGCGACAGCAAAATCGGTTGATGCAACACTCAATCACTTCGTGGTTCGGGGAACTATCGCCATCAGCGGCAGCTACCCCGGCTCTGGGCATGGCGACGTGCTTTCCTTCGTAAACATCGCGGGAGTCCCGATTCCTTCAAGCAATATCCCGGATGACGTGAGAATCTACGAGACGACAGCGGCGGGAACTTCGGCCTCGGGTCTTTCGTTCACATTTTCTCCGGGAACCACGCAGGCCAATGGCAAGGTGCAAGTTTTCGCGACGTATGGAACCGAGGCGGGCAATGTAACATACGCTTCGCTTTCGGTCACGGCTTTGAGCTTCACGGCCTGCTTCTCGAAAAACCCTGTCTAAGTGGCAACCGTTGACCAAACGTCAGTTGACGTTCCGCTTTCCCTGTTCTCCTCTCTGAATACGGAGCTTTCGCCTCCAGATTTACCAGAGGGGATCAGCCCGGACAACGGTGACGTGATCTATCTTCCCGGCTCAGTTTCAACAAGGCCGGGAACTAGCCGTGTGTTTCTTGCTGACCTCCGCGCAAACTCTCGCATCAGCTATGAGAAAACCTATGTACAGCCTTCAGGAGTTCCGCAGAACCTTTATCTGACATCCGATGGGGGCCTGTATTTAGAGGATGTCACCGTAACGCCAGGAGTCGCCACGCTGCTTTATCAGAGCACGGCAACAATGGCCTCCTCTGTAACTGCGTTTGGGCGCGAATACATTGCACTGTCCGATGGTAAGCATGGCGCAGACATTCCTCTGCAGTGGGATGGAAAACAACTCTATAGGGTCACTCAGGATGGACCGGGCGCTCCTCCTACGGTCAATAGCATCGCTCTGCCACCCTCGACGCTCGCTCTATCTCCTTCAGCTACTGCGGGCATCGTCAATGCATTTTCGGGCGCTCCCATTGTGGTTGGAGGAGTCACATACTACACCGAGCTGACGATTACTTTAGTCGCTCCGTTTCCACCAGCCTTTCTCTATCCCGGAGCCCTAATAAGCGTAGCCGGCAACTCTATCGCGGCTTATACGATTTCAGGCGCGCTAGATTACGTTTCCTCTGACGGGCTCGTGATTCAGATCCACCTTGGGCTAGGGCTGACCACTACAGGCATTGGGTTGGGGGGCGTAGCTTCTGGGCCTATTGCAACGCTATCCCGCAACGGAAATACAGTTTCCGCCACGACATCGACGCCGCACAGTCTCAAGGTCGGCTATCAGGTACAGGTGCAGGGCGTATCTGCCACGGTTGTGGGCGGGACGATTGCAACTATAGAACTCGTAAATGCGGATAACCCTGGAGTGGCCACGGTTACGACCACCGCAGAACACGGACTCCTGCCGGGGAACATCATCAACATCGACGGCGTCAACACAACTGCAGTCGGTGGAGGAATTTCCAACATTGAGCTTTCCGGCGATGTGGTGAAGGTAACCACAGCCAGCGCGCATGGGCTTCAAATAGGTTCCGTGGTCAATGTCGCGCCTGTTACCAACTCAAAGCTTACCGGGCAATGGACCGTAACCACCGTCCCAACTCCTTCGCAGTTTACTTACGCCTTCATTGATACCGATATTGCGTCTGGAGCGGATACCGGAACCGTTGAGTATGTCTGGCCGCTGGCCAATGTAAACCAGGAACTGAATTACTTCACCGTTTTAACTGCGCCGACATCGACAAGCTTCACGATTGGACTAAGCTACACCGATGGAACTTGGACGGGCGGAACAGCCAGCTTTGCATGGGACGGAATTTTCTATGTCACCAGCGTAAGCAGCGATACATCTTTTCAATACCGTCAGTATGGACCTCCTGCGATCACAAACTCAGCAGGAACGGTCACGCCTTATGGGCAGGCCACGCCGGGAATACATCAAGTCCAGCAGTGCTTCTTATTGCAATCAGGGGCGATCACTGAGCCATCTCCTCCCGGAACCTTTGTGGCAAATGGCGGGCAGTACCTTTCTGTTACCGATTTGGCCATAGGTTCAGCGAATGTGGCCGGGCGCATCCTGCTTTTTACGGGGGCGGGCGGCGCCTACTTTTTCTACATTTCCCAGCCCGCACAAGTAAACGGCTTGATCGTATCGACCGCAACGCAGATCAACGACAACACAACTACGTCAGTCCTGCTCGATTTCGCAGACGCCACACTCTATAAGGCAACGGCTTGTTCTGTTCCTGGAAACACGCTGGCTGAGCAGGTCGTCTTAGGGCCTTGCGCTGGATTCTTTACTTATGCTTCAAGACTTCAGGCGTGGGGCGAATACAACAAGGTTCAGAACTTCCTGAATATGGGGTTTGAAGGCGGATATAAGCCTGTAGCGCCTACATTGCCACTTGGATGGACTCCGGGGGCTTCTTCGAGCGGAGGCAGTCTTGTAGCCACCACGATCCCCGGATTCGCTTATCAGGTCACGGCTGGGGGCGCAGGGAATTTCGGAGAGCTCTACCAGAGCGCCTATCAGGATGCTTATGGCGACCCGATTCTGCTCGCGAATACGCAATATTCGGCACGCTTCAAAACGACTGGGGCTTCGGGCTCAGGATTAATTCACTTCTCCATCTCTTCGGCATCGACAGGATTTTCGAGTACAGGAACGATAACGATTGGTGGACCGCTCGGAGACTGGGATACGGTCGTGTTGACCAATCCCACGCCCGCTTCAATTCCTGCGGACATGATCATCGATTTCTATGTGACCTCAGATCCTTCAGGAGTCGTTACGCAGATCGATGAAATTGAGCTTATCTATACGGATCAGCCGTATCTAGATCATCAGGAACTCATGAGCTATGCAGAAAACCCTGAGGGCTTCGATGGGCTCACCGGGATTATTGGCCCCGAAGACGATTTGACGCCCATTATGAACCATGGGGTTCTCAGAAACAATCTTTACTTCGTCACCGGCAACGCAGTGCACGAGACGGTTGACAACGGATCTACAGAGCCAAGCGGCTGGAATGTTGAGCAGGTGGACGATGAATGCGGGGCATGGTCGATTGCTTCTGTTGCCCGCAATCCTCAAGGGATTGGTTCGGCAGGAAAAGGCTTCATGGCATGGTCTGGGCCTGACGGAGCTCACGTCTTTACGGGAAGAAACCCAGAGAAGTGCTCGCAGGAAATCCAATCTCTATGGGATGGGATGGACACGAGCAAGCCTGAGCTGGCATGGGCCAAAAACGATCAGGTCAATAAGCGAATTTACTTTGGAATTCCCACAGCAGTCATAAACCCGAATCCTCCACCATTCTTCAACACGGTGATGCAGGTTTTGGTACTCGACTACCGCAATCTGGCTACCGATCAGATCGGCTCCTTGCCTCCCATTCGTATTTCGTTTACGGGGAAAATGATTGCCTCAGATCTGACGCGCAAGTGGACCAAATGGACGATCAACGCCTATTGCGGGGAAATCATGTACCGCTCCGCAAGCGATAGGGAGATGACTTTCGGCGGCGCTACGTTCGCAGGCAACTCTCAGGCGTGGACTCTGACCACAGGAAAGTATTCGGACGACGACACCCAGACGGGAATCATCCCTGCGTACTACACGACTTACTTCTTTGTTGGGCATGAAGCGGAGCAGGCTTTACAGCTCGGCAGCCATCGCAAGCAGTACGACTATCTGACGGCGTATTGCCCCGGAGTCGGAACATTGGCGGTAACGCCACTGCTCTGCTCTCTGGCCAACACGCAGAGCCCGACACCGAACATTGCCATGACATCAAGCCCGGATTTCGATCTTGAAATCGGAATCAACGTCCTCACCGCGCGCTGCGCATTTCGTTTCGCTGCAACGCCGTTTACCGGGCAGACAGACAGCTATTTCAGCCTGCAGAAGATGGTCGTGAACATGAAGAAAGCTCCTTGGCAGTGGGTGCGTGGCACGAACTCGGGAGGCAGTTAGTGGGTCAGCCTCTCGTTAGAAACCTGTCTGAACTCGCGCAGATTCCTGGCTTTGGTCACAAGCTGGTGCAGTCTCTAAAAGACTTGCGCACGCTAATTCAGAACACGGCACAGCAGACCAACGCAAGCCCAGCGGGTCAGGAATCTCCTGCCCCTCCACAGATCAATGCGCTGAAAGTCGTTGCATCGGGAGGAGTGGCGCATATCCAGATCACGGACGACAACCCGATTTACCGAGGGACTACATATCACGTGCAGTATGCAACCGATCCAGGCTTCACGAACCCAGTGAATCACTACATGGGGCCGTCGCGGGATATTCGCATTCCCGTTGGAACTCAGCCGCTCTATTACAGAGCGTTTTCCGATCTGCCTACTTCAGGAGTCAGCGCTCCTGTATATCACGGAGGCGCTGTCCCGGTTGCAGTGGCTGCCTCGGGGGGGAGCCAGCCACCTATACCGGCAGGACAGGGGTCAGGCACAGGTACGCCGGGACAAATCAGCGGACATGGGCCAATTCCATTCAGAGGGGCGCTACCGCCTAAGCGTGCATGATCATCCGGCATTTAAGGCCATCGGATCACGCCAAGCTTCACGAACTGCACGAAAAGTCGCCATCGAAATATGAACTACCCGACTTTGAAGGGCGCAACTTCCTTACCGGATTTGTGGCCGTCGATGAGAACGACGAGCCCAGAGTGCTTCTGTGTTTCAGGAGAACCGCAGAGGCTTACGTTGTGGTCGATCACGAGTACGACGTTCCGGCTTACAGGCTTGTTGCGCTGGGCGAATTGATTCAGGCAGCGAAACCTGTGATGGGGCAGCTGGGCTATGACGATGTTTTCGGAACCATAGGCCCGGATGTGCCGAAGGGATATTGGAAAAGGCTTGTGCGATTCGGCTGTGAATTATTCCCCGAGTGGACGGTTGTGAAGTTTTGGAAGGAGCGCTAGATGGGCGGAACAGGTTCGCATAAGAATGCTTTCAACCTCTATGGGGAAGAAAACAACCTCGGAAATCGCTATGCGTCACAAGCTTTGGGCGTCAATCAGGCGCTTGCTCCCACGCTATCCGCCGAAGCTATCAATCCTCAAGGCTTCAATCCCACAACGATGGGCCAGATGAGAACCGCTGCAGAGCAATCGGCAGGCGGAACAAATGCCGGGATTGCAGGGCAGGCGGGATTGAGGGCGGCGCGCACCAGAAACATCGGATCAGGACAAGCCGCTACCGCCGCGGCCGGGAGAACAGCTTCCGAGAATCTGTCCAACGTCGATGCGGGAATCGAATCGCAGAACGCGAAGTTGAAGAGCAACCAGCAACAGGAAGGTATCGCGGGGCTTGGCAAGCTCTACGGAGAAGATGTGGGCGCCGGAGAAAACGCGCTAGGACTTGCGAATGCGATCACCAAAACATCGGGAGAGCAAAAGGGCGGGTTCTGGCAGCAGTTTGGACAGAACTACGCGAATGACTGGCTCTCGAACATGATGAGCCCGGGTGGTGCATAAATGAGCACAACTCCCTACCTCAATCCCGATGAAGCAATCAAGCAGGCTGCTTTGGCATGGCGGCCCGGCCAACCTGCTATCGCACCATATCAGGCAGCGCAAGGATTAAATCTCCCGCCTGTGGGTGGAAAGCTAGGCGCTCCGCAGATACCAGAGGAAAAAGTAGACACGACCTCGACAGTTCCGCTTCCCGCTAAAAGCGTGGGCAATCTTGCGCCACGTGGAACACTCGAAGGCGATAAAGCCGAGGTACAAAGACTCTCGCAGAACGGCGCGGGGCTCAATCAGATTCAGAACCCGATTATGCATGGCGCGGCCAAAGTCGGAGACGTGCTGGGGTCAATTCTTGCGCCTGGACTGACGGCAAAGATTCCCGGCACGACCCTGCATAACCAAGTTCTCTTAGGGCAGGCGAACAGGGCTGTAACAGGTGACGAGGCGAACGCGGAGAAGGAAGCGCAGACGGCGAACCTCGCAATCCAGCCGGAATTAAAGCAGGCCAAAGCTCAACTAGAGCAGGACAAGCTTGATGAGACACAGCGCCAACATGAAAACACCCTGCATGAGCATGGCTACAAGACCGGGCCGGACGGGAATATCGTTCCTCTGACGTATGACGAGATGAACCCCAATCAGCAGGCGGTTCATGATCTCAAAGGCGCACAGGAAGAGGAGCAGGAGGCGCAGGCAGCGCTCAAGAAGGCGCAAGCTGACCCGAACTCTCCAGCATTCCGTCTCGCTCAGCAGCGCATCGAGAATGCCAAGCAGACTCGCCAAATCGCTTTGCAGCGCCTCGGACTATCACAAGCCACCTTTGACGCGCGCTACCACGGCACAGACACCCAAGGAAACGCTCTTCCCGGAGCCATGATCACTGACGATGGTCAGCCGGTTGGCTCTTCCTTCTCGCAGAACGTTCGCCCGACAGGAACAGAGCGTAACAAGGCAGACATGGCCGGAAGCGCGAAAGAGCAACTGAACGACATCAAGGCCATAGTTGCCAAACGACCCGACATCTTTGGACCTGTTGCAGGACGTACCACAGATTTCCAGGTATGGCTCGGCTCGCAAGATCCAGACGCGCAGGCCTTCAGGACGGCCCGCACGATCGCAGGCGATCACCTAGCCGGAACCTTTGGTGGACGTTCGGAAGCTGCTCTCGATGCTCTTGATAAAGCGATCGGTCAATTCAAGGACAACCCGGCTGCGATGCAGCGCGGTCTAGATCAGCTTGTCCATGCCAATGAGCGCTTCCTGAAGGCTGGGAATGTGCGCACGCAGGGCAGCAATGTGAATCGGGAAGCCAGTGCAGCCGGGAACCCGCCCTCAGGCGCAGTAGCGACCGGCAAAGGCTCTGACGGCAAGACGTACTGGCTCGACAAAGACAACAAGCCTCTTGGAGAGAAGAAATAGTGGCAGATTCGATCACAATCGATCCCAAGTCTGTTCAGCCACTTCAACCGGCAGTGACGATTGACCCCGCGTCGATTCAGAAAATTGGCGACTCAAGCACCGCGGCACCCGCTCCTCCAAAACAAGATGGTTTCCTGTCGTCTTTCGGAAAGATATTTGGCCTCGATTCCGAATCAATGAAGGAGCAGGCAAAACCAACCTTTCGTCACGCGGTAGAGGCGATGCCTGGAGTAGCTCCGCTCGAAGGCGCATATCACGGCTTCATGCGCTCCACAGATGAGCTCAGCAAGGGAGTAACAGCGGCACGTGAGGGTAATCCGTCAGGGCTGTTGTCGCACGGTATCTCGGCAGTGCCATTCCTCGGTCCAGCCATCGATAAGGCCGGAGAGCAGGCACCCCCTAGCAGGCCAGGAGAGTCGTTCCTTGGAAAAGTGAAGGATGTAGCCACAAACCCAGGCGCGATGGGAACTGTTATGGGGACGGCTGCGCAAGTTGCGCCTCTAATTTTGGGGGCCACGGATGCTGCTCTTCCCGAGAGGGGACTTTTAGGTCAACTCCCATCAAAAGCACGGGCCGGAGCAGTTCTGTCAGACATTGCACAGCAAGCCAAGGGAACAACCGTTGAGCCTGTTAACGCCTATCCCGAAATTCAAAGATTCCGCGAACTCGTTAAGGCTGGAGGAAAGAACGAAAGACCCGTGTCTCAACTAGGCAAGCGATTAGAGACGATGGTCCGCGCCCCAAACGAGACAACTGGCTCTCATCAATTCTCTTTTCCCGAAGCTCGTGATTATTACTCTAATGTCAGCGATGCCAGCCACGCCAGCACCCTAAGCAAGCTAATGGGCACGGCCCCCAAGCCTGTCATGCTCCGCCAACTCGGAGCGATCCGCAGCGCATTCGATGAAGACCTTACGAACGCTGCTGGAAAAGTAGGGCGCGCTGAAGACTATTCAAACGCAATGGATGAATATGCGCGTGCAGCGAGGCTGAGAAGCGCATTGATTAAAGGCGGGGGAATAGCGGTTGGAGCAGCACTGGGCCACTCACTGCCCGGTAAGGTTGCTTCTAAATTTCTTCCGACGCACTGATTTTCTGAAATAGGAAGGCAAATCCTCTATCAGAAACCAGATGGCGAAGAAAGCAACGATAACACCACCAGCAATCTGCCACATAGGGAACCAAGACTATCACGGGAGCGGGAGCGGTGAATAGACAGAAGGAAAGGCGAAAACACACGATGAAGAGGCTCACACTAATTCCGCTTCTGTTTGCGACTGTCGCTTTCGGTCAAGCCGTGCGCGTTGACATTCCCTTGCAGACCTACGGGCCCAACGTCCCCACCTCGGGCGGCCCTCAGCCTCAAGCCCTCTGGATTGCGAATGCCACGATTACCCTCTGCTCCCATCCATCAGCAACGCTCGGAGCGTGTCAGGGCGCACCCATCACGACTTACACGGATGCAAGTCTTGGCACAGCCTGCCCGACCAATAAGCAACTGGTGCAGCTTCCCGGAACAACCTGTGAAGCCAAAGCGGGCACCGCTGGAAATATCGGCTTCTGGTATGCCGGAGGGCTCATTGACTACTGGATTCAGGGACCCTATGGAACCTATGGACCGTTTTCGATCACAGGCGGAGGTGGTGGGGGTGGAGGTGGGAGCCCGTTCCCTCCGTCATTCTCTGTGCAAGCCGCGAATTCGCCTGCGACCGGATTCGTCAGCGATCCCAGCATCAAGATCAACACAGCAACGCATAACCTCGCAGCATTAAGCCTGCAGGATGAGTTAAACGGCGCTCTGTTCGCCTCTCCGGAAGCGGCTGCGGCTGCTGCCTGCGCGGCTGGGAAAGCAGTCTATTTCCCCGCAGGGACCTATGCCACAAATGGTATTCCTGTGTGCAGCAATCTCCATATTCGCTGCGCATCTTCCGACATTACCACCGCGCAAGGAACCATCTTTAATGTGAACGGTGCGAACTGGGGGCTCTATAACCCCAACGCCGATGCGGTGAGTGGAGGGCCGGCAGCCAATCAGGTACGCAATGTGCGCGTCGAGGGATGCGGATTCAATATCGCAAACAATCCGTCAGCGCTGGGAGGATGGAGAATTAAAGGAATTCTCTGGTCGTATTTCGAGGGCAATACGATCTATACAAACAACAATTCAGGACCCGCCATTGCTGAGGATGGCGGCAACTACCAGCAAAATGGCGGTGACTACGACAACACCTTTGTCGGGAACAACCTGTACGACAATTCCACGACCAGTTCCGGAATAGGCTATCTTCTCACCGGAAGCGGCGGCTCAAATAACAACACTCATACTGCGGGGTCTGTCGCGCGATTTGGAACAGCCGTCGATATTGAAAACGGCAACAATAATTCATTTATCGGAATTGATGGAGAGAACTGGTATCACACAGGACTTCTTCTTACGGCGGGAGCGTCGGGGAACCTCTTTCAACGATTTCGTCTCGAAGAAAACCTGTCTCCATGGAGCGGTCCAGTCGCCAAGACGCTAGGGCAAAGCATTGTCGATTCCAATGGCAACCGCGAAACCATCACCACGGCTGGAACGACGGGATCAGTTGCTCCTGTATGGAATGCCAGTAATGTAAACGCAATTTTGAAGGCGAATGGGTGCGCAGTAACGGGGACCCCTGGGCAAACGGTCCTCCTCAATGCTTTCAATAACGGGTCTACCGCTACCGCTACCGGAACGCTTGTCGCCACAAACACAATCAGCGGGGCAACCTGGGTTGTCACTTCGGTAGGGACCGGAGCGACCGCAGCGCCAACCTCTGCAACCTGCAGCGCGGGAACCGTATCGTCTGCCAGCGGCACAGCGACCCTGGTTACCAGTGTGGGTACGGTAGGAAACACAACGTCCGATGGGAGCGCGGTATGGACTCTTTCTGTCGTGATGCCCACGGACGTAATGGCGACCGGATCAACCGGAAATACGATCGACGTTTATATCTCCGGCTATGAGATGGGCGTGCTCGACAGCTATACCCAGAACAACTATCCTCGCCAATCCCTTTTTGGTTGCACTGCCTGCGGAAATTCGCAGAACGCCACGCTGCAAAGTTCAAGAAGCCAGCAAGTAAACGTGGGCGTAAATAAGACACCAAATTTGGCGGACGGATATGCTCTCGGCGGCTTGGATGTAAATGGAGAAATTCAATCCAATCGCTACTATCTTCTCTGTAACTCTTCAACAGGGTGCGAGACTATCAACGGTGGAGGATATGCCCGCTTTAGCTATACAGGAGCGACAACTACCCTCCTGACTCTCCCTGTAGTCAACGGGCAGCTTCTGGGAACCAATGCGACGATTCCGCTTGTCGCGACAGGGTTGGCGGGGCCGGGCGTATCGTATCCCAGCAACCTCCTGCAATTCTTCGGATCCTATGACACCGGAGGCATTACCAGCGCCTTTTATACCAGCGGACTTTCGCCTGTAGGATCGGCTGGGCAAACCTGCCTGCTCTCGAATTTCGATGGCGGAGGCTCGGGCGCGACTGGAACGCTCACGCTAACAGGGACGAACGCCATTTCCAGCGGTTCTGCCATTACGATGACGGCCAATGGAAGCGGTTATACCTCTCTTCCGACTACAGCCACAGTTACAACAGGAACCGCTTCATCGTGTTCAGGGACCATCTTGCTGTCTGGATTCACGGCAGGCAGCGACTTCTACACGATCAAAAACAGCGTTAACAATACGGGGGTAAATTCGGGAACAGCTCTGGTAATTAACCCATCCGGTTCTCCGGGGACTCATACCTTCGAAACCGTCAACATGAATTTGCTAAACTTCAACAACACCTCTGCGACAAGTCTCGCTAACGCACCCGGCTTCTCCTATACGAACATCGGACACGCTTGGAACGGCACTAGTTCTGCGCAGGATAGCTGGGTAGTCGGCCCTTCGCTAGCCGCTGGCAGTAATCCTCTATCGACATGGGCATTCACACACTCCGGTCCTGGAGGCGGTTCGGTATCTGTTCCGAATTTGGTAGACACTGGGCTAACGGCAGGCACCGCTCCCGTCTGCCCCAACGGACCTAATGGAACGCTCACTACTTCTGGCTGCACCGCGACAACAGGAACAGGTCTGTCTGGAATGACAGCCGGACAGGTGCCGATTGCGGCGAGCGCGGCGAGTGTAACCAGCAGTATCCCTCTCGGCAATTCCGGAAGCGATATTCCACAGTTAAGCAGTGGCTTGCTAAACCCTTCCGTGATCCCCAACAACACGGCAAACGCCGGAGGACTCGCAGGCGGAATTCTGGGAACGGTTTGGTATCAATCCGCCCCTGATACCACGGCAGGGATTGCGCCCAACTCAACCACTTCGATTCTCTGCCTTACCCAGCAGGGCGACGGAGTAAATAGCGCTGCACCGGTATGGGGAGCCTGCGCCGGATCGACAGCAGTCGCATTCTCAGCGATTACGGGATCGACAAACACGAGCGCGACCATGCTGGTGGGAACTGGTGCAAGCCTTGGTCCCACAGGGACTGGAACGGTAAATGCCAATCAGGTAAATGGCGCTTCCGTGCCAACATCCAAAACAATTGTCGGCACAAATAGCAGCGGACAGATCATTGACGCTAGCAGCGCAACACTGACTAACAACACAAGCGGCAATGCCGCCACGGCTACGGTTGCAACAGCGCTGGCCTCCTCGCCTACGAATTGCACAGCAAGCCAGGCCCCGACAGGTATCAACGCAAGCGGAACCGCGCAAAACTGCACGACCTATGTGCAAACCATTTGCAGCGGAACCATCGTATTGAGCACTTCAGCGATACCCTTGGGCTCAACGTTCGACAACACCGCTGCGTGTTCCGGCTTGCTGAGCTCGGACAATATCCAGATTGACTTTGCTTCCAATCCCACCGCGGTTACGGGATATGGAGTATCCGGCAACACTCTGACCATCTATAAGTACCCCACCGCAAACACGATTCATGTGGTGCAAGGCAACAACTCTAACAACTCAGGGACCATTACCCCAGGTGTAATGACTCTGAATTTTCACGCGTTTCGATAGGAGACCCAATGGCAAGCAAGCCCTTTCAAGCCTCACCTGCCTCGCGCACTGCAGGCCGATTTGTAGCCGCCAACTATGGGAAGTGGTCCCTGAATGTCTTCAGCTTTCCCGCAGGCACAGGGACTCTTCAATTCGCCGTCACGTCTCCGCTCGCCACCCTGACGGATGGGCGGCAACTCGCGCCCTTCAACACAAACGCGCCGATTTATGTGGGTTCGGAAAAGGTGACTCCGACAGCAGTAGTCCAGTCGTCGGCTAATCCGGGAGGCTATCTGATTACAGCTTCGTTTTCGAACGCGCATGGAGCGGGAGAAACTGTCAGTTCCGCAACATTTGGGCTGCAGGAAGCCCTGAATGACGCAAATGCCTCCGGAGGTGGAGCAGTCGTCATTGATTCGGCGTGGGCGGCTCTGGGTGGGACTACGACCATTAAGAACGCTGCTACCGTCCCTTCTGGGACAGGCGTTGAGGATGTGCGCACCGGACTTCCATCCGCTGGAACCGGCACAGTGACCAGCGTCTCGGTTACTACAGCCAACGGAGTATCCGGCACGGTAGCAACAGCGACTACCACCCCTGCAATCAGCCTGACCCTGGGAGATATTACTCCAAACTCTGTAGTGCCGACTACGCCTATTGCGGTGGCCAATGGAGGCTCGGGCGCAGCGACGGCAGCCGCTGCATTGACTAATCTAGGCGGAGCATCTCTGACTGCCGCCAACAATCTCTCTGCGGCGGGCGCGCTCTCAACTCCCGGATTGACGATCAGCGGAGCCCCTATCACCGGAGGTACAGGTACCACTACGGCACCCCAAGTTCTGATAGGCAACGGCACCGCTCCCACATCCTGGAGTACAGGCGGAACGCAGGTAGGCATCAATACCGGATCTGGGGTAACAAATGCCATCGACGTTCACGCGAATGGTGGAAGCTCTGTTTTCTCGGTTTCGAGCGCTGGCAATGTAGCTATGGTGGGCTCTGCGAAATTTGGTGCCAATTATCGCGCCATCAATTCGCAATCTGGAACCAGTTACACAGTGACCACCACTGACGGGTATGTCCACCTTTCTAATACGGCGGCGCGTGCTGTCACCTTGCCGCAAACTGCGAATGCGGGCCAGATCTTCTACATCGTAGATTCGGCGGGAACAGCGGGAACAGGCAATATCACCGTCACTGTGGCTACTTCGGGAACCATCAATGGTGCGGCGAATAAAGTGATGAGCTCCAACTACGCCGTGAACGCTTTCCAGTGGGTTTCCTCCGGCGTTTATCTGATCGTGCAGTGAGACAGGCAAAGATGAAGTATAGTATCGCCGCACTTCTCCTCTTCGGCTCCCTACAACTGTCTGGGCAGTCCTGCACCTCTGCGGTTTGCAATGCAGTATCAGCAAGCGAATCAGACGTTCTGGCTGCTCTGCCGTCGAACTCAAACACCAATGCCACGGTAACGGTCAACATCCCATCCGGAACCTCAAACTGGACAACAGGCTTCAGCTACACGCTTCCTTCGGCAGTGACAAGCCTGACGATTCAGGGCGCAACAGTCGTTAGCTGCACCGGCACGGCAGGAACCTCAAGCTACGCCTGCTCCGCTTCAGACTCCACCAACATCGTCGATACATACGCAGGAAACAACTCGCTGATGGTGTTCACGGTTGGGACCGGAAAAACTCTCAGGTTTACCGGCGTAACGATGAAGGGCGGAACGCTAGGGGGCGGGAATTCGAAGTTCAACGGATTCGTGCAGATCCTTTCAGGCGGAGGAGAAGTTCGCTACGACCACAACCACTGCAACATGGAGACCTACTCTCCTGCCTATGCAAACGCTTCAGAATGTATCCGCAGCTTCGCTGCACTGACGGAGATGGTTGCAGATCACAACCTCTTTGACCTTGCAAACTCGAATACGCAAATCGAAGCAGGCGTTTCGGACTTCGGCCCCTACAACGATATTTACGGAAACGGCGACGGAAACTTTGCCCAGCCGACGCAATGGGGCCAGATCACCGGGATTCAGTACGTTGAGTCAAACGTGTTCAATGGCGGCGCTCCGAATGATTGCGGATCGGGCGCAACGCAGGTCATGCGCTACAACACGATCAACGACTCCTACGTTGGAGTGCAGACCCATGGAACCAAGTCTCCCGCAGGCCCGGCGAGAGGCTGCAGGGCGATTGAGGCGTACCACAATTACTTTCTCTGCCCTTCCTGCTCTCCCGCTTCAGCCCTCGTAGGCACCAAGGGAGCGACGGCCATGATGTGGGGCAACACCGTTTCCGGCCAGCCTGCTTATCACTTCTATCAGGGCGGCGGAGATAGACAGAGCGGAGACGAGACAGAAACCAACACTCCGCAGGGCTGGGGATATTGCGGAACGGCTGTAAACGGAAATGGAGTTGGTTCAGCATGGGACGGAAATAACCCATCAGCCTCGGTAGGCTATCCCTGCCTCGACGGGCTGGGCAGAGGGCAGGATGTTCAGCATCTTAATGGCAATAACTTCTGCGGCAATTCAAGCTGTACGATCGGAGGTCCGGGAAGACTGAATTCCGTCACCGGCACGATTGCATGGAGCCATCAGTATCTTGAGCCGCAGTATTTGTGGATGAACTCGCTCGGGACGATTGCCGACGCGAATTACATGCTGCTGAACGATAGCTCCACAAACAACAAAGACTATTACTACGACCAGACCGCGCAATCAGGAAGCTTCACGGGAGCCGCAGGTACGGGATTTGGCTTGCTCTCCGCGCGTCCTTCGACTTGCACCGCAGGTTCAGGAGGCACGTATCTTTCGAGCCCTACAGGGAGCTATGGTGTAGCGTATTGGGCCACAGATGCCAATTCGGGCAATGGCCAGCTCTACGTCTGCACATCGACGAACACCTGGACAGCGGTTTACCAGCCAGCAGCCTACCCTCACCCCTTGGTTAACTCAACAGTCCCAACTCCTATCTTTTCTCCGGCACCAGGTACCTATTCCACAGCGCAGATGGTTTCAGTTGCCAACTCTCTAAGCGGTCCAAGCACGGTTATCTCCATGCCGGAAACTTCGAACAGCAACGCCTCGACAGGTACGACCCCTCATGCAAACACCTATACGAATTGCGCGACGGGATATTCGGGAGGGTCTTTGCAGCCGGCAGGTCAGCCGGTAGGAACCCTTTATTGCACATCTGCCGATAAGACAGCAGCGGTAGCCGCGGGGGGGCCGAATAACGGAGTAGTCACTTCATCGATATCGGGAACCGGCACATCAGCTCTTGATAACGGCAACGGGGCAGGAGGTTCAGATTCGCCACCTTCGCTCACTGCGACGTATGGCGGCGCAACTGGCACAGGTTGCGAAGTGGGAGCCAATAATGCCTCTGCCCTGGTATCCGGCCTTACGCTTCCCGGCAAAACCTCCAGCTCACAACTCATTATGGGAATCACTACAGGATCTCCGGGCAATTCTTCTATTCTGACAGTCAAGAAATACAACTACAACGGGGATGCGGCGAATCTCTTGGTCCGACAGGACTGTGCTTCGCCTAACTCGGCTTCGGTTGGAGGAGCCCATTATGAGTGGGACGACAATTACAACGACTCGGCAGGAACATATTTCGGCTTCGGCTTCGATTACAACTTCCCCACACAGAAGTTTCGCAGTGCTCCGCAAGGCGCTTCATGGACTGATCTTGAGCTATGCCCATTCGATGGAAGCGCCTGCATTACAACATATCCCTGGGCTGCAGGGCGTTACCTCTATACCGAGCGTTACGAGCATTACGCACCGGGATGCTCTCCTTCATCGAGTTCGGATTGCGCATTCTATGACGCCATGTGCGTGCAGTTGTGGTCTGGCGGCTCTCCGGTAAATTCTCTAACCTGCTACCACCTCAAAAACGCTTCAACTCATGCACCAATCAGCTTTACTCCAATCAGCAAAACAAGCTGGACGCACCCGCAATATGCTGTGCAGCATCAGTGGGACATCAACTCTGCATCGAGCACGTTAACAGCGACGATCCCGTTCAGCCATCTGGTTGCCTATAACTATTCGGGGCTTCAAATCTTCTACACCAACAACGGGTCCACGCCCACGACATCGAGCACGCTCTACACGCTGCCAGTCTCGGTATCGACTTCGCAGACGATTAAAGCTCTCGCCACTTTTCCGGGGTATACAAATTCGCCGGTTGGTTCTGCGCCATATGTAATCAACCCCACATCCACAGTCCATGTATCACTCCAAGGCATCGTCAATCAATAAGGAGCGTTCAATGAAGAAACTCGGGATTCTCGCAACGATTTTTACTTTGGCTATGGCGTGCGGTGCAGCACTTCCGCAATCCGCGCCTCATTCCGTCACCATCAAAACCACAGCAACTGCGCCAGGAACAGCAACCGTGCTCAGAGCAAGCGGTTCGTGCCCGACTACGGGAGTTCCCAACAGTGGTACAACGCTCACCAGCACGCTGTCTGTGCCTACGCCGGGTACTGCAGTGCCATACAACGACGCCACCGTTGTAGACGGCAACACCTATTGCTATTGGGTCACATTTGCGTCTTCAGGAGGTGGCAGCGCTGTCTCGAATACCTTTCAAGGGTCTATTACCGTATCCGTCACCATCTCCGGTTCCGTGCAGTAAGCCGGGATTCTGGGGAAAGCTGTTTTGCGCCCTGTTCCATCTGGGCTGTCCGAAATGTTGACCAGTGCTCCCAGTAATGGGGAGAGCCCGCAAGGGTGCTGGATCTTTGTTGGGCCTTGGGGGAAAGGTGCGGATTGAATGGGGCGACACGCCAGAAGAGCGCGGAGCGGTCATGCGGAGGCTTATGCAGCAAGTTTGCGAGGATCTTTATGACAATGGGCAGCCGGGACTCATCTCACGAGTGGAGGACTTTATGACTACTCACAGGGCGTTAGATGAGGAACGCAAGCAGCAGCACAAGGCGAACACGGACCGGCTCAATATCATCATCGGCTTACTGATTGCCATAGCCGCCTACATTGCTATCGTTGTCTCCGTTTCTCACCCCTTCAAAAGCAAGCTGGACCCCGAACGCGTATTCCATTCCGAAGCGCCCGTAATGGCTTCGGCTCAATCAGCACACATCCCAATCCCGAGATAGGCTATGACGACCAAACCAAATCAGCCAACCAACCCAGATCCCAACGACCCCACGCCGTATCCAACCAATCCCCCGCCCCAGCCAGCATGATCGTCCGACCTCCGCTTCCCAAAGACGTTACCAACCCAGATGCAAAGCTCACCGACAGACAAGTTCAGATGGTTCTGTCTGGGCTTCTGCGTCCTAGTGCTGACGCAATACATGCGCTGGCGAAGGAAGTTCTCAAAGCACGAGGAATCGAGGCATGATGTGCGATTCGCAGAGTACGGCTGGGCGAACTGTGAACCGACCTATGAGCAGGTTTTGGCGGCAGTCTACCTCGAAGCCAAGGGCTTTACCTTCGGGGAGCACTTTGATCTCAAGAACGTGGAAGAGTGCGCAGAGAACGTCTACAGGGCGGAACTGAGCATGGATGGGAAGCAATGAACTTAACTGAGTACGGGTTGCCGCAGAGGGTGATTTGTAGCGGAAGGACCGAACTAAGACGCCCGTTAAGTGTCTTGCTCTCGGCCCCACGGCAGCTGACTAACAACCTCGGTATGTTCGGGAGTCTTCATCCGGTCGGGTCCGGGACGCCTACACCTTTCGCCACCGCCGCTAACAGCCAAAGGATACCATGACTTTCTCTCAAGATTGCGTCGATCTCGTCAAGCAGTCGGAAGGATTCAGCGCCCATCCCTATAGGGATTCAGCCGGCTACGGCACTGTCGGATACGGGCACAAGATCGTCGCTGGCGAAGACTTTGAAGACGGGCTCACCGTTTCTGAAGCAGAGACGCTGATGCGCGAGGATCTGGATAAGGCCGCTCATGCAGTCAACGAACTCGTCAAGGTTCCGCTCACGCAGGGGCAGTTTGATGCGCTGGCGGACTTCACTTTCAATCTCGGCGGTGCCAACCTCAGAAACTCGACACTGCTCCGCAAACTTAATTCGGGCTATGCCGATGAGGTTCCTGCTGAGCTTCTGAGGTGGATTTACGCAGGCGGGGAAAAGCTGTCCGGGCTCATCGTCAGGCGGCAAAGGGAAGTAGAACTCTGGAGGAAACAATGAATCTCAAAGCTTGGCTTCACTCTCTCGTAGCAGCGGCAATCTCAGCAGCTGCATCTGGCGTTACCGCAGGCATTGTTGCGCCGGAATCCTTCAACTTCAGCGGTCCAGGGCTTCAGAAGCTCGGGGAACTCTGCGGGGTAAGCGCTCTGCTTGCTGTCGCGGCCTTCCTGAAGCAGTCACCGCTGCCCACATCGAGCGAGACTGTCACCACCACGGTCACCGCAACACAGGAAACCACAAAACCCTAAGGAGATTCGCATGCCAGGATTCAAGTCAGTTCTCAGCAGCATTGGTCACTTTCTGGCCAAAGTCTTCAACCCAACCGTAATCACATCGGCGGCAACCGTGGCAGACATCCTGCTTCCTGAGTTCTCAGCCCTCATCAACAAAACAGCAACCGCGGTAATCAATGCTGAAGTGGCAGCGATTGCGGCAGGCCAACAGTCAGGCTCCGGTGCGCAGAAATCGGCACTGGTGATTGCCCAGATTGAGAAGGACTACGAGAACTTCGCAGCGGCCAACGGCATCCCGGTAATCCCGGATAACGTCAAGAAGTATGTGGACGCGATTGTGGCAGCGCTGAACTCGTTCCCCGCCCCTACCGCCTAACCCCTAACCCGTCCCGTCCCTCACGCCCCGGCCTTGTGCTGGGGCGCTTTAGTTTAGGTCTTCAGAATCACAGCCTTTGCCGATTGCGAGCGCATCGCTGATCAGCGGGGGCAGGTTGCCGATAGCCTCAGCCATTACCAAGCCGCATCTGTAGAGCTCTCCTATGAGCACCAGGCTAGGGCAGGGACCATCGATCTCCCCGTGAACCATCTTGCCTATGCCGCACACTTCCTCTGCGCAGCACAGGCCGCATCCGTTGCAAGGAAGGCCAAACGCGGGCTTAGTCTGAATCACTGGCGGCAACGCAATCCCCATCTCTCCACCTTCCTCTACATCCCCCCGGAGGGTCACTGCACGTAGCACAACCCATTTCCTAGATTTGTGCATGGCTTTGGCTTCACAGTCGCGCAGTCAATCAATGTCTTGCCGCCGTCAGTAGTAATCGTTGCTTTGTAGTTAAAGCCACGGCAGATAGATTCCGTGATGTACTTGTCCATCGCTTTCAGGCGTTCTTGCGTCTCAACCCACTCCTTCTCTGTGACTACGTGGAGGTCGGGAGCACACCGGGGCGGCTCTGGAAATATCATGCACCCTACAGGCTGATCGTCTGGGCACTTGGATACCGGGCGCTCGACGTGCTCATACTTCTGGCACTTCAGGGGCGCTGGTTCTTTGGTCTTGCACTCATTTACGCACAGCCCTTTGGAATCGCACACCTGCCTGCAAGAGGAAACGTCGAATTCAGAGGGCTGCTGCCCCACGCATACCGTCCCCACCAAGAGGGCTAACCAGATGAGCTTCATTTCTCCACCACCCTCAGATTACTAACACTCGTCCAGAACGTGTAGGAAGGCCCTTCCTTGCAGACCGGAGTAAACGGGTTGACCATTGTCACTTGGAGCTTGTCGTCGGCGTAGAGCGGAACCAGTCTTGATGTCCCTGCCTCGTATACCGATACCAACTGAGGGCAGACCGGAATCTCATCATGCACAACGATGACCTGCTGCTTCTTCGCGCTGCACCCGCACAGGATCACCAAGAGGGCTAAGGAAAGAAGTTTCATGGCTGCTCCTTGAGTGCAATACGATCTCCGAGCTTTACGGCAAGGCTCTCCCAAGCCGCATCTTCCCCATTACAGAACTCGCCGTGAATCGTCACATACGCCTCATATCTTCCGTTGCCACTGCTCAATAGCTTGGCTTCGGGAAATGCTTCAAGAACTCTCTGCTTTACAGTTTTCGTCATTCCGGCTTACCGTCCTTCCCTTGTGGCCCCCTAACCGCAAATTCCTCCATGCGGCCCATGGCGCTCTCCGCAAATAGAGCATTCCTTGTACTCAGGCGTCTTTGGAACCGTCACCGATCTTGGATGGCGGGGCATTTCTATGCCGATAGCTTCGAAGTCCTCTACCTTGTCAGTCGCAAGGATCACCCACATGCCACCATCTGCGATTACAGGATGCTGCCCGACACCTGCCAGCCTGCACAGCCGCCAAGAATCATAGCGCGGCACAAACACCCAGAAGTAGTCATACCTACCGATCAATTGCCGAAGTGTGCTCATTTCGCGTCCTTCTGCTTCGGGGGCCACGCCTTAGCCTGTTGATCCTGCTTCACCCGAGCTATCATCTCAGGCGTCCACTCTGATTGAGGCGTTGCAGCTATGCGCCTGTCTAGGTCGTCATACGCTCTGCACCAGCCATTGCCCATGACCATGATCGGTTCGCTCACTTGCCCTCCTTGGCCTTCGGCGGCCAGTAGCCCGCCCGATAACGTTCCAATTCTTGCTTGATGTGGCCTATTCGGTCCCTATCATGTGGCAGCAGTGTTTCAGCGAGATCTGCTAATTCCTCAAACAGAAACGAGATAGGGTCGCATTCTGATCCATTAACAGTCTCTACCCATTCGCCCGAAGGCATTTGTCTCCAATCTGCCCTCATTTTTTCCTTCCGATCTGAGCCACTGCCTGCCTCAGAGCATAGCGAATCGCCTCCGCAGCGCTCACCTTGAGCCCCTGTTTCTCCAGATGCTTTCGGATCGCCTCAATGTTCTCGCGGTCTTCCTCATCGAAGGCCATCGTCACGCGCATCTTTGGGAGGCCACGATCTGGCCTAGGAGACACCCGGCAGGAGCGGTTAAGAGATGGTTTCAGTTCATCTATAAGCCGTTGCTCTGCCGCATCTAGTCCGTCCAGTGGGACAAGGTCAAATTCCCATCGGTCGCATAGCTTCAAATGCTTGTGAGACGTGATCCTGTCGCGGAGGTTCTGGCTACTTCCCACGTAAACGCACGTATCGCCAACGTAAAAGCGGTAGACACCGCTCGCCCTTGGAATCGATGGACCCTTCATTTCGCAACCTTCTTTGCCTTCTTCAGCAATTCACGAATGGCCCTCTGGATCACCACGCTCCGAGTCTCACTGAGAGATGCCGCATACTTATCCAAATCCTTCAGCAGCGCATCGTCAATCGAGATGGAGCAGATTTTCTTGGGTGTCATGGGCATGAATATACCGCGTCCAGAAGTAGATTAACAGAAATTATTAGTAACTCATAAGATTCTTCTTGCAATTACTTGCAATCTGAAATATCTTGACCTCGTTACCAATTCCTTGCCAAACAGGGCCTTTCGTACCGTTACCCGTAATGACCCCTTAGTGCCAGTTACGCGCGTGTAACTGAGGAGTAGAACTGTGTCGAATTTACAGCAGCACTCGCTGAATCATGAGAATTGTCCAGCGTGCGAAATACACAGGGCCTCCCCATTGCTCACTCCTGAATTGCCTTTCTCGGTTGCCGCTAAGCTGTGGTTTGATACGCACTCGCAGTACATCAAACCATCGACTGCCAGAATCTACTTTGAGCATGTTAAAGTGCTCTCGAAGTTCTTCGGCGATCTCCCGCTAAATCAATTCCATATCGGCAATATTCGTTCTTTTCAGGGCTTTAGGCAGGGCAGCGCTTCCCCGGCTGTCATCAACATGGAAATCAGATCTGTGCTGATCCCGATCCTCAAGGAAGTAGAGGTCTGGCCGCGCATAGACGGGGTGTACCGGACCCTGAGGGAGCCGAAGAAGAAAGTCCGTCAATCCATGAGCGATGAGCAAGAAAGGCGGTTCCTGGCTGTCGCCCTTGATGCATCGAAGCCCAAGCGGTTACTTGCCGGCCACTGTCTGGTTGTGATGAGTAACACCAGCATGGGATTTGGGGAACTCAGTCACCTCAGGCGCTACGATGTGGTGCTCAATGAAGACATCCCTTTCGTAACCGTCAACGAAGCCACTAAGAACGACTACAGGATTCGCACGATCCCGCTCAACTGGATGGCGCTCAGATCGATGCGCTGGATTCTCAGGCGCTTTGAGGACCTGGGTGGCACGAGGCCCGATGAGTACATCCTTCCCCACAGAGCCGAACACCCCAAAGGCGAGCCCAGACGCACCCTCCCGCCCAACTTCCGCAAACCCATGCTGAAAATCAACCGCGCAGCTCAGGAAATCTTTGCCGAAGCGGGGCTATCGCACTTCGTTCCCTATGACATGCGCAGCGTAGCCGTGACCAAAATCTTGTCCGATCCGAACGTCTCTGACCAGATGGCGCAGGAGATCATAGGCCACTCCGATACGCAGACCAAACGCCGGTATTCGCGCCAGCGATTAGAAAAGAAAGCGGTTGCGATGGACAAGATGGCGCTAGAACCAAAGCCTCATATGGGCGGGCTGCTGGTTTTCTCGGGTGGGCGAAAATAAATTCAAAATACCTCTTGACGTGTTCGCAAAACGCGCATACAGTGATGTTCATGCCAAAGACATTCACAGAAGATGACGTGCTGGCAGACATTCGCAAAGAGACAGAAGCAACGTCTCTGAGGCAGACTGCCGACCGCATCGCGTGCAGCCCCGGTTACCTCTCAGACATTCTGAACGGCAACCGGGCGGTGAGCGATTCCATTGCAGCAGCCTTTGGCTACGAGCGCGAAATTGTCACAAAGGTGATATTCCGCAAGGCTGCATAGCGCAGTATTCCTCAGTGCAAAGAGAACTATTCGGCTGAAGCAGAGCCGAATTTTTCAGGAGCAAAAACCCAATGAGCGTTATTCGGGAAGTATACAGCGCAAATGACGGGGAGAAAGAGCAGTATCCAGTCCCCGATGCCCCAACCCCTCGCCAGCAATATGTAGTCGGTCTACGAGAGGTAGCCGATTTTTTAGAGGCGCACCCGGATTTACCTTTTGAGCCTGACAACGTGAAGTCCTACTGCAACGTCACGCCAGAGAATTATCTGACCGTGATGAGCACATTGCCATCGCCGGAGATAGACGATCTTCCCGGGCATGACATTTTCTACATTACACAGCGTTTCACGGGTGGCACATCGCTTCGCTACATACAGAAGAAAAAAGGGATTTTTCAGCCGCAGATAGTTGAAGGCGAAGTGAAATGGCATGCCCCTAAGGTGACGCAATGAACCCCTACTTCCTAGAGGAGCTTCCTGACGATCCCCCGATGCCCCGAGAGGAGTTTTTGCGCAGAGAGCTGCTGAGCTTTGCGCAGAAGTTCGCCATCCTCGTGCTAGTCAGCCTTGTATTCGCAGCGATTGTGTACCCGTGGTAGGAGGCGAGATGAATCTGATTTGTGTTTGTTGTGGCGGAGATTTCTACCCAGTGCAGGACACATGGATGGGCAACGTATGCGATGAGTGCAGGACGCCATGTGCTGACTGCGGAGATTGGCTGGAGAACGGGCCGGAAGTAGTGAGCCAAGGCAAGCGCTGGCATGCAGTGTGTTTCCGCGATGCGCTGGAAGAAGGGAAGGCGGCATGAATATCGTCGAAAACCCCTTCTACATTGAGTTAGCCCTGCTTGTGCTGCTAGTGATCGGCCTTACTAGGTTAGCGCTGAAAGGAAAAGGATAATGTCACTCGCAACGACACAACCCGCTTTGCCGGGAATGGACAAGCTGATTCGGCGCGAACCTACCGCTGGCGAACTCTTGCAGATCGCTTTAGAGCGGGAATCAGGAATTGAGATTATCGAGCGCATCACGGCCATGATGGAGCGGGAGCGAACCTATCAGGCCAACGTGGGCTTCGATGAAGCGCTGAACCGCTGTCAGCAGAAGATGGGGCGGATCTCGACAGACGCCAACAATCCTCAGACCCATTCCCGCTACGCCACCTATGCCAAGCTGGACAGCGTTCTGCGGCCCATCTACACGTCAGAGGGCTTCTCCCTGAGCTTTGGGGAGCGTGACTGCCCGACACCTGGAAAAACGCGCTTCGTGGCCTTCCTGAGCCGTTCTGGGCTCACGCGCGAATACATCAAGGACATGACGGCTTCAACCAAGGGGCCGAAGGGTAACGATGTAATGACGCCCGTACATGCTGAGGGAGCATTGGATTCCTATGCTCGCCGCTACCTACTCAAGTCCATCTTCAACGTGGCAATCGGGGAAGACGATACAGATGGCGTAACCCCGGCTTCGGTAATGCCGAACGAGGAGCAGGAGATCCGACTAGATGAGTGGGCGGCTGCTCTGAGGCAGTGCGATACCCAAGCGCAGTTGAAGCAAATCTTCGCCGATGCCTATAAGTACGCTGCGTCAGTAAGTCCTACCGAAAAGTCTCGCATGACTCGCGTTTACAACGAGTGCAAAGAGAGGCTGCAATGAGAGTTGTTTGCTCAACACAGCAGACTGCGGAATGGCATCAGGCACGGTGCGGAATTGTTACGGGCTCACGGATGGCTGCTGCAATAGCGAAGCTATCCCGCGCTTCTAAGAACGGTGTAAAGGGTGATTACTCCGCTGCGCACTGGGAACTTGTCAGAGAGTTGGCCTGGGAACGGATCACTGGAGTCCCGGCAGATCACTTTGTATCGAAGCCGATGGAGATCGGTACACAGTACGAGGGGGAAGCCAGAGTTGAGTTTTGGATGCGCTATGGATGCGAGGTTGAGCAAACAGGATTCATTCTGCACCCAACATTGGATTACCTGGGATGCTCTCCGGACTGCTACGTAATCGAAAACGGAATCAAGATCCCCGTAGAACTCAAGGTACCTCTCCCAAAGACACATGAGCAGTATCTGGAAGATGGCGTAGTTCCTGAAGAATATGTGCCACAGGCCATGACAGAGATTCTTTGCATGGACCGCGCACCATACGGATACTTTGCCAGCTACTGCCCTCCCGACATATTCCCCGAGATGCCAGATGAGTTCCGCATGTTGCGGGTGAAGCTGATGGCTGATCCCAAGATGTTCGAGGCTATCGAAGAAGCTGCTACAGACACCATGCAGCACGTTGCAGAGCGCATGGAGACGCTACGGAGGATGTACCCCGCCAAGTCTGCGCCGAAGAGCAAGCTGAACGCCGAACTAGAGGCAAGCATGGAAGCGCTGGAAGTCTTGGATGCCGACTGGGAAGCCGTTATCGAGCGCAGAGTGCAGAGAGTGGAAGAGGGGGTTGCGTGAGAGTTCTGGTTGCGTGCGAGTTCTCCGGGGCTGTGCGCGAAGCATTTCGCAGGCAGGGGCATGATGCCTGGAGTTGCGATATTTTGCCTGCCGCAGATAAGAGCAAGTTTCACATCACAGGCGATGCGTTGATCGCAGCGAATCACGGCAAATGGGATTTGATGGTTGCCCATCCTCCATGCACGTTTCTGGCGGTGAGCGGAGCGCGATGGTTTGCTTCCCGAAAGTACGAGCAGGAAAAAGCCGTGGATTTCTTCTTTTGGCTGGTGAGTATGCCGGTGCCGCGCATAGCGATTGAGAACCCTGTCGGAATCATGAGCACTCGCTATCGCAAGCCTGATCAGATCATTCAGCCGTGGCAGTTTGGACACGGCGAGACAAAAGCAACCTGCCTATGGCTCAAGAACCTGCCGAAGTTGCAGCCGACAACCATCGTTGAAGGCAGAGCGCCAAGAGTCCATTACGAATCGCCTGGGATCATTAACGGCCTGACGCGCCAGCAAAGGCGATCGATCACGCTACACGGCATCGCAGAGGCAATGGCTGACCAGTGGGGAAATCTTGCGGCAAAGGAGGAGGCCGCATGAAACGTTCAACCCCCTTGCAGCGCAAGACTCGGCTCAGAGCACGCCGCAACAAGCCTGAGGTTCGCATAGGCAAGCACACGGGCAAGGTGAGGCTCACAGGACGCGCTCTTGAGCTTCTGAGGCACGCTTGCTGGGGCAGAGATCATCTGCGCTGCAAGGAGTGCGGATTAGAGACGTACTGGAAGCCGAGATGGGAAGGTGACCCGCTTGCCTACGACATGGCCCATGTTGTTTCGCGAGGCGCTGGAGGATCGGACACGCTGGAGAACGTAAGGACGCTCTGCCATCGCTGCCACATGAGGGAGCACGCAGGGCACAACCAGGGGATTCAGGTGGAGGAGAGGGGATAGATGGAAAAGCACGTGATCACAAGCATGAAGCTGCTGAACTGCCAAGTCTGCTCAGAGGGCACTGAAGAGGAAGCATTGGCTTGGCTTCGCAGAACTTCGCCAGCAGGCACAGAGAACAACTGGGGCCAGTACGACTACGAAGAGCACCCGGAGATGAAGCCGCTTACCTGCGCTGATCATCCCGAAAGGACTCATTTCGTCTTTCCGTGCTAAAAGCCAAGGCTCTGGCGTAGTTGTACAGATCACTACTAGGGATGGATAAGTTGCTTCACGAAAAGGAGAAAAAGACATGCCAAAGGAAAAGAAGCCAAAAGCAGTGAACTACAAGCTGATCACCCCAACCGATTCCGAGCCCTATAAGTTACTGGTGCAGGTTCGCAGAGATTGGCACGACGAAACCATTGCCGCAAAGGTAGCCCTTGCGTGGCGCAACCATACCAATGCTGATGTAGATGGGCATTTGGTCCTAGGAAAGTGCATACGAGTGACGGATCTCAACAAAGAGTTTGCCCCGTATGACTTCATTATCGTTCTCAACCGAGAGGTTTGGGACGATCCGGAGTTCGGCAAGGAAAGAAAGATTGCTCTTCTAGACCACGAGATGATGCACGCGGCTGGTGCCTTCGATGAGGACGGCGAACCTATTCGAGATGAGCGCAACCGCAGAGTTTGGCGCACCCGCAAGCATGACATCGAAGAATTTCGCGATATTGTTTCCCGTCACGGTTGCTATAAGCGCGACCTCGAAAACTTCGCCGAAGCCCTGCTTGAAAAACACGCTTCCCCGCTATTTGAACAAAAGGGTTTAGACGGCCCAGAGGCTATTCAGTAGGGGCACTACTAGGGATGTTTGGGTTGCTTACTCGGGGGAAAGCAAATTGATAATCAGGCCGAAGAACTGGGAGAAGTTTCAGCATTACAAGGATCGCAGGCCGCCGTGGATACGGCTCTATCACTCACTCCTTGATGATCGAGCGTTCTGGGCGCTGAAGGGTGAAGACGCCAAGTGCCTAGTCGCTATCTGGCTGATTGCTAGCGAGAGCGAAACCGGCGATCTTCCACCTGTTGAGGACTTGGCTTTTCGTCTCCGCTTAGCTCCCAAGAAGGCTAGCGAACTGCTCGACAGGTTGAGAGCGTGGATAGTGTACGACGCTAGCAAGGTGCTAGCAAAAGTGGAGCAACCTGCTACACCAGAGACAGAGGCAGATAAGAGACAGACAGCAGAGGCAGAAATAAGTCCGTCGATGGTCGCCTCTGCCGTGATGCAGGAAACCCGAATTTCCGGGCGCAATCTTCGCATCGTGCTGGAGGAAATATCGCGCAACGAGATGGTTGCAGGAAAGTCCGCAGACGAAGTGCGCGACAGCATGATCACGGCATACCAAAACTTTCAACTGGCAAAGCCTAACCTGCAATTCGTCAAGGGATTAGAGAAGTTCTTTGGCGAGGGCGATTGGCGCGATCAGACCACGTGGCCGTGGAAGGAAAAGCGCACAGAGAACCCGCAACTAGCGGCGGAATGGGCAGACTTTCAACGCTTGGAGGCGCAATGAAACCCGCTGAAATGAAACAGATTTACGAAGAGGCTTGCAGAACTGCGGTCAACCGACCTGTCCCTGATCCGGCGCAAGCGAAGGCATGGCTAGAAACTCTCGGCTCCTTCGATGCGAAGGATGTGCGCGGAGGGCTGGCGCTGTGGTGGGCATCGACGGCTTGCGATGAGCGCGGCGAGGTGTGCAGTAAGTGGCTTCCTGCTCCAGCAGAACTCAAGCCGCTGTGCGAACAGGCGAGACGCGGGATCAACGCGAAGAAAGCTCAAGGTGAACGTCTAGTGCTCTGGCAGTGCCCATCATGCAAGGCTCGGCTGTCTGGTTTTCCGATTCGGGGTGCATCGCTTGAACGTCGCTGCGAGAAGCGAGTGAACGGCAGACCGACGCAAGACGGATTCCCGATCTGCGGTGCCCTGATGACCGTGATTGTTGACGAGGCTAATGAAGGCCCAAGCGAGATGGTTTCGACTCGTGATATGCCATCGTGGGCAACAGAGAAAGAACCTGCATAGGAGGCACCATGCAACCACGCCTGTATTCCCTGAAGCGCTATGAACGGTACTCGATTGATTGGCCGATGATCTTTGTCTGGCTTGGTGTCACTGTGGGCAGCTTGGCAGTGGACTGCTTGGTGATTTACCTGCTTTGGTACCGCTGGATGGCGGTGAGGGAGGTATTTGGGCTGTGAGCGAAACACAGAGTGTAACGAAGCCAATCCAGGATGCTCTGACCAACGCCGGCTACTTCTGTATGAGGCTCAATTCCGGACTCATCAAGAGCGGCAAGCGATTCATTCGCCTCTGCCCAGCGGGAACCGCAGACCTCGTGCTCTATGTGCCACATCGCTTGCCGATCTGGATTGAAACCAAGCGCGAAAAGGGAAAGACCAATCCCGAGCAGCGCATTGCCCAGCAGAACTTCGCATATCTGGTTGAAGCGCTCGGGCATGACTACATTCGCGCAACAAGCCTCGATGATGTGCTGATTCTGCTTAGAAAGGAAAGCAAGTGATGGCAAGACCTAGGAAGCCGGATACGGTCTGCGGAATGGACAGACAGTATCACCGGGGATGCAGGTGCGACAAATGCAAGCAAGCGCATAGCGAATACAACAGGATTCTGGCAGAAATGAAATCGAGGCACGGCACTAATTCCAGGTACATGCGCGGGTGCCGCTGCACTGAATGCAAGGAAGCCCATGCGGGAGTAAATCGGCGGATTCGTGCCATGAGAAAGCCACCTAAAGGTGAAAACGACTCTCAGGTGATCCGCATGATGGTGATTGCCGACAAGCTGTATCGGATGCGTGTCGCATGAAGAGGCGCTTACTACCTCGCTGGTTGCTCTTTGTGGTGATCGGCGTATTAGTGGCAGAGCTGGGCTATCTGACGTGGCAGAAGGTTCATGAACCCAAGGTTACGGTGATTTGGCTGGATGTGTAGAGGATAAAAGTGATGCTTTGGAGCAGTCGAAAGATTCTGAGCACTAAAGGATTGCGCTGCAAGATTCATGTTCGCGCAATTGGGAATGAATGCCAGCGCCCTGCAAAGGTTTACGACCAAACGTGCAAAGGCTTTGATCTTGGGCAAATCACATGCTGCAAGAATCACGCACGCTTGCTCGAAAAACAAGGCATAACGCTGCTGAAATCCGATTGATGTGTCGGGTGACGTGGTATTGGGCCTAACTGGCGTGGGTGAAGAGGAGATGGAGAGCATGAAGCACATCGTTGGATTCTCGGGTGGCATTGATTCGCAGGCATGTGCGCGGTGGGTGCTGAATCGCTTTCCTGCCGAAGACGTGATCTTGCTGAACTCGAATGCCGGCGGGAATGAGCACCCGCTAACTGAGGCTTTCGTGAAGGAGTACAGCGAGAAAGTGCATCCAGTAATCCGAGTTTTCGCAAAAGCGGAGGATGTGGAGAGGCCCTACGACCGGAGACGCATTGAGGAAAAGATTGGGACGGAAGCAGAGTTGACCTTTGACGATATGGCTGCATCCATCGGCATCTTCCCGAACAACCGCAATCAGTTCTGCACAACGTACTTAAAGTTAGCGCCGCAGCGGCGCTGGCACAGACTCAATACTCCAGATGGAGACTTTGAGCGGTACACAGGCGTTCGCAGAGATGAGTCCCGGCGTCGGGCTGGAACGCCGTGGCGGGAGTGGGATGACTACTTCGACTGCTACGTAAACAACCCTTTGGCTGACTGGACGAAGCAGATGGCCTTCGACAATGTGCGTCAGTTCAATGAGCCTATTAACCCTCTTTATTCTCTTGGCTTCAGCCGCGTTGGATGTGCTCCATGTGTAAACGCCAACAAGGAGGATATCGAGCAATGGGCCGAGCGATTTCCTGAAGTGATCGACAAGGTGCGCGCGTGGGAAAAGAAGGTTGGCAGGACTTTCTTTGTCCCGCTGATCCCGAACATCACACCTAGGGAGATAAACGGCAAACTGCAAAAGTTCAACTGGATTGACGAGGTAGTCGAGTGGTCCCGCACTGATCGGGGCGGGAGGCAATTCAACATCCTGAAGGGATTGGAACGGCCTGCCTGTGAAAGCAAGTTCGGGCTGTGCGAGTGAGGGTGTGAGGGGGAGAGAGATGGGAACGCGAATTGCGAAGCGAGATTTGGAAGCGATGCGCCAAATCGAAGCCATGACAGACGAAGAACTTGATGCTGAGATTCGCAGTTATGGGCTAGACCCTGACAAGCTAGCTAAACACGCATTTAACCGTGTCTGCGAGGCTCTGCGCCAGAAAAGCATCGAATGCGCTTCAGCGAACACCAAAGTCGCAGCACTGGAGCAGCGCATGGGCGTACTAGAGAGGGCGCTGAAAGTCAGAAGCGGACGCGTGTGTTTCGAGTATAGAACCCCTGAGCGCTTCCGCCGCCATGGATACAGCACCGCCTACGGTTCAGGGTGGGAAGCAACGATGGAAAGTCCGAAGCCGAACGCAGGATCGCGGCACTGGCAGAGACAGAGAAGGGGGAACAACGTGGCTGATTTCGATAACGGTTTGATTCCTGCGGAAGTGGAGAGGCTAGCGATTCTTGCCGAAGAAGCCGCTGAGGTGATTCAGATAGTCGGCAAGATTCTGCGGCATGGGTACACGTCGCACAACCCAGTAGTGATGGCGCCCATCAGTAATCGTGGCCTGCTTGCAAAAGAGATTGGCGATCTTCGCTGGATCATTACGTTGATGATCTCAGAGGGCGATGTGGCCGAAGGCGCTGTTCTCCAACGCGAACGGCTAAAAATCGATAGCGCGAAACCTTATTTGCACCATCAGAGAACGGAGGAGCGCCATGGCTGATCTAGCGATACCGGATTACCTTCTGATACCAGAAACATGCAAAATCTGTGGCGTATATTCGCCAACATGGTTCACGGACAGTGACCTGTGGAACCTGATCGATGAAGCGGGAATACTGTGTCCCGCATGCTTCATTACCAAGGCTGAAAAGGCTGGAGTGAAAACAACTGGCTGGAAGTTAATTCCAGAAGAACGTGTTGAGAAGGCAGAATCAGAGGCCCGTCAACTGCGAGAGCAGCTAGAGGAAGCAAATGCGAGCAAGGTTGTGAATCTCTATCGTCAGCCTGAAATCGACGCACTCCGCTCCCAGCTAGAACGCCTGCAATCGGGATTTGACGCGCTATGCACCGCCCATGCCGATCTTGGGCAGCAAGCAGCCAAACTTGAGGCCCAGCTAGAACGCGCTTACATGCCTGCGAGCGATGAGGAGTGGGAGAAATTTCATCAGTTGGCGCGTGGATTAGGAAGGGAAATTCAGGTAATGCAGCGCTGTCGAGTAAACGCTTTGCTCGCTACACGCAAGCAGGAAAGAGGATGAGGATTGTGAATCACCTAGTTGATCCGCAAAAAGTGAACGACAAAGAGACTTGCCCGCGCTGTATGCATCCGTGGGATGCCCATACTGAAGACCTTGGCTGTGCTATCGGTCATACAAATCAGTGGTGCCAGTGCGACTATTCGCTGCGCAAGTATCTCGAAGGTATAGAGCAAACCTCGGAGAATCGGGCGCTAGCTTTGATGGATTGGGAGGCAGATGCCAACCAACTGCGAGTGGCTTTGGTGCAAATTTGTGAAGAGGCAAAGCGGCAATACCCTGTCTCTATTGGTAATCAGCACGCGTGGGCAAAGATCCATCGCATCGCTGAATCCGCATTAAATAAACCTGATGCGAGCCAGGAGCAGGAAAGAGGATGAGATGGAAGAACTGAAGAGTTGTCCGTTTTGTGGAAGTAAGCCTTTGGGGCCAGTGCCGATGTATGCCGACAATGGTGATTATGGATGGGCATCCTATTGCGGCAAGCGTAAATGTCTATCGGTGGGACCGCTGCGCAAAACAGG
>Ga0207707_10000359_pt1 | contig 47942 bp, 41 predicted proteins | sample KBSC83BmetaG_FD_184336 | JGI IMG/M metagenome (GOLD analysis project Ga0207707, IMG submission 184336) | Corn rhizosphere microbial communities from Kellogg Biological Station, Michigan, USA - KBS C8-3B metaG (SPAdes) (version 2) | ecosystem: Host-associated > Plants > Roots > Rhizosphere ... | reverse complement strand
ATCGGCGCCCGGTGGGGCAGGGCGGCGAGGCGGCGGGGACGGCCGTGACCGTGCTGGCGCATCCCGGTGACAACTGGATGATCCATGTCGCGGTCGAGCAATGCCAGGCAGGCGATATCCTGGTGGTCGGCTGCTCTGCCGACAACACCGACGGCATGTTCGGCGATCTCTTGGCGACCTCGCTGATGGCGCGCGGCGTCAAGGCGCTCGTCATCGACGCCGGCGTGCGCGATGCCAAATCGCTGCGAGAGATGGGCTTTCCCGTGTGGTCGAAGGCGATCTCGGCCAAGGGCACTGTGAAGGCGACGCCGGGCTCGGTGAACGTCCCGGTGGTCTGCGCCGGCATCAATGTGATGCCGGGAGATGCCGTGATCGCCGATGACGATGGCGTCGTGGTGGTAGGCCGCAAGGACGCCGCCGAGGTCGTCACCAGGGGCGAGAAGCGTCATGCCGACGAGGAGGGCAAGCGCAAGCAGCTCGCCGCCGGCGCGCTCGGGCTCGACATGTACAACATGCGCGAACCCCTGAAGAAGGCCGGCCTCGTCTATGTCGATGAACTGCCGGAAGACTGAGATGGCGATGCGCCTGCGTACGCTGCTTGGCGACCATCCCGGCACATCGGCGCTGAAGAACGGTTCGATCAAATCCGACCTGGTCGAATTCGATTTCGTCGACTACTCGCCGACCAACAAGGGTTTCAAGCCCATGGTCCGCGAGCACGCGTTCGATCTCTCCGAGATGGCGATCGTCACCTATCTGATGGCGAAAAGCTTTGGCAAGCCGTTGGTGCTGCTGCCGAACGTAGTGGTGGCGCGGTTCCAGCATGCTTATGCGCTGACCAATGCGAAACACGGCGCGATAAAGCCCACCGATCTCAAGGGCAAGCGCGTCGGCATCCGGTCCTTCACCACGACGACAGGCGCGTGGCTGCGGGGCATCCTCGCCAATGACTATGGCGTCGATCTCGATTCGATCGACTGGGTCACCTTCGAGGACGCCCATGTCGCCGAGTTCAGGGATACGACCAGGCGGGCGCCGACGGACAAGAAGATCGTGCAGATGCTGATCGATGGCGAGCTCGATGCGGTGCTCGGGGAGAAGGTCGAACATCCCGACCTGAAGCCGCTATTCGCAGACGCTGCGGCGGAAGAGAAGTCGTGGTTCGCCAGGCACAAGGTGATGCCGATCAATCATATGGTCGTGGTGAGCCAGAACCTTTCCGACAAGCACCCTGACGCCGTCCGCGAAGTGCACCGGCTCCTGGCCGAATCCGCCAAGGCATCAGCGGCCGCGCCGCGCTTCACTGCAGACGAGATGCGCCGCTCGCTTGAACTGATCACGCGTTACACCGCCCAGCAGGGGCTGATCCCGCGCGCTTACGCCGTCGACGAACTGTTCGACGATGTCACGCGCGCGCTCATCTGACGGAGCTCCGATGTATCCCGAGCCGATCTTCGATCTCGCCCATCTCGGCCACATGGAATTGCTGACGCCGAAGCCGGATGAAAGCCTGAAATTCTTTGTCGACGTCATGGGTATGACGGTCAGCGGCCAGAAGGGCGAGTCGGTCTATCTGCGCGGCTGGGACGATTACGAGCGCTATTCGCTGAAGCTGACGGGCTCGAAGACCTCAGGCATGGAGCACATGGCCTTCCGCGCGCGTAGCCCGCAGGCGCTGGAGCGCCGCGTCGCCGCGCTCAAAGGTTCCGAATTTGAGATCGGCTGGGTCGACGGCGACATGGGGCAGGGGCCGGCATTCCGCTGCCGCGACCCCGACGGCCACATCGTCGAGCTTTATTACGAGACCGAATGGTACCAGGCGCCGCCTGATTTGAGGCCGGCGCTGAAGAACCAGGCGCAGCGCTTTCCGGCGCGCGGCGTCAACGTCCGCCGGCTCGACCATCTCAATTGCCTCGCGGTCGACATCAAGGCCAACCGTCTCTTCTTCGAGAACTATCTCGGCCTGCGAACCACGGAGCAGATCGTGCTCAACGACGGCACGGAAGCCGCAATGTGGATGACGATGTCGAACAAGAGCTACGACTTCGCCTATACCCGCGACCACTATGGCAAGAAGGGCCGCTTCCACCACGTCACCTACGCCCTCGACAGCCGGGAGGAGATCCTGCGTGCCGCCGATATCTTCCTCGAGAACGGCGTGCATATCGAGACCGGGCCGCACAAGCACGCGATCCAGCAGACCTTCTTCCTCTATGTCTGGGAGCCCGGCGGCAACCGCGTGGAAGTCGCCAACGCCGGCGCTCGGCTTATTTTGGCGCCGGACTGGAAGCCGATCGTCTGGACCGAGGAGGAGCGCAAGAAGGGCCAGGCCTGGGGGTTGAAGACCATCGAGTCCTTCCACACCCATGGCACGCCGCCGGTTGCAGGTTAGCTCCGTCTCACGCGAGCGTAGCGGCGATCACGTCTGACATATCTCGTCATACGACATATGCGCGTGCCGATTTCCGAAACTTTCCCTTGCCGCCCGCATGGCGCTTGGCGAAACTGTCGGCACAAGAAGCAAAAACGTTCTGGGGAGAAACCGATGCGCCCGTTCGCACGCGCCGCCGTCCGGCTTGCCGCCATTTTTGCCGTTGCGTTCGGGCTTTGCAGCCAGATGCCGACAGCCGCAGGGGCCGCCGAGAACTGGGACCTCTATATCTACAATCCCGTTGCGACGGTCGCCGCCGTCAAAGGCATGAACGTCATTATCGAGCAGATCGAGAAGGAGACCAACGGCGAACTGAAAGTCCGCCTGCATCTCGGCGGCTCGCTCCCGATCAACACCACCAACATCACCCAGGCCGTCAGCGACGACGTGGTGCAGATGGGCGATGACGGCTACTTTACCGGCAACGTTCCGATCGCGGGCATCCTGCGGCTGCCGATGCTGATCAGGACTCGCGACGAATATGCGAAGGCCGCTGGCGTGGTCGATCCCTATCTCGAAGCGGCGTTCGGCAAGAAGGGCCTCGTCGTGCTCGGCCAATATCTCTATCCCTTCCAGGTCGCCTATTCCCGCAACAAGCTGACCAGCCTTGCCGATTTCAAGGGCCAGAAGATCCGCGTGACCTCGCCGGAACAGGGCGAGTTCATCAAGCGGCTCGGCGCGGTGCCCGTGACGCTCGGCGCGCCGGAGGTGCCGTCGGCGCTCGACCGCGGCGTGGTCGACGGCGTGCTCACCGCCAACACCGGCGGCGGCAACACCTGGAAGGATCTGCTCAAGTACAACTACCGCCTCGGCGTGAACTATTTCAATTCGGTCGTGATCGCCAACAAGGATCGCTTCGCCAAGCTGCCGCCCGACGTGCAGGAGAAAGTGAAGAAAATCGTCAAGGCCAACATGCCGTTGATCACCAGCGCCATGGAAAACGACGAGGATAACCTCACCAAGAAATTCGCCGATGGCGGCATGACCATCACTGTTCCGACCCAGGCCGATCAGGACGAGGCGGCGAAAATCGTCGCGAGCTTCTGGGACGATTGGGCGAAGTCGAAGGGACCGGATGCGGCCAACGCCGTGAAACAGGCTCGCGCGGCGCTCGGTCGCTAGCCATGTCCGATCATCTGGAGATTTCCGAGGGCGGCGCCGTCCATCGCATCGAGGTGCCGATCGCGGGCGCGAGCCCGATCGATATTGCCAGCGAGGCGGTCTGCGGCCTGTTCCTTCTTGCCATGATCGTGATGATCGGGGCCGAAGCCATTGCGCGCAATTTGCTGGGCACATCGCTGCAGGTCACCGATGAGGTCGGCGGCTATCTGCTGGTGGCGCTGACCTTCCTCAGCATGTCCGTCGCGGAATCCCACGGCGCGTTCCACCGCGTCGAGTTCGTGCAGATGCGCCTGTCGCCGTCGGGGAGGATGATCTCGCAGATCATTTTCGAGTTGGTGTCGCTCGCGGCGTCTGCTCTCGTCACATGGCAGTTGGTCCGGCTCGCGCTCAATTCCTTCCGCACCGAGGATGTAGCACCGACGCCGCTCGCCACGCCGCTCTGGATGCCGCAGACCTCGATGGGGATCGGCATGGCGCTGTTGTGTCTCGCGTTGCTGCGAACCATCGCCGCCAAGGTGAGATATCTGCGCGCCGGAGCCGTGCGATGAGTTCCGGCGTCGAACTGGTCTTCATCCTCGGTGTTTTTCTGGCCCTGCTCTGCGTCGGGATGACCATCCCGTTCGCGATTCTCGTGCCGTCCGTGCTCTATCTCCTGACTCATGCCGGCCTTGCCGGGCTGAAAGGCCTCGGGCTCGTGAGTTGGGGCAGCATGGACAGTTTCACGCTTTCGGCGATCCCGCTGTTCATCCTGATGGCGGAAATCCTGCAGGAGAGCAAGCTCAGCATGCGCGTGTACCGCGGCCTGTCGACGCTGGTCGCCTGGATGCCGGGCGGCCTCTTGCAGACCAACATCGCGGGCTGCGCGATCTTTGCCGCGATTTCCGGCTCCAGCGTGGTGACGGCGGCTTCCATCGGCCGCGTCGCGCTGCCGGAATTGCAGCGGCGCAATTACAGTCCACGGCTGTCGGCCGGCTCGCTCGCGGCCGGCGGCACGCTCGGCATCCTGATCCCGCCCTCGATCGCCATGATCGTCTACGGCACCTTCACGGAAACCTCGGTCGCAAAACTGTTCATGGCCGGTGTGATGCCGGGCCTGCTCCTGACCGGCATGTTCATGGCCTACATCGCCGCGCATGCATGGTGGCGGCCGGAGGTGAGCCCGGTCCTGACCAAAAGACATTCCGCGCAGGAACTCGCCTCAGCGTTTGTGGATGTCATTCCCTTTGTCGTCCTGATCGTCGGCACCATCGGCAGCATCTATTCCGGCCTGGTGACGCCGACCGAAGCGGCCGCCGTCGGCTGCATGCTCGCGATGGTCATCGCCTATTTCTGGGGCGAGTTCAATTTCGCGGTGCTGCGGCACGCGTCGCAGTCGACGGTGAGGGTGTGCGGCAACATCCTCTTCATCATCTACGCCGCCTACGTCTTCTCCTACGCGATCTCCTATGCCGGTGTCGGCGAACAGATCACGCAGTTCCTGGTGAGCCTGAATCTGTCGCAGCTGGAGTTCTTCGGCGCACTGTTCGTGCTCTACACCGTGCTCGGCTGTCTCGTCGAAAGCCTCGGCATGATCGTCGTCACCGTTCCGCTGCTCTATCCCGTGCTGCTCCAATACGGTGTCGATCCGATCTGGTTCGGCGTGATCCTGGTTTTGTTCATCGAGATGGGCCAGATCTCGCCGCCGATCGGGATCAACCTGTTCGTGATCCAGAGCATCTGGAGCGGAAAGCTCGCCGATGTCGTGATGGGAACGATCCCGTTCCATCTCATCATATTCGTGCTGCTGGGTCTTCTGGTCCTGTTCCCGGACATCGCGATGTGGCTGCCGGGCAGGGTCGGCTCGGGGCCGTGAGCATTCAACATCGCTCGACACCATTCCTCTGAAATGGTTCCTACTTGCATCGGTTCGACCCCGCACCATCTTCGTGCGGCAAGACCGTTCAAGTGGAGTGACCGATGGCGCAGCGCGTCGATTTTACCAGCGAAGCCTTTTTTCGCGACCCGGCTGCAACGGTTGCGAGGCTTCGCGCGATCGGTCCCGCGGTGGAAACCCGCTTTCCGATCGTGGGCAAGGTCTGGGTCACCACGACTTATGAGGCCACCGCGCAGGTGCTGAAGGACAGCGCGACCTTCTCGCTGCGCAAGGAGGGTGGGGACGTTGCCGGGCTGCGCTGGTGGATGCCGAAGCTTGTGGAGACGCTTGCCAGTAACATGCTGACCACCGACGAGCCCGATCACACGCGCTTGCGCGGCATCGTCGACGAGGCATTCCGTCGTCGCGCCGTGCTCGACATGCAACCGCGGATTCGCGCGATCGCTGAGGAGCTTGTAGACGAACTGTTTGGGCAGGGAAGCCCGGCCGATCTCGTCGCGCGCTATGCGCAAATATTGCCGCTGTCGGTGATTTGCGAGCTGCTGGGTCTGCCGGCGGCCGATCGGCCGATGTTCATTGGCTGGGCGAATTCGCTGGGGCGGGTCAGCGGCATGATCGGATTCCTGAGCGTGCTGCCGGCGTTCGGCAAGATGAGACGTTACATGGCGGAGCGGCTGCGCGTGGTCCGCGAGCAAGGCGGCGAGGGGCTGATTGCCGAATTGGTGCGAGTCGAGATGGAAGGCGGGCGGATCAGTCCCGACGAAATGCTGTCGATGCTGTTTCTGCTCCTGAATGCGGGCTCGATCACCACGACGCATCTGATCGGCGGCGCCGTCTTCGAGCTGCTCAGGGATACGGATCGGCGAGACTGGCTCGCGGCCGATTGGGACAGGGCGGGGCTTGCGGTCGAGGAGTTCCTGCGCTTCGTCTCGCCCGTGCAGTTCTCGAAGCCGCGTTATGTGCGGCAGGATACCGCAATCGAGGGCGTTCGCCTGAAGAAAGGCGACAGGATCATGGCCATGCTCGTGGCGGCCAACATGGACCCGCAGGCGCATGAGTGTCCCGATCGGCTCGATCTCGAGCGGCGGCCAAACCGGCACATCTCCTTCGGGACGGGAATACATTTCTGCCTGGGGCATCAACTCGCGCGGATCGAGGCGGCCTGCGCGCTGCAGGCGCTGTTCACGCGCTGGCCAAAGCTGAAGCTGGCGGTCGAGCCGTCCGAGATCCGCTGGAACAGGCGTCCCGGGCTGCGCTCGATCGAGAAGCTGCCGGTTGCGGTTTGACCGCGACGGGACGGGTTGTGTTCTTAAGTCACCGCCCGGAACTCGACGCCGTGCAGATGAATGACCGGCGACATGCCGAAATGATTGGCGCCGAACACGCGCATGCGGCGGTAGAGCTCTTCCTTGCTGATATCGAGCGGGATGTCGCAGATCGCCCGGTAGGCGCGGCGCGAATTCTTCCTTGAACCCCAGCTCTGCGGAGTGACGGGCAAAGGTTCGGGCTCCGTCGCCAGCCGTTGGCCGAGCCGCCAGAACATCTGCGCGAGATGCGCGTAAGCCAGCCCCTCCAGCGCCGCCACGTTGATATCGGGTGAAATGAGAAAGCGGGCGACGTCGACGATCGGGCCGGAATCGACGCGCTCGGCCATCGCATGGACGGTTGCGCCGAATTCGATCGCTCCGTCATAGAGCGCGAAATGCGCCGGTGCCCAGCCGGGATATTCGGGCGGACCGGGATGGAAATTATAGGCGCCAAAGCCGAGGGCGGAGAGTATGCCGGGCGGCACGATCACCGCCGAGGAGAATGCGATGAGCCGGGCGCGGCGCAGCAGACCGGCGTCGATCCCCAGAAGATCCTCCGACGCCGTAACCGGATAGATCCCGAGCTGCGGACGATGCCCGCGCAACACCGACGCCAACGCGACCTGTTCTACCGGTCCCGTCAGCAACACAATCGTATCGAACATCGCTTCTCCAACGCCGCAATGTTCGCCCCTGAGTCACAATGCCGCAGCTTGTGTTAAAATTCCGCTAACCATGTCTGTGATCGCAACCACCGCCGGTGCGTCGTTCCACCGGGGCACGGAGCGCGGTCGTCGCGCGTTATTTGGCCGAGTTTTTCGGCGCCATCGCGCGGCAGGCCTCGAACCGCGCCAGGGGGTCGCCCTGGCCATTCCAGCGCGAAAGCTCCCGCCGCGCGACCGACTCCACGTTGGCCGGGGAATAGTTGCCGTTCAGGCCGCCATGGGTGTCGCCAAGCACGAGAATGGAGACCGGTCCGCCGCTGTCGATGTCCAGCGACCATGTCGCCTTCATGTTGGGGAAGGGCTCACCGAACTTGCCGAGCAGCATCGCGTTCAGCGCGATCGAGCCTTCCCCCAATTTGGTCGCAGGACCGGCGTCGCCAACGACAGCATAGACCACCCTGTCCTTGAAGCGGACGATGGCGACATCGCCGATCTGCACCTTGCCGAACCCGCCCTTCGGAAGCACGACAAACGGCACGACCTCCGAATCGAGATAACGGTTCGGCGCGCATCCGTCCGCGCGCGGCTTGCTGTTGTTTTCCAGCGTCGTCGACGAGATGAAGTAACCGTTGCGCGAGCCATCCGCAGCCTGGTAGCGGCACGGATAGCCGTCGCGATCCCGGGGAATGATATTGTCCTTGAAAAACGCCGTCAGTCCGCGCTCGCGCCAGTAGAAGAAATAGAACTCCTTGGGGACGTCCGGAACGACGTCGGCGAGGACAATAGGTTTCAGCGACCTGTCGCGGATTTTCGGCCACATCGAAAGCCAATTCGAGACGAACGCGTCCTTGGACAGTTTTTGCGTGCCGCTGAACACATGGGCGCCGCCGCTGGAGAATTGGTCCAGCGCGCAAATTCCGTTGAGGCCTGGCTTGCCGTCGGGACCCGTTGTGCGCTCGCATATGCCTTTGCCGAGCGGATCCTCCGGATGATAGGCGCGGCCTGAGCCGTCGGCATCGACGGCCACACGTGAGAGTGTCGCGAAGAACACCTTCGGCGAGTTGGCGCCGGCGATATTGTCGACCAGCACCGAGAAATTTCTCACCGTGCTGCCGTTGCGGGTCAGGTTCATCTGGGCCGGCTGCAGGCGGCAGACGCCGTCGGTCGCCCCGGTACGCCGGTCAAAGGTAATCGCGGTGGGAACGGGCTTGCTCGTGATCTGCGAGACCATCGCCGCCAGCACGTCCTTTGGCGGCACGTCCTGTGCGACGGCGCCGTGCAACGGATACAGACAGATGAAAAGCGCGGTTGTCGCGTGGCGAAAATTCATTGCCTGCCCTCAGCGATGCCGTCAACGCCGATACTCAACAGCCCGAATCAGGCGGAAACTAGCCTTGGGGTACGCGGGGCGCAATCGCCAACCGCGCCCGGCAATGTTATGTGTACGATGGTGCGGTCGCTGAAAACTGCCCGTGGAAACAAGCCAGGCGCGCGCATCGATGAACGCCAATGTCGATAGACTCGCAGCGCCGGCACGTCTCGATCGACGGCGCTGCGGGATGGTTGCGCTGCTTGTCTGGTTTGCGGTGTTGCCCTGCGGGCCGACGGAGGCCGAAAATCCGCCGCCCGCCGTTTGCGATCGTGCCGACTTCCACATGATCATCGACGTCGGGCATACCGAGACGAAGTACGGCGTGGTCAGCGCCCATGGCAAACCCGAATATGATTTCAATCGCAGACTTGCGCAGGAACTGGCAGCCAAGCTTTGGGCCGACGGCTTCGATCGAACGGAGGTCGTCATCCAGACCGACCCGGATCTGTCCAGGCGCGCCCGCGACCTGAGCAGCCGCAGGCCGAACCTCGTGCTGTCGCTGCATCATGACTCCGTGCAGGACAAATATCTCAAGACCGGCGAGCTCGACGGCCAGATCCGAACTTACACGGAAGGCTTTCATGGTTATTCGATCTTCGTCTCGCGCGACAACGCCTATCTGGACGACAGCGAACGGTTTGCCAAAATGCTCGGCGGCGCACTGCTCGCGCACGGCCTGAAGCCGACCTTCCATCATCACGAGCAGGAGAACCGGCCGATCTACGATCCGCAGGCGGGCGTGTTCTTCTTCGATCTGCTCGTGGTGCTGCGGCAGACGACTGCGCCGGCGGTGCTGCTCGAAAGCGCCGTGATCACCAATCCCGAGGATGAGGCGAAGGCCGACGATCCGGCCTACCGGAAGAAAATCACGGATGCCATCGCGTCGGCGATCAACAGTTTCTGCGACGCTCGCGCCCGGTCGCGCGCCTCGGCGCCGCCGAAGCCGGTTTCGCCGGGCAAATCGAGCTTGGGCAAATGACACAGCCGAAGCCGCCGCACGGTCACGGCATGTCGTCGAGCCAGAAGCTTGCCGATCGCGAGCCCGCGCGCGCCGGCGCTTTCGGGGCGAAGAATTGAGATAGAGGAATTACGGAAAGGGTTCTGGAATGCCGAAATGGGAAGCGAAGTCTGAAGTCAGCGGGTTCGTCTGGAAGGTCGAGACGGCGCCAGGTCAAAAGGTCGCCAAGGGCGATACGCTCATCGTGATCGAATCCATGAAGATGGAAATCCCCGTCTTAGCCGAGGTCGACGGCGTGGTGGTTTCGATCCCGGTCGAGGAGGGTGCTGCGGTCGACGAAGGAAAGACGGTCGCCGTGCTGGAGGTGTGAGGCGCGGGTGTCGCTCTCACCGTGCTTGATGAGGACGGTGCAGGGCGGCGCTTAAGCCATTGAATCCGTTGCAGAGTTTCTGGCTGGGGAACCTGGATTCGAACCAAGACAAACAGAGTCAGAGTCTGTTGTGCTACCGTTACACCATTCCCCAACGGATTTCCAAACAAATTCAATAGGTTAAGGAGTTGTTCAGAAGCGGGCGCGACGCGCTGGCCGCGCAAACCAGCTTCGCTCGCTCGCGCTCTTCTACCCGCTACCTCCCGGCCTTGGCAAGCGTGACGGCCACGGTGTTCTCGCACGATGCGGACCCTTGTCTCGTTTGAGCAAGGCCCGATGTGCCTGGGACAAGGCCGCGCTGTCCTGCGTCGTGCGTGAACCACTCTTCACGCCATCGAGCACGCGCTCGCCGCGCCGTCGCTGCAAACGTCAGCTTCGGGTTGCCTGTTTCGCGCAAAAACGTCTTCGACAAATTGCCAAGCGTCGCACGGTAGATCGATACGGTGCCTCGCTTGCCCCTCGTAGAGGGGCATGCCATGCTGCTGCACCGCAAAAAGCAGGGCAGGGGCGCCAGCGGTCCACCGTGCGCGACCTGTCTCGAAAACTGAAGACAGCGACGCGTTTCGGAGATCTATCCTATGAAATTGAAGAATATTCTCGGGCTGGCTGGCGCAGCCGCGATTTCGCTTGGCCTCGCCACCGGTGCTTTTGCCGAGGACAAGGTTGTCAAGATCGGAACGGTGATGCCGATGAGCGGCGGCGCCGCCTCGATCGGCACCCACGTCAAGGCCGCCTTCGACGTCGTCACCGACATCGTCAACAACGCCCATCCCGAGCTCGGCAACTTCCCGCTGGCTAAGCACGCAGGCCTCGCCGGCCTCGGCGGCGCCAAGGTCGAGATCGTCTTCGCCGACAACCAGGGTAGCCCCGCGACCGGACAGAACCAGACGCTGCGCCTGATCACGGAAGACAAGGTGGTCGCGATCACCGGCGCCTACCAGTCCGGCATCACGCTGACGTCGAGCGCGATCGCCGAGAAATACGGTATCCCCTACGTCAACGGCGAGTCGGTCGCGGCCAATTTGACCGAGCGCGGCTTCAAATGGTTCTTCCGGACCACGCCGATCGCCTCCGACTTCGCGAAAGTCTTCTCCGAATTCCTGACCGACATGAAGGCCCAGGGCGGCAAGATCGACAGCATCGCGCTGGTGCATGACAACACCGAATACGGCACCTCGGTCGCCAACACCATCACCTCCACCTTCAAGGAGAAGGGGCTCAACATCGCCCTCGACGTCGCCTACGCCTCGAACGCGACCGACGTGCAGAGCCAGGTGCTGCAGCTCAAGGAGAAAAAGCCCGATGTGGTACTGATGATCTCCTACACGTCTGACGCGATCCTGTTCGCCAAGACCATGCAGGCCCAGGACTACAAGCCCGGTATTCTGCTTGCCGACGACGCCGGCTATTCCGATCCCGACTTCATCAAGGCGGTCGGCAAGATTTCGCAAGGCGCTTTCAACCGTTCGTCCTGGAGTTCGGGACCGGCGGGCTCGCCGAGCGCGCTCATCGCCGACATGTACAAGAAGAAGAGCGGCGTCGAGATGGACGACACTGTCGCGCGTCAGATGACGGGGCTTTTTGTTCTTCTCGATGCGATTGACCGCGCCGGCTCGACCGAGCCTGCAAAGATCCAGGCAGCGTTGAAGGCGACCGACCTCAAGCCCGATCAGCTCATGATCGGCTACAAGGGCGTCAAGTTCGACGACAAGGGCCAGAATATCCTGGCGTCGGGCGGCATCATTCAGCTCCAGGACGGCGAGAACTATGTCGCGGTGTGGCCGAAGGCCAATGCCGAGAAGGCGCCCCTCCTGCCCTACAAGGGCTGGTAATTATCGTGGGGCGGGAATACCAATTCCCGCCCTTCTTCCATCCCGGTCGACGGTAACCTCTTCCTCGCAACGACGCGCGGCTCAATGTCTTTCTTTCTGGTGCAGGTGATCGTCGGCGGCCTTCTGCTCGGTGCCGTCTACGCGCTGTTCTCCTCGGGCCTGACACTGGTCTGGGGCATGATGAACATCGTCAATTTTGCCCATGGCGATTTCGTCATGCTCGGCATGTATGTGGCCTTCGTGGTCTTCAGCGTGTTCGGCGTTGGACCGGCGGCCGGCGCGCCGCTCGCCGCGCTCGTGCTCGCGACGCTCGGCGTCATCGTCTACTTCGCCCTGATCCGCCACATCATGAAGGGGCCGATGCTGGCGCAGATCCTCGGCACCTTCGGGCTTGCGCTCCTGCTGCGCTATTCCGTGTTCTGGTGGTTCGGCGCGAATTTCCTGTCGCTGCCGAACAATCTCGTCGGCGGCACCTACGACATTTTCGGCCTGCGCATCGAGGCCTCGCGGCTGCTTGCGGGCATCGTGGCGCTATTGGTCACGCTCGGCCTGCATCTGTTGCTGACGCGGACCTCGCTCGGCTCGAAGATGCTGGCGGTGGCGGAAGATTCCACCGCGGCGCAGTTGATGGGGATCAGGCCCGACACTATGCAGGCGATCGCCTGGGCGATCGCGGCCGGCGCCACCGGGCTTGCCGGCGCACTGATCGCGACTTTCTTCTACATCGTGCCGACGGTGGGCGAGACGCTCGGGATCGTCGCCTTTGTCACGGTGTCGCTCGGCGGCTTCGGCAGCGTGCCGGGCGCGCTGGTCGCGGGTCTGATGATCGGCGTCATCGAGTCGGTCTCGGGCTATCTGATCGGCGCGGTCTATAAGGACATCGTGGTCTACGTCGTGTTCCTGTTGTTCCTGTGGTTCAGGCCGCAGGGCCTGATGGGCAAAGCATGATGCGCCGCCTGATCTGGCTGTCGGTCGTGGTTGCGCTCGTCATCGCCTATCCCTTGCTGTTCTCGACGCCGTTCCAGCAGCGGCTCGGCGCGCTGGTGCTGCTCTATGCCATTGCCGCGTCGGCCTGGAATATCGTCGGCGGCTACGCCGGCCAGGTTTCGGTCGGGCATGTCGTGTTCTTCGGCTGCGGCGCCTATGCGGCGATGGGGTCGTACACCCATTTCGGATTGTCGCCGCTGGTCGGCATTCCCGCCGGCATCGTCGTCGCCGTCGCCATCGCCGCGATCATCGGCGGGCCGACGCTGCGGTTGTCGGGACACTATTTCAGCATGGCGACCATCGCGGTTGCCGAGACGGCGAGGCTGATCGTCACCAACACCACCTGGCTCGGCGCCGCCGTCGGCCTGAGCGGCCCGACCGTGCCGCGCAACGTCTTCGATCTCTCCTTTGTCTCGGCGATGCCCTACTATTATCTGTTCCTGGCCGTGCTCGTGATCACGCTTGCGATCACCTGGTGGATGACCAACAGCCGCATGGGCTTTTACCTGCGCGCGATCAAGGATTCCGAGCGCGCCGCGCGTTCGCTGGGCGCGCCTGCCGCCCGCACCAAGCTTTACGCCTACATGCTGAGCGCGGGGCTCACCTCGGTCGCGGGCGCGCTCTACGCCATGATGTTCGGCTTCGTCGATCCGGAGTCCGGCCTCGGCATCCTGATCTCGGTGAAGATCCTGATCATGGCCGCACTCGGCGGCGCCGGCCTGTTGTTCGGGCCGCTGGTGGGGGCCGCGATCCTCGTGCCGCTGGAGGAATTGTCCAACAGCCTGCTCGGCGGCAAAGGGGCAGGGCTCACCTTCGTGGTCTATGGCGCGATCATCGTGCTGATCTCGCGCTTCCAGCCGGGCGGCCTGCTTGCGCTGGCTTTGCGGCTCTGGGAGCGGCGTGGCAAGGCGGGCGGGGCCGCCACTTCGGCAGAGGCTGGCCATGCTTCTTGAAGCGCGCGAGGTCACCAAGACGTTCGGCAGCTTCAAGGCCGTGGATGCTGCGTCCGTGACGCTGGAGCAGGGCGATATCCTCGGCCTGATCGGACCGAACGGGGCCGGCAAATCCACCCTCTTCAATTGCCTGACCGGCGACCTCCAGACCACCTCCGGAAAGGTGCTGTTCCAGGGCCAGGACATCACGGACTTCACCCCGGAAGCCCGCGCCGGGCTCGGGCTCGCCCGCACCTTTCAGGTGCCGCAGACCTTCGATGGCATGACCGTGCTGGAAAACGTCATGATCGGTGCGTTCCTGCGTTCGTCCCATCGGAACGAGGCCGAGCTCAAGGCGCGCGCGGTGCTCGATCGCGTCGGCATGGCGCGGCTCGCAGATGCGCCCGCGCGCTCGCTTGGCACGCCTGGCCGCAAGCGGCTCGAGATTGCGCGTGCGCTCGCCACCGAACCAAAGGTGCTGCTGCTCGACGAGGCGATGGCAGGCCTGACCCAGCGCGAGGTGCAACTCGCGATCGACCTCGTGCGCGACATCCACCGTTCCGGCATCACGCTCGTGATCGTCGAGCACATCATCGAAGTCATCATGGCGCTGTCGAGCCGGGTGATGGTGTTTCATCAGGGCCGGGAGATCGCGCGCGGCAGTCCGCGCGAGGTCACCAGCAATCCCGACGTGATCGCGGCCTATCTCGGCACCCGCGCGGCGAAGGCCGCCGCCGGCCACACGCCGATCGAATTGATGGGCGGACCCCTGACATGAGCGGTCCGTTGCTCAAGATCGAACATCTGGAAGTCCGTTACGGCGACCTGATCGGCATCTCCGACGTTTCGCTCGAAGTGCCCGAAGGCAGCGTGGTCGCGCTGCTCGGCTCCAACGGCGGCGGCAAGACCACGACGCTGAATGCCATCGCCGGGCTGATTCCGGCGCATTCCGGCTCGATCGCCTTTCGCGGCGAACAGATTGGCGGTCAGCATGCCTTTGCGATCGTGCGCAAGGGGCTCGCGCTGTCGCCGGAAGGCTGGCGGCTGTTCGTGCAGCAGAGCGTCGAGAACAACCTCCTGCTCGGCGCGACGCCGCTCCATGACAAATCGTGCACGGCCACGCTGCTCGAGCGCGTCTACGAAATTTTCCCGCGGCTGAAGGAGCGCCGCCTGCAGCGCGCCGGCACCATGTCGGGCGGCGAGCGGCAGATGCTCGCGGTCGGCCGCGCGCTGATGAGCGACCCGAAACTCCTGATGCTGGACGAGCCTTCGCTCGGGCTCGCGCCGGCCGTCGTCGAGTCGATGTACGATACGTTCGGCCGGCTGCACCGGGAAGGGCTCACCATCCTGCTCGCCGAACAGTCGATCGAGCTCGCGCTGGAGGTCTCCGATTTCGCTACCGTGCTGCAGGTCGGCAAGAGCGTGCTGTCCGGCACGGCCGCCGCGCTGGCACAGGATCCGCAGGTGCAGAAGGCCTATCTCGGCGGCGCTTAGCGCCTACTCCATTTCCGCCTTCAGCAGCAGCAATAGACAATCCGCCAGCCGCTGCTCCATCTCCTTGTCGTGGAGCGACAGCGGGCCGGGGTCGTTGAGGATGGCATTCACCAGCGTCCCCAGCACGACCTGAAAGCCGAACGCGACGGCGCGGGTCTTGGCGGCTTTGCGGCCCTTGCCCATGGCCGGCAGCAGGAGAGGGGTGGCGCGGCCAGTGGTGGCGCGGGCGAGGCCCTTGAAGGTCGTCCATTTGTCGGGCCGCGTATTGTCATGCTGAAGGGCTGCGCGCATCACGCCCTCATGCCGGCGGATCCACGTGACGATGCCGGTGACGAGGAAGCGGCAGAGGTCATCGAGGCACGCATCTTTCGGCGTGCCGTCGCGGCGCATCTGTTCGAGCCGGCTTTCGCCGTCGCGGGCGGCGAGCGCGATCAGCGCGTTGAAATAGGCCTCCTTGCTTTCGAACCGGCTGTAGAAGGCGCCGACGGTGGCGCCGACCTTTGCGCACAACGCTTCGATCGACAGCTCCGCAAGGCTTCGGGTCCTGAGCATCTCGGCGCCGGCCTGCAACAGCGCCAGCGTCGTCTCCCGGCTGCGCTTCTGCCGCGACGGGGTGACGCCGGGAAGATCGAAATCGCCTGAAAAACCCTGCATCGGCGCTTGCATCTCCGAGTTTTCATAATCATAATTCGGATTATTATTTGAGGCAATCCCGGCCCGCGGGGGCGAGGCCGGACGGGCGAGCGGCGGACCAACCGGCGTCGCAAAATGGCTCGGGAGGACACCATGAGTGCAGGCGGCAAGCCGCTGTTCGGCGGCACGATCGGCAAGACCATTGCCGGCTCGAAGCCCTGGTGGCCGGACGCGACAAAGCCGCCGGCCGGTGCGCCGAACATCCTGGTCGTGCTGTTCGACGATGTCGGCTTCTCCGATTTCGGCTGCTACGGCTCGCAGATCAGGACGCCGGCCATCGACAGGCTCGCCGCCGAGGGCCTGCGCTATTCGGGCTTCCACACTACGGCGATGTGCTCGACCACCCGCGCCGCGCTGCTCACAGGTCGCAACCATCATTCCGTCGGCGTCGGGTGCCTGGCCAATTTCGATTCCGGCTATCCCGGCTATCGCGGCAAGATCGCGCGCGAGGCGGGGACGCTCGCCGAGATGCTGCGCGCGCACGCCTATCGCAATTACATGGTGGGCAAGTGGCATGTGACGCCGCTGACCGAGAGCGGCGCGACCGGGCCGTTCGACGGCTGGCCGCTCGGCCGCGGCTTCGACCGCTTCTATGGCTTCCTCGATGCCGAGACCGACCAATATGCGCCGGAGCTCGTCTCCGACAACGCGCATATTGATCCTCCGGGCACCCACGCCGACGGGTATCATTTGACCTCGGACCTGATCGATCAGGCGATCCGCTTCATTGGCGACCACGTCGCCGACCGGCCCGATCTGCCATGGCTGACCTGGGTCGCGCTCGGCGCCTGCCATGCGCCGCACCAGGCGCCCGCCGACATCATCAAAGGATATGACGCCACGTTCGCCCATGGCTGGGATGTCGAGCGCGAGCAGCGTCTCGCGCGGCAGAAGGCGATGGGCCTGGTGCCACCAGATACAAGAATGCCGGCGCGCAATGACGGCGTAAAGGCCTGGGTCGAACACAGCGACGACGAACAGCGTGTCTTCACCCGCCTGCAATCGGCGTTCGCCGGCATGCTCGATCATGCCGACCAGCATCTGGCGCGGCTCGTTGCCTTCCTCGATGCCGCAGGCGTGCGCGACAACACCCTGATCATTGTCATGTCGGACAATGGCGCGAGCCAGGAAGGCGGCCCGCTCGGCTTCATCAATGCGATGGGTCCGTACAATCTGCGGCCCGAGCCGATGGCGGAAAAAGTCCGCCGCATCGACGACATCGGCGGTCCGGACACGCACACGAATTTTCCGCATGGCTGGGCCATGGCCTCGAACACGCCGCTCCGCCGCTACAAGCAGAACACCCATGGCGGCGGCATCCGCGATCCCTTCATCATGAGCTGGCCGAAGGGAATCGCGAAAGGCGAGCTGCGCCATCAGTTCGTGCACGCCTGCGACCTCGTGCCGACGCTGCTCGATCTCCTCGGCATCAGCGCACCGCCGGCGACCGCCGGCTGTCCGCAGATGCCGCTCGAGGGCGAGAGCTTTGCGCGCTCGATTGTGGACGCTTCTGCGCCGTCAAAACGTCAGCCGCAATATTTCGAGATGTTCGGCCATCGCGGCATCTGGCACCAGGGATGGAAGGCGGTCGCCTTCCATCCTTCCGGCACGCCTTTCGAGAACGACAAATGGGAGCTGTTCCATCTCGATCGCGATTTCTCCGAGACCGACAATCTCGCCGAAAAGGAGCCGCAGCGGCTCACCGAGATGATCGAGCTGTGGTGGAGAGAGGCCGAGAAGCACAACGTGCTGCCGCTCGACGATCGCTTCGGTCCGCGCTTTGCCGAGAACGCCGCGCGCTTTCACGGCGCGCGCCATCAGTTCACCTTCCATGCCGGCATGGGTCATGTGCCGACCGATGTCGCGCCCGATGTGCGCAGCCGCAGCTACACCATCGAGGCACATGTCGAGATCGAAAATGACGGCGCGGAGGGCGTGCTGATCGCCCATGGCGACGCCACCTCGGGCTATAGCCTCTACATCAGGGATGGCCTGCTCGTGCACGATCTCAACATCGGCGGCGGCCACGAGATCTTGCGTTCGGACCGCAGGGTCGTGCCGGGCGCGCATCGGCTCGGCCTGCATGTCGAGCGGCTGGTGCGCGCCGAGCCACCGGCCAAAGGCGCGCGCACGGGCTTCAACAAATATACGCTATTGATCGACGGCGAGCCCGCTGGCTCGGCCCAGACCCAGCTTGCCTTCCACAATTTCATCTCGTGGTCGGGTCTCGACATCGGCCGCGACCGCGGCAGCCCGGTGTCGGATTACGAGGCGCCGTTCGAATTCACCGGCCATCTGCTCCGCGTCACCGTGAAGATGCATGACGACCAGAAGCTCGACGGCGAGGGCGTCGGCAACGCGGAGATGGCGCGGCAATAGTTTGCGGGCCACTGGAGTCTGCTGGCGCGCAAATGCGCCGGCGGAAGCGGCGAGGCAATCCGGAGCCCTGCGCGGTGGGTTTTCTGGATTGCTTCGCTTGCGCCCGCGATCGAAGCTGCGCAGGCGGCCCTGCTTGTTCGACTCACTCGGCAGCTTCCTTGACCGAGCCGCGTTCGTCGCCTTCGAGGGCGTCTTCGGCCTTCGGACGGCCCCAGCCCGCAAAGGCGTTGGAGAGCCTGTCGAGATAGAGATAGATCACCGGCGTCGTGAACAGGGTCAGCGCCTGGCTGACGATCAACCCGCCGACCATGGCATAGCCGAGCGGCTGGCGGATTTCCGATCCCGTGCCGGTGCCGAGCATCAAAGGCACGCCGCCGAGCATCGCCGCCATCGTCGTCATCATGATCGGGCGGAAGCGCAGCAGCGCGGCCTGACGGATCGACTGCTCGGAAGACAAATGCTGGTCGCGCTCGGCGGCGATCGCGAAGTCGACCATCATGATGCCGTTCTTCTTCACGATGCCGATCAACAGGATGATACCGATCAACGCAATCAGGCTGAAGTCATAGCCAAACGCCATCAGGATCGCGAGCGCACCGACGCCGGCCGACGGCAGCGTGGACAGAATCGTGATCGGGTGGATGTAGCTTTCGTAGAGAATGCCGAGGATCAGATAGACCACGACCAGCGCCGCCATGATCAGCAACGGCACGGTGCCGAGCGATTGCTGGAAGGCCTGCGCGGTGCCCTGGAAGCTCGAATTGAGCGTCGCCGGCGCGCCGAGCTCGGTCATCGCCTTCTGCACGGCTTCCGTTGCCTGCCCGAGCGCCACGCCTTGGCCGAGGTTGAAGCTGATCGTGATCGCCGGAAACTGGCCCTGGTGGCTGATCGAGAGCGGACGGACCGGCGCGCTGGTCCAGCTCGCAAAGGTCGACAGCGGCACCTGCTCGCCGGTGCTCGGCGAACGCACGTAGATATTGTTCAGCGTGTCGGGGCTGCCCTGCAGCTCGGGCAGGATTTCCAGGATCACGCGATAGGTGTTGAGCTGAGTAAAATATTGCGTGACCTGGCGCTGGCCGAACGAGTCGTAGAGCGTATCGTCGATCAGTTGCGGGGTGATGCCGTAGCGCGAGGCGGCGTCGCGGTTGATCTTAAGCTCGATCGTCGTGCCCTGCGTCTGCTGGTCGGTGGCGACGTCGCGCAGTTGCGGCAACGTCTGCATCTTGGCGAGGATCTTCGGCGCCCACTCGTTGAGCTCGGCGAGGTTGGCGTCCTGCAGCGTGAATTCGAACTGGGTGCGGGTGGGACGGCCGCCGAGACGGACGTCCTGCGCCGCCTGCATATAGAGGCGGGCGCCTTCCACCTTCTCGAGCTGGGGACGCAGCCGCGCGATGATGTGCTGGGCGGAGGCCTCGCGCTCGCTGCGTGGCTTCAGCGTGATCCACATGCTGCCGTTGTTGCCGGCGCGGCCGGTGCCGCCGATCGCCATCGCGGTGGTCGCGACGTCGGGATCCGCGAGAACGATCTTCGCCAGCGCTTCCTGACGGTCCCTCATCGCCTTGAAGGAGATGTCCTGGGAGGCTTCCGATGTCGCGGTGATCAGGCCGTTGTCCTGCTGCGGGAAGAAGCCCTTCGGGATGACTATGAACAGGTAGACCGACAGGCCGAGCGTCGCGAAGAAGATCAGGAGCGTGGTCCGCCTCCAGCTCAAGGCGAGATCGAGCCCGCGCTCGTAGCCGCGCAGCATGGCGTCGAAGGCGCGCTCGCTCATCTGATAGAGCCGCCCGTGCCGGGTTTCGTGATGTGCGCGCAGGAAGCGCGAGGCCATCATCGGCGTCAGCGTCAGCGACACGATCATCGAGACGAAGATCGTCATCGCGAGCACGACCGCGAATTCGCGGAACAGGCGGCCGATGATGCCGCCCATCAGCAGGAGCGGGATCAGCACCGCGACCAGCGAAATGCTGATCGAGACGATGGTGAAGCCGATTTCACGGGCGCCCTTGAAGGCGGCGGCGAGCGGCCTTTCGCCGTCCTCGACATAGCGCGAGATGTTTTCCAGCATCACGATGGCGTCGTCGACCACGAAGCCGACCGCGATCGTGAGCGCCATCAGCGACAGGTTGTCGAGGGTATAGCCGAACACCCACATCAGCGCGCAGGCGCCGAGCAGGGCGAGAGGCACGGTCACCGTCGGGATCACGGTGGCCCAGAAGCTGCGCAGGAAGGCGAAGATCACCATGACCACGAGGAAAATGGTCAGAAGCAGCGTGAACTGTACATCCTCCACCGCGGCGCGGATGGTCTGGGTGCGGTCGCTGATCACCTCGATCTTGATCGAAGGTGGGATCGCGGCGACCAGTCGCGGCAGCAGCGCCTTGATCTTGTCGACGGTCTCGATGACGTTGGCGCCGGGCTGCTTGAACACCACCAGGAACACGCCGCGCCTGCCGTTGGCCCAGGCCGCCTGCTTGGCGTCTTCGGGGCCGGTCACGGCGCGGCCGATGTCGCGGATCCGCAGCGGGCCGCCGTTGCGATAGGCGATGACGACGTCGTTCCATTTGTCGGAATCGAGTAGCTGGTCGTTGGCGTAGATCGTATACGCGCGCGTTTCGCCGTCGATATTGCCCTTCGGGCTGTCGACGGTGGTGAGGGCGATCTGGCCGCGGATGTCCTCCATCGACAGGCCCTTGGCCACGAGCTTGGCCGGATCGACCTGGACGCGGATCGACGGCTTCTGCTGGCCGCCGATGATGACCTGCGCCACGCCCGAGATCTGGCTGATCTGCTGGGCGAGCTGCGCGTCGACCGCGTCGCTCACGGTGGTCAGCGGCAGCGTATCCGACGTCGCCGACAGCAGCAGGATCGGCGAGTCCGCCGGGTTGACCTTGCGATAGGTCGGCGGCGAGGGCAGGTTTTTCGGCAACTGGCCGCTGGCGGCGTTGATCGCGCCCTGCACGTCGTTGGCGGCGCCGTCGATCGAGCGGTTGAGGTCGAACTGGATGGTGACCGCCGCCGTGCCGAGATAGCTCGTCGAGGTCATCTGCGCGATGCCGGGAATCTGCGCGAACTGCCGCTCCAGCGGCTGCGCTACGGAGGACGCCATGGTTTCCGGGCTCGCGCCCGGCAGGGTTGCGGTGATCTGGATGGTCGGGAAGTCGACTTGCGGGAGCGGAGCGACCGGCAATTGCGGATAGGCGACGAGGCCGACGAAAAGGATGCCCGCCATCAGCAGCGAGGTGCCGATCGGGAAACGGATGAAGGGTGCCGAGATGCCTTCGCCCTTGGCTCCGGTCTGGCCGTTCATTCAGGTTTGACCTTGTCTTGCGGCTGGTCCGTGCTGGCGACCGCCGTGGTGACGAGCGAACCGGGTTTGACCTTGAACTGCCCGCCTGTGATCACGCGCTCCCCCGGCTTCAATCCTTCTTCCACCACCGAACGTCCATCGATGGACTGGCTGATCTTGACCTTGCGCAATTCCGCCTTGTTGTCCGCCGTCACGGCGTAGGCATAGAGACCATTGGTCCCGTGCTGAACCGCATCGTCGGGCACCACGGTCGCATCCTTCAACGTCTTCACCAGAAGCCGCGTCGAGACGGACTGGCCGGGCCAAAGCGCATGGTTCTTGTTGTCGAACACCGCCTTCAGCCGAATAGTCCCGCTGGTCGTGTCGACCTGGTTGTTGATCACCGAAAGCTGCCCTTCGGCGAGCGGCTTCTTGCCGTCGGTCGTGATCGCAATGGTCTTGAGCGGCGCAATCTTCTGAGCTTCGCTAATATACGGCAGCTGGTCTTCCGGCGCCGTAAAAATGACGGTGATCGGCTCGATCTGGGTGACCGTGACGATGCCCGTCTGTGTTGAGGCATTGACGATGTTGCCGATATCGACCTGGCGCAGGCCGACCACGCCGGAGATCGGCGACTTCACCTGGGTATAGTCGAGCTGGGTTTGGGCGTTCGAGATGGCCGCCTCGTCGGCGGCAATCTGCGCGGTCAATTGCGCGACCGTGGAGCGCTGCGTGTCGGTCTGCTGGCGCGTGGCGAATTCGCCGAGCTTGGTGTAGCGCTGCAGGTCGAGATTGGCGTTGGCGAGATTGGCCTCATCCTGCGTCTTCTTGGCCTTGGCCTGGTCGAGCACGGCCTGGAACGGCCGCGGATCGATCTCGGCCAACAGGTCGCCCTGGCTGACCGCTTGTCCTTCCTGGAAGGCGATCTTGTCGATCTGGCCGTCGACCCGGGTCCGTACGACGACGGTATTGAAGGCCTGCACCGTGCCGAGGCCGGTCAGGTAGACCGGAAAGTCCGCTTTTTCGACCGCAGTGAGGCTCACGGGAACGGCGGGCTGGCGCGCCGCCGCCTTCTGGGCCGCCTCGGTTTTCGCCGCGGCTTCGGCGCCATGGAATCGGTACCAGCCGTAATAGCCGCCGACCGCGATGACCGCGACAAACAGGACCCACCGGAGCGTCCGCGACTTCTGCATGTTGGCTCGTTAGTTTGGCTGGCTTGCCTGCATAGGAATAAAGAATAGAGGGTCTTCAAACCGGTTCCCAGTATACAAGCTATAATATGCATGCACTTTATGTGTAAACACACTATGGCTTGAGAATCCTAAACATTTGGCAAGCTTTAAAGGGATCGCCAAGGGTATGTCGCTCGTATGTCGCTCGACCTGAAGCGCCAGCTGATTGCGCAACTCGTGGAGAGTTCGCGGCTGCTGCGCAACTTCATCGACCACCGCGCGAAGAGCCGCGGTACCACGCGCGCGCAGTGGATCGTGCTGTTCCGTCTGCGCCAGCAGGAAGGGCTGTCTCAGGTCGATCTCGCCGACGTGCTCGAGTTGCAGCCGATCTCGCTGGTGCGGCTGCTCGATCGTCTCGTCGAGCACGGTCTGCTCGAGCGCCGGCACGATCCGAAGGACCGGCGCGCCAACCGGCTGTTCCTCACCGCGAGCGGCCGGCAGCTGGTCGACGATCTCGACTCCCTGCGCGATGCGATCGCAACCGACGTCATGCACGACATGCCGGCCACGACGGTCGAGACCACACTTCACGCCCTGCGCGACATCAAGGACCGCATCAAGTCGCTGTCCGACCACAACGGTCACATCGCGGCCAAGTAGCGTCTCGCGTCTTCGACGCTGTCGCCTTTTGCGAACGTTTCTAAATCCAGCCGCGCTGCGTTTCGTTGTAACGGGCCGGCCGCTCGTTCATATGACCGTTATCATTTATCGGCGGGGAGCATGATGGACGAGTTGAACGGAAAGATGATCGCGTGCCAGATCCTGGTCACCGGCCTGATTGCGCGTGTCGCCAGCGAGCAACGCGACCCCTTGCGCTTCCTCACCGACTTTCGCGACGAGATCAGGGCGGTGGTGAAGGGCGTCAGCATCGCGGGCATGGACAACACCGAGCGCGTACGATTTGTCGCACAGCAGACGGTTGACGAATTGTTTTCGCTGATGAAGCCGCCGAGCGCGGATTGAATCGCGCGACACGCTCAACTTCAGGAAAGCGCTGCGGCACAAGGGTTTTTAGAACACCTACAATTTCGAATTAGAATAATTTGAAGCAGAACTTTAGAATCGCTTCGATCTGGATCGATTCAAGCATCGTTTCGCCGCGATCGCATTGACCCGAAAAAATTTCAGCCCGATACCAAAACTCAAGTCGCTCGTTATGGGGGTGGGCGAAAAAAACTCGAGTGATGGTGTGGGTCATGGGGCATGCAATAGCGCCGAAGTCGCTGCGTTCGTTCGCGGCGGTCAGTTTTGGCGACGAGAGAATTGAAAGTCATTCGAGCAAGAAGGTCACGGCAGTCGCCGGACTGATTGCCGTGGCGTCGGTGACCGGCGCAGAAGCGCAGCAAACCAACCTCCCGCCGGTGAACGTCGATGCCCCCGTCGCTCGCCCGCGTCCCGCCGCAGCGAAACCCACCCCAGATCAGGTTCGCGCGCGCGATGCTCTCCGCCGTGCGGCCCGGCGGGCGCAGCCGTCAACGGCGGCGCCCGTTCCGTTTCCGAACGCCGGCCAGTTGAGCGCCGACCGCAATCCCTATGCGGACGCAGCCGCGCCCTACAAGGTCGACCACCTGCAGGCGTCCGGCAAATTTCCCGAGCGGCTGCTCAACACGCCGAAGTCGGTGACGGTGTTGAGCAAGGAAGTGCTGGAGGACAAGAACGCCACCACGCTGAAGCAGGCGATCCTGTCGACCGCGGGCGTGACGCTTGGAACAGGCGAGGGCGGCAACGCCTTCGGCGACCGCTTCTTCATCCGCGGCTTCGATGCCCGCAACGACGTCTTCATCGACGGGGTGCGCGATTCCGGGGTCAGCGTGCGCGAAAACTTCTTCACCGAACAGGTCGAGATCCTGCGCGGGCCGGCCTCGTCCTTTGCCGGCCGCGGCACGGCCGGCGGCGCGATCAACATCGTGACCAAGCAGGCGACGACCGCCGGCAACTTCTACAACGCCGATACCACGTTCGGCACCGACCAGACCAAGCGGGTAACGCTGGACGTCAACCAGGTGATCAGCCCGACACTGGCGATCCGTGCCGGCGGCCTGTTCCAGGACGCCAACGTCGCGGGCCGCAACTACGTCACCGACGACCGCAATGGCGGCTTCCTCGCGGCCACCTGGAAGCCGGTCGACGCGGTGAAGATCAGCGGCAACTACATCCATACCGAGCTGACCGGCATTCCGGATTTCGGCGTGCCGTATTACCGGCCCAGCACCGCGACCACAGCCGGCGGTCCGTTCCCGGACTTCGGTGTGCCGCGCGAGAACTTCTACGGCTTCATCCATCGCGACTTCTTCCGCACTGGCCAGGACATCGGCACTCTTAATGCCGAGGTGCAGATCACGCCCGACCTGCTCGTGACCAACAAGTTCCGGGATTCTCGCTCGGTCCAGAATTACGTTGGTACGCTGCCGGAAGCGCCGGTCATCACCAATCCGAATCCACTGTTGTGGACGTTGTCCGCCAATCCGCAGAGCCGCTTGCAGATCACCAACGTGATCGCGAACCAGACGGAGGCGACCTACAAGTCCATCGACGGGCTTGGCTTCAAGCATACGACGCTGGCCGGCGTCGAGATCGGCCGCGAAACGTCGTCCATCGACAGCTATACCGGTCTCCGTTCCGAGCTGACGACCGGTACGGCCACGTTCAGCGGTACCGGCTCGTTGAGCGGCGTGAACATATTCGCTCCGCAATTTGCCGAGACGCCGTTCCCGAATGGCCTCGCGTTGAATCAACGGCCGACCAGGATCGGGATCGATACCAGGAGCGGTTACGTTCTCGACACCGCGAACTACCGCGATCTTGTGATCCTCAATGGCGGCGTCCGCTATGACGACTACAACATCAACACCTCGGGTTACGGTACGGGGGCCAACGTCAATGTGGCCGGTCGGCAGCAGGCAGAGTTCGGTATTCCGAACTTCAACCTCGGTTTGACGTTGAAGCCGCAACCGAACGGAAGCGTGTATGTCGCTTATGCGACCTCGGCCAATCCGGTCGGTGCTGAATTTGACGGCACCAGCACGGCCTATGGCGGTCTCACTTCGTTTCTCCCGGGCGGAAACACTCAGATTTTCGGCCCGGAAAAGAACAAGTCAGCCGAAATCGGCACAAAATGGGAGCTGTTCGATCGCCACCTGCTGCTCACCGCAGCACTGTTCGAGACTACGAAGGAAAATGCCCGCGAGGCTCAGAACGTCGGCAGCTTGGCGGCGGCGGCCAAGCTTGGCTGCGTTTATCCGGCCGGGACAACGGGCAACATCTCCTGCATCACGGCGGGTGCCGCGTACTATGTCCGCGGCATCGATCTCGGCATTGGCGGCAAGATCACCGACAAATGGAGCATCTTCGGCGGGTTGGTGCTGATGCAGTCGGAAGTGACGAAGTCGCTCGCGCCTTCGCCAAACACCGTGCTTTATCCCACCAATGTCGGGCGACCGCTCGCCAATATCGCGCACGAATCCTTCAGCCTTCTGACGAAGTACCAGCTCACGGACGTCTGGGAGCTGGGCGGGCAGGCGGTGTACCGCTCCAAGATCTATGGCGGCACGCTGCTCGCGGCAAACCAGGGCACCTCGATCCCGAGCTACTGGCGCTTCGACACGTTCGCCGAAGCCAAGATTAACAAGAACTGGAAGGTGAAGCTCTTCGTCAACAACATCTTCGACAAGCGCTACTATGACGCGCTGTATCAAAGCGCGGCGCCCTTCGTGCTGGAGGCGCCGGGACGCGCGGCTTACCTCGTGCTGTCGGCGCGATACTGACGGATGCTGGTCTGCGTTCCCAATGTACTGAGCAAGGCCGATGTGGCGGATTTCCGCCACATCATGGATCAAAGCGAATGGGAGGATGGCCGTTCGACGGCGGGAGCTCAGTCGGCTCTGGTGAAACGCAACGAGCAGCTTCCAGCCGACAGCGAAGTCGCCCGAAAACTCGGCAACCGCATCGTTTCGGCGCTGACGGCCAATCCGCGATTCCTGGCCGCGGCGATCCCGCTGCATATCTTTCCGCCGCTGTTCAACCGCTACGCCGCCTCCGACAATCATCATTTCGGCATTCACGTCGACAATGCCGTGCGCGGCGACCGTCTCACGGGCCTGCGCATCCGCACTGACCTATCGGTGACGCTGTTCCTGGCCGAGCCGGACGAATATGACGGCGGCGAACTGGTGATCGAGGACACCTACGGTTCGCACGAGGTCAAGCTGCCGGCCGGCGACCTCGTGCTCTATCCCGCCTCCAGCCTGCATCTGGTGACACCGGTGACGCGCGGCGTGAGGACCGCATCGTTCTTTTGGTTGCAGAGCATGATCCGCGACACGCACGCGCGCAGCCTGATCTATGACCTCGACACCGCGATCCAGGCGCTGGTGGAGCGGCTCGGGCGCGACGATTCCGAAACGGTCAAGCTGACCGGCATCTACCACAATCTGATCCGCCAATGGGCGGAGGTGTAGCGCGCGCCTCTTCGTGGACGACCGCGAATTGACTCGCCTTGCCTCGCTCGCCGCGTGCTTAGACTTATTCCAATTCCAAACTGTTCGATTCCATCATGGTGTTGCCCGCAATCCATTGCGGCGCGCTTCGAACGATTCAAAACATGCGGTTGGGAATTACCGCAAACGGATCGTGTTCAAGCACTCGTTGATGTTCTCTCGTCTGCCGTCAGCAACGTCCAAGAACAAACATGCAGGCAAGTTTAGAATGGTTTTAAGGGGCAACGGAATGGGTGCGCGGGGACAGCGATGGGCGATTGCAACGATCGATTCTCGTGAGCGAACGGCAAGCAGCATAAGCGGAAGATTTCTGCTGGCTGCGAGCACCATCGCGATGGTTGCAGTGGCCGGCTCTTTCGCCAGCGCCGTTCCGGCGGAGGCACAGGCGGTAGCCCAGGCCCCGGCTTCGCAACTTCCGCCGGTCAATGTCACGGCGCCGAACGAGCCGCGGCGTGCGCCAAGGACCGCACCGGCAAAGCGCGCCGAGCGCGGTTCGCAGAAGCCGCGCCCGCAGCCGGCGCGGCAGGCCGAGCAGGCGCCGCCTCTGAAGGAGATCATGCAGACGCAGGACGTCCGCACCGGAACGGTGGGCTATTACTCCAACAGCACGTCGGTCGCGACCAAGACCAACACCCCGCTTGTCAACATCCCGCAGTCGATGAGCGTGATTACCAAGGACCTGATCAGCGATCAGAACCCCCAAAACCTTACCGACGTGACGCGCTATGTTCCGGGCGTCGCCATCCACCAGGGCGAGGGCAATCGCGACGAGCTGGTGATCCGCGGCGTCGATTCCAGCGCCAACTTCTACGTCAACGGTTTTCGTGATGACGTGCAATACTTCCGCGACCTCTACAACACCCAGAGCATCGAGCTCTTGAAGGGGCCTTCCGCGATCACCTTCGGCCGTGCCTCGGGCGGCGGCCTTCTCAACCGCACGCTCAAGGAAGCCGACGGCACGCGCGTCTATGAGGCAACCGCGCAGACTGGCTCGTGGGGCGACCGGCGCGTCACGCTCGACGCCGGGCAGGCGATCAACGAGAACGTCGCTGCGCGTTTGAACGTCTTCTATGAGGGCGCTGACGCCTTCCGCGACTTCAACCATCTCGAGCGCTACGGCATCAATCCGACGGTCACGCTGCGGCCCGACGAGGACACCAAGGTCAGGCTGTCCTATGAATATTTCCACGACGACCGCACCGCCGATCGCGGCAATCCCTCGCAGGCGCTACCAGGCTTCGCTGGTCCCGCGACGGGGTCGCGCTTCAATCCGACGACCCCGTTTGCGCCGAACGGGGACTACTCTGTCTTCTTCGGCAGCCCAAGCCTGAACCAGGCCATCACCACGGTGCAAACCGGGATGGCCATCATCGACCATGATTTCAACAACGGATTGACGGTCAGGAACGGCACCATCGTCGCCGACTACGAGAAATTCTACCAGAACGTCTATCCCGCGAACGGTACGTTCAGTGGCGGCGTCAGTCCCGCCGACACCTTCTTCAATCTCGGCGCCTATAACCACCAGACCGACCGCAACAACATCTTCAACCAGACGGATTTCACCTACAAGACCTGGGTCGGCGCATTCCATCACACGCTCGGATTCGGCACCGAGTTCGGCCGGCAGACCGGTGTCGACATCCGCAATACCGGCGTCTTCCCGAACGGCACGCCGACCGGCATCAACACCATTACGATGAATCCGTTCGCGCCCACCTATTTCGGGCCGGTGACCTTCGTCCACCACGCCACGACTACCAACAACGGTGACGGTGTCACGGCGGCGGACTCCAACAGCAAGTACGCGTTGAACGTTCAGTCCGGCTATTTCCGCGACACGATTGAAATCTCACGCGGGCTACAACTGATCGGCGCCGTCCGCTACGACCGCTTCGACATGTCGGCGCTGGACATGAACACCAACATCCAGCGCGCACGGCTCGATAATCTGGTCTCACCGGCGGCTGCCGTGATCGTCAAGCCGCGGGACAATCTTTCCATCTATGGCGCTTACAGCATTTCCTATCTGCCCTCGACGGGCGACCAGTTCAGCTCGCTTACGCCGTTCACCACGCTGCTGCCGCCGCAGGAATTCGAGAACAAGGAAGCCGGGCTGAAGTGGAACATCAACCCGAAGCTCCTGCTTTCGACGGCGATCTACCAGCTTGATCGTACCAATCAGCCGATCCCCGCGCCGCAGGGCGGCGGCTTGCTCATTCCAAACGGCGCGACGACCGTCCGCGGCTTCGAGATCAGTCTCAACGGCTACGTCACCGACTACTGGCAATCGCAGCTCGGCTACGCCTACACGGACGCCCGCATCGCCAAGGATCTGACGGCGACCACCGCCGCGCTGCCGATCCTGGCCGGAAACCGCGTGCAACTCGTGCCGTACAACCAGATCGCATGGTGGAACAAGTTCAAGTTCACGGACATGTGGAGTGCCGGCGTCGGTGTCATCTATTTCGGCGATTCCTTCGCCAACAGTGACGACACCGTGCGGCTGCCGGGCTTTGTCCGGATCGATGCCGGTATCTACGCGAACATCGACCAGAACTGGAAAGCGCAGATCACGGTCGAGAACCTGTTCAACACGAACTATTGGGCTTCGGCCGACGGCGACAACAACATTTCGCCCGGGCAGGGGCGTACCGTGCGTGTGAAGGCCCTCTATAGATTTTAACGACACTTAGAGCGGTTCTGGTTCAACCGGAACGAATTCGGCTCTAAACCATCTGTGCATCTGACAGGCACAAGGCTTGGTGCGCGCTTCGGGAATTTTCCCGATCGGCGCGCCTCAAGGTCTTTTGTCTGGCTCTCGCCGGAATTGACCTTGAATGGCCATGATAACCGGCATAACGACGATGGATCGGCCGGAGACACGAGTGCGGTGATGTTTAGAACCATTCTTAAGGTTGGGGTGGCTTCGGCGATCCTGTCGCTGGCGGCAGCCGCTTTCGCCCAGCAAAATGCCGCACCGGCCACGCAACCCGTGCCCTACGTCAATCAGCCGGCCGCGCAACCGGCGGCTCCGGCCGCCGCCCCATCGCAGGCCGCCACCGCCGTGCAACCTTCCGGTGTGACGCCTTCGGCGGCCCAGACGTCATCGCCGCCGGCGGATGCCGGAGCCGTGCAAGCCGCTAAGCCCGTGACGCTGCAGGTGCCGCGCGAGTTGTCGCCGTGGTCGATGTTCCTCTCGGCGGACATCATCGTGAAGGCGGTCATGATCGGGCTTGCCTTTGCCTCGCTCGTGACCTGGACCATCTTCATCGCCAAGACATTCGAGCTTTCGATCGCACGGCGGAAGCTCAAATCCTCCCTCAGGAAGGTCGAGGACGCGCGCTCGCTGGCGGAAGCGCAGATGGCGCTCGGCAAGAAGACCGGCGTGCTGTCCGCCTTTGTCGCCGCCGCCCTGCACGAGGCGCGGCTGTCGGCCGGCATTGCCTCCGACGGCGGCATCAAGGAACGCGCAGTGTTGAGCTTTGCGGAAATCCAGCGCGCGGCTGCGCGCCGCATCCGCTTCGGCATGGGCCTGCTCGCCACTATCGGCGCGACTTCGCCCTTCGTCGGTCTGTTCGGTACGGTGTGGGGCATCATGAACAGCTTCATCGGCATCTCGAAGTCGCAGACGACCAATCTCGCCGTCGTTGCGCCCGGCATCGCCGAAGCGCTGCTGGCGACCGCGATCGGCCTCGTCGCCGCGATCCCCGCGGTCATCATCTACAATCATTTCGCGCGCCAGACGAAGACCTATCTCGAGCTCGTGAGCCGCGCCTCGGGAGCCGCGGCACGGCTGCTGTCGCGCGACCTCGACCGCGCCGGCGGCGTCATGCATTCGCGCGCGGCGGAGTAGAGGCGATGGGCGCTTCGATCGCGGAAGGCGGGTTTGACGACGACGAGGAGTTCGCGGAAGCGCACGAGATCAACGTCACACCCTTCATCGACGTCATGCTGGTGCTGCTCATCATCTTCATGGTGGCGGCGCCGCTCTCGACCGTCGATCTTCCGATCGACCTGCCGACCTCGTCCGCCCAGCCGCAGAAGAAGCCGGACAAGCCGGTCTATGTCAGCATCAAGCCCGATCTGACGGTGGCGATCGGCGAAAACACCATCAAGCGCGCCGAGCTGATCGCAACGCTGGACGCGTCCGCCGAGAGCAATCCGGAGCGGCTGGTGTTCGTGCGTGCCGACCGTGCGGTCGCCTATGGCGACCTGATGGACGTGCTGGAATTGCTGCGCCGGGGAAATTACCGGATGAAGCTGGTCGCGCTCGAGGGCGTTCCCGACGGCGCGGGACAACCCGCGGCCGCGGAAGCGGCCAGGCCGTGATGCAAAAAACGTTGATACGATGAGCGTAATGGTCGACGAGCAAGGTCCGCCCCTGCGGCTCTGGATAATCGGAGCGTTTGCTGCCGTGGCGCTGCATGCCGGCGGCGTCGCGCTCGCCTACGCGCATCTCAACTCCAATGACGATTTCGACTCGCTCGGCGCCAATGTGGCGGCCATCGACGTCGACCTAGTGGCCCCGAATGCCGAGCACACTGACCTGCCGCCGGGACCGGAGGCCGATGCCTCGGTGGCTTCGCCCGCGCTGGCCGAGCAGAAGGCCGAGGTCAAGCCGACCGAGCTGCCAAAGGATATTCCACAGGAGACCGACACCGCCGATCGCACGGTGACCCAGAACGACACCAAGAAGCCCACCGAGGACGATCCGAAGATCGAGACCGTGCAGACCGCGGCCTCGCAGGAATCCGTGGCGCAGGAAGCCAGCGCGCCGATGCCGATACCGGACGCCAGGCAGGCGGCGCTGGCGGCTGCTCCCAGCGACAGCGGGCTTGCCAACCAAAAGGGCGTGCTCACCGCGAACTGGATGAAGCAGATCAGCGCCATTTTCGAGCGCCACAAGCGCTATCCCAAGGTCAGCAAGATCAAGCAGGCGAAGGTCAAGGTCGCCCTCGTGCTCAACCGTCTCGGTCATGTCGTGGAGCTCGCGGTTCTCGAATCGTCCGGCGATCCCCTGTTTGACGAGGAAGCCTTGTCGATGATCCGCCGTTCGGATCCGGTGCCGCGGCCGCCGGCCGGGCTGACCGAAGACACCTTCAGCTACAGCCTGGATGTGAACTTCAAGGGCAGCAAATAACGCGCCAGATAAAAATGCCGGCGATCGCTCGCCGACATTTTTATTTCGAGTGTCGCCTGGCTCAGCTCTTCTTCACCAGCGAGCAGACGCTCTTTTCCAGCGGTAGGAAGGCTTCATCCGCCGGGATGGTCGCGACCAGCTTGTAATAGTCCCACGGATATTTCGATTCCGAAGGCTTCTTGACCTCGAACAGATAGGCCGGGTGGATCTTGCGGCCGTCGGCGCGGATCGAGCCCTTGCCGAACAGGGGATCGTCGGTCGGCATCTCCTTCATCTTGGCCACCACCGCACGGCCGTCATGCGGATTGCCGCCGAGCGCTTCCAGCGCCTTGAAGTAATGGATCAGCGAGGAATAGACGCCGGCCTGCACCATGGTCGGCGGGTTCTTCTTGAACTTCTCCATGAAGCGCTTCGAGAAGGCGCGGGTCTGGTCGTTCATGTCCCAGTAGAACGTCTCGGTGAAGTTCAGGCCCTGCGCCACCTCGAGCCCGAGCGAGTTGATGTCGGTAATGAACAGCAGCATGCCCGCGAGCTTCTGGCCGCCCTTGACGATGCCGAACTCGGCCGCCTGCTTGATGGCGTTGGTGGTGTCGCCGCCGGCATTGGCCAGCCCGATGATCTTCGCCTTCGAGGACTGCGCCTGCAGCAGGAAGGAGGAGAAGTCGGCGTTGTTGAGCGGATGCTTGACGCCGCCGAGCACCTTGCCGCCCGAGGCGGTGACGACGCCGGCCGTGTCGCGCTCCAGCGCCTGGCCGAAGGCGTAGTCCGCGGTGAGGAAGAACCAGGTGTCGCCGCCGGATTTCACCAGCGCCCTGCCGGTGCCGTTGGCGAGCATGTAGGTGTCGTAGACCCAGTGCACCGTGTTCGGCGTGCATTGCGAGCCGGTGAGGTCGGAGGAGGCCGAACCCGAGTTGAGGTTGACGACGTTCTTCTCCCTGGCGAGGTTGGCGATCGCCAGCCCCACGCCGGAGCTTGCGAGATCGACGAACACGTCGACCTTCTCGACGTCGATCCACTGCTTGCCGATATTGACGCCGACGTCCGGCTTGTTCTGGTGATCGGCGGCGATCACGTCGATCTTCCAGCCCTTGGCGAGCAGGCCGGAATCCTCGATCGCCATTTGCGCCGCGACCGTCGAGCCGGGCCCGCCGATGTCCTGGTAGAGACCGGACTGGTCGCCGAGCGAGCCGACCTTGACCACCTTGTCCATGGTTTGCGCGGACGCACCTGCCGCCAGCACAAGGCTCGTCGTCATCACCAGCGCAGCAATTGAACGCTTCATTTCCCCTCCAATGCGGATATTGCTTATCAATGGAGGTACTATGCCCCGCCTTTGCCGCGGTGCAAAGCGCGACAAAAGGGCTTTCGGGACGAAGGGGATACGTATCCGGAAAGCGCGTCGGGCAGGCCTACCGCCAGAGATAGCGGATGCCGACATAGACCACGACAAGGCAGGCGAAGATCAGCGCCACCGGCAGCGGCCGCTTGCTGCCGTTGGCCCCGTAGGCCGCCTGCGGTTTGGCGGGCCGGGGATCTGGACGGCGGAAGGCGGTGACGTTGTCGGCGACCGGCTCGGCTTGGCGCGGGCGTACGTCGGGCGGGGCGCCGATACCGCCCATCTCGACGTAATAGGCCTTGTAGAGCAGCTGGATGGTGGCTTCGGTCGCGTCCGCCTCCGGCATATCGCCGAGCAGCTTCTTGTAGCTCGCAAGGAATCTCTGGGCCTCGGCCGGCAGCGAGGAGCCGCCATTCAGCTTGGCCATCATTTTCCAGGTGGCAAAATCGGCGCGTGCCCTCGTATCGGCACGTCGCGCAATCAGCATATCAGCAGCCTTGACCAAGAGCCCCTCGGGTTTCCTTCGCCCCGCGATTAGGCGTTACCGGTTAATAAAAGAATGAACCGAACGATTGCATCCGTCGCTTTCCGCAGTATCGCCGAAATAACATCAAGATTTAGACCGAACTGCGAACCCGCAAGGGGAAGCAGGATCAAAATTGCAATCAGGATCAGCATTCCGAAGGGTTCCAGCCGGGCCAGCGGCTGCGCCAGCAGGCGTGGCAGGATACCGACAGCGACCCGCCCGCCATCCAGCGGCGGGATCGGCATCATGTTAAATACCGCCAGCACGACGTTGATGAGGAGCGCGTTTTTCAGATTGTCGAAAATCCATTGCACGGAATTGTCGGGCGCGAAGGGGAGCAGGTGCAGGGCGGCGGCGGCCATCAGCGCCAGCAGGATATTGGTGGCGGGTCCGGCCAGCGCCACCAGGACCATGCCGGTCCGGGGATCGCGCAGCGCGCGGAAATTGACCGGCACCGGCTTGGCATAACCGAACAGGAACGGCGAATGCGCGAACAAGAGCATTGCCGGCAGCACCAGCGTCCCGAAGGGATCGATGTGCCGGAGCGGGTTGAAGCTGACGCGGCCGAGATTATAGGCGGTGTCGTCGCCTAGCCGCCAGGCGACAAGGCCGTGCGCGGCCTCGTGGAAGGTGATGGCGATGAGGAGCGGCAGCACCCAGACCGAAAAGCCGTAAAGCGAGACATTCATGCGTGATCGACCAACTCGTTGGGCGCGGTCCGCTTGATCAGGTTGCGATGCGCGGATGGCAATGCCGTCTCATTCGAAATCGTAAGGCGTAAATGATCCGCCAGCAGCGCGGCGGCCCGCGACAGCGTTTTGGCCCGGTGCAGGCAAATGTCGGCGGCGGGCAAAGGCGGCATGCCGTCGCGCTCCGACAGCGGCCGCAGCCGCGCGGGAAAGGTGCCGGCCTTCACCACAGTAACGGCGAGGCCTTGTGCCGCGATCGACTCCACGGCGGCGAGGCTGTGGCTGACAAAGGCGAGGCGCCAGCGACGTCCTGCGCCATCCAATGCTTCCATCGCCCATTTCCGGAACAGGCAGCCCTGGGGATAGAGCGCAACCGGCAGCGGATCCTGATGCTCCACCGGCTGGTGGGCGCTCGCCGCCCACACCGCCTGTTCGTGCCGCAGCAACTCGCCGTCGCCGCGCCCGGCCGGATGCATGGCGATGACGAGGTCGAAGGCCTCGCCAAGGCGGGCCGGCATCGTCGATGTCAGCCCTGTCTCCATCTGGACCTGGATCAGCGGATAGCCCGCCATGAAGCTCGTGAGCAAAGGCGGCACGATGGAAGTGCCGTAATCATCCATCACGCCGAGCCTCACCATGCCCTCGACCTTGTGCTCGCGCAGCCGCGCGACCGCCTCGTCGTTGAGCGAGAGAATGCGACGCGCGTATCCGAGCAGGCCTTCGCCGGCCGGGCTCAGCTCGACATTGGCCTTGGTCCGGTGAAACAGCGTGACGTCGAGGCGATCCTCGAGCCGCCGGATCTGCATGCTGACGGCGGACTGGGTCCGGTTGAGCCGGGTTGCGGCGCGCGTGAACGAGCGATGGTCGGCCACCGCGACAAAGGCTTTCAACAACTCTGGATCGAGGGAAGGGAAGTCCATCACGAAACGTTATTTCTGATATCAAGGAAATTCCATTCCCTGATTAGTAGCGCCTCCCTATGGTCGCTTGCAAGTTTGAAGTGCGCGCAGGCGGATGGAATGAGTGAAACATGGGGTGTTCTGGCGGCGGCGCTGTCGAGCGGTCTTGGCGGCACCTCGATCGGCGCCACGCGCTATCTCGTGAACGCGGTCGATCCGCTCGCCATCGGCTCATTCCGCTTCGGCATCGGATTTCTGTTTCTGCTGCCGCTCGCCTGGTGGAAGGGCGATGCCTGGCCACGGCATCGGGATTGGCCCGGCGTGGCCGGGCTCGGCGTCTTGTACTTCGCGCTGTTTCCGGTCCTGTTCAACGCGTCGCTGATCTTCACCACGGCGGCGCGTGGTTCGCTCGCGCTGTCGACGCTGCCGCTGCTCACGATGCTGGTCGGCGCAGCACTCGGCAGTGAAGCATTGACGGCGCGCAAGACTATCGGCGTGCTGATCGCGATGGGCGGCGTGGCGCTGGCGCTGCTGTCGGGGCTTTCCTCCGCACCTGCCGGTGCCTGGCGCGGCGATCTCTTGATGGTCGCCGCCGCGCTCTGCATGGCACTCTACAGCATCTGGTCGAGGCCGCTCATCCGCCGCTCGGGTCCCATTCCCTTCACCGCGATGTCGATGGGGATCGGGGCGCTCTGCCTGATCCTGGTGTCGCTGTGGCGCGGCAGCTTTGCGCCCGTGGCGGTATTCGGCCTGCCGCAATGGGGCGCGGTGTTCTATCTCGGCGCCTTCGGTGCCGCGCTCACCTTTTATCTCTGGGCGTTTGCGCTGGAGCGCACCACGCCGACACGGGTCGCGATCTCGGTGACGGTCAATCCCGTCACCGCCTCGCTGGTCGGTGCATGGCTGCTTCGGGAGCCGCTGAGCTGGAATCTCGCAGCCGGCATCGTGACGGTGTTCGCCGGCATCTGGATCGCGACCACCACGGGCCGCCGCGTGCAGCCAGCGGGCGCCTGACCTACTCCCTCGCGCTGGCGTGAAGCCGATCCCTATGGTTTGATAACGGCGCTTGAAGTCAACCAACCGGGTGCTTCATGGCTGGCGAGCGCGTCGAGAGACGACTGGCAGCGGTCCTGGCGGCTGATGTCGCCGGGTACTCGCGCCTCATGGGTGCCAACGAAGTCGGTACACTGGCCGCACTGAAGAAACACCGTCGCGAGGTCGTCGATCCCGCCATCGCGGCTCACAACGGTCGCATCGTCAAAACGACGGGCGACGGCATGCTGGTCGAGTTCGCAAGTGCCGTTGAAGCAGTCACCTGCGCAATTGAGGTTCAGGAGAAGATGGCGGAGAGAGCCGTCAGCGGAACCGGGCCACGCATCCTGTTTCGCGTCGGAATCAACGTCGGTGACATCATCATTGACAGCGGCGACATCTTTGGCGACGGCGTCAATGTGGCAGCGCGCGTCGAGAATGAGTGCGAGCCGGGTGGAGTTTGTTTGTCCGGCAGTGCCTTCGAGCAGGTCAGGGGCAAGATCAGTATTGCGTTCGATGAGCTCGGCGAGAGACCATTGAAGAATATCGACCGGCCGGTGCGGCTTTATTCCGCACGTCTGGCGGGGGTCTCGGCCGCGACAAGCGTTAGTTTATCCGGCGACACCGCTAGCTTGCCTCCTCTCCCGGACAAGCCATCCATCGCGGTCCTGCCGTTCCAGAACATGTCCGGTGATCCCGAGCAGGAGTATTTCGCGGACGGGATGGTTGAGGAGATCATTACCGCGCTCTCGCGGTTCAAGTGGCTGTTTGTGATTGCTCGCAATTCAAGCTTCACGTTCAAGGGACGAGCCGTCGATATCAAGGAAGTCGGGCGTCAGCTTGGTGTGCGTTACGTCCTTGAGGGGTCGGTGCGCAAGGCGTCCGGGCGAGTTCGGATCACTGGACAATTGATTGATGCGGTTACAGGCGCACACATTTGGGCTGATAGAGTCGAGCGCGACTTGACGGACATTTTCGCTCTCCAGGACGAAGTAACGGCCGCTGTTGTCTCGGCTATTCAGCCGAAATTGCTTCAAACAGAAATCGCAATGTCGACGCGGCGGCGGCCGGAGAACCTCACGGCTTACGATTTTTTCCTCCGCATGCTGCCGCAGTATTACCTGGCCAATCGGGAAGGGATGGCAGAGGCGATACGGCTGGCCCGTCGCGCTCTCGAGTTGGATCCCCGATACGCCTTTGTCGCTGCTATTGAGGGAGCCTGCCACATCCTGAACGTTCTGTGGGGCTACTCGACCGATCCTCAATCCGACCGCATGGAAGCAGTTCGGCTTGCCTGGCCGGCACTGAGCCTCGATGATGATGACGCGGAATTATTGGCCTTTGTTGCCGCGACCCTTGCGTTGAGTGGCGATTTTGAGCGTAGCGTTGAAATCGCGGATCGATCGGTCGCGCTCAACTCAAATTCGTTTCATGCATGGCACGGCAGAGGCACGGTCTGTCGCGTTGCGGGCCTTTGGGAGGAAGCCATCCAAAGCCAGCAAATCGCGATGCGCCTCAGTCCGGTGGACCCGCTGCTACACCAGTCGTTCACTGTCATGGGGATGGCCCTGATCGAGCTTGGTCGTTTTGACGAGGCCATCGTTGCGGCGAAGAAGGCTCTCCGTCAAAAGCCGTTCCTTTCGACAGCCAACTCCTGTCTTACCTCCGCTCTCGCCAACCTCGGACGTGACGCTGAGGCGCGTGAGGCGGCGACCCGTCTGCTTGAGGTCGATCCCGCCTTTGCAATAAGTGCGCGGATTGCCGGGGGCGGGAAATTCTCGAAGCGGATCATTGAGGGTCTCAAGAAGGCGGGGTTGCCCGAATGAGGCCGGCGCGCTCTGCCTGATCCTGGTGTCGTTGTGGCGCGGCAGTTTTGCGCCCGTGGCGGCATTCGGCCTGCCGCAATGGGGTGCGGCGTTCTATCTCGGCGCCTTCGGCGCCGCGCTCACCTTTTATCTCTGGGCGTTTGCGCTGGAGCGCACCACGCCGACGCGGGTGGCGATCTCGGTCACGGTCAATTCCGTCACCGCCTCGCTGGTCGGCGCGGTGCTGCTCGGCGAGCCCTTAAGCTGGAATCTCGCGGGCGGCATCGCGACGGTGTTCGCCGGCATCTGGATCGCGACCACCACGCGGCCCGTTCAGCCGAAGAGCCAAATCGAAATAGCGCGCCTGGACACTCAGGCATGATTTGAAGTTTTGCTCTGGCATTGCGGCCGGGTAATCCCGATATTTGCGAAGAGGCAGAACGGTGGGGTGCGACCATGACTTCCGGCGGATTTGAGTCCAGCGACGAACTCTGGCGGTCGATCCGGCGCGAGGCCGAAGCTGCGATGGCGCGCGATCCGGTCTTTGGCGCCTCGTTGTCGGCCGCTGTTTTCGATCACGATGATCTTGGCGGCGCGGTGGCTTTCCAGATTGGCGCGCGCCTCGGCAAGCGTGCGGCAGAGTGCCGGCAGTTTACGCAAATCGCCCGCGAGGCGTTTCTGGCTGCGCCGGGCCTGATCGACGCCGCGAGCCGCGATCTGAAGGGAATTGCCGATCACGATCCGGCGACCACCGCGCTATTGCCGCCGCTCCTCAACTTCAAGGGATTTATCGCGCTGCAGACCTTTCGCGTGTCTAACTGGCTCTGGATCAACAACCGGACCGATCTCGCGCTGCTGCTGCAGAGCGAATCTTCAAACCTGCTTCAGGTCAGCATCCACCCATCCGCGAAGATCGGCACGTCGGTTTTCCTAGACCACGCGACCGGGGTCATCGTGGGTGCTTTTGTCGAGATCGGCGACGAGGTGACGATCATGCAGAACGTCACGGTCGGACGGAACGACGGGCTCGCCGGCCGGGCGCCGCGGATCGGCCGGGGCGTGTTGGTCTCTTCGGGCGCGACCATTCTGGGCGACGTCAGCATCGGCGACTTTGCCAGGATCGGCGCGGCGGCGGTCGTCACGGCGGATGTGCCGGCCGGATGCACCGCCGTCGGCGTGCCGGCGCGGCTGACCAACTGCCCGGAGGAGAAGCTTCCGGCTTAGGGCGGCGTCAGTAGGTCGCGCGTCCACCCGAGATGTCGAACACCGCGCCGGTCGAGAACGCGCAGTCTTCCGACGACAGCCACGCCACCATCGCGGCCAGCTCCTCCACAAGGACGAAGCGGTTCTTCGGGATCTTCGACAGCATGAAGTCGATGTGCTGCTGGGTAAGCTGGTCGAAGATCGCGGTTTTGGCGGCGGCCGGGGTCACCGCGTTGACGAGGATGTCATAAGCGGCCAGTTCCTTGCCGAGCGATTTGGTCAGTGCGATCACGCCGGCTTTCGATGCCGAATAATGCGCGGCGTTCGGGTTGCCTTCCTTGCCGGCGATGGAAGCGATGTTGACGATGCGGCCGTATTTTGCGGCGATCATGGTCGGCACGATCGCCTTGGCGCAGATGAAGGGACCATCGAGATTGATGCGCATCACCTTGCGCCATTCGTCGAGGTCGGTTTCCCACACCGTCTTGTTGATGCCGCCAATACCGGCATTGTTGACGAGGATGTCGATCTTGCCGAACGCCTTCAGCGTGGCGTCGCGGGTCTTCTCGACCGCGGCGAGGTCGCTGACGTCGACCTTGAAGGCGGACACCGCATTGCCGATTTCCTTGGCGGTCTTTTCGGCGAGCGGCTGGTCGAAATCCCAGATCGCGACCTTGGCGCCGGAGGCGACGAAGCGCTCGGTGATGGCGCGTCCAAAGCCCTGCGCGCCGCCGGTGACGACCGCGGTCCGGCCGTTGAGATCGATCTTGTTCTTGCCCATGCTGGAAACCTTCGGATGGATGTCAGAGCATATAGCCGCCATCGACGACAAGGTCGACGCCGGTGGTGAACGCGCTTTCGTCGCTGGCGAGATACACGGCCATGTCGGCGATTTCCTCCGCTGTACCGAGCCGGCCCATCTTCTGGCGCGAGACGAATTTTTCGCGTCCGTCCGGGCCGGCCGCCGCGGCGCGCTCCAGCATCGAGGGCGTTTCCACCGTGCCGGGGCAGATGCTGTTGCAGCGGATGCCCTGGGTGATGAAATCGAGCGCGACCGCGCGCGTGAGCAGCGAGACCGCCGCCTTGGACGCACTGTAGACATAGCGGTTGGCCGGTGGCCTTAACGCAGCACACGACGAGATGTTGACGATGCTGCCGCCGCCGCCCGCCAGCATCGCGGGCAGGAACGCTCTAATGGTCCGGTGCATCGATTTGACGTTGAGATCGAACGAGAAGTCCCAGTCTTCCTCCGAACAATCCATAATGGTGCCGTGGTGCACGAAGCCTGCCGCGTTGAGCAGGATATCGATCTTGCCGACGCGCTTGGCGAAGGCGTTGACGTCGGGCGTGCTGCGAACGTCGAGCCGCGCCGTCTCGGCGATGCCTTGCTGGGTAAGCGTGGCGATGCCCTTGTCATTGATATCGGTGGCAATCACCGCAGCACCCTCGCGCGCGAATGCGATGGCGCAGGCGCGTCCGATGCCCGCGGCCGCCGCGGTGACAACGGCGCGTTTGCCCTTGAGGCGGTCTGACATTTTGTTCTTTCCCTATTGTTCGTCCTTGCGAGGAGCGAAGGCTGCGTAGGGTGGGCAAAGCGAAGCGTGCCCACCATCACAAGGTCAACACTGATGGTGGGCACGGCGCAAGTGCGCCTTTGCCCACCCTACCGTTCTTCGTCGCTTCGCTCGCGACGACGGCAATGACTAGTGATTATCCCGCGCCACGCCCACCTTGCCTGCGATGTCGTGGTAGCGCGTCGCGAGCTCCATGCAGGCGCCAGTGGCGTGCTGGCCGACGGTGGAGCGATAGAGCTCCTGCCACGGCGTCTGGTTGGCCGGATGCGGGAAGCCGCCCTTGGCCTTCAGCTCGGCGTGGCGCGTCTTGATCTCCGCGTCGGGGATCAGGATGTTGGCAGAGCCCTTGTTCAGATCGATGCGAACCTTGTCGCCGGTTTGCAGGATGGCGAGGCCTCCGTTGGCGGCGGCTTCCGGCGAGGCGTTCAGGATCGAGGGCGAGCCCGACGTGCCGGACTGTCTGCCGTCGCCGATGCAGGGCAGCGCCAGGATGCCGCGTTTGATCAGCGCCGCGGGGGGCTGCATGTTCACGACCTCGGCGCCGCCGGGGTAGCCGATCGGGCCGGTGCCGCGAATGAACAGCATGCAGTGCTCGTCGATCTTGAGCGAGGGATCGTCGATCCGGTCGTGATAATCCTCAGGCCCCTCGAATACGATGGCCCGGCCCTCGAAGGCGCCGAGATCCTTCGGATTGCTCAGATAGCGGTCGCGGAACTCCTTCGAGATCACGCTGGTCTTCATGATCGCGGAATCAAACAGGTTGCCGCGCAGCACCAGGAAGCCAGCGTCCTTCACCAGCGGCTTATCATAGCTCCAGATCACGTCGCCGTCCGGCTTTTGCGCCTCGCGGCAGTTCTCGCCCATGCTCTTGCCGTTGACGGTGAGCGCGTCCTCGTGGATGCGCTTGTGCTTCATCAATTCGCCCACCACCGCAGGCACACCGCCGGCGCGGTGATATTCCTCGCCGAGATAGAAGCCGGCCGGTTGCATGTTGACGAGCAGCGGCACGTCATGGCCGTGCTTCTGCCAGTCGTCGATCGACAGCTCCACGCCGATGTGACGGGCGAGCGCGTTGATGTGGATCGGTGCATTGGTCGAGCCGCCGATCGCGGAATTGACGACGATGCAGTTCTCGAACGCCTTGCGCGTCAGGATGTCCGACGGCTTCAGGTCTTCCCAGACCATCTCCACGATGCGTTTTCCCGTCTCGTAGGCGATCTGGCCGCGCTCGCGATAGGGCGCCGGGATCGCCGCGCAACCCGGCAGCGACATGCCGAGCGCTTCGGCCAGCGAATTCATGGTCGAGGCCGTGCCCATGGTGTTGCAATGGCCGACTGAAGGCGCCGAGGAAGCCACGATTTCTATGAATTCATTGTAGTCGATCTCACCGGCGGCAAGCCGCTCGCGCGCTTTCCAGACGACGGTGCCTGATCCCGTGCGCTCGCCGTTGAACCAGCCGTTCAGCATCGGGCCGCCCGAGAGCACGATGGCGGGCATATTGACGGTCGCCGCCGCCATCATGCAGGCGGGCGTCGTCTTGTCGCAGCCGGTGGTGAGCACCACGCCGTCGAGGGGATAGCCGAACAGGATTTCGACCAGGCCCAGATAGGCGAGGTTGCGGTCGAGTGCCGCGGTCGGGCGTTTTCCCGTTTCCTGAATCGGATGGGTAGGGAACTCCATCGCAATACCGCCGGCCGCGCGAATGCCTTCGCGGACCCGGTGCGCCAGCTCGAGATGGTGACGGTTGCACGGCGACAGGTCGTTGCCGGTCTGGGCGATGCCGATGATCGGCTTGCCGGACTGCAGTTCCTCGCGGGTCAGCCCGTAATTGAGGTAGCGCTCCAGGTAGAGCGCGGTCATGCCCGGGTTGGTCGGATCGTTGAACCACTCGCTGGAGCGGAGTTTGCGGAGCTTGCCGTCGCTCGCGGCATCGTGCCCGTTGGATTTGGGTTCTTTCATTGGTTTCTCCCGCCGTACAGAACTCGCCAAGGCCCGTTTGCGGGCTCTGATACCTATGTTGTCTCTACCGTGTGCAATTTCTTGCGCAATCCCCGCGATCAGGCCGCCGGGCGCGATTGGACCTTAGTTGAAGAAGGTTGGTTGCGCTATCATTTTGTCCTTTTCGGCAGCATCGGCATATCTCCGGAGGTGAAGGCTACCTCAACTCCGCCGTGTCGAACTTTGCCGCTGGATGACACTGAATCCGAGGTCCACCACCGGCTTGGAAGGACGATTTCCGTCGAGCGCCTCGATCACCATCGCGGCGGCATTTTTGCCCATCTCGTAGCGGTTGGTCCGCACGCTGGTGAGGGGCGGAACACTGGATGACATGAACTCGAGATCGTTGAAGCCGACGATCGCCATCTGCTCCGGAACCGCCATGTGCCGCCGCTTGCACTCGAACAGGGCTCCGAGCGCAAGATCGTCATTGACGCAGAACACCGCTTCGATGTCGGGCGCTTTCGCAAGCAGGTCGGCGAACAGCGTTCCGCCGAGTGTCACGGAAGTCGGCACCGCCGTCGTCACGACAAGCCGCGGATCGAACAAGGAGGCTTCGTTCATCGCGGCCCGGTAGCCTTCGAGCCGCCGCTGCACCCGCGGATCCATGCGCGCGCCGAGGAAGCCGATCTGCTGGTATCCCTGTTCGAGCAAATGGGAAATGGCGGCTTTCGACGCATCGAAATGCGAAAAGCCGATCATCATGTCGACCGGCGCCGGGCCGATCTCCATGATCTGCACGATCGGGCAATCCACCTGCTCCAGGATCGCGCGCGAGTCCGGTGTCTGATTGATGCCTGTGACAATGAGTCCGGCCGGCTTCTGTGCCAAAAAGAGACGCAACAGCCGTTCTTCCTGCAGGATGCTGTAGCGCGTATTGGCGAGCTGGATCGAGTAGCGGCTGCCGTCGAGCGCGTCGTAAATGCCACGAAGCACGTCGGAAAACACGTTGTTGGTCAGAGAGGGGATCAGCACGCCGATGACTTCGGTCCGCTGCGATGCAAGCGCGCGCGCCGCGAGGTTCGGGACATAGCCCAATTCATTTGCAGCGCTTTCGACCCGCACCCTTTTGCCGGCCGAGACGGTTTGCGGATTCCTGAAAAAGCGCGAAGCCGTGATCGGGCTGACACCGGCCAGCTTCGCGACCTCGGTAAGCCGGATCTTGCCGGCTTTCGCGCGTTTTCGTCCCATCTGCCGCTCATATCACAGGCCGCAGCCGGAACAAGCCGGTGTTGACAGCGCTACCAATGGATTGCTAATCGACCGATTGCCAAAACCGTATAAACTGCGGACAATAACAACGTGTCCGACCGCCATTAACGGCATCACCGCCGGATTTAAAGGCAGGAACAAGAACAGAGCGGTCGCGGCACTCGTCGTACACCGCCGGGAATTTTGAGGAGGGAAGTGGATGTCGTCGGTCCAGATTCGCGACGTGCGAAAGTCGTTTGGCGCTTTTGAGGTCCTGCACGGCGTGACTGTCCCGATCGAGGACGGCGAGTTCGTCGTTCTGGTCGGCCCCTCCGGCTGCGGCAAGTCGACCCTGCTGCGCATGCTCGCCGGTCTCGAAAACATCACGTCGGGCACGATCTCGATCGGCGATCGCGTCGTCAACAATGTCCAGCCCAAGGAGCGGGACATTGCCATGGTGTTCCAGAATTACGCGCTCTATCCGCACATGACGGTCGCGGACAATATGGGCTTCTCGCTGAAGCTGCGCGGCGCCAAGCAGGATGAGATCAAGAAGGGCGTGGCGCGCGCCGCCGAGATTCTCGCGCTGACGCCGCTGCTCGAGCGCTATCCGCGCCAGCTCTCCGGCGGCCAGCGCCAGCGTGTCGCCATGGGCCGCGCCATCGTACGCGATCCGCAGGTGTTCCTGTTCGACGAGCCGCTTTCCAACCTCGACGCCAAGCTTCGCGTCGCCATGCGCACCGAGATCAAGGAGCTGCATCAGCGGCTGAAGACCACCACCGTCTACGTCACCCACGACCAGATCGAGGCCATGACCATGGCCGACAAGATCGTGGTGATGCATGACGGCATCGTCGAGCAGATCGGCTCGCCGCTCGAGCTCTATGACAAGCCCGAAAATCAGTTTGTCGCCGGGTTCATCGGCTCGCCTGCGATGAATTTCCTCAAAGGCAAGGTGAAGGCGAACGGCTCGGCGGGCTTCGAAGGCCCGAACGGCGTCAAGCTGCCGCTGAAATCGGCGCCTGCCAATTCCGACGGCAAGCCGGCAGTCTATGGCGTGCGTCCCGAGCACTTCACCATCGCCGACGACGGCGCGGAGGCCGAGATCATCGTGGTCGAGCCGACCGGCTCGGAAACGCAGGTGTTTGCCAGTCTCGGCGGCGAGCAGGTCGTCGCCGTGTTCCGCGAGCGCCACCAATTCAATCCGGGCGACAAGATCCGGCTGAAACCTGATCCGTCGCTGGTGCATCTCTTCGACGAGGCCACCGGCAAGCGGCTCAACGCGTAAGACCAAGACTAAAATCAAACCAAAAACTTTAGAGGGAGAAATGGCAATGCAAGACTTTACCCGCCGCGCTTTGCTTCAGGGCGGCACCGCACTGGCGACCGCCGGTGCGCTGACCGGACCGGCGCTGCTCGATTGGGCCAAGGCCTGGGCCGCGGATTCGCCGTGGAAGGCGGAGCCGGGCGCCAAGCTGACCCTGATGCGCTGGAAGCGCTTCGTGCCGGCGGAAGACGAGGCGTTCATGCAGATCGTGGCGGCTTTCAAGGCGGCCACGGGGACCGAGTTCAACGTGTTCTCTGAATCGTTCGAGGACATCCAGCCGAAAGCTTCGGTTGCCGCCAACACCGGCACCGGTCTCGACATGGTGTGGGGCCTCTACACGCTGCCGCAGCTGTTCCCGACCAAGGTCGTGAAAATGAACGACGTGGCCGATTATCTCGGCAAGAAATACGGCGGTTGGGCCGACGCGCCCGCCCGGACGGTCAAGAAGGGCGACGACTGGCTCGGCGTCCCGATCGCGACTGTCGGCGGCTACCTGACCTATCGCAAGTCGGCGGTCGAGAAAGCCGGCTTCAAGGACTTCCCGAAGGACTTCCCGGGCTTCCTCGAAATGTGCAAGGGGCTGAAGAAGAACAATACGCCGGCCGGGTTTGCGCTCGGGCATGCGTCCGGCGACGCCAATGCCTGGCTGCACTGGATCCTGTGGGGTCATGGCGCCTACACGGTCGACAAGAACGACAAGGTGGTCATCAACTCGCCCGAGACGTTCAAGGCGATGGAATACGCCAAGGCGCTGTCGGACACCTTCATCCCCGGCGTTGCGTCCTGGAACGACTCGTCCAACAACAAGGCGTTCCTCGCGGGCGAGCTGTTCTGCACCTCCAACGGTATCTCGATCTACATCGCCGAACGCGACGGTGGGGAGAAGGATCCGAAGATGAAGGAGCTCGCCGACGACACCTATCACGCGCTGTGGCCCACGGGCCCGGTGGGGCACCCGGCCGAGCTGCAGCTCGTCGTGCCCATGCTGGCGTTCAACTTCACCAAGTATCCGAACGCGGCGAAGGCCTTCATCGCCTTCATGCTGGAGAAGGAGCAGTACGACAAGTGGCTGACCGGCGCGCGCGGCTATCTGACCCAGACGCTGAACGCCTATGCTTCGTCGCCGATCTGGAAGGCTGATCCGAAAAACGAGGTGTTCTCGCACGCTTCGGAGCGCGCGTTGCCGGCCTCGGGCGTCGGCACGCCGGACGAGCGCGCGGCGACCGCGATCGGCGACTTCATCGTCGTCGACATGTTCGCTAACTACTGCACGGGCTCAAAGGATGCGAAGTCCGCCGTCACGGACGCCGAACGGCAGTTGAAGCGCATCTATCGGAGCTAACCGGTGTCGGAGCGGGCGGCGCGGCAACCTGTCGCCCGCTCCAACCAAGCTGTTTCAAGACGACCTGTTCAGGACGATGCAGATGGCTGACATTGCACTCGCGCCCCAGCGCGCCAAGTCGCAAATCCGAGAAGCGACCACATGGGACCAGCTCAAGCATAACCGGAACTGGCTCGGCTTCTGGTTCATGCTGCCGGCGATGGCGTTCCTGATCTTCTTCCTGGCCTATCCGCTGGGCCTGGGCATCTGGCTGTCGTTCACCGACACCAAGATCGGACGCGCCGGCGAATTTATCGGCACCGAGAATTACGAGTGGCTTTGGGGCGATGCAGTCTTCTGGCTGTCCGTTACCAATACGCTGCTCTACACGACCGTCGCCAGCGTCTTC
>Ga0207707_10000356_pt1 | contig 48044 bp, 79 predicted proteins | sample KBSC83BmetaG_FD_184336 | JGI IMG/M metagenome (GOLD analysis project Ga0207707, IMG submission 184336) | Corn rhizosphere microbial communities from Kellogg Biological Station, Michigan, USA - KBS C8-3B metaG (SPAdes) (version 2) | ecosystem: Host-associated > Plants > Roots > Rhizosphere ... | reverse complement strand
CCACGGCCATACGTGTGGACGAAAGCCTTGAGAACGAGCTGTGCCACTCGGTTGGACTGGAGACTGATCTTGTCCAGCGCGTTCTGACGTTCGTGCGTAAGGTCCGTGCGAACGTTCAGCACCACAACCTGCCCATCGTCATCTCGCCTCGTGCGAGTATGGGGATGGTCAAGCTTCTGAAGGCTGGAAAGTCTTGGGAGGCTGCGGTTGAGTCCCGCGTGCGCCGTGGTCTTGGTGACACGGAGTGGAACAAGATCAGCAAGTAGGTAACGCTGGTTGGGGCATGCTAGGGCTTAGGGGAGTCCTAGCTTGGCCCTTGTCAACGTGCACCTAGCTAGAGAGGGTTGACAATGAGAGTAGACGTTAGCGGCAAAGATGGAACTATGGTGTTCGATTCCATCGATGATCTCCGCAAGGAAGTTGAGAAGCATCCGGATTCCAAGGTTCTCGACTTTGGTGGACGCCGGATGAAGGACTTTTTCGGTGGTATCGGGAGCACCACGGAGCTTCTGGAGCTTGCCCGCACCGGGTGGGAATCGGAAGTTGAGGACATCCTGAAAGTTTCCGAGGATACGCTGGACACCATCGAACAGACATTCGAGATTCAGGCTTGGCAGTCTGTGTACGATGTTACCGGTTCGGATGTTGACGTTGACCGGTACCTGTCAGGGCAGCCGGAGAACATGATCTCGTATGTCATGATGGACACCCCTAAGGTCGGGAGAGTTATCAGCCTGGCTATCAACGTGGGTGCAAGTGGTGTTGTGGAGGCTGAGACCATCACAGCACGCGGTAAGAACGTGGTTGCTCTTGTCCATGCGCTAGAGTCGTTGGGATTGCGTACCGAGCTGTACGCTGATCTGCCCGCTAAGGGCTCTAACGACTACGATGTGAGGTCTCGCACGGTCGTCAAGGTCAAGAGTGCAGACGAGACGCTAGACCCTGCTATGGTGATGTTCGCCTTCGCTCACCCTGCCTTTATGAGAGGGTTCATGCTCACCAGCATGGAAGCTTACCCAGAGAAGTTCGGTAAGGGTCTGGGAGTCGAGAGCGGCTACGGCATCCCAACCAAGGGATGGGGTACTGAGTTGTTCCCGGAAGGAACCATACAGGTCAGTAGCAACATGACTGGCATGTGGGATCGTTCGATGGCGGAACGATTCGTGATCGAACACCTTAGGGAACTTGGGATCATTGACTAGGTAGCTTTGCTGGCAGGGGGATTGTGGGCCTCTGCCAGCATTCCTATCCGTTCAATGAGAGGATTGACAAGTGAAGTTCAACGGTACAGACATCGCTGAATTGCACGCGAACACACCGTGTATGCTGGGATTCAAAGTCTTGAACGCCAGTGTGGTACTCTTCCGGTTCGATTCGTGGGAAGGATTCGATTGGTTCGTGGAGTGGTGCGAGACTACCAACCAACGATTCCACCAGGACTCTCAGTATCATCGGGTTACCGTGTTCGGACTTAGCGCTTAGACCGGTCTGGTTGGCTCGCCAGTGGCCTAACATCCATTGGCGGGACTACGACACCGGAAAGGTGTGGTAAGCCCTTAGAGAGGAAATGAGGGGGTGTTATGAGGTACTTCAAGTGGGCTGAAGGTTCCAGCTCTGCTGTCCTCGTGTACCGTGAGAACGAGGATGGATCTATCAGCTACTCATCTAGAATCAACCCGGCATGGCGTCTAGCCGACTGGGATGATATCCTTGACTTGCTAGGTCCGGACGAGTATGATCTGAAAATCGGCACGATGGAAGAGATTTTCGATATCGAGTCTTACGGAAGAGAGGCTTAGATCATGGCTATGGTTAAGTTCACGTACTACATTCGTGACGATTACACGCACAGTGAGCGTACTGAGTACATCGCTTTGCACACGGGATTGGCACGGGATGACGTACAGGATCTGGACATCGGTAACCCTTTCCACGAGGTGGGACTCAAGTGTCTGCTAGACACTGAAACCGGTGAGGTCATTATCCTCGGGGTTGACCAGTAGAGAGGCATGACATGGACGATTATCCGGAAATTCAGGTTGACCCTATAGCTCGTGACCTGTATGATTTGGTAGACAGTGCGGTTGTCGCCGAATCTATCCACAACCGAGTGAATCCAGATATGGCAAGTCTGTTAGTGGCTCTCAGAGGTATTTCGGATAGGGTACAGTCACTAATAGCACAAGTGGAAAGGGTTGACCAATAGTGCAACGCTGGGTACTGTGCTACTATTCGGAAAGCCTTGGTTGGCTACCGATGATGTACTTCGAGACGGCTGCCGAGGCTGCCAATACTAGAATGAAAGTATTGGAGATGAATCCGGGAGACGACTCTAAGAGATTTCTGGTAATGTCAAAGTCTAGGTTTGAAGCATACGAACAAATCAGAAAGGCGGTTGAATCACTGTGATCGAAACCCCTGCGGACGTTGCTGAGATCAAGCGACGTGCCGACAAGTCTCTTTCGGCTTCTATCGAGAGGCTTCGCAAGGGTCAGGACCCGATGAAGCGTCGTGGTCGGACTTACGGCTTGGGTGAGCGTAACCCGGACACCTTGCCAGGCGTGTATGGTTTCCCCAACAGGTCGGAGACGGTCGCGGAGAACGCGGAGCGCACGGCATACTGGAAAGCCTTGGGAGCTAAGGTTCGCAAGGGTGCTCGTATCGGGAGGCACCTTCCGTGATCACTCGTGATAAGGAGGTCGCTAAGACCATCCGAACCTTCATCGTGATGTCTGGGTTGGTTTTGATGAATGCCACCATCTGCCAGACGGTGTGGGAAATCATGATGAAGTAGTTAGTGTTGGGAACCTAGTGCGGAGACGGATAGGGAGCGCACCGGGCTACAGGTGAGGGTTTAGGTAGCCACTAAGGGTAGGTTGGGATGTTGGAAAGCCCAGACCAAATGCGGTCTAAACACCGGTTCGATTCCGGTCCTATCCACAACGGTCTATGCATGGGCCGCCAGATACACGTCATTGGGTTCGACTCCCGTGCTACCGGTGTAGCGTCGTGTATCGCTTGGATGTGTAGCTTAACAGGTAAAGCTCGGAGATTGCACTTAGGTGCATACCAATGAAGTCCTTGGTTCGAGTCCAGGCGCATCCACATAAGAAGGCATTGAACGACACGAAAGGGGGTGTCACAAATGTCGTTTGCCAACGGTACTGCAAAGTACTTCTATCAGGAGAACAAGAAATACAAGCGTATCGAGGTGTCAGCTACCATCACGTTCAAAGGTTGCAGCCAACAGATAGTAGCTCTTGCGCACGGTAAGGACCACGATGAAGCTCGGGAACGTGTGACTCGTGCTCTTAAGCGGGAAGCCAATAGCCACGCTCGTTCTTGTCGTTCCGGTGCAAACCACAGTTAAGTCTAACAGAAAGGATTGGAGAGTGGTTAAGCCTTACGAAATGGATTGGGAACACGATTATTACGACGAGTCGTATCAGTGTGAAGACTGCACCAATCCTTATCCGCATCTACACATCATCCCTATGCGGGAGATTCTCAGATATGAGTCTTGTGACAGAGCGTCTGCTTTGGGAGAGACTTGTATCCTGGATGTGATTATCCGTAAGCGGAGTGATTCATACCAGATTGATTCTCTGAGAGAATTGATCGAGTCCGAGGGATTCCGCATGGGTTATGGCATCGCCGTAATCCACGGTAGAGAATTCATTCATGACGGTCATCACCGGCTTACCGTTCTTTTCGACATGGGTGCTCAGTGGTGCCCTGTGCAGACTAGATCTACGCATGCCATGGACACACCAGAGTATTCCAGTAGTAAGTCAGCACGTGTCGAGGCTAGTAGGAATTCAGTTCCATCAGTTCTTTCCCAACTTAGAGAGGAATCATGAACCGATACAGAACAAAAGACGGACGTATCTGGTGGGAGATCTACGAGGGTAGACTTGTGCAAGCCAGGAGCTTACAAGAAGCTAACAAGAAGAAGGATCAGGGTCTTAGCGGAGTAGCTAAGAACTACATTCGCAACGAGCACGGGCCCCTGAAGAAACTCAACTGAGAGGATTGAAAAGTGTCTGATCAATTCGCGTACAGTGAATGGTCTAGCTATCTTAGCGACGCGCTGTTCAACGTGGATAAGCTTTTGAAGACTGCCGTGGAGAAGCTGGAAGGCGTACAGTTTGACTCTATCGTGGGCACTGGTCTTTCAGGTACTCTGGTGATTCCGTTCCTTGCTCGTGAGATGCGAAAGCACTTCGCTATCGTCCGTAAGTCCAATGATTCAGACCACGCTGAAGCTAGTATCGAGGGAATGATTCTGGATAAGTGGATCATAGTAGATGACCTGATTTCCAGTGGTCGAACTGTCAGGCGAATCAAGGACGCCGTGCAAGAAAAGAGCGTTGGTAAGTGGGACTCGACTATCGGGAGGTACGACTACCAGACAGTCGGTGACAATTCTCGATACATGGGTTACTACATGTACGCACGAGGTGGGTACTGGCGTCCAGAGTCTCTGCATTCCGATGACCCTGGATACTGAGACCAAACCGATACCTTGAGAGGGTTGATTCGATCACTCTCTCAGGGTATGGTTAGGAAGTAGAACCTCAGAGAGGAGATATCATGGGTTCCACGGCTTGGAATAACAAGAAGGGTGTTCAGTGTAAAGAATGTGACCTTTGGATGAACAGCGACACTGATAAGAAGACTCCTGATCACAAACCCAAGGGTGACGTCTTAGCTTATAGAAACTGTTCAGGTTCCGGCAAGGCACCCAAGAGAGTAAAAGGCTTTGAAGGTAAGAGAGTTCCTTACGCTAAGGAACGACGCGACCGAAAGGGGAAGTAATGGGCTGGGGAGATCCAAAGATCCGACTCCGAGGCAGTCAGTACGAATGCGAATGTAACCTTCGCAAGCCGGGCAAGCGTGAACGTTGTACTCAGGTTATCAAGGGTGACAACGAGAAAGATGTGAAGAAGCAGTGGAATAACCACAAGGATTGGCACAAGAACGGTGTCAAGAACAAGGTCAACGAGCTTAAGAAGAAGCACAGTAACAGGATGGCTGATCTCCTGGAAGAGTATGAGCATGTGCACAACATCCCGCAGAACAAGCTGAACGGTCTCCACACTAAGGGGATCACGCTGCCCAACGGTGTTAAGATTCCGGATGGTCAGAACGTTAACGGTACCGTGTACGATGAGAACGGAAAGCGTGTGGGATTCGAGGTCATGAAGAAGTACGTCCAGGGATGGGAGTAACACATGATCACAGTTACTATCACGAGAGGCAAGCATTGGATCGCAAAGTGCACATCTCCAAAGTGCCAGAAGACGAACGTCATCGGTGTAGCTCGGTCTAACAGCCAGGTAAGAGCCATGACGGAAAAGCATTTCCACTCCAAGCACCCGGGCCAGAACATCCACTACGAGGTGGAGTGATGGATAACAAGGCCGAATGGGGTTCCGGTACTCTAGTAAGGTGTCCTGCCTGCAAGAAGTTTGCTACTGTAGGACAAAAGCACGTGTGCCCCCAAGGACGAAACAGAGACCCATTCGTCGATCCAGTTTACGAGAGGAATGGTAAGGATGGAAGGTAACGGACAAAGGAAGTCTGCTAAGGGTAGACTCCTCGACTGTGGGTGGTGCAAGAAATATCACGCTAGGTCCATCAAAGATCTCGTGACTCACCAAAAGATTTGTTCCGACCGACCCAAGGGTGCGAAATGATCCCCGACCTATCATGGCTTTACGAGGGTGTGGCTAGAGTCCTCATCTGCGCAGACAAGCATTGCGAATGTCATAAGCATGACCCGTTGCTGACAGAGGAATGGTCATGACTGAACTAGAGTGGTCCTGGGGTAGACTTCAAAACGTCAAGCTCCAGGACCGCTCGGTGTCGCAGCTGAAAGAGTACTTGGACGAGCTTGGTGGGTGTGCTTATGCATACTTCCTGAACCGCGTTGTAAGGGCTTGGAACATGCCTGCCGCATGGTTGCCCCAAGGACTAGCAGTTCACGAGGCAGCGGAGTTCTGGGAGCGGTCTAATCGTACTTCTTCAGACGAGGAAGTACTTGATGAATACCGGAACAAGTATCGCATGCACTACCAGAACCTTACCGAGACCACGCCTAACCTTAACTACTGGTTTCCGTCGTGGAAGTATGTGGGATGGGATGACGTCACCCGACGAGCTTTTAAGGGTGAGGAACAGGTACTGCGGTACATGGAGTACTACCGTAAGTTCCCGTTCGAGGTCCCCTGGATCACGCCTAGTGGTGAACTAGCCATCGAGATCCGGTTCGATATGGTCCTTGACAGCGTGAAGATTCAAGGCTATATTGACCAAGTGATCTCGTGGTACGAGTCTTCACCAGAACAGCTAAGGCTTAGGGACATTAAGACCGGTAAGAATCCAGGAGATACTCTACAGCTGAAGGTGTATGACCTAGCCATGGAAAAGACCTTTGGTGTCACCATCGGTGAAGGTGATTACTTCATGGCTGAAAAGGGCAAGCCTACCAAGCCGTACGATCTCACTCAGATGTCAGAGTTGCAAGTCACGGAATTGTTTGGTAAGATGGATGCAGGTGTTCGAAACGAAGAGTTCGACCCTAGCCCAGATCCAGACAAATGCCGTATGTGTTCTGTCAAATCAGCTTGTACTTTCAGAGAGGGGTAAATACATGCACAACAACGAAGACTCCACGGACGGCCACATCGACATCGTAGGCGTCCTCGCAGGTAACCAGATGTTCCTTGGACATGCTGACATCGACGGTCAGCCTTACAGCGCTAAGCGATTCCGGCAGATTTCTACTCTGCTGATGAGTATCGCGTGGGAATTCGAGGAGGAGGCTGACAAGTACGAGAACTTCAAGCCCCGGTGTTTCCAGAACAGCATTGGTGACCGGTTCTTTGAGGTGGCTCCGGACATGTTCGTGGACGCTGATGATCGGCAGGAAGCCGAGGTGTTGTTCCTGGCCAACACTCTCACCACGTCCGAGGAGGAGCTTCGGGATTACTACCCGGAACTTCAGGAGGTTGCCGAGTGATTACCTTCGAGGCTTGGCCTAAGACTCCAAGACTTAGCGCTGATCGCACCAGCATCACCGAGAAGATTGATGGCACTAACGCGGCTGTAGTTATCCTGCCCGTCAATCCACATCCAGAGCTTGGATTGGATATTGATCCGAGGGACCTGGGAGGATTCAATCTTGTTCACGATAAGAATGACCCAGACGCCAAGGCGTACGTTATCGGGGCACAGTCTCGAAAGCGGATGATCGAACCTGCTGTTTTGGGTGGATCAGATAACGCTGGATTCGCAAGCTGGGTATTGGACAACTCGGTAGAGTTGGTGGATCTCCTAGGCCCTGGTCGCCACTTTGGTGAGTGGTGGGGACAAGGCATCCAGCGTGCCTACGGCATGGACCGCAAGGTGTTCTCGTTGTTCAACTACTTTCGGTTCAGCAAGATTGCTCAAGAGCGTCACGACTGGCGTAATCGGGCACGAGGGATCAACATGACTACCGTGCCGCTTATCAGCGTAGGTAAGTTCTCAGACACCAACATCAAGGATGCTCTAGACTTGCTACGAGTTAATGGGTCTTTCGCTTCGGCTGAATGGGGATTCCCCTTCGACCGACCGGAAGGTGTCATCATCCGTCATGCTGACCTTGGCGGTAATCTCAAGGCGTTCATTGAAAACGACGACATTCCGAAGGGACTACAGTAATGGCTGGTAAGCACAGTAAGTCTGTGTTCGAGGTTAAGAAGATCGGTGGGTCTTTCCGCGTGGTGTTTAGCCACTCGGGTAATATCGTCGCTGGTACTCCTGGCTACGATAACAAGTACAACGCTCAGGAGCACGCCAACTCCATGAATGATAAGGCTAAGAAGGATTCGTAGCCGTGGAAATGGCTGATTATCAAGAGGTAGCGGACTGGGGCGGTCGAGTAACCAAGAAGATTTGGACCGCCTCAGCCTGGGGCTTGACAATCTCTTACACCACTAGTAATCTAGATCTAGTGTTGTTCGCCGATCCAATCGAGAATATGCGAGAGGTCGGCATAGCTTTGGTAGATGAGTCTCGTGTCATGCGAGCTAACAAACGAAGGGATCGTAAAGGCAATGAGTGACTACTTTGACGACTACCCGGAGTACGATACCGACCCGGAGAACGTCTACTACGAGTACGAGGTCAACGAGGATGATTACGAATACACCGAAAGGGTTGTTTCGTATGCGTGAGGATGATAAGGTCCAGACGGAGAAGGAAATGCAGGAAAAGTACGTCATTCTTAGGAAGGGGAAGTAATGGCAGACAACGACCCGATCGTTCGACTGGGTTATACTTCTTCGGAGAACATCAGCTTTGCTGGTACAGTGGAGACTGGTTATACCCGATCGGAGTGGGACCTTCTTTCCGAGAAGGAAAAGGAAGCTTGCTTCGAACAGAGTCTCTGGGAGCTAGTAGATATCTTCGAGCTTAGTGACGATGAGCCGGACTACTCTAGTTACTCTAGGTGGCGTGAGTGACAGCCGGAGAGCATTACCAAAAAGCTCTTAACCTCATGCATCAGGTTGACAAGGAAGTGACTAATCTGGGTGACACCACGATTGCTTACGAAGCTCTTAATGCATTCAACGCTAACTGCATGAGGACTCTCAAGCTAGCGGAACTTCACATGATGGCCGCACAATACCGAAGGAGTAACTAACGATGAAGCTTTCTAAGAAGATGGAATCCAACCTGGATAACCTGGCTGCGAACGGTACGCTGTTGTACGCGGTAAATCGCATGAAGGGTATGTCTGAGTCGGATGCGGTGTTCGAGGCTATTCGAGCTACAGCTGAGATGATGACTATCGCTTTGTTCAGTGAGAAGATTCCTACTCCCGACGAGTTGGCTGCTGCCCTTAAGCTTAGGCAGACTGTAAGGGACAAGATGCTTAAGCTGGACAACGATGGTTAAGAGTGCTACCCGGCTTGAGTGTGTGGACTGCAAGAAGGAAGGACTTCCTACGACGCGGAAAGCCACTCGGCCGGGACCTCGTTGTGCCACTCACAAGAGACTAGAGCGTAAACGGGTCTCAGATGCCCGCTGGTCGGCTTATATCCTCCAGACGTATAACATCACCCCTGAGGACTACTGGGCACTGTATGAGGCACAGGGAGGGTGTTGTGCCCTATGCCAGCGAGCTACAGGCAAGGCCAAGAAACTGAGTATCGATCACGATCACTCATGCTGTCCCGGGCGTACCTCGTGTGGCCGGTGTATCCGAGGTCTGTTGTGTGGTCCTTGCAACAAGTATCTCGGTCACGCTCGGGACATGATACAATTCTTCCAGCGGTGTATTCAGTATCTGAGTCAACCGCCTGCCCAACGAATCTTGAGAAGGAGGAAGTGATGACGGCTAAGGAATTCCTGATCGTCTTCGTTGTGGTGTTGATTATCGCAGGTATGACCGGTGCTCTGTAGTTAGGAGGTTAGAGAGTGACAAACCGACGAGAAATGGTTAACGATTACTTGATGCGGGAATGGGTGATCTTCGCATACGAGGGTCAGTTCACGCCTCCCAAGGCATGGCAGCGATCAGAAGTCAACGAAGGAACGCTTGACCTGGTGTCTTCCGCTAATACTCCAGTGGCTTTACTATTAGGCAAGGTGTCGGGTGTCGTGGCTATTGACCTCGATGCTCGCAATGGGGGAGACGCCAAGAAGTTCTTGGAGCACTATGGTTTGGGTCCGAGATCTACCAGGGTTCATCAGTCTGCCTCGCCTGGTTCGTACCATATGCTGTTCAAGTTTCCGGAAGAGTTGGAACACCTTCAGAAGACCAAGGGTGAGCGTACTGGCGTGACTGCCCTTACTGGCGTTGATATGCTTGCTGACGGGGCACACATCTTGTTGCCTCCTACGGTGAGAGTAGGGCATCCAGAAAAGCCAGACGGTGAATACAAGCTGTTGGTTGACCTGCCTATAGCGGACATGCCGGAAGCTCTGAAGGTTGATTGGTTGGCTGCTACGTCTCGACAAACGCCTGAAGGTAAGGCCGTAGGCATGATCAGCCCATCAGAGTACGATCAAGTGTTGTCTCTGCACAAGAGGAACATTGAGATCGCGGCACAAGCTAGAGAAGGAACCCGAGATGATACCTGTATGGCTCGGATCGGTTCTTCCATTCGCATTGCTTTGGGCATGCCTGATGTTGTTCTTTCGATCGAAAAAGTTCGAGAGGATTTCGAACAAGGCGTTGGATATACTATTAGGGACCTCGATGGCAAGATTGCAAGAGCAGTCGAGTGGGCAGAAAAGCACGCTTGGCAAGAGCTTACAATGCCAGAAGGATCTCTACCCGACGGTATTCCTCCGGAGAAGGCAGGCCAGTATTTTGAGGAGCTTGACAAGCTTAGGTTGCGCGAAGCGGCGAAACGAGCTTTCAAACTGGAAGTTTTGGAGAAAGAAACTGCCATTCTAGATATCGGTGATGTCGAGGCAGGAGACATCTTCCTAACCTCGCCTACGATCAACCCTCAGTGGGTGGTAGAAGGTCTAATTCCGTTTAATGGATCAACTCTGCTGACAGGGAAGTTCAAGGCTGGCAAGTCCACGCTGATGATTAACCTTATCCAGGCGTTGACTTCTGGTGGTAGGTTCCTAGACCAATTCCAGGTTCCTCACGCTATGAATGTGGGATACGTCGATATGGAGTTGGGCCGAGATTTGGCTAAGCGTTGGATCAAGGACATGACTGGTCTTAATCCAGCTAAGCTTCAGTATCTGGATCGAAAGGGTCGAGGCTATACCCTCAATATGAGGAGCGAAACTCTAAGGTCTAAGTGGGTTAGGATGCTGTTGGAAAAGGAAGTCGATGTACTCATCATCGACCCGTTGTCTCCTATCATGTCGTCTCTCGGAGTAGACGAGAACAGCGCTGAGGTCGTTCGTCCGCTACTGGATTCGTTCGACTCCCTAGCTGTTGAAGCCAACCTGAAGGCCATCGTGGTAAGTCATCACACTGGACACCAGGATCCCAACCGTGCACGAGGCAGTACAGCGTTCATGGACTGGGCTAGCTCGTTTATGTCGGTGATCCGTCAAGGCGAGGAGTATGATTCTCCTCGGGTATTCCGTGCTAGTGGTCGAGACGTAGCCGTTGACACCGGTGAACTTCTGTTCGACCGAAGGTTGCGCAAGCTCAAGCTATCGGCGGTCTCTCCTGTGGTAGACACAACCGAAGCACCGTGGTAGTCTATTGATAGGGAGGAGTATGATGACAGAACAGGTATATCCAGATGGCACTGAGATCGTGGTACTAGACGGAGACCTTAAGGGTGAGTACGGAGTGATCATATCTTACGAGAGTATCTTTGATCGGTACTTCGTTCAGTTGCCAAACCGGAGTTTGCAGGGACACTTTGCTTTCCAGCTAGAAGAGATCAGCCCACTAGACGACAACGAAGAATCCGACGAGGAGGAAGAACCATTCCAACCTCCGGGATTCGGAATGAGCGAAGACGACTTCGTAGCTCATCTGGAATTCCTTATCGGTAGGTCTCTTAGTAAGGTACCTAGTGTGGGAGCCCAGGAAGCATTCTTCGGTTATCAGGAGTTTGAAGGTCTGACACCCGAGGAAGTCCTTCTAAAGTTGCTAGACAAGATTGAAGAAGGGATTGCTCATCTCGCGCAGGCACACATCTTGATCTCCCGAATTGGTGTGTCTTATCGAACCATTCTTAAGGAGATTACTAACGATGACGACCAGTGACCCACTAAAGCGAGTAATCTTGGATATCGAGACCTCGCCTATGGATTTGCGTGGTTTCGGTATCCGGGACCAGAACTTTGGATTGGACCAGATTATGGTCCCTACTCGCATGTTGTCTTTCGCAGCGAAGTGGTATGATAGTGACGAAGTGTTCGTAGCTGCCGATTTCAACAACGATCCAGACGACCATTACGAGATGGTGTGTAAGGCTTGGGATCTACTCAACGAAGCTTACATGGTGATCGACTACAACGGTAAGTCTTTTGACATGAGGCATCTTAACCGAGAATTCCATGAGGCAAGGCTTGGTCCTGTACGTCCTTACCAGCACATCGATATTTACAAGGTGGTCAAGAGACATTTCTACCTCCCAAGCTACAAGCTGGATTACGTATTGACCTGGCTTAAGATCGAGAACAAGGTACCAACCGGTGGATTCACTACCTGGAACAAGGTTATGTCTGGAGACAAGGAAGCCCAAGACCTGTTCCTCCGGTACAACATCGGAGACGTGGTCAAGACAGAGCTTGTGTACACTGACATCCTTCCGTGGATCGATGACCACCCGAACGCACAGCTGTTCGTGCCAAGAGGCGACAACCCTTCGTGCCCTACCTGCTTTAGTGAAGAGGTAGTCAAGGATGGGTTTGCTCCACGAGGTAACCTTGCTAGGGTACAGTGTTACCGATGCAAGAATTGCGGTAGGTCATTCCGAGGAAGCGAAGTCGTTATCAGAGCAAAGGAGCGTTAATGAGAGAGGAACAATGGATGTCTGTACTCGGTATGGATCGAGACATCGAACGAGTGGCAAGGCACATGGAGATGGAGTGGCCGGAAGTAGTAGACTCATGGCAGGACATGGCTAACGACATCATGACTCGTTTGGTTAAAGACAACCAGGCGGTAACGGTAGCTAATCTCGAATACAAGGCTAGAAAGAAGGTGTTACACCGAATCGGTCAGCAAATTGCTTCGGCTATGAGAGACGACTATGAGCACTTCACGGGTAACTTCCTGTACTCTACTGGTGAGATTAGGTCTATCCTGTCTTCCGGGATTCTGTCTGGTCTCAGTGAAGTGGTAGAAGGCGGAGAAGTTGACGATGCTCGTAGCTGGGTGTACAATGGTGTCAAGCAAACCAGGACTCGCCTCGAACATGTAGATGTTCTAAACGCTTATATGGATCTTGAGAAGAGTCATCAGACGTGGTTGATTCGGCGATTCGTAAACAATGAGGTTATCGACAGTGCTAACGATCGCAAGAGCGTAACTCGCGCAGTGGATCGACTAACCGATATCCTGAACCGAAAGCGTAGGCGAAGTGTTGCTGAACACAATGGTCCTGGTGCTCGAAAGGCAGTCCGTAACACTCAGAGCAGACAGGAGACATAAGTGAACAATATCTACGACATCACATTTGCTAACCTTGGTGGTGGAATGTATCGATCTTGGGTAGGCATTGACCTTGAAGAAGGACAGACTCCAACGCATCGACCCGCAGCACTTGACAACTGGCATCCAGACGATCTAGAATCGTACGTCGGTGGTCCTTATTTTCCTCGCAACAACTAACAACAAAGGAGAAGTAAATTGTCATTCGAGGATATCAACAATGAGATCCGCTCTCGCGGTGGTGGCTGGACTAACCTCAAGGCTAAGGGTGACAAGGTCACTGGTAAGGTGGTAGAGGTAGAGTCTCGCAACCAGTCCTTCAACGGTGTGGTTCGCCTGGTTACTGCGGAGAACAGTCCTCGCAAGGGTCAGCCTCGCAAGGAATGGGTGTTCACGCTAGAGCAGCAGGACGGCTCTGTGACCAAGTGGGCGGCTCAGGAGAGCGCACAGTGGGCCATCATGGGAGCCCTGAACGGTCGGGGTATCAAGCCGGGTGGACATCTCCAGGTGACACTGGTCGAGAAGGAAGACCGGAAGCAGGGTGAATTCAAGGCTATCTATACCGACCCAACCACGGATTCTCCGTTCGAGGGTGATGCCGTAGCCGAGTCTGACGAGCCGCCGTTCTAATGAAAAAGCTAAGGCTTTGGATTAAGAAGACCTATTTTCGAATCTGGGCTTGGCTGTTTGTTCCTCGACACCCTTGGGATGTGTGACATGGCTAAGCTGTGTCACCTCCTTAAGGTGGAGTGGAACTACACATACAAGTCGGCTCGTAGGGACAGATGGTCTAGGCGATACAGCTTCTCTCTGTTCTTCGTCCAGTTCCTGTATGGTATAGTCGAGTTGATCGAGGTAAGAGAGGAGAAGAAGCGTGAGCGAAGGAGTCTTCGACGTCTCGCCCGACAACGGCAGCGTTACGATTACGCTCAAGGCCGAGACTGGTCATGACGTACCGTGGATCGTCATCCGGTATGCCAGCGTCACGGAAGCCCTAGAAGGGTTTAAAAAGAACGACGGTGCTGATTTGATGGAACTGATGCGTAATGTGTCAGGAGCCGCTAAGGCATTCAAAGCTGTGTACAACAATCGAGATTTACCAGCCCGAAGTCAAGGTAAGCCTGAGGGAGCCGGTAATCCTTCCCCACAGGTAACTATGGGCACTGATGTATTCAAGACTGAGGACGACGCGCCACCGTTCGGTGAGACACCACCCTCAGTTCCATCGTGTAAGCACGGTGAGATGAAGCTAGTAACACACAAGGGAACCAAGGGTTATGTCTGCGCTTCTGGCCTGGACAAGAATGATCCTAACCGATGCCCGAGTGTCATGGTATAATCGTGAGGTCTGGATGAAATCTCCGGTCGGTAACCGGAACGGGTGAAAGGCCCCATCCAGGGATTAAGGGGGAGGGGGACAACGCAACGAGCGCATCCTCCCCGCCTCATTTCTCTTAACCTAAGGAGGTAGAAATGGGCAGAGTCCTGACGTTCGACATCGAGACTCACGAACGCAAGAAAATGTATTCGATGGAACCGGAGGAGTTTGTCCGGCTGATCGGATATGCTTGGGATGATGGTGATGTGGTTATCACTACCAACCTTGAAGAACTGAAAGACCAGATCAAGCACGCTAGGTGGATCATCGGTCACAATATCCATGACTTTGACCTACGGGCTGTATACGGAACTAAGTCCAACACTCCGATGCAACTAGCGGATGAAGGACGCGTGTATGACACGTGGACACACGCGGCTCTAGTCCACCCTGCGCCGTCTTCCTACATCAACCGCAAGGGACGTGAGGTGAAGACATTCGGCAAGGGGCAAAGGAACTCAGAGGCTATTCTGACGTGGTTCGGACTAGATGAGCAGGCTTATCAGCTTGGGGTTCCTGGGAAGACGCACGAATTGAAGGACTTGGCTTACGAGTTTGGTGATTCTTCTATCAAGACCAAGAAGGAAAGAACCCTAGACGGATTCGGTAAGATCCCAGTCGACGATCCACGATATGTGGAATACCTGATTGGTGACGTCAAGGCATCTCGTGCAGTGGCTAAGGCTTTGATGGCTCGCGGTGCACTGAATGAGTACGCACTACGAGAGCAAAGGATCGAATCTCGCAAGGCTTGTATCAGCTCTAACGGATTCCGTGTGGATCAGGAACGAGCAGAAGCCAGGGTCAATGAACTTCAGGTAAGACGTGAAGACATCATGTACATGCTTGAAGAGAAGTACGATTTCCCCACGGAAGGCAAGCAGCCTTGGAGAACCAATGAAGGCAAAGAGGCTATCAAGAAGGCTTTAGCTGACGTTGGTATCACCGAAGGTTCTCGCCCTACGTGGCCTCGCACTCAGACAGGATCGTTGTCTCTGGGCGGTGAGGTGTTGCTGGATCTGACCCGAGGTACTGACGCTGAGGATCTAGGCGAGGCATTGGCTACTCTGATGGGTCAAAGGTCGCTAGCACAGCTAGCACTAGACTCGTGTTACCCAGACGGGTTTGCTCATCCGGAAATCACCATGCTTCAGAGATCGGGACGATGGAGTACTACTAACCCCGGACTTACTGTATGGTCTGCTCGTGGTGACAAGGCTATTGAAAAGTGGTACTTCGTAGCCGATGACAAGGATCAAGTGTTAATCGAGATTGACCTGAGCAACGCTGATGCTCGTGCGGTAGCGGCTTTGTCTGGAGATGTAAAGTATGCCGAGCGATTCGAGCCTGGTGCTGATGGTCACCTCATCAATGCCTGGGCAGCGTGGGGCAAGGATGTAGTAGGAACAGACAAGAAGGATCCTGTCACCGCTCAGTATCGTCAAAGGGCTAAGGTCCCTGGTCATGGTTGGGGATATAAGATCGGAGCTAAGAAACTAAGCCTACAGACTGGTATGCCTGTGGACGAAGCTAAGGAATTCCTGACCAACATGAACAAGGCGTTTCCGGATGTGGTAGCATGGCAGAGACGATGCACTGACTTCGCTTTGAGGAATGGATACGTCATCAATCCTTGGGGACGTAAGATGTGGGTAGAGCCTGGACGAGAATTCACTCAGGCTCCGGCGTTGCAGGGTCAATCAGCTACGCGAGAGATCGTGTGTGATGCCCTCCTAGCGATGCCTCATCGTGCCGTACGACGATGCAAGGCTCAGATCCATGATGCTCTGGTATTCTCGGTACCTCGTTCCAACTGGAAAGAGTGGCGAGACTACTTCTTGAAGAAGATTGAAAGCACCATGGACCCAGAGGGTGGACAGAAGATCGAGTTTCCGGCAGGTTGTGGACCAGCGGCAGACGACTGGTATGCAGCTTCTCACGACTAAGAAAGGACGTCATGGACATCGCCTTCGTCATTCCCGCAGTGACAGGATGCATGGTATTCGCATCCATCCTGCTTGCTGGAACTGACGTCAAGAGTGTCCACGTCACGCGAAACCGTAGGTTGGCCTGGTCTTTGGGTATCCTAAGCCAGGTCATCCTCCAGGGATTCGCGATCTTGACGGGATACTTCACATTCAGCTTTTACCTCTTGCCAGCGGTGGCATTTGGTGTTAATCTGTACAAGAGCTTCAAATCACAAGGTACACGAGGGTCCAGGCTGATGCTGAGACACCTCCCCAACAGAGAGGATGAATCATGAACAAGGTCATCAAGCGAGTTACCATCGGAGTTACTGCTCTGGTGATTGGTGTTCTGGCTTCGGGTTGTACGGAGAAGTACAGTGAGCCGTTCCAGGACGCCGATCGATCCGGAGTGGTGAACAGTGCTCCGGTAGACATCGTGGAGAATGCGGATGGATTCTCGAATCTCAGCACCAAATGTGACCATGGTAACCGCGTGTACGTCGCCTACCATTTCGACTCTCCCTACGCTGCTATCGCCGTCGTTCCGCAGGATCCGACCTGTTAACGATGAGTCAGAAAATTATCCTGGTGACAGGATCAAGGAAGGTAGACCTGGATGAAGCTCAGTCTCGCGCTGGGCTTCTACTCCGGGCGGAGCTTACGATGTGGGCACCGGGTAGCTTGGGTGTAGTTCATGGAGGAGCTAACGGATGGGATCTTGCGTTTCACCACAAAGCTAAAGAACTTGGCATAACATCAATTGCTTACCAAGTTAACGATCCTAGGTTTAATCCTCGTTGTTATACTACACCCTTAGAGCGAAATCAGTTTATGGTTAGCACTGTAGCTTACTGGCGTGACAAGTATGCTATGGATGTGGTGTGTTGGGCCTTTGCCGACTCGTGGGCTTCTGGTACTGGTCATTGTGCACGAAGGGCTAGACGAGCTGATGTTCCTGTGGTAGACTACGGCGTGTCTACGGGTTTCAAGAGAGGATAATACGATGGTATACCAACAGCAGATTGAATTCCTTGAAGACGAAGTCAAGCGAATTCAAGACAAAATCAATATGTACCTTGGAGAAATTGACGATTTGGAGATGGAATTGAAGGATGCTATGATTGATCTTGCCGATTGGCGTTCTAAGGAACAGAACAGCCAGGAGGATTCTCATGGAGAATGAAGAGTCTCCCATCACACCTCGTGAAGAGGTTCTTATGGAAGCCGCTAAGCTTATCACCGGTGATCGTAACAAGACGTACGGCAGCCCTACTCAAAACTTCCAGGACATCTCAGATGTGTGGAATGTTCTGCTCCGAGCTAAGCTTGGTGAGGGTCAGAAGATCACGCCTGGTGAGGTGGCTTCCATGATGGCTGCTGTTAAGCTGGTTCGTATGATCGCTCAACCAAAGCGTGACAACTGGGTAGACCTGGCTGGATATGCTGCTTGTGGTCTTGAAGCTGATGTGCATACCGGTAGGATTAACGAACCTACCGAGCAGGTTAGTTATGACAACAGTTTGCCTGAACAGATTAAATTCGTCAACCCTAATTGCAGTGACCCTAATTGTACTTGGTGTACTCCGGAGGCGAAATGATAGGGCCTGCTGCTCGACAGCACTTCCTCAAAGCCCTACACCTGGCTTCCGAGGCAGAGCGTAACTTGATTCCAGGACATATCATCGAACGTGCTATGGTGCCACTGGCCAGGAGTCTCATTGAGGTTGTACGAGGCATCGCCTTCGTGCTACTATCAGACGACGTAGAGATTCGAGTAAAGGAACAATCCTCTTGTTGCGGATCTTGCGAAGACAAGTGTGGGGAGGAATAATGAGTTGGTCTTCGATCCCCGGTGATCTCTTTAGTGAAGACATGCAAAGTAAGCTAAAGCTAGTTAAGCTTACTGGTCATGAAAATACCATGGACTGGGATCGCATGAGGTCTAAATACACGGACATCGATCCCAGAAGCAACGGTGATCTGTTGTGGTATGCTATTGACCTTGACAAGACACTAGCCGAAGGTAAGTGGAGTCCAAACAATCCGACTTTCGAGATCGGAGAGCCTATGTGGGATAACATTCGCAAGGCTAGGGAAGTCGAGGCTGCTGGATATAAGATCATCATCCACACCTCACGTCCGTGGAGTGACTACGAGAACATCGAGGGATGGCTTAATCACTACAATGTGCCTTATCGTCGCATCGTGTGTGGTAAGCTTCTGGCTATCCGATACGTCGATGACAAGGCTATCAACGCTGATGAAGCCTCATGGCTTCCGGAGGAGGAGTGAAGTGAGTATCTGGGAATTCCTAGGTTGGTCGCTGGCTGTGTCTGCCGCTGGCATCATGGGTGCCATTGTGCTACTATTCATTGCGACCATCGTTCGATACTTTAAGAAGGGAGACTAGCAATGCTTGTCCCGCTTAAGCGAAAGTACACTGTCAACCAGGTGAAGAAGCAGGGATCTTCTCGTAGTGATTCTGGTACGGGTAAGAGCAAGGGTAAGAAGAAGCCTGCTCCTGTGTCTCGTATCCGCACGATGGTGCTAGTCAATGGCCGGAAGATCAGGTTCGAGGGATGACTGTTCAGGAGATGTTGCTGGAATTCCATCGGGCATTCAACTGCTCGGTGGACGATAGGAGTGAAGACGTTGTTAAGGCAAGATCCACCCTGATCCTTGAAGAGTATGTGGAACTTCGGGGAGAGTTGGTGAATCTGTGGGAGGATCTCTTTCGAGGTCGGGACACATACACCAGTCTTCTCTACATGGCTAAGGAACTGGCTGACCTGGTATACGTGATCTACGGTACTGCTGTAGCGTTGGGTATTGACCTTGACAAGGCGGTGGAACTAGTCCATACTTCCAACATGTCAAAGGTTGGGGACGACGGGTTGCCCCAGTATCGGGAAGATGGTAAGGTACTCAAGGGTCCGAACTACAAAGCTCCCGACATGACTAGCACTGTCAAGAATCTGTAATGAAGGTAATCAGACTAATCCTACAGGTTATAGCAGTCTCCGGATTAATGATTAGTGTGGTCGTTATAGGTATCTTGGCTGCTGTAGGGGCCGAATACCTGGACCACACTAATAATGGGATGGTATGTAGAGAGGAGTCGCAGTGAAGCTTAACCAATTGATTAACCCAGCTTCTTTGAAGCACGACATCGACAACGGTCTTATCCGAGTTAGGCACCACCCTACGCTACCTCTAGACATCTACAACTACACCGAGCGTGCTCAGTACTCCAAGAAGTGGAACAAGGCCACTACGGCGTGTCGGGGTCTTATCGTTAACCGAGACACTGGTTATATCGTAGCTCGTCCATTCCCTAAGTTCTTCAACTACGAGGAACGGCCTAACCTGATGTCTCTAGACGAGCCGGTTAGGGTGATGGATAAGCTTGATGGATCTCTTGGGATCATGTATCAAGCCGTGCCCTACACCAAGACCATTCCTCGTATCGCTACTCGTGGTAGTTTCGAGAGTGACCAGGCTATCAACGCTATGAGCATTCTCGGTCAGAAGTATCCCGACTTCTATCCGCGACCAGGTATGACTCTGCTATTCGAGATCATCTACCCAGACAACCGCATCGTGATAGACTACGGAGACACCAACGACCTGTTCCTCCTGGGAGCGGTCGATATCGAGAGTGGTATGGTCTTAGGGCCTGAGATGGTCCCTGAGTGGCCTGGACCCCGTGTCGAGTATCTTCACCCTACGACGCTGTCAGAGGCTCTTAGAATGGCTCCTAGGCCGGGTAAAGAGGGTATCGTGGTTCGGAGTCTGATGGATGAGACGATGTTGAAGATCAAGCAGGAAGACTATGTACAGCTTCACCGCATCGTAACCGGTCTTAACCGCCGTGCCGTGTGGGAGATGCTTAGGCAGGGGCTTAACCCTTACGAGGGAGTTCCTGACGAACTGCACAAGTGGGTGTCTGATGTCGCTAGCGGTTTGGAGAAGTCCTTCACGGCATCTAACCAGACGGTTAGACTCATCTACTCTGAGCGTCTAGATTATCTAGACGCTAAGTTCCCAGGCGAAAAGTCTTACGACAGCTGGGATCGCAAGGAGTTTGCTCTTGAGATGAAGAAAAGAAAGTATCTGCCGTGGTTGACAAAGACCTTGTGGCTGTTGTATGATGGTAAGGACATCAGGGACTTCTTGTGGAAGACCTTGAAACCTGAAGGAGAGGAGAATGACAGTGTTTTCTAGGAGCAAGAGGGACTTCAACGCTACATCGATCAGTTACTTCAAGGATTCCCTAGACCAGGTTGTGGAGCGTGGAGACGTCATCGCATACGCCACTGAGAACTACGACCGCGTGTATCTTCGGGTCGCGGAAGTCGTGGACATGGAGACGCGAGAGACCTTCCGATGGACTGACCAGAAGTACTGGATCAAGGTCAAGCCTGAGGGTGAGTCGCCTCGAATGATTCACGGGCCGAACCGAACGGTGCTGGTTACCAAGGGGGCAAGCCGTCTCAATGGCTGATGAGAACTACGTGTACCGCGTGGTTCGAGACGATGGAGAGGTTGCGTGGGAGGGTCGGGGTTCCGATCCTTTCACCAATCTTGGATCAGCTCGTAGGCGCGCTACCAAGCTTACTAACGAAGAGAAGCGATACGGTCAGTGGTGGGAAGAAGAAGGACGCACCTGTCCTCCTCCCCACACCTGGAAGGTTCAGCGTACCAAGGTAGAATGGGAGGATTTTGAATGACTGCAATGGTAGGACAAATGTTCATCTATCGAGGTCTGCCAGGATCGGGTAAGACGTATCAAGCTAAGCTTAATGCTTTCCAGGACAAGGGTCGTCTCGTAGGTCGAGACCACATCCGACAGCTGATGAATGTTGAGGGTATCGGTACTCCTGCTCAGGAGGCTGAGGTCACCCGAATCCAGGAACAACTGATTATCTCGGGACTTAGGTCCGGTCAGAATGTCCACGTAGACGACATGAACCTAAAGGCCGACTACGTCAGGCGTTTGGTTAACATCGCTTGGCGAGAAGGTGCCGAGTGGAAGATCGTGGATCTCACAAATCAGGATGTCGAGGTATGCCACATTCGTAATGTCATGCGCGATCGTGTGGTTCCTGCTGAGGTCATCGATTCCAACTACGATCGCTTCATCAAGGGTAAGCCGTACCCACTGCCGTTCGAATTCACGGGTGCTCGTGTTGAGGATACCTACCAGGGAGAAACTTACACCCCTAATCTCGACCTGGCTCCGGTTGTGCTGATCGATATCGATGGCACAGTAGCCGACCACGAAGGGGTTCGAGGTCACCACGAGTACAACAAAGTTCATCTGGACAAGCCTAAACCACCAGTGATTCAGATCGTTAAGAAGGTTCTTAAAAGTGGTGTGAACGGGCTGTTCGTTTCGGGTCGGCCGGATTCCTGCAAGGACGCTACATGGCGTTGGCTTAGCAACAACGTAGTAGTTCCTTACGACCTGATCATGCGTAAGACTGGAGACCGACGAGCAGACTACATCGTCAAGCGAGAGCTGTTCGACAAGTACATCCGATACAACTACAACGTCCTGGGTGCTTTCGATGACCGGAATCAGGTAGTTGACATGTACCGTAGCCTGGGTATCACGGTGTTCCAGGTAGCCGAAGGTAACTTCTGATGAAGTTAGACTGGGGTGACGTGCTGCTGGTTGTATCTGTGTTGATTTTGTTCCTGATGTTCCCAGCAGCATGTACCCTAGATCTGATCTTCTACTATTGAAAGAGAATTCCGATGAATGATCGAGATCCAGTAGTTCACATCAAGCTTAGCTTCGATGGGATTAACTACGACCTGGCTAGGCAGTTTCCTCGGGAGCTGTTTCAGGACGATAGGAACTTCAAAACCATGTTTGTCCTTACTCAGGTCATGAAGGATCTGCTAGTCATCATAGCTAAGGATCTGGATAATGGACCTAAAACCAGTTCAGAATCGATGCCCTCCCCATCCCCACGTACATCGTAAGAATGGAGTATGGCGTTGTTCCTCGTGTGGTGGTAGGGTAGATAAACCAGATCGAAATCAAATCCGATGAGAGGAGTATAGTGGCACAGATCAAGTACACTAAACGAGAGACCAAGAGAGGTCTCAAAATAACGGCTTCCGTTAGGTTGTCTTGTGGCTGGAAGCACGAAGAGGTTGCCATCGTTCGAGATGAGCAGTTGGGTAAGCGTACACTGGGTGAACTGATGCAGCTGAGTATCCAGGGTCACCTGAGTACCTGCAAGGAAGACCACTAGAAATACAAAAAGCCCCTAGGGACCTTGAGCTTAATGCTCTTGGAACCCTAGGGGCTTTCTTGCGTTTACCTGGTTGGCGGCGGGAATTCTCCGAGGAGAACCCTACCTTTAAGCAAGTTCAGAACTTCGTTGATTTCGAATTCGAATGCTCGCTTGTCAGTCTTCCAAACAGTGGGGTTTGTGACATCCTTAGTAGCTTCGTATGTACGTCCTTCCACTACGAATGTCATGGTTACCTGCGGTACTGGCTCAGTCATCGAACTCCTATCTTAAGTTTTCTGTGCATCTAGCTTAGCCTTGTCCGGAATGAACAAGCTTACAAACCACATCAAGGTGGTGGTGATCTGAACCATCAGGCTCGCTGGTAGTACCACTGGCGCGGATAGAAGCAACACCAGAAGTACCCCGGGAAGGGTCCTGAGGCTTCCGCTGCGCCTCTTGGAGTTGCCAATGGCACCCAGACGCACACCCGCCCACATAACCCATATACGAGCCAATGGGACACCCAATTCCTTCATCGCCTCTCGGAACACCCGATCGACTTGTGCCGACTCGATGTGTCCAGTAGGCAGCATGTCCGTAATCAACCAGTCATGGATGATGGCAGCCGCAGAGTAAGCGCCTGTGCGTGGATACAGCCACGACGTAGCTCGGGGAACCGAGGCAAAGTCAGTAACGTATCCGACAGGCACTCTAAACTCTACGTCCTTGTCTTTGAAGATCACGTCCTTTTCAAGACGCCAGTTCACATCATCGACGACGGTGACCGTAATATCCTTGGTCACGAAGGTCATGACTACGATGCATCCATGTTGGGTTCAAACCTAAGCGAGCTTAGCTTCTCAACCACCTTAGAAGCCAGTAGGTCATAGTCGATTTCCGGGGTCTCGATACTGTCCTTAAGACTCTGGATCTCGGCCTTAACGAGGGCGACTTCGTCACCAACCTTCTTAGCTTCATCCTTAGCTTCTTCCGCCTTACCCACGAGGTAGTTACCGTCTAGGGTATCCAGTGAAACCGCAGCCAGTGCACCTTCAGAAGGCCAGGGAACCGGGGTTAGCGTGTTATCCTCGTTTACCTTGTAGCCTCGCTGACGAAGGAATCCCATAATGCGGCGATTCATAGTGTCGATAGCGTTGTACATATCCGTCTGCTGCTGGTCGGTCAAAGCCATTAGTGCTCCTCTTTGTTCTAGTCCCGCGAGCTGACGAGCACGAGGGAGGATTTCATTGATCAATTGCCAGATGCGATTATCACCTGGGCAAACCTTACCGGTAGCATTGGACCACAGTTCTCCACCAGCCACTCTGCCACCATAAGCATACCCAGCGAAGTTGCCATCAATCCCCTGTCGGTGATAAGCAACTCCACGGGAACCAGGCTTAGAGTCTGGAGCCATTACTAGTGGGATACCGTGTGTCTGATTACACCACACAAGGATTCGAGCGATAGCTTCTTTCTGCTGTGAGGTAAACCCCGGAACAGCATGACCATCGCTGGTATTCCAAGAACCGTAAGCCGATCCGTGATCTTCGTTCTCGATGGCGATAACGCGATAGTTACCGTTTAGGTTGGCGGCACTCCGATACTTAGTGTCTCGGGACTGATAAATGGTGCCATCCCACTTCGTAGAGAAATGAGCTGCATGAGCGGGAGCATAACCTACGATGGTGTGAATGCACACGATGTCGTATCGGGACATGTTGGTGCTGGTCGCAGCATTAAGCCACTGCGCACCAGGCATGATAGCCATACATTTCTCCTTAGTTAGTTTCGTGCATCGACATTACACACAATAGGGCTGGTCGGGACTTCATTTTGTGTACCGTCCGAGAACGTGAACACGAATCGACAGTCACCATCTTCAGTAAAGGAAGCTTCAACACTGACGACACTAATACCGTCACCTCCGGCAGGTCCAACACACTGACTATCGGTGAATAGACAGGGTGGAGTTGTTCCGTCTTCACCAGGGGCTCCCGGTTCTCCATCCTTGCCATCAGCCCCTGGTGCCCCGTCCTGGCCCTGAGAGCCTGGCTGGCCGTCTTTACCCGCTGGACCCTGACAACCTACCTGCCTAGAGTCACAAGAGTCTCCACGAGGACCCTGAGGGCCTCTAAAGCGTGGGTCGTTCTGTATGTCATCTAGGGCGAGTGCAGCAGCCGCAGCAGCAATGGCTTTGGTATCGATGGGTTCGCCCGGAACAGGAAGAGGAATCTGCGGTAGTCCCGCTTCTTCCCTAAGCCTATTAGCTTCCCTTAGGTTCTTGATGTCTTCTTCAACGATGGCACTGTTAGCTGTGTTCTCAGCAATATTCACTGAGTTCCAGCCGGTCCATCCAGCAATCAACAGCATCCCGATCAGGCAGATAACGACAGTCATCTGACCTCGTCTTTCGACTCTGCGCTGAATTCTATGAACTTTCGGAGCTTGTTCTACTTCAGTTAATACCGTCTGAAGGTCATCCAGAGGCACCCCGTCGCCCCTTGAGGTATTCATTTTCGGTCTCCAGCTCCCTTACCCTCTGCTCAAGTTTATCAATCTTCTTACCGTCCTCATCTCTTAACAGACGAAGTTCGGCGATTTCTTGCTTCATCTCCTGCATCTGCTCTCTAACCAAAGACACAGCTTCACGAGCGGCAGCCACCGCACCTACCTCGCCTTCGAGGTCTGCCTTCTTCTCTTCTCGCTTTTCACGTCTAGTATCTATCCAGAGTTTACCCAAATACCCCAGTAGGAGAGCAGCACCAGCAAGTGGACCAGAAGATCCTAAAACCTGAGCCCAGTCAAGGGGTGGAGTATCCGCAACTTGCTGTACCAAAAACCATGTCACGGTCTATCTCCTAATGCCTCGTGAGCTAGCTGCCGAAGTTCTTCTGCTAGCTGTTCAGACTGTAATTTCTCTGCCCTCCGCTTTTGACGTTCCTTGCGAATGTCATACACGCTTTGCATAGCGAATGCGCCGAACAGGAACGCATAAGCTAGTACTCTGGTACCGCCTACTAGCAGTACACTAAGGGAAATGGTCGTCAACCCAATGGCTACAACGAGTAGTCCAACCAATCGAGCAGAAGGTCTATTGAGACCTACCACTAGAAGAATACCAGCAAGGGAAAACTCCACACCAAGCATCAATTCCGCCCAGTGTGGAGCTGCCCTTTCAAAGCTGATGATGGGGTAAGCGATAGAATACCCACCGTAAGCCATGAGAAGAAGGTAAATCCCAAGACGGTCCCATTCTCTTAGGATACCCTTCATAGTTACGCCACCTTAGTCAATCGAATCCACGAACCAGTCATCAACGACGTAGCCGTAGCGTTAGAAGTACCCTGGGCAAACCTAAGCACAAACGTTCCGGCTGTTGAACTTACGGTAAGAATACCTCGTGGGGAACACGACATAACCGTACCACCGGTTCCGTTCGTTCCCATCGTTCGAGGAGAACCCGGAGCCAAGGTTTCCGATACCACGTTGTAGGTCAGCAACGTCTGAGGAGAAGCTGAACCCTGGTTAGTACCAAAGTTGGTCCATTTTAGCGTCGCACCGGCAGGACCGTTGAAGTCCACCTTAAGACCACCAGCAGGATCAGCAGCACCCTGATACAGCAAATAACCTTCCATAGTATAAACGCCGTTAGCGAGGACCGAGAAGGTTAGGTGAGTATCATTCACCAAAGTAGTGCTACTGGTTACAGACTGATCAGCAGTCTTCCTAGCGAACAACACCGAAATACCAGCAGCAGCTTCTAGGTTGGTTACTCGGGTGTTAAGAGCCGAGTTACCCGAGGTGCCGTTAGTGGTAGTGGATTCTACAACGGTAATCCTCGAACGAATATCCGTTAGCTGAGCTGAAGCAGTACCTGTAGTTACGTTGGAGGTGTTGGATACACCAGAACCCAACCGGTCGGAAAGACGCTGGTTACCGATACCAACGTCACCCGACGTATTCGTAGTTCGAGACTCGACTGTATCCAATCGAGTATCTAGATCTTCCACGTTAGTGATGATCTGGTTATTAGCGGCTGAGGAAGCTGGTTGCCCAGCTACCGCAAGCGTCATATTTCCGTAAGCCATTGATTAACTCCAGATGAAGGTCTGATCCCACAATCCGTACTGAGCACTATCCCAGATACCGATTCGAGGAGGAGCTAGCATTTCTACAGACAGAGTGTCAATCAGTCCGTTATCTCGGGTGTACTTACGAGTGATACCGTAGATCTGCAAACCGATCCTTTCTCCCATCCCGTCAGGATCAACCACATCAACCCTATCGCCTAGCTGCAACCTAGGATCTCCAGCCACAGTAATAGCATCCGTGGTAGGAATCGGGATCAGCGTTCGAGGAAGAAGATACGACAACAGATTAGTCACTACACTAGGCTGCCATTGCACCCAGTCTCCGGTAACAGCAAGATTCCTCTTACCGTACTTAGCGACAGAATCTACATCCAAGTTATTGACGATAGCAGTTTCATCAGTTATCAGCTCCGAGCCTAGAATTCTAAGCGCAGCTGAAGCAGAATCACTTGGTCCTCCCGTAGCCAGTCGAGCTGGTTGAGTGTACCCGTTATAGATCTCGATAGTAATCGAACCATCTTCGTTACCGTAAGGCCAGACATCCACACCACTAACGAAACTATTCTGTTCCCGCCACCCTTCAGTAGGGCTGAGGAACTGCACTACATATCCTTCGTAGTTACCATCGTTTACCCACAGTGGGAAGGAACCCGGTTCGAATTCACTCTGATATCTAGCCACCTTATTCAATCCGAATGACTGAATGTTATCCACGTATCTAACGAACTTGACAGCGGTTAGTGCGGGTACGAAGAATTCTTCCACGGACTTAGAATCGTAAGAGACCTGAGTACGAGAGAATCCCCTTCGAGCTTCTGCGGTAATGATGTTTCGTACCGAATCGAACGAGTTAGTAATCTGAAGACCCTGGACATGATCCATAGAGAAGGTTCGCCACGAAGTGTCTTGCTTGTCTAGGATGGTATCTCGATTCCAGAACCTAAAGATGCCATTCTCATCCCACAGTACAGATCCCAATTCGGCAGCGGCCACCTGAGTAATGATATCCCATGCGTCATCAGCCGAAGTTACGGGAAGATGGGTTAGTCGATTAAGACCAATATCCAGTACAGCCGCATACGAAGCTTCCTTACGGGCATTATCTGTGACCTTGGCATCGTCGTAAACATCCTGGTTAGGAATGGCCCAACGACTCGACCAGTACACATCCGAGACACCAGCTTTGTGCTCTAGCGTTACGAAACCCGTGAATTTGTCGAAGCTTCCATTCGCAATACTATCAGCATCTCCCATAGCCGTGTAGGTAGCGGAAGAACGGTTTACTCGGATAGCGAAATACCTACCACCTTCGTGAGTAGGGTGTACCTTGAAGACTACATCAATCTGAATATTATCAGCAGCCGTAAGCGGAAGCCAACTGGATACGAACCCAGCGTTGGTATCGTAGTTACGTATCTCAGCTCTAATCTCACCCTGAAACAGTGTGATCATAAGCTTGCAATGGAAGCCGATATGGCACTGAATCACAGTAGTTAGATGACCTGTAGTTCTCCACCAAGACCCCTGAGGACCCTGACTATTCAGAGTAAACCCCACGAAATGCATAGCGTTGAAGTTACCGGTATTACGATCCAATGCCCAATACGTAAGCATACCAGCCGAGTTGATATCAGACGCGGTAAGCCCAGTAGCATCAGTTCCAGTAGCCGCTAGACTACGAGGAACATAGCCTGCGTCAGCATCTGGATGAGGCTCACCGTAATCGCCATACATATCGACTCCGGATCCTTCACTCTTAGGGAATCCCTGGCCAGTGTCACCCGCCAGGTTACCTACAGTAGGGAAGTACGCTCCAGTCCCAGATAGCCAGAATCGGACACCATCGTCTAGTTCCGCATCCGTCTTGGTAAACTCTTCCGAATACAACGGCCGGAACGGAGTGGGCGAGGTATCACCAAACCTAAGGCAATGGTCGATAACTGCCTGAGATTCAGCGAACTGAGCCAGCTCATACCCTCTCTGAGCCATGTATTCACTAATGCCCCACACGGGGAACTGCACTGGGTTTCGGAGCTTCTCAACGCGGTCTAGAGCGGTAATAGACACAGTATTAGAAGCTCGGTTGGGAGTGATAGTACGAACGTTACCGACAAACTGGGGATACCAGATGATACCTGCCGTAGTGTCGATACCGATTTTGTACGTGATCTCACACCCGATAGGGTCTAGGTTATAAAAAGGAGACAATCCATTGTAAGGTGAGAACGCTGCAACCAAGTTAAGACCATTAGCTGTAACGTCCTCACCTCCGATGTCGAAAGAAAGTTCTGCCGCAGCAGCCCCTTCGATCAACATAATTTCCTGAGGAGCAGATCCGGCGAGAGATCGATCTACAGAAATATTATCTGCGAACTCCGATAGATCGGATAGGTAGTGATCGAAATTACCGTCTCGATTCCAGTCTACCTTGATCTCGACGTACCAACGTCGTTCCACAGCTTCAATAGATACGCCTGCTGGCGCACCGCCGTGAGTCTGCATTTACGCCTCCAAAAGTGTCATTGTTACGTTGCGAAGAGGGAATCGAGGAGAAACAGTAGGCATCTGATCCACGAATACGATCGGAGCCGCACCTCCTATTTCCCATGCTGTAACGGTCGCTGAAGCTTCTAGTTGAGCAGCAGCCATATACAATTCGGAAGTCGTATTTGACGTATACGTGGCGAACCTAGCCCTCGTAGTACCCGCAGGAACGGTGGCAGTAATAACCACTTGCTGCCAAGTAGTGGTGAGAGATGGAGTAGAAACTGTCGTAGAACCAGTCTGAGCAGTTCGATCGAACCAATCAACCACGACGTTTGGAGTGAAGGCTGAGTTAGTCTTCATCCATACCGAAGCTGTAATGGTTTCACCAGGGATAACCGTAGTCAGCCTTTGAGTATCGAACCTAAGGATGCTAGTACCAGCAGAACGGTTAGACCACTTAGTGCTTTGACCGAAACCACCAGCAACGCTGGACGGGTAATCCCACGATCGAGAAGCCACACCAGAAGTAATCGAGAATCCTTGAGCAGTACCTCCGCCCCACTTCGTCATAGACGATTCGGGAGTAAGGCGATTCTTCTCAAGAGGGTTAAGCAATCTGAAGGGTCCTGGGAACTGCCTTAGATGCAAAGCCTTGTACCACTGGTATTCAGCCTGATCCAACCAATTGAATTCAAACGTGAACTTCTGCTTGAAGCCAGTAACATCCATGGATCGAGCACCGGAGAGGCCCTGAAAGACCCCTCCGAATCGCTCGGTCGTCATTTCGATGTTAACTTCGGGGCAGATGAGTTCCTTAAGGTTACCTTCTGGCCCAAGGTACCAAATGGCTGCCATTAGCCCCTCCTTCGCTGAAGAACGTTGTTCTTGTTGATTAGCTTACCGACTGGTCGACTATCCATTTCCACGGTTACTCCTTCAAGAGCACCGGCTAGCGTATCAGCAATCGGTACGATGTTATCCACGCCTAGGTTAGTGTTGAGGTTCTGTTCAACCTGTCCCACTGTAGCCTTGGTGAAATCATCCACCGACTTTACTGCTTCCGGGATTCCCGTGAGAATGCCATCAGCGATCGACTGACCAATAGCCATCGAGCTACCGAAAGAATCGTAGATGCCCTGAGACACCTTAGTGGTAGCAGCATAAACCGACTTGGCTTGCTTCTCCATACCGATCTGGAGACCCTGCATGATCCATTCCCCACCCTGAGCCATGAGGCGAGAAGGCGAAGAGATCCCGAAGAAGCTCTTGATGCTATTCCAGACATCCTCACACACACCCTTGATGAAGTTCCATACGGCGCTGGCAGCGTTCTTAAGACCCTGAACGATACCGTTGATGATGTCCTTACCGATACGAACCAGCGTACTAAGCTGACTCATGATGGCGTCACCGATTCGACCAGGGATACCCTTGATCCAATCAACCACAGCATTCCAAGCATCGCGGATACCGTTACCGATAGAAACAGCGATGTTCTTGATGGTGTTCCAGATACCGCTGAAGAATCCAGTAATCGCATTCCACACATTTTCTGTGGTGCTCTTGATGTCTTCCCAGATGCCCACGAAGAAATCAGAAATCGCAGTCCATACAGTTACGGCAAGATCCTTGATCCAGTTCCAGATACCTTCCAGGAAGCTAGCGATTTCTTCCCAGTTGGCCACGATCAAAATAACCAACGCGATGATGGCAGCGATGATGATTCCGATAGGTCCCATAGCGATAATCCAGGCAAGAGCCACACGAGCCGCCTGAGCCAACGCTACAGCCGCTACACGAATCCACTGGGCAACCCACACGGCCACGAATGTAGCCATCTGAGCCAGCGTTACAGCGACCATACGACCCATCTGGAGAATCCACGCGGCAGCAACCCTAAGCGCACTAGCGATAGCAGCAACGGTCATTTTACCGAAGTTGGCAATGGCCTGAGCCGCCATGATAGCGAAGTATCTAGCGGTGAATGCGGCCGACCTAACCGCAGCCGAAATCCAGGCAGCAGCAGTAGCCGCAGCATTCCTAGCAGCCGCAGCGGCAATCTGGGTCCAAGCCCAGATAAACCTAGCAGCAGCCGTAGCAGCCTGAGAGGCAGCAGCCCACATTCCCTTGATTAGCTTACCGATATCCGTGATGATGGTTCCGATAATACTGCTCGCAGCCTTCATCGTCTGGAAGGAACGGTATACGTTCAACACCAGATTAGCAGCCGTCGCTAGTCCCTTAAATGCCGTCACGAATGCGATAACCGTGATAACCAGAGGAACCATAATCTCTCGGTTGTCCGATAGGAACCTGGCCATCGACTTAAGCAACGGCGTTACTGCCTTCAAGGCACCAACCACCACGGTAGCAAACGTCCTAGCAAAGGTCATCAAGAACGGTTCTAGCTCCTTGAACACCTCACTAGCGGTCTTGAATACCTGACCGAACAGCTCAGTACCGGCATCGATTACCACTCGCATCACACGAGCCAACCGCTTTAGGGTCTCTTGAGTCTGTTCTGCCCCCGTAAAGTCTCGGAAACTTTGAGATAGACGTTCCATGATGTCAAGGAAGTCCTCTCCCCCACGAAGCGCTGAGAAGATGTTCCTAAAGCCTACCCAGACATCAGCAACGATACGACCTAATTGCTTGGTCTTATCGATAGCGTTTTGAATCCACCTCTGCATATCTCCGGACTCCCGAGCCGCAGCAGCCCAGTCACGGAAGTCAGAAGCGATGTTATTGATCGCCGTACCAAACCCCGGAAGGAACGAAGACCCTACAACCGTAATGTCCTTAAGACCGGCAGCGAAGTCAGCCAAGGCAGTACGAGCGTTACGAAACGCAGCAGCGATGTTACTGGTAATAATACCCAGATCATCAACTGAATCCTGGGCAGTAGCCATCTTGATCCACTCACGGATCATCTCTCGGATACCACCAGCAGTATCTTCCAAACCGGACTTAATCGGTGGGAGAAGATTCTTGATGTTCTTCAGGTCATCTGCCATACCCTTGAACAACGCTTCTTGGGTGGACTTTCGGATCTCGATAAGAGGCTCACGCATCTCGGCTAGCGCACGAGCAGCAGCCTGAGCGCTTGGCGTTAGGTTCTTCAGTGATTCCTCGAACGCAGCGGCGTCTCCTGCATTGCTCAAGGCGGAGAAGAATCCCTGCATACCCACAACCAACGTTCCGATACCCAGGGCAGCCGCAGCAGCAAGAGCAGGAAGCGTAGCCAGAAGTCCACCAGCGATCGATACAGCCCCACCAATGGCACCGATGAGATGCGGGATGGACAGCAAGATACCCGATACAGCAGTTAGGATAGCCAACCATTTAGAAATACCGACTACTTCGATCGGCAATCGAATGTTGTATCCCTTGACAAACTTATTGATTACGGCAATGTCTTTGCGGATCCTGGCTATAGAAGCTGGGATATTAAGACCAGCCGTCATACGGATAGTTCCTACAAGTTTCTGAGCTAGCTGGCGGATGCGACGTACTTCTCGTACAACTCCATCGCCATCAGCTTCTACCTTAAGGTCAACCTTAGAATCATCCATCTGATCCTTAAGCTTAGCGAATTCCGCCTTAGCAGACGCACCATCTAGTGCTACGTTAACCGTGACCTTAAGGGCCTTGGCAATCTTATTAAGCTCCTTACGAGCTTCGCGATAAAACTTTGACGTATCCGGGAGGACACGAATCGAGATACGTCCGACTTCCATTCCACCCGGACTCGTCATGGTTACTCCTTAACCGCAGCTTTGTAAAAAGCCGAAGCCATAGTAGCGAAACTATTAGTCTTCTTTTCGTTAGCCTGTTTATTACCCGGCCTGTATGCACGCTCTGGCGGTTTAGGCATCTTAGACTTTTTGTCTGTGTTAGCAGCAACCACCGCATACGTATTCTGCTGAATAGCATCAATCATAGCGGCCTGCTGGTATTCTCCGATTCCCCATCCTCGGAATTCCGAACCACCTTGGATAGCAGCCATCGTAGCCGAATCGATGGGAAGGTTAAGAATCAGGATGACGATCTCTCGCGGGGAGTAAGTTGAACCTTCCGACAACAAGTCAACAAGGTTCAACCCCACGTACCGATGTAAATCGAAATAAATCTTCTCGCCGTGTTCGTCTAGTAATTCGGCGAGGATTAGGCTTCCCCCGGCTGCGTAGCCTCCTGCCACGCCTTCATCGTCTCCATCAGAACCAACAGATCGTCTGGCAGAAGATGAACTAGTCGAGATCCCTTGTTGTCCTTGGTGACCGAACTCAGAATGAACTGGAGAGATTCAATCATCTTGTCTTCGTTGACATCATCCTGGTCAACTACGACTTCTCCATCTTCTCCGGTCTTGGCTCCCATTTCCTTAAGCTTAGCCTCGACAGCCTCTCGAACCTTTCGGTTAGTGCGAAGCAGAGAAGTAAGTACGAATTCCTCACCCTTAACTTCTAGGGTCAGCGGTGCATACTTCTTCTCAATGGCAGCCTGAATGTCGTCTAGCGTAAGTCTGTTAGTCATTTCAGCGGACTCCTTAGATCAGCGGACCTCGGTTTAACGAAGGGGAGAGCGGTCCGCCACAGATACTCTCCCCCTCGGGCTACTTCTTTCGTCCGCCCCTTTTCCACTTCATCGTAGAAGAACGCTTTGGTTTCTTAGGGCTTTTGGACTTCTTCATTTTCTTTGGCTTAGACACAGGGACTAATCCCTTCTTAGTGCCAGTCGTTGTCTTCTGTTAGAACGGAATCATTCTCGGGATCGATCCACACGATGAGTGTGGCTCCTGCATGTCCGTGGATTTTCTCTACGTGGTCCATGCATTCCCAGTTAACCGTAGAAGGCATATCACTACGCCACCGAACAGTTACCGTTCCGTCTTCCCACAAGACACCATCGGCCACTCGTCCCTTTCCGGAAATACCAGAAACGTCACGCAGCCTGTAGAGGTAGAATCGCCTCATTAGCTACCGCCGTCGATACCCGGAATCCAACGGAACAGGTCGAGAGAACCACTCTTAAGGAAGGTGGCACGCATAGGCAGCGCCGAGAACTCATCTACCGCTAGGGTAGCCGCATCCTCACGACGCAACTCAACCTTAGGAGCCCAGAACGCGATCTTTCGAGGACCGTCAACGATGACAATCAGGAAGGACGCTTCGGTAGCTCCACCCGGAGAACTAGCAAGGCCGTAAGCCCCGTTAGACTGGGTGTTCGCCTGACCGTAGTAAAGCTCAAGAGTATCCGCGTCCCACTGGACTAGGTTGAACGTAACGAAGTCAACCGCAGCCTCGGTAACAACCGTACGAAGGGCTTCATTCTGCCAGGTGCCACGAGCTTCGGTGTCTCCACCATCGAATCCGAATTCCGGCAGGTCGTCTCGCGACGTATGGCCGATAAGCGTGAATCCCGAAACCGTGGTGGACTGATCCACGAAGTCGTAGATATTGTCCGTAGTAGGGGCCGTTGCATCTACCGCACCGGTATAAATGTAGCCCTTAGCCGCCGTAAAGACGGCAGAATCAGTGAGTGCCATTTAGGCTTCTCCTTAACTATTTTCTATTGGCAAGGGCTTAAGCCCCAACTGGATTAGGGTCTGGACTCGGAAAGTGTCGTCATACGGAGAATCGAATTGAGTAGGACCCATCGTAACGAACCACGAATGGAGATATCCTACGTCAGCGATAACCGTCTGCTTATCAACAGCATCCCAGACCACGTACATAGCATCAATTACTAAATCCTCGGCACCAGGAAGTCCTTCGTACAGGTCGTCTCGGTTCGAGGTGTAACCAGAAAGCTCGATAACTGCACGGTCAAGCTCGTCTGGTCGCTTAGGGTTACTCAATCCGCCAACGCGGCGAATGTTAACCAGTGGATAGGTACGTGAGGATACTTCCTTAGTCCACGATCCTACATCCACAGACACGGGTAGTCCGTTCCTCAAAAGGGGCAGGACAACACTTTGGATACGGGGCATCCTTCGCCCGACTTCACCTGGCATTATAGAAGACCTGCCGCTCTATGTAGGATGTACAAACCTGCCACAAACCGAGGGAATCCTTCCGATCTAACGAAGTGACCAAACTCAATCGACAATGCCGCTGGGTCGACTAGGTAGATGTTAACGCCCCAGTGATCATATGTTGAAGGCGTATCGATCTCGATTTGAGCGTTGCCTGTATCTCGATGTCCAGCCAAAAGATCCGTAGCCTTGAAATAAACTTCACCAGCTACTTCCCTAACGGAATCCCGAACACCCGGCATCTTGGAAACCAACTCATTCAATGACTTTTCACTAATCAGATCAACACCGGCCATGGTTTATGTCCTCTTGATCTGATAGTCAATGTGAGCCGTCTTGAAACTTCCCGAGTATTCGGTAGCCCATCCTACGATGTGCCACTTTTCATCGTTCCACACGATCTCCGATGCCATGCCCAATCGATCATGTTCACGATCGTGGGCACGAGTAAATCGGACTCGGTATACTTCTTCAGTTTCGTAACCTTCGTTGCCCTGTTCAGCTCGTCGTGCAGACGTTCCTGACTGTCGTGCTGGTTGGACTACGGCTTGTGCTTCGTATCCTGTGGTAGAAGCCCTGAGAAGCTGATTACCATCAGCGTCCGTGGTTTCTTCCTGAGGGTACACGGTGATCGTAACGTTACCCTTGTCTAGTAGGCTCATTAGTCACCCCTTAGTAGTAGAATTCCATGTACCAGGGTGGGAACCCCTTTAGATTATCGACCAATCCTTCCACCAAATCAGGATTGTCGTAGATATTCGGAGTGATCACGAACATCCCACCCGCACCAGGAGGGTTTAGCAATTCCCACTCGTCGGGAAGCACTTCCAACCGACCAGAAGCGACCTGCTGATAGATGGCATACGAGTAGTTACCATCCGATTCCTGTGAATATCCGTCTGGGTTCCTGATTAGTCTCAGGACCATTTCAGCTTCAACCATAATTACGATCTGTTCGTAGGTCTCACTGTCGGCTACTCGGTCATCTAGGTCGGGGATACGGTTTCGGATGATTAGCTCAGCGTCCGCTAGCCGCGTTCCGACCACAGTAGTTAGTGCGTCGTCTAGAGGCTGGTGATACCTAGCCTGGACATCCGCGACAGTAGCGTACGCCATTAGTTACTCCTTGTGTGCAGCTAGATAAGCATCGATAGCATGCTTTGGAAGCTTGCCTTTGTCTCGAACACCTTCAACATTATTCTTGAGTGCCCACGCTCTCATCTCTGGGATCGTAGGGAACACCTTCTTGGCGTTATGCTGTTCCTGGGGCTGAGATGGCCTGTCAGGCGATTCAGATACGTCCGTGGTGTCTTCACCCTCGGGGACCTCTTCTATCGTCTCTACGGGTAAGCTAGGCAGGTCTACGTAGACCCACGGGCCTTCTACAAGCTTGGCAGCCTTCTTCGCTGGGACATCTACTACAGTCCCGCTGGAGTGTCGTACTTTCATCTTTCCTCTCACATGTTTATGTAGTCGGAGTTCCAAGACTCGGGTTGTCCAAACACCCAAGCCTTTCGAGGTGGTCTGTCGTTCCAGATCAGGGACGGCTCGTCTCGATGTTCTACTAGTGAAGGCACAGTGTAGTACACTGGAATCCTTTTCCTAGTCGTCCAGTAAGTAAACCTCTGATCGTATTCTAGATGATTAGCTCGTGACACCATGTCCAGCATAGAAGGAACCAGACGAGAGGGCATGATTACAGCAAGACCCCACAACAGCGAGTTGTGTCGGATAAAGCTCTTACCTTCGGATACGGCAGCATCAATGGCTTTCTTAACTCTGTCTTTGGCTGGTCTTGGGTATCCTGCGTACAAAGATAGAATACCCGGTGAAGGAATGTGGTTTAGTGCGTCTTCAACATGACCATGGAAGTTATCAACTAGTAACACATCGTCTTCAACAACCGCCGACCATTCTTGTTTGCCTTCAGAAGCCATACGCCAGGCTAGATCGTGATTACCGTTAGATCCCAGATCACCTGTATCGATGGACATAGCGGCATCAAGCTGATTAGCCAGACTAGTTGCCATATCCACCCGACTTCCGTGAGCTACTACTACATAACGTTTCGACGTTGCCATGTGTGATACCTCGGATCGGTACGCATTCGATGAGGCCCATACTTCTTTTCGAACTTACGAACCATCGCCCACGTCATCGAACCATCGTCCTGACCACTGCCGTGACGACCCATCGTCTTAGAGACCAAATGACGTACACGAGCTAGTGGAACCACCATTGGTTGCACTCCGATGATCCTAAGCTGTTCGATTACTGAATCATCGGCACACCAGAATACGAAGTCCTCGTCTAGCATCCCGATCTTTTCCCACAAGTCCCGTTTCATCATGAAACACCATCCGGAGAAATGAACAGCGTTAACATAACCCTTCTCAGGCTTGCGGATACGCTTCTGACTCTGCCGGTCTGGATCGATAGGAGAAACCACGGGGTAATCGGCAGCCAACAGATAATCCAACCAACCCGGTTCGAACTTCAGATCGTTGTTAGCAAACACGATCCATTCTGCCTCACCCATCTTAGCCGCTAGGTTACAACTTCGGTTGTAGTTAAACGTCTCAGTGTTATGGATAGTCGTGGCATTGTCGTAAGTTACGTCTGGCATCTGCTCTACCACTACAACGTTCAGAACATCTTCGTAACCACGAATGGCCGAGTTAACCGCGTTTTGTGTCATGGCCTTAAAGGTGTAATCTGTGGCCTTAGACAGAATGACCATATCCACCCTAGCCATTTCGAGTCTCCGTAGTTTCGTCGTTGTATTCGTAGTGATACAAAACCTTGGGGATAGCGAACTCAGTCTTGAGCAGCGGCTTGAGCCTGCGTGAGTAGTCTGAATCTTCCCCAAAGTTAGTGTGTTGAAACCTAACTTGCTGGACTAACGTCTTTCGAGTTGCCATCAGGTGATTCGGCAACCTGCGATATTCCCCGGTGGTGTTGTGGTCCTTTCGGAAGTCCTTAGAATAAACACACACCTTAACCGGACCACTGTTAATGCTAACCGATACCCTAAAGGTAATCACGTCTAGATCTACGTACGAGGCGATGACCAGGGACTTTACATAATCAGGATCAAGCCTGTCATCATCGTCCACGAACGCCACGTACTTACCAGAAGCCATATCGACCAAGCGATTTCTCTTTTCGCCCACGGTCATTGACTTGGTGTCGGATAGAGAGATAATCTCGACTTCCGACTTCAATGCTGGTTCCAGGTTACACCACTGTTCATACAACTCACTCATTATACGTGGGTAGTATGTGTGGAACCTAGTATGAACGGTTAGAACAAGAATACTTAGTTGCATGGCGGACCCTTTCTGAAATTCTAAGGAAGAACTGGGGCAAGGGCATAGCCTCTAGCCCAGTTCAACCTTAAAACATCAGGATTAGCTAGACGACTCGCCAACCTCTAGAAGCGAGAACGCATCCAGATCGCCTACGACCCACCCGAAGGTGACCTCGCACATAACGGCAACCTGGTTAGTCTGCCACAGGTTGACGGTGTTAGTTCCGTCAGTCAGAGTCGCCTGGTCCGAGACCTTGAAGCGAATCTGGTCGGCGAATCCGTACTTAAGCTGGCTGAAGTCACCCAGCAGAGCACGTACATTCGTCTTCGCGGCGTTACCGATGTTACCCGGGGCAGCCTTGTGGAAGTTGGCAGGAAGACCCAGAACGCTCGACTCCTGCGCAGCCAGGTTGATGTCACCTGGGTTAAGCACATTTCCGTTAACGTCCACACCGCGCATAGCCGCAGCCAGCTTGGTACGGTAGCGAGGATCGAACACCCAGCGGTTAGGATCGTAATCCTCACCGATAAGGTCGTACATCGCTAGAAGGTCGTTGATAAGTTCCTCATCGCCTTCACCGTAGAACACCTGGTTGGTGGTGTTGACTAGGATGTTATCCGCGTCAACGCCCTGTAGCGCAGCACCCGTAAGGGTGTTAACTCCGTGGAACACCGCAAGGTCCATAGCACGCGCGATCGCAGCCGACAGCTTGCCTCGAATGCTGGTGAACAGGCCCTGTGGGTTAGCACGGGCGAATTCCTCCGACGCGGTAACGATGGTCGCAAGCTTGATCGGAGCCATCGAACGCTGACCCCACGCAACACCCGACAGCGGCTTACGGTAACCTTCACGCTGGCTATTGGCAGTACCAACACCAACCTGACCGGCTTCCGGTTCAACCGTGGTCACGGGAATCTGGGTTTCTCCGTAGATAACCTCGATCTGCTCGGCACCCAGACGAGGCAGAAGCGCCTGCTCCTGGGCCTTAGCAAAGATCTCTCCGGTAACTGCCCGAGGAGCGAACTCGCTGGGCAGATGCGCCATACGCAGCTGGTGATTACCAACCGGGTCGCCATCCGTATAGTCGGTGGCGGTATTCGGCGCAAGCTCATTTTCAAAAGCCATTGCAAAACTCCTTGTTTATTATCTCTGTTCGAAAAGACCCTGCATGAAGGAGGTGAATCCATCCACGGGAGCACCCGAGCCGGTCTTACCCTGAGATGGGTCTACGACGGGAGTACGTGGAGTAGGTTCACCAACGCCGAAGAGTTTCTTAACCTCTTCAACATCAGCCTTGATCTCTTCTATGGTGGTTCCGTTCAGCCGAGAAGCCACAGAAAGGATTTTCTCGGTAGGAACGCCGCCCTCGATAGCGGCATTCAGTTTGGCCAGATTCAAGTTCGCGGTAGCAAGCTCCGCCTGAGTGGCCTGGTGCGCGGTGTTCGACTCCGCTAGCTTGGCTTCGAACTCTGACTGGGTCTCCGCCTTGGTAGCCGTCACCTTCTCGTTAGTCTTAACACGAGCGGCAGCGTTTTCATTGCGAAGGTTGCGAATAAGGTCCTGAGCAAACTGTGGAAGCTGCTCTACCGTAGTCGCCTCAGTGGTGCTAGTGCTTTCAGTCGCTGGAGCAGCAGTTTCAGTTTCCTGCGTACCCTCAGTACCAGTGCTAGCGGTTTCGGACATTACTTACCCTCCTGGGGTGAACAGAACTCGCCTGGAGTTCATGCATTGGCGGACAATTAGGGGGCAACACCAAAGTCGCGCATATTGATGTCACCGTTGTAAAGTGCTCGTCGGACAGCAGCCATAACGGCTTCTGACCTAGACCACCTACGTTTATTAGGTCCTTGCTGGTTGCCATTTTGTGGTATACGCAGCGAAGGATTATCGTCTACAAGTTTGGAATACTTAATCCAAAGATCTTGTGCCTTAAGGAATTGAGTTCGACCAGGCCAATTACCCCTATCAAACACAGGGACGGCTAGACAATCACATCCCGGATGCCAACGCTTCATCAAGGACTTAACGGCTTCTGTATTGTTAAATCCCTGCTCAAACAGTTCTCTGGCATCCACATCGTCTAATTGCAATCCTGCCTTCTCAGCAGATCGGTAAACCGGCCCACGAGAAATCATGGTAAGACAGAACTCACACGTTTCCCTACCTGTAGCGACCCTGGCCCACCTAACCTTGAGTGGATCAGACCCGATAGAACGAATGACCTGAGTCCTCGCTCCGTTCTCTACATTCTTAGTGGCACGGAGGATCACATTTGAAAGAGCATCATCAGAAGCGTCTAGCTCCAAGAAATCTTCCATCGATGGAAACATGTCTTCGACGAACCACTCCTGGTGGTATTCTCCGAGAAACATGTCGTGCCTAGGTACATCAGGGAAATGCAGTTCTCTTTGCTCGTCGTAGAACTGACGTCCCAACTCGGACGATCGGTTACGAAACAATTGCACGATGGGAAACAAGATCTGCAAGAAGAACAACCAGTCCAACTCGGTCAGCTGGAGAGATTGGAATTGAGTAGCTAGCTGTAGAGCCTGCGAAACAAACTCAGCAGACAATGCCGCCTGCGCTTGTGCGTACTCTTCAACTGTCATAGCTACTCATTCCCTCCTCGTGGTTGTGGGGTTGGGTTAGTTCGTGTTTGGTTAGCTAGTGCAGCCTGGCCATACAGATCAGCTAGCCTAGACTTAGAATTGTTCTTGTCGAACCGTTCCATCTCGTCTCGTTCTTCCTGAGACCAGCCCATCTTGATTCGGGCATACTCGACGGGAAGAATAGAACGACCGTCAGGGGTAGCAGCAGTAGCCAGTTTAACCACGCCGTCAGCCATAGAAGCGAAGGTAGGCGTAGCTGGATTCCTCCATATAACCTCCATACGGAAGGCAGACTTAGGAATGGAATCTTCCATCACCTTGTAGGCGATGCGCATTACATCTTCCCAAGCTTCCCCGAAGATACGACACTTTCGTTCAGCCTTCTTGACCAGACGATTCTCACTGGACTGGATAGCCTCAGCAGAAGCGGGGTTGTCGGTGCTAAACGTGAAGTACTGCGGTGGAAGACCGGTTACGACTCCTGCTTCCTTGCGGAGAACATCCATACCTTCAGTGTAGTTCCTAAGCTCAGCAGCGGCGAACTGGGCAATCTTTCCATTCGAATCCTCGAACGCAAGGATATTAGCCATGTACGCCTCGAACTGCGCCTGACCCTGAAGGTTAGCGATTTCATCTTCGGCTAGACCGAACAATACTCGCTGGGGAACGGCCATCAGTTCAGCGGCAGCCTGGAGATTCATCAGAAGCCGGGAAGCCGCATCAATCAAGCTCCGAAGCTCTGGTTTGATCTCAGAAATACCGAATTGCTGATCAACGCGTTCCTTGTTTAGGATGCACACCACTGGGACGATTCCCATGTTGTGTTCTACCTTGAATTCCAAGGTCCATCCGTTGGATACATTGGATTCCACATAACCAAACGTACCGTTGGGCAGATACAGGGTAACATGCTGTACGTTTCGACCGTTGATATCCTGTTCTTCGTACACTCGGATGGCTCGATTAACCCTGCCCGTCAAGGCGTTAAGCTCCGCGTACATTGTAAGAGGAGATTCGACCTTGATAATCGGGCTCGTAGGATCCCTAAGAGGATCGTTAAGCGGGTCGTTCGGGTTAGGCTGGGAGATCGTGATATACGCTCGCCCGTGAATCAGGGCTTCCGTATGGGCTAGACCAGACTGAACATCCATCTGGTTAGCCTGCCACCACTGCCACAACTTCTCATCAGCATTAGATTCCCCTGCGAGACGGAATCCTTCGATATCCAGACGTTCTTCTAGGTTGCCTAGGTACGTCCTCCCCCAACCAATCTTCGCTAGCAAGCGCTTCATGGCGGCAGGAACAGCCATTCCAACAGCCTTAGGACGGTAGTTAGCTTCATAATAAGCAGAATTACTACGCAACTTAGACTGATCAGAACCAAACTTGTTCATCAACGCCTGAATTTGATTAGTATGGGAAGTTACTGGCGCCGTCATCGGATGATCGCCACCCTTCCGTTAGTCTTCTTAACCTTCATTAGGTAATCCATTCGTGAGGCGTAGGCGAGAACAGCACAAACAGCCGCATCAATCTTGCGGGGACTGTCCTTGCTCGCCTTACGGATAGAAATTGCATCGTACGTGGTCGGGTGTCGATGAGCATTAAGCACATGCTGCCTTAGCTGCTTACCTCCGTTATGGAAAACGCCACCATCGATCACAGATTCATGGAATCGCTCACAATCCAGTGCGAATCTCTTGGTCTGAGACCTCATATCGAACGCAATCGGATTGTCCGGACTGGCCTTGACCTTAAGATGCTTCTTGTACTTGACCGTCCAAGAATCTACGTAGCTTTCAAACTCCTTAACGTCTGCTCGGAAGCCTACGACTGTGTATCGAGAGAAAATCCAATCGATCGTAGCGTCTACCTGATCCCTCGGAATGGTTCCCGCGTAGTTCTTAGGATCCCACATCTTGATCAGGAACAAACAACCATCAGAAACACGACACGCTACGATAGCCGTAAAGTCGTTGGACTTAGAACCATCGAACCCAATAGTGATCTTGTCCTTAGGTTCGAGCGCAGCGGCTTCCAGATGCCTAGAATCCCACTCCCACGGAGTGATCCAAGCGTCTTCGGTTGCATCAATCTGGTTGAGGAACTTACGTCGACTCTCAGACTCCTCGTTATTGCCGTCCAGACAGCTGAGGACGATACTTTCGATGTCCAACCATACAGAGTCACCTCGGGCGGTCCTAATGCCCTCGTAAAGCATCTGAATGCCCTTTTTGAAGCCCTCAGAATCGATGGATTGCGGAGGAATGTCAGACAGTGGAGTATCCGCAGGCGCTTCCAGAGCGTCATACAGGATTCCCGTGTCTACGAACTCGCCACCAAGTACCTTTTGGTAGTTGTCCCACATCATTTCGCCTACGCTGTCTTGTCCGGGGACGTGAGCGTTACAAATGGCGAGGTGTCGGGAGCCGAATCCAGCACGCTTGGTTACGTTACCGTCGATGACCTTGTACATACGATGGCCTTCATTGGTCTCGAACCACCACTGGATCTCATTCATGATGACGAACGTAGGACGCTTACCTTCAAGAGCGTAAGGGTTAGACGTAACACCCTGGATCAACCTGCCACCTTCGGCATAAATGATGGTTTTGTTAACGTCTAGCTTGTAGTCCTTCTTAAGCTTGTCAGTGATCATAAGAGGGAACATCAAGAAGGTATTTTGTGTCTGGTCCTGAGCAACGGCAGCAATCTGAATCCAGGCCGCAGGACGTTGTTTACCAATTGGCTGACCTGTGATAGGATTCCAACCAGCGAAGTGAACAGGTCCGCACAGTTCTGCGAGGGACATCGCGGCTACAAGGGGGTCTTTACCCCATCCCTTCATACGACGCAATACACCGTTACGATAAGCGTAACGGCCGTTGTCGTCTACCGCATACCACCACAGAAGGAAACGAGCCTGCTCGTCAGTCGGGATAAACGGTTCATCTTCTTCTCCCGAAGGACTCTTGACGTATTCAGAGAACCAGTCGAGAAGATCCCATCCCAACGTCTTATCCGGCAAATGCCAACGGCCATCCAACCGCCTTTGCCACGTTGGTCCCGTGACATAAGCCGGTGATGGCTTCAGCATATCAGTTAAATTAAGTGATCCCTCTCCATCTGCTTCTATTACGCCAGACAAGGGGATCGATGATCGGTCCAGCCAGTGCCGGACATCTTCGTCCAACACGATTGGACCTCCCTTTCTTGTGAGTGGACCTGGCAGGATTCGAACCTGCGTCTCCGACTTAAGAGGACGGAGCTAAACCATCTCAGCTACAGATCCAATATGCTTCCCGCCAAGGGGTCGAACCTCGATTGCTTGATTCAGAGTCAAGTGTCTTGCCATTGGACGAGCGGGAATTACGTGTGCCGATATGTTAACCAACGTCGGTACAAGCGCTGGGATATCTCCGTATTCGCGCGAACTATACGGCTCTTTCAAGGCCGGTAAGCGCGCACATACCGGTTAACCTCTGAGCTTCACGATCGTCTCAGAACCTCGACAGACCTCGTAGCCGGAATCGAACCGACGACACCCACGTTCGTAGCGTGGTGCTCTGTCCCCTGAGCTATACGAGGCTTTACTACTTGGATGGATTCTTGGGGCCTAGACAAACTTCTCCGTAAGGCGAGGTATGCCTGGCTAGCAATCCATTCTTCAAAACCGGGACTTTGACTTGATAGCACTTACCGCACGTCTTAGTCTTTGGTTTATCTGCCATTATATTTCCCCAGTTAAGTTGGGGTGAAAGGAGGGACTCGAACCCTCGTCTTCTAGGCTCACAACCTAGCGCTTTGCCATTAAGCTACTAACACCATGTTTACTTCTTCTTTTTGGCCTTGTCCAAAGCCGCGTTCATGCGATTCTTAAGCTTGTCTGCATCCGCGTGCTTACGGAATGGCTCGACACCCTTGGCCATGTTGCCGGTTTCCCGGTCAAACACGTGCCAACCCGAGATTACACGCCCACTCTCACGCCACGAGAACTCTTGCACTACGTACCTGTTCGTCACGATCTTCTCCTCTCAGTCTGATCGTACCTCCTTACGTCCCCTCACGAGGAATCGAACCTCGGACTCATCGCGTGTAGGGCGAATGCTCTGCCAACTGAGCTATAAGGGGCTACATACAAGGACCCAATGGGACTGCTTTCGCAGGGCATACGGCCATCCTCAAAGCACCGGCAGAAGGAGTCGAACCTTCGCTGGTGGTTTTGGAGACCACCGACGCCACCTTGACGCTTACCGATTTGGGGGAAACGCCTGACGGACTTATATTCCCTGTACCGCATGAGGGATTCGAACCCCCAACCTTCTGATTCTAAGTCAGACGCCTCTGCCAAGTTGGGCTAATACGGCATGGGAAACGCCTCATTCAGTGGACTTACATTCCCTGTGGCGGGAGCAGGAGTCGAACCTGCGACCTTAGGCTTATGAAACCCATGAGCTACCACTGCTCCATCCCGCCGAACACCCGTCTTTTTATCGTGGACACGGAAACCACGTTGACCAGGCTCAGAGTCCTTCCCGGACTCCGACTTGATCGGTCCCCAGTTCCCTACCAGGGACACCTAGACAAAGCGCATCAGACGGGACTCGAACCCGCATACACCGCCTTGACAAGGCGATTCATTAGCCATTATGATACCGATGCATTTACTTAAGGAGCCCTACCAGTTCCTGGACACTCTGGGTTCACTTCCCCGATTTTTCTCAAGTTGTGTGAGGATATAACCCATCGAGTGCCTCTAAGTTCTAGTCGGATCTTTTTACCACACGAAGGACATTTAGCTTTACTTGCCCATCCCATAGTATCTCCTTAGTAAGTTGCGTGGATATCGTTGCAACCTGTCCACCACGTGGGACTCCGGTTACTATTGTCTCCACTCGTACTCCGTGAGGGATTCGAACCCTCGTTCTCCTGGGTGAAGGCCAGGTGACATAACCACTAGTCTAACGGAGCTTGATGGTCTTTGTTAACGCGCTGACCTTCCGCGTTGTCTCACTACACGGCGACCCACAGAGTGCACTCTGTCCACGCTCCCCTTGCAATACCCACATCCTTAAGATCTAACCACTTCGCGTTAGACCCAACCTCGTGAGACAAGCTGGCTACGGAGGACTCGAACCTCCAACCGGCCCGTTAACAGCGGGCAGCTCTGCCTGTTGAGCTAGTAACCATTATGGGATGTTCCCGAGATTCGAACTCGGATTCACTTCTATCCGAAGTCAGCTTCAACACCCTACAAAGCTTAACATCCACTGTCAGGCCACGAGGAGTTGAACCTCGTCCGCTACATTCCAAATGTACCATGCAACCGATACACCATGGCCTGAAAATGTCAGTCACCAAAGCTGATCAGACTCCCTACTGACTCTGGGCGGTATCTCCTTGCGTCTCGGGATATAGCCCCGCAGAACCCAGCTCGTGCTTTTCTTCAATATACCAGACAATCCCGGAGGATGTCAAGTAGCTAGTGCTAGCAAGTTTTCTTGATCGTGAGACCAAGCTGTACTCGCCGCGAGCGATGTACCAGGATCGAACTGGTGATGAATGGTTGGAAGCCACTCGTGTTACCTCTACACCAACATCGCAGTGAGTATCGCGTGAAAGCGACGGTTTCACCATACTCTGTGAGACCTGTGTTCTCACCCTGCTTCCTGCTGTATTTGTATCATAGCCTACAGACTTACCGGAAGTCAAGTACTTCTTTGTGGATCATAATCGGGGAGCGACGGAGAGGGACATCGCTCAACCCGATTAAGCTTGACGCTGCTTCTCGAACCTCTCGCGGAACAGGTCTTGTGCTGAGATGACCTTTCCGTCCTGTCCCTTCATCTTACCACGCTCCGCTTCAATCTTCAAGCGTCGTCTGTCAGCTGGATTCACCAGCATCTTAGATAGCATGGTTTCAAATACGGTCAGCATACCTGGACCTGGGATCTTGTCGTTCATCATCGACTGATCGATGAGATACAACGTATATTTCGCGAATGCCCAGTCCACAGGTTCGTAAAACTTCCTGTTGACCGATTCCTTCAGAGACAACCAGATGTCATTGACATACGGGTTCATGAAGTAAGCAGTTGGAATGACAACCTCGCCTTCAAGATCATAACTATCGACCTCGATGCCGTCTTCTGTTGCCTTGTTACGCCTGATCCTCTGCTCAGGATCTTTTGGAATTGGTCCTGGTCTTCCTAAACCCATAATGATCTCCTGGATCTCTTAGCTTAATCCTCGCCTGGAGGATTATAGGATATTAATATTATTTATCTAGCTCCAGGATGTCTTTTCTTAGGTCTATTTCTTAAGACCTTAAGCTTAGCTTTAGCGATGTTACCTTCTCTAGCTGATTTCTTAGCATGACATCGTTCACAAGCTGGTTGTAGATTACTGAGATCATGATTATCTCCTGGAATCCTATGATCTACTTCAGTAGCTACTACCTGACATCCTTCATACTTAAGAGAACATCTAGGATTATCTCTTAAGTATCTAGAAGTAAACTGTTCATTCCACCAAGATGGAAGACGTTCTTTTCTCTTCGATGTACTCCAAGACATAATATTCTCTTGAGTCTCTGTTATCTCTTATATTCCTAGAAGCTCCTCTTGATGTTCTCTGCTCCTCACCCATATAGAGGTGCCGCTGACACAGTTGGTGGCACAAAGTGACTCACATCACATAGTCCTTAGTGTCTTAGCTGATCCGGATCTCCGGTGTTTATGCTGGTCAGACCCTATATCCCGTACAGAACCTCGTGGCCGCA